>ERZ773276.1077-NODE-1077-length-23534-cov-16.774607_pt1 | contig 23534 bp, 9 predicted proteins | sample MGYA00511386_ERZ773276 | MGnify/ENA primary metagenome ERZ773276 (study PRJEB29015, sample SAMEA2737778) | human gut metagenome | biome: human gut; feature: human-associated habitat; material: faeces | place: China | collected 2012 ...
ACTCGGTGCTGCTGAAACCCGGGCAGAACGTCACGGAGCCCATCACCGAGGAAGAACGCGACGGCAAGCTCACGCTGCGCTCATCGATGATCACCGCCACCCTCGACCTCCAGACAGGCTACATCACCTTTGCCGACAACAAAGGCACGGAGCTGTTGCAGGCTACCGGGCATCACTTCTCGCCTTGTACTCACGACGTAGACCGCGGAAAGTATCAGATCAGCCAAAGCTTCCGGCTGGCCAACGATGAGGCCGTCTATGGACTCGGACAGCGTCGTGACACGCTCATGAGCCACCGCGGACAGAAGGTGGAGATGTGGAATCACAACACCTACATCTCCATTCCTTTCTTTCTCAGCGGCAAAGGCTACGGACTCTATTGGGACAACGCCGGACGCTCGCTGTTCGACGACACGGCCGCAGAGACAATGATGAGCAGTGAGGTGGCACCGTTTGTCGATTATTACTTCCTTTATCGCGACGGAACTGCCGACGGTGTCATCGCCTCCGTACGTGAACTCTCAGGACAGGCTACGCTACCGCCGCTGTGGGCCATGGGCTTCTGGCAGTGCCGCGAACGCTATAAGACCAGTGACGAACTGGTCGGCGTGCTCGACAAATACCGTGAACTGAAGATACCAGTAGACGCGATGGTGCAGGACTGGCAATATTGGGGATGCGACTCCAACTGGAACGCAATGCGCTTCATGAACCCCTACTATATTAATAAGGTGGGTGATCCTACCTGGCAACGCTACCTGCCTGGCGACATGAAAAACCTCAAGCCGCAGCAGCCGCGCATCAAGAGTCCGCAGGAGATGGTAGACTATGTCCATCGCAACAACGGTCATCTGATGATTTCTATCTGGGCTAACTTCGGACCATGGACCGATCAATATAAAGAGCTCAACGCCATCGGAGCCCTCTATCCCTTCGACACGTGGCCAAGAAACCAGGGCGTGAAAGTCTACGATGCCTTTAACCCCAAAGCCCGCAACATCTATTGGAAGTATCTGACCAACCTACAGAAGATGGGCTTTGACGCATGGTGGACCGACTCCTCAGAGCCCGACCACTTCGAAAAGCCCGGCGACGACGACTGGATGACGGCCGACGGCTCGTGGAGAAGCGTGAAGAATGCTTTCCCGCTCGTGCACAACAAGGGCATCTACGACCATCAGCGTGCCACGAAAGAGGGCAACGCTAAGCGTGCGCTGATGATGACGCGTAGCGCGGCCTTCGGCATTCAGCACTACGGCACGTTCTCTTGGAGCGGCGACGTACTTGCCTCATGGCAGGAGATGAAGCAGCAGATACCTTCCGGACTGAACTATTCTCTCTGCGGCATTCCCTACTGGAACACCGATCTCGGCGGTTTCTTCTACTGGGAGTTTGAGCAAGATCCGCACAACCCTGCCCTGCAGGAGTTGCAAACGCGATGGATGGAATGGGGGGCCTTCATGCCGCTGATGCGCAATCACTGCTCGTCGCCGATGGTCAGTGAGCTGTATCGTTTCGGTAAAGCGGGCGACTGGTGCTACGATGCCATCGTGAAGTACATCCGTCTGCGCTACCGTCTGCTACCCTATACCTACAGTTCAGCTGCCGATTGCGTGCTCCACAGCGGTACGATGATGCGTGCGCTGGTCATGGACTTTGCCAACGACCGTCATGCCGCAACGCTGAACAGCGAGTATCTCTTCGGCCGCAGTCTGCTCGTCAAACCGGTCACTGACCCAATGTATACGTGGAAGGACAGCAAGAAGCGTGGTCATCTGATCTACCCCAACGTCAGCAAGGCCGCAGCGCCAACGACGGTCTATCTGCCAAAAGGCACACAGTGGTATGACTTCTGGGACGACCAGCCACACGCTGGCGGTCAAACCATCCAGCGCCTCTGCCCTATCGACATCATGCCGGTATATGTCAAGGCCGGTGCCATCCTGCCTTTTGGCCCCGACGTACAATACAGTACAGAGAAGCCTTGGGATGATCTGGAGGTGAAAGTCTACTGCGGTGCCAACGGCCACTTTGAGCTCTACGAGGACGAGGGCAACAACTACAACTATGAGCACGGCCGCTACACGCTCATCCCCTTTGACTATGACGAGGCTACGCACACGCTGACCATTGGCACCCGCAAGGGAGCTTACAAGGGCATGCTCACTCGCCGTCACTTCCGCATCACCGCTGTCACCGCCAACGGCAAGAAGGCTGAGCAGACCGTGGAATACACAGGCAAGAAATGCGAGGTAAAGATCTGAGAAGAAGAAGGAGCAGTAGCCCCTCTCTAGCTCTCCCTAAAAGGGAGAGAAAAACCTTATCCTAACAGCCTCACCCCCCAGTCTCTCTCCAAACAGCCTAATCCTTGGTACCTTCCTATGGTAGTTTGGTATAGCCAGAGTAATCACTCCCCTCTCCTTTGGAGAGGGGTACGGGGGTGAGGCTGGTGAGGCTGTCTCCACTCTTTCTGTCTTCTACGTATATCGAGGAAGGTTTTGACACCCCACCAGATCATGATAACGGTCAGAAGAAACAGCACGGCGATGATAATGTATAATTCTGTTTTCATAAAAATATCAGTTTAGAACAGTGATACTTAGGCATTGATTACGCCATTGTCGCTACAAAATTAAGAAAGAAAATCGACAAACGATCGTGTTTCCACAATCGTTTGTCGATTTTCTGCGTTTTCTTTGGTTATCGCCTCAGCACGGGCTTGCCGTCCTCGAAGTGGATCGGAATCCACAGATGACCGCTGTTGCCGAGTTCTTTCGGTTTCCACACGTCGGCCATGAACAAATATTCGGCACCGCCGAACTGCTTTCGGAGCTTCGCATCCGACACCTTATATATATAAGCACCCTGCCCGCTAAACGTCGTCTCAGCACCATCACCCCTACAGGGATTGGGCAGTTGTGTCCACGGACCGAAGATATTCTTGGCAGTGAAGAGACGAGCGGAATTCGGAGCCCAACCTGTACAGCCACTGGTGATCATCCAGTAGGTACCATCCTGCTTGAAGATAGTAGGTGCCTCGTTTTGTCCACCGGCAGCCACACGCACAAACGAACCGTTGTGACCGAGGTAGTCGTCAGTGAGTTGCGCGATGTTGAGCGTCATATTATCCTCAGAAGAGAAGATGTGGTAAGCCTTGCCGTCGTCATCGACAAACACCGTCTGGTCACGCGCCATCTGTCCGCCTTCGAGATCACGCATGAAAAACATGCCACGCTCAATCTGTTTCCGCCATTCCGGTGTCCACCATGTCTGCAACTCAGGGAAAAGCAGCTGATGGCGCAAGTCGGTAGTGTCGGGCAGACAGAAGCCTATCGGATAGCAACCCGCATTGACGCGACCCGACCGCACAAAGCGGAACGGTCCCATAGGATTGTCGCTGACCGCCACCGCAGCACGGGCGGCTTCGTAGCCCCGCCCTTTCAACTCAAGATGAAACCACATCACAAACTTCCTCGTCCGGGCGTTGAATACTACCTTCGGCCGCTCAATGATGCATCCCCGCTGTATGTCGCTGTTGGTATCGTCGGTCACGCTGAGCACCATGCCGCGTGACGTCCAGTCGCGAAGATTCTTGGAAGTGTAGCAACTCACGCCGAGTGAACTGACCGGTCCGCCGTTGCTGCGTGTCTCACCATACCAATAATAAGTGCCGCGATACTGGATGATATTTCCTCCATGTGCGTTGATATGCTTCCCGCTCGTGTCTTTCCACTGTCCTCCCTCCATCGGCTTCTGCCCTAAGGCGGAGAGAGAGAAGAAGAAGGACAGGCAAATGGCGAGCAGAGATATTTGTCGATAGTTTGTCATCTTTATCTGCTTTCTATAGATAATATCGTTATCAGTGTTCTATATATAATAATGTGTAGCTATATATATAATAATGTGTAGCTCTCTTTCTCCATGCCGCAACCGGTCAAGAGAAAGAAAAGGGGATATGCCAAAGCCGATCGGCATATCCCCCTCATCAACTTACTTTAATATTATCATAAACGACATTAGTCGTTCTCAGGATCGTACACGATCTTCTTGGCATTGTAGAACTTCATCTCTGCCAAGCAGAAGAAGCTGCTGTTTGAAGCCTCACGAGTGACAACGAAACGCAAATGAGTAAACGTCTTGCCGGCGTCAATACCAGGCGTAGTGTACTCCGAAGACTTCGCTGTTGGCAGTCCGCTGCTCACCTCAAAGACCTTTTCCCAGCTCTGGCCGTCGTTGCTCACCTGGATTTCGAAAGCTGCTGGCGGGCGTTGCGAGCCATTACGGTTCTGATAGTAAAGCATGAACACTTGGTGAGCCTCCTTGAAGTCGATCTGCACATACTGTGGCATCGGTTTCTGAGGCTTACTCCACCGAGTATGGAAGAAGGTGTTGGAGTTGCCATCAACAAGATTCTTAATCGGACCCTCTGAAGGTTCCTGATCATCAGTGCTGAGCTGGTCGGCAGAGAGTTTCACCTCATCCTCTTTCTCATAAGAAATCGTTGGAGGCACAGCACCCGACTGAGCCTTGACCTCAACTGGCTGTCCGGCATCGCCCTTATCATTAAAAGCCTGGAAAGTGAACGTGTAATCGCCATAGCGTTTCAAGGTATTGGTGATCAGCAACGAGTCGGTATAGATCGATACGACATTTGTCACCTTCTCCTGATTTGCCGGATTGACATACGAGATCTTCATATAGGAGAAACTCGAATCAGCCGGTACCGTCCATCTCAGTTTGATTGCGCCAGGCAGAGCCTCCGAGGTCACAGAGGATGCATCAATGGTCTTGGGCTGGGCGAGATAGCCCGCCTCTTCAATATTTGTGAAGTTATCGTCGCAGGAAGCAAAGGCAGCGCAGGCTATTGCAGCGGCGAATAGATATTTAAATATTTTCATGTTATGCGTATTAAGTGCCCTGGCATTCACCAGGGCATGATGAAACGAAACATACAATAACATTAATAGCCGGGATTCTGCTTGAAGTCAGGACTGGTGTGCTTCATCATCTCGGAGTGAGGGATGGGCATGAAGTAGAGTTTGTCGTCCCAGACACGCTTTACGATCTGACGTTTATAAGTGAACGAGCCGTCGCTGTTTTTGGTGATCTTCATCTCTGTGATGTTGGCATGCTGTGGTCCTTCTTTCCAACGGCGAATGTCGAAGTAGCGATGATCCTCAAAAGCCAGTTCTACCATACGCTCTTTCTCATAGTTCTTCCAGAACGTGTCATTGCTCATACCTTCCGGGAACTCCGGCATTTCAGCGCGCACACGAGTTTGGTTGAGTGCTTCGCGCGGAGACATGGTCAACTCGGCACTGGTAGCATCAGCACCGCCTAAATAGCGGAAGGTAGCCTCAGCATAATCGAGATAGAATTCACCCAAACGGAAGAGGACCCAAGAGTGCCGCTTCGTATTGCTGTTGACAGAGGAGATATTCACCGATCCGTCGAGAAGCTTCTTCAAGTAGTAACCCGTCGGTGTAGCTCCGGTGAGCGGCTCGCCATTCGCGCCGCCATAGTAAGTCTCCAAAGGAGTGCCATTGTACGATGGCCAGTTCTTCTCACCATTGACAGCGATAGTAAGTGCCAGTCGGGGATCCCGGTCATTGTACGGCTTTGCAGGATCGAATCCACTGTTGTCGTCATCCCATGCCTTACCGGTAGACTTCATGTCATAAGCGTCGACCAGAGTCTGCGTAGGGCAGTTGTCACCCTTGCCATTCTCCACGCCACGGGGATAGTTATTGGTTTCCAACCAGTTGAGATCACCGATGCGACGTGCCAAGAGCACTTCGTCGTTCTGCCAGTTGTCGGTTCCCCAAAGATTCTTGTACTGACCCAAGAAGAGGTCGTTGTCCTCGCAAGTATCGATGACTGCTTTGCTGGCCAGTGCAGCCTGATGCCAGAGTTCCTTGTCACCACTGGTGTTGAACAGCGGACTTGCCTCATAGAGGAGCGCACGGGCCTTCAAGGCCATGGCAGCCAAGCGTCCGACACGTCCTGTCTCGCCGGCAGCAGCATCGTTCTCCAGCGTACCATAGCTAATAGGCAGATGAGGAGCAATCTCGTCGCACTCTTTGACCACGAATTCGAGCACGTCCTTAGCCGGTGTACGCCCCAAGGCATTAGCCTCATCCGTGCTGATGACATCCGTGTAGAACGGCACATCGCCATAGTAGCTTACCAACTTGAAATAGAAGTAAGCACGCAGGAAGCGCACCTCATAAGGCAGACGATTGAAGCGGGCCATCTGGTTGGCGTAGTCCTTGTTGAGTTGATACTCCGAGAAGTCACAGTCCTTATAGTTGGCAAGGAAGTAGTTGGCCTCGCGAATGCCACCATAGAAGCCAAAGAACGAAGGAGCGTTGTTGGCACTGAGCGCACCATTGGTGAAATTGTTGATGCTTCCTGAGCGCCAGGAATACTCAGCCTCATCACAGGCAGAGGCAAGCATGCCTTCACCTACAATTCCGTAGTCATAGTCGAGATAACTGTATATGTTGGTGACAAAGCCAACGGTATTGTCGAAATTGTTAAAGACATAGTTCTTGTCGTAGTTGGAGTACTCCTTATAGTCCATCTCGTCGCTACACGACGCGAAAGTTGCTACGGCGAGCGTTCCTAACAATATGATATTTTTGATTGTCATAATCTTGTCTTGATTAGAAGTTTAGAATCCCAGTGCGAGACCAACATTGACGGATCTGTTAAGCGGATAGTTGGCTCCATAGTTCTCCGGATCGGCACGCTTGATGTGGTCGAAGCAGAGCAAGTCCACGCCACGCACATAGAGCTTAGCCTTGTTGATGTAGCGGGTACGGGCGAGAAGCGATTTCGGGAAATTGTAGTAGATCTCCACATTGCGCAGCTTGAGGAAGTTGCGGTTAGCGAGCCACACCGAGTTAGTGTTGTAGTTATTCTTGTTGTCCTGTGAAGACAAACGAGGATACTGGGCTGTCTCGGCTGTTGCCGGTGTCCAACGATGCTCGTAGTAATATTGTCCGATATTGGTGTTGCCCACCAAAGGCTTCCACACAGACTGGGTATTGAGTATAGCGGTATAGTTTCCTACACCTTGGAACATGGCATAGAAGCCCAGCCCCTTATACTCCAAGCCGAGGTTAAAGGAATAGTAGATTTCCGGGCAGGAAATGTTGTACCCCATACGCACCTGATCCTGCTCATCGATGACATTGTCGCCATTCTGATCCTTGAACTTGATGTCACCGGCCTTAGGCTCTGTGCCCAGGCGCTGAACAGGAGAATTGTCGATATCAGCCTGATCTTTGAAGAATCCAATAGCCTGATAGCCGAAGATTGCACCAACAGGCTGCCCGGTACGCTCGAGGTAACTATACTCGCGCGGCTCCTCATACTCTTCCTTGATTTTGTTCTTTGCCAGTGTGTAGTTGACTCCTGCTACGAGGTTGAGAGCCGGTGCAATCTCATGATTCCACTGCGCCCCGGCCTCAAAGCCCCAACTGTTGACGATACCGCCATTGACATAAGGGAAGTTGACACCAGCCACCGACGAGTTCTTACCGCTTGAGGGCACCCACTGATCATAGCGATGCTGATAATAGCCGTCGAGGGTAAGGTTCAATCCTTTGAAGAAAGTACCATCCACACCGATGTTCCACTTCTCAGCCTTCTCGTGTGTGCTGTTGAGCGAAGCCAAACGATCCTCTTTCCAGCCACTGTAACTATCGTAGTTGGATCCCAGGGGATAACTGCCACCGCCCGTGAACACCTGCTCCCAGTAGCCTTCGCCCGGAATGTTGTCAATAGAGACAATACCCCAGGAGGCACGCGCCTTGAGGAAATCTATCCATGAGACATCTTTGAGGAAGTTCTCGCGCGAAGCCAGCCAGGCAAGGGAGAAGGTGGGATTCAGAGCCGTGCGGTGCCCCGGAGCAAGTTTGTTGCTCGTGGCCAGACTCAGAGACAGATCCGCAAAGTAGCGGCCCTTGAAGCCATAGTGGTTATACCATGAGGCTGTAGTACGGTACCAAGTGTTGTTCTGCCCGTCCCAGTTGCGATACTCATAGTTCCACATCAACACGCTCTGGATGGCGTGCTCACCGAAGGAACGGTCGTAGTTCACGCCGATGCCCCAGTTGAAGTTTTTGTTTTGCCAGTCGAGCTTAGAGTCGCTGCTCATGTTGCTTTCCTTACCACCGGTGTAGGTGCTGTACTCCGAAGGCTCACCGTCTTTCCAGCCAGTGACCGACTTCATACCATACTTATACTCTCTGGTATGGTTCTCCCAATAAGCAGCGATATTGTCATAAGCGATACGAGTCCAAGCACTCAGTCCTTTCGTCACAGAAGAGAGATCCTGCTTCAATGTAGCATTGGCGAAGAGCGCACGCGTATGTGCTTTACTGTAAGCACGACCTTCGGTCAGAGCAACCGGATTGGAGTAGCCGTCCCACGTAGCATTGCCGCCCCACAGGCCACCTTCTGTCTTGATCGGGAAGGCAGCGGCGGGCACCGTATAGATCTTACCCCAGAGGTTATCACTGGACAGACCGGGACGGGATGCCTCCAAGAGCACACCGTCAAGATCTACAGACAACAACGTCGTGGAGGTCAGATCTATGTCGAGGTTGGTACGCAGGTTACCTTTCTGGTACTTATTCTGGGTACTGTAACCATCATTGAGATTGGCATTCTTGATAAATCCGGCATTGTTGACCAGATAAGCCTCGGTATAGTAGCGCAGGCGACTGCCTCCTCCACGGAAGCTCAGCGAGAAGATGTCACTGGAACCATGGTTACGGAAAGTCTCTGCTATCCAGTCTACGTTAGGGAAATAATAAGGATACTTGCCACTCTTGAACGCGCTGAGCGCATTGGCATCGTAGCGTGGTGCGAGGCCATCATTGGCATAAGCCTCATTGAGTCCCAGTGCATAGTCATAAGCATTGACAAACTGTGGACGGCGAGCTTCCCAGTTGAAGGCGTGATCGTATGTGAATTTGATCTCGTGACTGTTGTACTTGCCTCGTTTGGTGATGATATTGATGGCACCGTTAGCGCCTTTGTAACCATAGAGCGCAGTAGCTGGCGCGTCTTTCAACACCGTGACGCGCTCCACCTCTTCGGGTGAGATGTTGGTAATATTGCGCTCAATGCCATCAACAAGGAGCAAAGGAGAGGAGCCGTTAAGACCTTGTAAGCCACGTATGAAGAAAGACGGCTCGTAGGAAGCATAGTCACCACTGCCCTGCAACGTGGTGAGGCCAAGCACCTGACCAAAGAGAGAGTTGCCGATGTTCTTTGCGGACCGTCGGTTGACATCAGCGCTTGTAGCCACCGACATCGTGCTTTCTGAAAGAGGTTGTGTGATGCCGAAGCCGATGTTGACGGGCGTGTCAGCATAGCGAGACACTTTAGCGGAGTCTGTCTGGGCTTGTGCCGCAAAGGCCGACATCATCGTGAGGGCGAATAATATCTGTCGTTTCATGAATTTTCTATTTGAATATATAGATTACCATTAATAATAGACTCATCACCGGATTACCATCCTGGATTCTGCGTCAAGCCATAGCCTTTGTTGATCTCGGATGTCGGGAAGGCAGAAAGGTACCATTTCGTAGAGAAACTTGTCCACCACGAGCGGCTCTTGTTCGAGAGCACATAACGCTCGTAAGAGAAATGCGTCGGGAAAGCTTCGCCGGTTGCATGATTACCTTTATAAGGCTGATCATTGGGTTGACCATTGTCGTCAAGACGACGGATCTTCAATCCATGGAGCGGTTTGCTGAACAGATCGGAGCGACGATAGCGGATCATATCATACATACGGCTCTCTTCCAATCCGAACTCACAGTTACGTTCTTTCAGAATGGCTTCAATCATCTTGTCTTTTGTAGACACATCATAGCCGCTGGCCTTGAGTCCCTTCAAGCCAACACGCTCACGGATGGCATCGACATAAGGGATTGCCTCTGTGATGTGACCGGTCTGTGTCAGAGCCTCAGCATAGATGAGATACATCTCGGCCATACGCAGGTAAGGCCAGTTGCAATAGTTGTTGCTGGAGTTGGCCTTGTTCATATAGAACTTATTGTTGGCCATACCTGTGGCATACTGTCCACTCTCGTCTTTCGAGCGTTTGTCATTACCACCGTCCCAGCACTCCACTTGTTCACCACTCATGTTGCCATTGATGTCCATGCGGTTGAGCGTACCGTTGACGATCATCGTCTCATAGAGGCGCGGATCGCGCGTGAGCTCACGTGGCTTACCCTTATGGATGAACATGGTGTCGAGATCACCATTTTTCTCCAGGGCTTCATAGTCAAAGGGATGTCCGTCTTTCCAGTCGAACTGCTCCATATAGTCTTCAGTAGGCGTGTAGCCACCGTTGCTGTTGAAGTCTGTTGCCCACAGATATTCCCAGTTATGGGAGTCCTTATTACGTGCACGGGTAGAGATCAAGACCTCTGAGGTGCCACGCTGAGAATAAGCTTTACGGAAAGCAGAGCGGTAAGCACCTGGTGTGGTACCTGTAGGCTCCACCAGCGCGTAGACGTTGCCATTCTGTGCATTCTTGTCAAAGAAGGCTTTGCAGGCATCTACGACATCCTGCCAGCGACTTTCCTGATAATCGCCATACCAAGCTTGATGGTTGGTGTTGGCGGTCTGATCGCCCTCTGTGCAGTAAGGCTGTGCATTGTTGAACAAAGGAGAAGCAGCAAAGCAAAGGATCTTTGCCTTCAAACCCATGGCACCGGCCTGGGTGAAGCGGCCTTCCCAGTTGCTCTCATCATCGCCGAGTGACCAAGGCAATTCAGGAGCAGCCTCATCCAAAAGGTCTGTCATGAATTTCACCGTCTCCGCGACAGTAGCGCGAGGGATTTCGTAACTTGCCTCGTTACCTTCGTATTCTTGTTTGACAAGAGGCAGTCCGCCATAGTTGCGGAAGAGATCGAAATAGCGTTCCGCGATTAAGCATTTAGCCTCCGCCTTCAATCTTGTCTTCTCACTTTCCTCCAATGGCGAGCGGTCTACATTGTTGAGGAAGATATAGCAGGCGCGAACGCACTCCCAAACATCATAGTTCATGTAAGGGAAGCGGCCACCGTCACTGCCTCCAGTAGAAGGAGCAGAATAGGCACCACTATAGTATAAGCGGTTCACGCCATCCCAGTCGCAATGGCTGTGTACCTCATCGGAGAGTGCATCAATGATGCCTGTGTTCATACCTTGGGCCGCATGACCTAACCAGCAGAATGGCAGACCATAGTGCTGCTTGGCATAGCAACTCCACAAGAAATTACGTGTGTACTCGGCATTGTTGAAGATGGTGTCCTTCGTCACGTCGCCACCTGGGGCTTTCTCCAGGAAGGCGTCACCGAACTTCCACTCGTCGGTACATGAGGTAAAGCCTATGGCAAAGAGAGCCAATGCCAAAGCCAGACCTGAGAATATATGGTTTCTATTGAAAGTTTTCATCTTGTTGTCTTTCATTAATAATGATAATTATCGATCGACCTTAGAATCCCAATTTCAGCGTAGCAGCGAAAGAGCGTGTCAAAGGATAGTTTGGACGCGAACTGGTACGAGACTCAGGATCACCCCACTTGAAGGGAGAGAAAGTCAGAAGGTTGTAGCCCGAGAGCTGGAGCGTCATATCTGTCATCTTGATCTGATGCATCCACGGGAAATCGAAATGGTAAGCGATCTGCGCGCTCTTCAGTCTGAGATACTTGGCATCCACCTCGTAGAGAGTAGAAGCAGCGTAGTTGTTGCTGGCATTGAGCTTAGTAGCACGCGGGTACTTAGCATTGGGATCGGGATTGTCGGGTGTCCACACGTTATCGAACTGATATTGCAGCAAGGCCTTCTCCTGCTGGTCACCGAGTGGCTGACGGAAGCACTCGTCAAGCATACGGCTGACATTCCAGGCTGCTGTCCATCGCATGCCGAACTCAAACCGCTTCCACTGGAAGCCCATATTCAGTCCGGCCGTGTACTCAGGATCATCGGTGTGACCGATGGCATAGCTATAGTCGTTGTTGTCGATGACGCCATCATGGTTCAAGTCGACATACACCGCATCACCATCCTTCAGCACGACACTGTGAGTCGGCAGGTCTTCACCATACTGAGCCTTGTATTTATCGTTGGATGTCTTGCTGTCATAGAGTCCCCAGAACTGGCGGATGAGACGCGAGCCAATACGGTGTCCCTTCTGATAGAGCCAATCATAGCTCTGCGGAGCCTCCATCATTTCCTTGATCTCGTTCTGGTTGTAGGACAGGTTGCCCTCAACATAATAGCGGAAGTTGTTGCTGATACGGTCCTGCCACTTCAAAGAGATTTCATAACCCCAACTGTTGACCTTACCCAAGTTGGCTGCCGGCAAAGTGAAACCAAGGATACCTGGTGCCACAGCAGAGGTGAGCAGAATGTCTTTACGACGCTCGTAGTAGTAGTCGAAAGTAGCTTTCAACCGGCTGGAAAGGAAGTAAGCATCCACACCATAGTCCTGCTTGAACGACTTTTCCCAAGTCACGGCAGCGTTGTGCTTGGTACCTTCGGCTGCACCGTGCTGATAAGTATCAGTGTTGGTACCAAAGTTGTAGACATAGAGATAATTGTGGTTGTAGGCGCCCCAACTGGAGTAGAGGTTATAAGGATCTGCCGTGTACATGAAGCGCTGGCCGTTGAGCTGGTCGTTACCCACAAGACCCCAGGAAGCACGCAGCTTGAGGAAGTCGACATACTTTTTGATGGGTAGCCAGAACTTTTCCTCAGATATCGTCCATCCCACAGATCCAGCAGGGAAAGTACCATAGCGTTTGCCCGGCGCAAAGTTTTCCGAGCCATTGTAACCGATATTGAACTCAGCCATGTACTTGTTGGCATAGTCATAGGTCACACGGCCCACCATACCTACATAGCCGTGAGGAATATCGGAATAAGAACCTGGATAGTAGGTTTTGCTTTGGTTGTAGAGAGCCAGCGCACCCACATGATGAAGTCCGAAGTTACGGCTATAGTTCAGGCTGGCCTCCATGTACCAGTCACGTGCCTTGCCAAACCATTCGCTGTAGCCCAACTGAGAATCCTGGCCATTCTTGCGATACTGCATCACGCCGTCCACAAGCACAGGATTATATGTTGCCACACCGCCGCTACGCTGTTTGGTCGTGCTATAGGAGCTGTTGTAGGAGCCCTTCAACTTGAATGACAATCCCTTGGTGATGACATCGAGTTTTTGATTGAGCACCACATCGATGTTCAGAGTGTTGGTGTTGACATTGCTGTAGCCTTTTCCGTAGAAAGAAGACAGACCGTCCATGCCGACGAATGGCAGCGAGTTGCCGTCGGCATCCACATCGGTTGTCGACTGCACGTAACGGCCGTCAATGACGCCGGGGCTGGAGAACGGCGTGGTGTTATAGATCGTGCGGAAGAGCTGGTTGCCATCCTCCTTAGAGATAGGAGTCTGCTTGATGTCCACACGTCCACCGATATTCAACGACAGCGTTGTCGTCTTCGTCACATCATAGTCAAGATTGGCGCGATAGTTGAAACGCTTGTACTTGAAGTTGAAGTCATAATCCAGTCCTTGCTGCTTGAACAAACCATCCTGAGTGAAGGCACCCAAAGAGATGAAGTAGCGGACTTTCTGCGTACCGCCACTGATATTGATGTTGTGTTGGGTCTGAAGGGCAGAGCCTTTGAGCAGATAGTCCATCCAGTCGACATCAGGATAGCGTATAGGATCGGAGTGATCCTTGAACTTCTGCAGTACGGCATCAGAGAACCGGGGAGCAGCACCATCGTTGAGCTGCATCTGGTTGCAGTAGAGCGCATAATCGTATGAGCCGGCGAGCTTGAGCAAGTCTGTCGGCATGACAAGACTGGCACTTGTCGACATATTGATTTTTGCCTTACCCTCTTTACCGCGTTTCGTCGTGACAAGGATGACACCATTGGCACCACGCACACCGAAGACGGCCGTAGCAGACGCGTCTTTGAGCACTGTGATGCTTTCGATTTCATTAGGATCAATTTCAGAGAAGTCGCGTTCCACACCATCCACCTGGATGAGCGGTGAAGAGTTGGCCCAAGTGGCCTTACCACGCACGAAGATACTGGCGGCATCAGCTCCCGGCTCACCAGAGTACTGCACAGAAGAAATGCCCGGCACAGAACCGGCCAGCATGTTGGTCACGGAAGCTGTCGGGACTGTCGTCAACTCTGCACCGTTGATACCTGAGATGGCACCCGTGACGGTCACTTTCTTCTGAGCACCGTAAGCCACCACCTGCACTTCCTGCAATTGCTTGGCATCATCGGAGAGCGTAATCATCATGTCCCGCTCAGAAGCCTTAACTTTCTTGGAGGCATACCCCACGGAAGACACCGTGAGTTCAGTACCAGGGTTCACATACACCGTGAATTTTCCGTCGAGATCAGTGACGGCAATCGCCTTACCGGCTTTGTTGAGGATGGTGGCTCCAATGATCGGCTGCCCACTGGGATCCACTACCATTCCTTTCACGGACTTTGTCTGTTGCTGCACCGCGGAGGCGGCGTGGGCCTGTATCGAGAAAGATGCCATCGTCAGGGGTAGGATCCCTATCATGGCACAGGTAGTCAGGCCTGCCAGCTTTTTACTTAAATCGTTTTGCATGCATTTAAGCTTTTAGTCGTATAATAGATGTTATTAGTTCTTCTCTTTGTTAAAGATTGCATAGCGTTTAGCTTCGCTCACATCTTTCACCAGTGCAAAGATTGCAAAAATCACTTAATATATAGGGAACAAATCGTGATATAAGGGCTTGATATCGATAAAAACACCATAATCCATTAACGGATCACAACTTTCTTTCCTTGATAGATGTATATTCCCTTGCTGTGGGGGCGCACACTACGCCTGCCGTCAAGTGCATAGAAATATGAGTCCTGATTCTTGTCTAACGTCAAAGACCTGATACCTGTAGACGACGTCTTGGAATATACCCGTACATAATCGATATAGTAGCGCTGCGGATTCTTGAAGTTTGAAAGTGATCCTCCGTTATTTCCTCCCAAGGCAAGGTTGATGAGCAGATACATGGGTTGGTCGCGGAATGGATTGTAGTCCTTAGCCATATCACCGTTGCCCCACCACACGTGGCTCTCCTGGGCATCAGAGACGCGAATGCTGTTGAGCAACTCATTGTCGCAGTAGATGCGGATATAATCATGATCCCAGTCACACCGCCACACATGATATTTGTCGCGCCAGTCCTTGTCTTTCTTGACAAGATCAGAGACATACTTTACTTTGCTATTCCATGTTTGTCCCCACTGCGACCATCCGTCGCCCCAACAGGCATTGGCGTGAATAGCCTCCTTGCCATCACTTGGATAATACTCCATGATGTCTATCTCACCACTATACGGCCATGCAATCCAACTGGGGTCGGCTCCAAGCATCCAGATGGCAGGCCAGTTGCCCAATGCACAGGGTATTTTGGCTCGAACTTCTATTCTCACATACTTCCAACCGGCACGGTTCTGACTGGGATCCTGCTTCACCTTGCTGACGAGAGAGGCAGAAGAATATTGATAGCTCTTGCCGTTGACAGTCGTATTCTCCTTATAAGCAGAGATGACCAAGTTGCCGTCTTTCACGTTGGCATTCTTACGTGCCTTGTACGTATAGCCTTGGGCTTCATTGTTGCGGTGGCCTTGGTCATAGCCCCAATATTCATCTTTGGGAAGTCCTGTGTAATCGAACTCATCGTGAAAGATCAGCTCATATCCAGGATAGGCATTAGCGATAGCCTCGTCAGTTTCTTGAGCGTATACGCCCACTGCTGCCGCCAGTGACAGTGCCAGTAAAAGGATTTTCTTCATTGTATAATATAATAAGGTGTGATTAAAAGCGGTTGGCGGCACGATGCCACCAACCTGATTTATTTATTTGATGATGGTTTTCTTTCCGTTTTTGATCACCAGGCCACGATAGCCTTTGTCCACTCGTTGACCTGCAAGGTTATACAGCGTCTCCGTTTCTCCGTGCTGAGCCGTAGACAAAGTGATGCTCGTTGCCGTACCATCGCCGATCTTCACCAGTCTGACCCGTGAGAAGCTGTACCATCCGGCAACATTCTTTCCGTCCACAGGACCATTGGCCACTTTGATGCCAATCACCTGGTCCTTATCCAAGGTAAACTTCAGGCTTGTATCGTTCCATCCGTATCCAAACACACCGCCTTCGTTGCCGACAGCAGGCAAAGCCGTCTTTGCGATGTCTGTCGTCAGTTCATCATTCTCGTTTACCTGACATACGCTCAATGAGAAATTAGTGAAGCCTTGCTGAGCGCGGGCACAGACCGTGAGAAGATAGTCACCCTTGCTGAGATCATAGACTTCGGTGGTCACTGCCTGATTGTTGGCACTGCCGTTGTAGTAATCGAAATAGCCGCCGTTAGAGCCGTCTGCCAGCGTGTAAGGTTCATTGTTTTTCCAGCCGAGCGTGCCACCTGTTTGAGAGTAGGTCCACCCATCTATATTTTTAGTGAAGGAAGGATTCGTTATCGAACTCGTCAGATCTTCGGTGCCCTCCACGGCTTCCGCCATGCCATTACTTTCTACATAGGCTCTCAGTGCCGAGTAGATAGCGTTTGCCTTAGCAGTTGCTTCTTCAGCACTTGTAGGCTCCCCGGCCTGCTTGGCATTCTCAAAGGCAGTCAGCTTGTCAGCAAGGGCATAAGGCAACTCGGTTGTTTCAGCAGTCTTGGCAAGTACGAAAGCATCATAGCTGCTCTTGGCTTCGCGGAAAGCCTGGATGGCTGCTGTCAAAGTCTCTGTAGCTGCATAGAAACCGGAAGTGACCTCCTTGTCGGCCAGTTGCTGCAAGTTTTGACGCTCCACGCCCGTCACATGCTCATAAGCATCTTTCTCGCCCTCGCCGAGAACAGGGCTGAGCAAGGCTTTCGCTTCCTTAACCAAGTCGGCATAACCAGCTTTAGCACCCGTCTCCAACGAGGTATAGACTAGCTGGAAATGATCGGCACGGAACCATGCCTTGTCGCCATCCCCCTCCGTACTGACCTGTATCGTCAGCGAAGCACCTTCGTCCACAGCGACTAAATTGCTTTCCACTGTAGTATAAGGATGCTCAGCGGAAGCGGTCAACAGTTGCTCTTCGCCGTCACCGACTTTGAGCATCACCTGAGCTGCAGAAGGTATCTGCACGGCTGCCTTCACCTGATAGTATCCGGCAGCGAGCCCCTTGACAGTCTGACTGACATAGCGCTTCTTGTTCTTCGTGTTGTTATAGTCGTAAGCGTTGAAGTAATGATCGCCGTCGCAACCCGTCTTGTCTTCGTCGGCAGCAAATGTCTTCACCTTGGTATCAGATCCGTTGTCGTGAGACCATCCCTTGTCACCATCCTCGAAAGAAGGATTTGTCAGCAGGTAGGTGACGTTGGCACCGTCTTTCGTGGATGCTGTCTTGACAGCCTGGGCAAGAGTCTTCACGGCTTCGTCGACAGCCTCCTGCGTTGCGTCATTGCTGTCGGCCAGCGTCTGAGCCGTAGCGACGGCAGTCTGCAAGTCGCCATCGTTGAGCGTTGCATTGGCTGTGGTGGCGTTTGCGATAGCGGCATTGAGAGCTGTCTTATCAATGACTGCCGTCAACTTGAAGTTGTCGACACCATTTTGCTGGTCATCTTTCGAACGCTCGAAAGCCACTCCAAGCATTATTGGTGTCGTGCCGTCAGAGCGGAAAGTCACGCTGACGTTTTTCCATTTGCTGTCAGTGACATTATCGGAAGACGAGGCATCTCCCGCAAAGATGTGCATCTTGCTCTGGCTGTTGCCAATGATATCGGCTGAGAGCTCATAAGCACCGGCAGGCAAAACGACGCTTTGCTGCAACTTCAGCAACTCAGATTTGCCCCAACGGAAACGCACGCGATAAGTCTGCTGGCCAAACTTATTCTCATCAAGGTTAATGAAATTACCTTTGAAGTTGGAGGAATAGAGAAGATCGCCTTCCTTCAGCACAGAGTAGTCGTTCTTTTCTCCATTCTCATAGACGACATCCCAGTCCTGAGGCTGATAGATCGCCCGATGATTCTTGGCGTCATCCTTGCTATACTCTGTATGGATCTTATAGTCCCCCTCAAAGTCAGCATTCTTTAAGTACTGCGATGTTACGTCAGTTTGAGCGTTGGCTGACCCGGTAAAGCCCAGGAGAGCACACACCCACAATGTCTTGTAGAGTCTTTGCATATAATTTAGGTTTAATGAATGATTTGGTATGTTGCAAAATTAGCATGATTAGTTTCGTAAATAGGGAACAAAACAATAGCGAAAGGGAAGAAATCATGATATTTCGTTGTCTCTTTATTAATAAATGCCTAACTTTGCAATCACATGAAAAGCTTCACAAAGAAATATATTATTCTCATCGCACTGGGCATGCTCTGTTGCTACCGGAGCCTTGCGGCTTTCTCTTTCCGCAGTTTCCCTCCCCTGCTGCTCTCTCCCTCGGAGAATGCCTTCTGCATGATGTTTGACCATAGAGGAGTGCTGTGGATCGGTACCAACAATGGGCTCAAGAGCTACGACGGGTATCAGGTGAGAACCTATCGGTCGGATGCCTACTCACCACATCTGCTGCCCAACAACACCGTGCGCTCGCTCGCCGAAGATAAAGACAACAGACTCTGGGTGGGCACACGCAACGGACTGCTACGCCTTGACCTGCGCACGGGAGCGGTCACCACCTTTCATCTGCCCGGTGAAGATCAACGCATCATCTATTCGCTCTATGTCGACCCGCAAGGACAGCTGTGGGTGGGCACCGACGGCGGACTGTCGGTGTTTGACCGGAAGACGCAGCGATTTCTCTCCTACACGGGCAAGAACTCATGGCTCGTCACACCAGAGGGGACAAGGACGAGGATGACAGGCTACAGCGTGAAGAGCATGGTGCAGGCTCCCAACGGTGACCTGATCATCGGCACGTGGTCGTCGGACCTGCTGCGGCTGCGTCGTGGCACGCATACCTTTCTGCGCTATCCTGCCTTCAACGCTATCCACTCCGCCTATTCGCTCTGCTATGACCACCGCGGACGCCTGTGGGTGGGCTCATGGGGCAACGGTGCTGTATGCATGGACCATCCCGACGATATCCACCATCCCCAGGTGAAGGCTTATCCTTTCACCACCGGCAACTTCGACATCTTTCTCAGCATCGTGGAAGATCCGGTCACTCACAACCTTTGGGCTGCCACACGCGAGGGTATCTGCATGCTCAACACCAACGACGACATGGCGCAATGGCAACAGATCACCAACATCGACGGCACAAGCCTGAACTACAGCAACAGCATCGCCACGGATCTCAGCGGCAACATCTGGGTGCTCACACAAAACAATGGTGTCATACAGACGACATTCGACCGGTCACCTTTTCTCTGCTATAACCTGGATATGGGACAGCAGTCTTTCCCCGTCAACTTTGTCAGCTCGCTCTATACGCCCGACGGCAATACGTTTTGGTTAGGGCTCAACCCCTATGGCATCGCACGCTTTGACCGGCAAACGGGCACCACGCTGTTCAACCATGACATCCCCGGGTTCAGCAATATCCCGGCGGGTGCGCTGTCGACAAGCTTCTCGAGCATCATCCGCCGAAGCAACGGCGACCTGTGGTTCGCCGACAACAACTACGGCATCATCGTCAAGAAAGCGCAAGGCAATGCCGAAGTGCTCGACGTGAGCAACACGCCGTGGATGAAAGAAAATTTCGTCAACACGATTTTCGAGTCGAGAAAACATATCCTGTGGATAGGACAACATAGTGGACTGAGCATGGTGCTGCCCGACGGGCGTGGCTTCCCCGTTACACTCCGGCAAGGCAACCGCGACATCTCTAACTGCGACATCCGGGGCATCAGCGAGGACCGGCAGGGCAACATCTGGCTGGCTACCGACAACGAGGGCATCATCTGCGTGGTGAAGCCTGACGGACGCCACGCACGCATGACCGTGAGACAGTATTCGCCGCAACTTGGCAACTTTGCTGTCGACGACGCCACGAACTGCCTGCAAGACCGTGCCGGCAGACTGTGGGCGATCTCCAACAGCGGCGGTCTCTTCCTCTACAATGCCGCCGATAACCGCTTTGAGGCAAAGAACCGCGACTATCACTTTACCGGCGACCGCATCCTCGCCATTGCGCAAGACCACAAGGGTGACCTGTGGCTGACATCCGACCGTGGGCTCATTCGCCTTTGTCTCGACAAGAGCAACAAGACGACGGATGTGAACTACTACACCCGCGAGGACGGACTGGGCGACCTGCTGTTCTCGGAAAACAGCATCACGGCCTATGGCCAGGAAATATACCTTGGCAGCCGCCATGGCTTCATCGCCTTTGACCCGTACGCCATGGCTAAGAAACAGACGAAAAACTACCGGCTGATCATCACAGACATCATCATCAACGACGAGCCCTGGCGACAGATGACCGACAGCACGCTGAGGCAGCGTATCACAGAAGAGTCGCCATCGTTCACGCGTCGTGTCACACTGCCTACATCCGTGAAGAAGATCAGCTTTGACTTCGCCCTGCTCTCCTACGGCAATGCCAGAAAGAACATCTACTCGTATATGCTTCAGGGCTATGACGACGACTGGAAATACTGTGCAGGAGGCAGTCACAGTGCCACGTATCAAAACCTGCCCTCGGGTACATACCATCTGCGCGTACGTGCCGCGGGCAGCAACGGACAATGGCAGGAAATGGACTATCGCGTCACCGTCAGAGTGCTGCCGCCATGGTATGCATCGTGGTGGGCATACCTTATATATATAGTACTCCTCTTTGCCGCCACCTTTGCCACCATTCGCTGGTACCGTGAGCACCTGCGCACGCAAAACCGACTGCGCATGGGCGTGGTGCTGACCAACATCACACATGAGTTGCTCACCCCGCTGACGGTCATCTACGCCACCATTTACAAACTGCGATCTCAGGCTCCGCAATACGAAGACGAATACCAAGTCATCGACAACAACATCCAGCGTACCAAACGACTCTTGACGCAGATACTCGAGGTGCGCAAGAGCCAGGCAGGGCAACTACGGCTGAAGGTGAGCCGGGGCGACCTCGCGGCGTTTGTCAGCAACGTCGTGGAAGAGATCAGACCCATGGCGGAGCAGAAACACATTGGTTTGGAGACCTCGATGCCCGAAAAGGAGAAGGCGGCATGGTTTGACAGCGACAAGCTCGACAAGATACTCTACAACCTGCTCTCCAACGCCATCAAATACAACCGCAACGACGGACATATCCTTCTCTCGCTCGACATCAAAGAGCAGGAAGCCGTCATCAGCGTGGAGGATAATGGCATCGGCATGGACAAAAGACAGCTCAGCCATCTCTACACCCGATTCTTCGACGGCGACTACCGAAGGCAGAACACGGGAGGAACGGGCATCGGACTGGCTCTGGTCCACGAGCTCGTCACGCTCCACCACGGCTCGATACGATGCAAAAGCAGCAGGGGGGTGGGAACTACCTTCACGGTGACCATCCCCATCAACAAAAAAGCATACCCTCAGCAGGAAATCGACACCTCGGTAATCAGCAAGGCGGTGGACTACGAGACCATGCGTAGTCTCACTGACGACAGCACCCCGACACCGGGGATCAAGCAGGAACGCGTCGTGGTCAAAGCCAACGTGCCCACCATGCTCGTCGTGGAGGACAACGCCGACCTGCTCGAGCTGATGAAGCAGGCACTCAGCAAGCACTACCGCGTTGTCACGGCGAAAAACGGGAAGCAGGCGTGGAACGTCATTCAGAAAGAGCCACTCGACATCGTGGTCAGCGACGTGATGATGCCGATCATGGACGGCATCGAGCTCACGCGGCTGATCAAAAACGACCAAAGCTTCTGGCAGTTGCCCGTCATCCTGCTCACTGCCAAGGACCGACAGGAAGACGAGAACGAAGGCTACGCCATCGGCGCGGACGCATACATCACGAAACCTTTCTCCTTTGAGGAGCTCACGTTGCGCGCCGACATGCTCATCGCCAACCGACAAAAGGTCTGGGACAACGCACGGCAGGAAGCCAGGCTCAGGCAAACCGAAGAGAAGGCTACCTCAGCAAGCGATCCCGACAAGGCCTTCATGGTGCGGGCCACACAGATAGTCATGGAACATCTCGACGACACAGCCTTCGACCGTGAGACTTTCGCCAAAGAGATGCTCGTCAGCTCATCGACACTATATAATAAGGTGCATGCGCTCACGGGCAAGACCATCGTGGAGTTTGTCAACAGCATCCGTCTCAACGAGGCTGCGAAGATCTTGCGCTCCGAGCCATCAATCACCATCGTGGACCTCGCCACACGTGTCGGTTTCAACACGCCGAAATACTTCTCGCGCTGCTTTAGAAAACAGTTCGGCGTGCTGCCAAAGGGGTATCAGTGAAGCAAGGTGGAGAGCGTGGAGGTAACTATTCACCGAATGCAGACCGAAAGGCAGAAAAATAAGTAGATAACGCAGCAAAAGTCTACTTCTAACGAATCACTTCTTACTAACTTCTCCGGCTTTAGTGACATCATCCGCGCGCGTAGGGGCGGGGTTCATCCCCGCCCTAACCCTCTTGTCTGTAATATTCTCACACAGAGAACACAGAGATCTCTACCCGTGAGAATGTTCACACAGATGCCACAGATCTCCACAGATCTTAACAGTCTCTCCGTGCTCTCCGCATTCTCTGTGTGAGATAAATCCAGTGTATTCATGCTTTCAGAGGCATATTTACTCATTTTTAAGCCATTAACTTTTATCCCCGAAAAAGTGACGAAAAAAGGAAAGGAATTCGCTGAATAGCTATGCGTGGAGGTGCGGAAGCTGAATAGATTGACAGAAGATGCGGAAGAAACCTGAAACATGATATAGCAACCTTGTGACACTTGATATTTATTCTTACAAAAGTACTTCCGAACAATATTGCAATCTAGAGAGAACAACTCTCTGGAAAGTGCCCTCTGCTCGTCACGGAAGGCCTCGATTCGTGAGAAACAAGTGTTTTCTCATTGTCATCTCAGTTGTTTTTGCTGCTAAAACAACTGTTTTCATCGTGTCATCTCACTTGTTTGATGCGGTCATCCTTATTGTTTTATAGTCCGATTGATGAATTTTGCAGGCTCTATAAAATTAAGAAATCTGTAACTTGCTGATTATAAGCATATTCGCAAAATGCTTTGTTTTTGCGAAAAATCGCGGCGAAGTAGGTCTTTGCTCAGAAAAATCGATTCTCGTGCCTCGTTTTTGGTTAGAATAATCAACAAATTAACTTTTCTATAGACAGTTGTAGAACAACTCGTCCCGTGTTCCTGTCGAGACTTGGGTTTTTGCAGCGTGTTTGTCCATGGTTCGTTTCTTGTGTTCCTTATGACGAAATTGTCAAGCAGAGATAACATTTTTGGCTAAATCGTGTTCATGTTACAGAAAGATTTAGTAACTTTGCAAGCACTTAAGCGAAT
>ERZ773276.1080-NODE-1080-length-23480-cov-23.592828_pt1 | contig 23480 bp, 19 predicted proteins | sample MGYA00511386_ERZ773276 | MGnify/ENA primary metagenome ERZ773276 (study PRJEB29015, sample SAMEA2737778) | human gut metagenome | biome: human gut; feature: human-associated habitat; material: faeces | place: China | collected 2012 ...
GCCGCCTCCTTTTAAATGAAGCCTCGAGAGTCATTAGATTCCCGAGGCTTTTTTATATCATTATACACTATATATTATCCATTATACATTATACGTGTGTAATATGTAATGGATAATGTGTAGTGTGTAATGGATAATGTATAACGGATAATTTGTAATGTATAATAAAGCCGTTTCCTCTGCGTTATCATTATGGTAACAGACAGAACAGATGAAATGGACAGAGCAGATTAGAAAGGTAGAGTTTTTGCTGATGCTTGCAGCGGTGGTCTTCGTTGCAGGTTCGCTTATCTTTACCCATTATTTCACCCTTGCCCTTCAGCGTGAGGAACATTCGCGTATGGAGGTGTGGGCCGAGGCCATGCGGTCCTTAAGCCAGGCTGATGAGAATACGAACCTCAGCTTAGTGCTCAAGGTTCTCAATGAAAACAACACCATTCCTGTCGTTGTCATGGACGGCAATGGCAATGCCCAGACTTACCGGAACCTCACCATGCGGTCGTGCAGTCGTGCCGACAGTCTGCGCTATGCCTCACGGTTGGGTCAGCGGCTGAAAGCCCGGGGACATGCCATCAAGATAGCCTTAGCTCCTAATGATTTTATCTATGTCTGCTTCGATGATTCCATCCTTCTCAAACGATTAGTTTATTATCCCTGGTTGCAGTTGGGCGTGCTCTTGGTCTTTATCGCCATCCTCGTCTTTGCCTTGTTGGCTGCCAAACGAGCTGAGCAGAACCGGGTGTGGGTGGGCCTGAGCAAGGAGACGGCTCACCAGCTCGGTACACCTATCAGCAGCTTGATGGCGTGGGTGGAGGTGCTGAAGAGCGAATATCCCGACGACAATCTTATCCCAGAGCTCGATAAGGATATTCAGCGTCTGCAACTCGTCAGCGACCGTTTCTCGAAGATAGGCTCTACGCCAGAGTTGACCCCTACCGATATCGTGCCGCTTATCGAACGGGTAGCAGGGTATATGCAACGGCGTGTGAGCCACAGTGTCAATGTCCTTACCTCGTCGACGTCACCGCAGGCCATTGCCAACATCAATGCCAATCTCTTTGAGTGGGTAGTGGAGAATCTGTGTAAGAATGCTGTCGATGCGATGGGTGGCGGTCCCGGCACGTTGACGCTCCGGGTCTTCGATTTCCCCGATATGGTGGCCATAGAGGTCGCTGACACGGGAAAAGGTATCCGTAAGAAAGACCTGCGCAATGTCTTCAAGCCAGGCTTCACCACGAAGAAGCGTGGCTGGGGCTTGGGGCTGAGTCTGGCGAAGCGCATTGTAGAGGAATACCACAAAGGCAGGATCTGGGTCAAGAGCTCAGAAGTGGGGAAGGGGACGACCTTCCGCATTGAGTTGCGGAAATGACGATGAGAGCGGGGAGAAGCGTTGTTATTGTCCGAACTTTTGTTAATATCGAAAAAATGGTGAAGAAAAATGCGTCTATTGAAGAAAAAAGCAGTAACTTTGCACTCCAAAGTGTAGATATGTCTAAGTTAGAGCAGTTTAAGATTGATTTGCAGGCATTGAAAGAGGGTGTCACCGACATCCACTTCGACATCGACGACAGTTTCTTCGAGGCTGTTGCCGGTGATGGCGTTCAGCACGGCAACCTTGTCTGTGATGTCACCATTGACCGCAATGCCGATGTCTTTGACTTGGACTTCCACACCGAAGGCTCCGTCACTGTTCAGTGTGACCGTTGCTTGGACGATATGGACCAACCTATCGCCAGCGACTACCACCTTGTGGCGCAGTTCGGAGAAGACTACTCAGAGGACGATGATCTCATCACGGTGCCTGAGAACGAAGGAATACTCGACACCGCATGGTTCATCTATCAGTTTATAGAGCTCGCAATCCCACTCAGGCATGTGCATGCACCTGGAAAATGCAACCCTGCCATGATGAAGATCTTAGAAGAACATTCGGCCGCCCGAAGCGGTGATGGCGATGGTGAGACTCCTGTAGACTCCCGATGGGCAGCGCTCGCACAATTAAAAAACAAAAAATAAAAACATTTAAAGCATTATGGCACATCCTAAAAGAAGACAGTCAAAGACTCGTACACTCAAGCGTAGAACTCATGACGGAGCAGTAGCCCCCACACTGGCAGTATGCCCTAACTGTGGTGCTTACTATGTTTACCACACTGTATGCCCCACTTGCGGCTACTATCGTGGTAAGGTTGCTATCGTCAAAGAGGCCGCTGAATAATGGCTAAGATCAACGCAGTAATCACCGGCGTTGGCGGTTACGTGCCCGACTACATCCTCACCAATGATGAGCTGTCGCGCATGGTGGACACCAGCGACGAGTGGATTCGTACGCGTGTAGGCATCAAAGAGCGCCGTATCCTCACTGAGGAGGGTCTCGGCGCCAGCTATATGGCCCGCAAGGCCTGCAAGCAGCTCATCGCCAAGACGGGCGTGGACCCCGACAGCATTGAGGCCCTCATCGTCTCTACGACGACACCGGACTACCCCTTCCCTTCCACGGCAAGTATCGTCGTGGGCAAGTTGGGTCTGAAGAATGCTTTTGCCTTCGACATGTCCTGCGCTTGCTGCGGTTTCATCTATGCCCTTGACATGGCTTCGTCGATGATACAGTCGGGACGCTACAAGCGCGTCATCGTCTGCTCGGCAGAGAAGATGTCATCGGTCGTAGACTGGACAGACCGCCAGACCTGCGTGCTCTTTGGTGATGGTGCCGGCGCCGTGATGGTAGAGGCTACCGAGGAAGAGGGCATGGGCCTTCAGGACTCGCTGCTCCTCACCGATGGCAAGGGCCTGCCCTTCCTTCACATGAAGGCTGGCGGCAGTGTCTGCCCACCGTCGCATTTCACTATCGACAACCGTCTGCACTACGTCTATCAGGAGGGTCGCACCGTGTTCCGCCACGCCGTGACCTATATGAGCGACGATGTGGCTACGGTCATGCAGCGCAACGGCCTGAGCAATGCCAACCTCAACTGGATCGTTCCTCACGAGGCTAACCTCCGCATCATCGATGCTGTGGCTAAGCGTGCCGACCTGCCTTTGGACAAGGTCGTCATCAATATCGAGCATTACGGAAACACCAGTTCTGCTACGATTCCTTTAGCTCTCTGGGACAACGAGTCGAAGTTCAAGAAGGGTGACAATATGATATTTACCGCTTTCGGTGCCGGTTTCGTCCATGGTGCCATTTACTTCAAATGGGGCTACGACGGCGATAAGGTTGCCGGAGCAAAGTAATATATTTTGGTGATAGTAGGTAGGTGTTAGGTGTTAATGGATAACAGTGATAAGCATATCATTCACGCCATTATTGCCTAACACTTGCTGTTTTTATACCCCTAATCATTTTAACCATGCAGCATAAAGCAGGATTTGTAAACATCGTCGGAAACCCCAATGTCGGTAAGTCGACATTGATGAACCGCCTTGTCGGTGAGCGCATCAGTATCGCCACGTTCAAGGCGCAGACGACACGTCACCGTATCATGGGTATCGTCAACACCGACGATGCACAGATAGTCTTTTCAGACACTCCCGGCGTCTTGAAACCCAACTACAAGATGCAGGAGTATATGTTACAGTTCTCCGAGTCGGCCCTTGCCGACGCCGACATCCTGCTCTATGTCACCGATGTCGTTGAGAACCCGGAGAAGAACATGGACTTCCTCGAAAAGGTTCAGAAGATGACCATCCCTGTCATTGTGCTCATCAATAAGATTGACGAGCTCGACAAGGTGGCTAAGGACGGCCAGGCTCCCAAGGCTGGCAAGGCTCCCAAGGACGGCCAGGCTCCTGCTGGTGACTCCAACGCGCTCCTCTCTGCTATTGTGGAGAAATGGCACGCGCTGCTTCCTAAGGCAGAGATACTGCCCATCTCGGCTTCCAACAACTTTGGTGTCGACATGCTCATGCACCGTATCAAGGAGCTCCTGCCCGAGAGTCCTGCCTATTTCGATAAAGACCAGCTCACCGATAAGCCGGCGCGCTTCTTCGTCTCTGAGATTATCCGTGAGAAGATACTGCGCTATTACGATAAGGAGATTCCTTACTCCGTCGAGGTCGTCGTAGAGCGCTTCAAAGAGGATGACCACCACATCCATATCAATGCCGTCATCTACGTGGAGCGCGACTCCCAGAAGGGCATCATCATCGGGCACCAGGGACAGGCGCTGAAGAAGGTCTCTTCGGAGGCTCGCAAGAGCTTGGAGAAGTTCTTCGACAAGTCCATCTACCTCGACATCTTCGTCAAGGTGGACAAAGACTGGCGCAACTCTGAGAAAGAGCTCGACAACTTCGGGTATAATCCGGAATAGGAATGTTAAATGTTAAATGTTAAATGTTGAATGTTAAATGTTGAATGTTAAATGTTAAATATTTAATGATCTTAAAGCAGAATGTCATTCAACACTTTACATTCAACATTGCACATCCAATATGTTTCCCTTGACCGTTATGGCAAGGCGCACTCTCTAAGACATAGAGGGCCGAAGAATGTTAAACTTCAGTAATCAAACAACAGAATGGCAAGTTTAGTAGCTATTGTAGGACGCCCCAACGTGGGCAAGTCCACCCTTTTCAACCGGTTGACGCAGACGCGTCATGCCATCGTCAGCGACGTCGCCGGTACCACCCGTGACCGTCAGTACGGCAAATGTTCCTGGAACAACCGCGAGTTCTCAGTCGTCGATACCGGCGGCTGGGTCGTCAAATCCGATGATATCTTTGAGGATGCTATCCGCAAGCAGGTGATGACAGCTTCCGACGAGGCCGACCTTGTGCTCTTCCTCGTCGATGTGGAGACAGGCGTCACCGACTGGGACGAGGATGTGGCGAAGATTTTGCGCCGTGCCAAGGTTCCCGTTATCCTGGTGGCCAATAAAGTCGACAACAGCGGCATGGAGTACACCGCCGCAGAGTTTTACAAACTCGGCCTTGGTGACCCGCAGTGTATCAGTGCTGCCACAGGCGGCGGCACCGGCGACCTCCTGGACCTCATCATCGAGAAGCTCCCTGACAATGGTAAGGAAGATTTCGACGACGACCTCCCGCGCTTTGCCGTCGTAGGACGCCCTAACGCCGGCAAGTCGAGTATTGTCAACGCCTTCCTCGGTGAGGACCGTAACATCGTCACTGAGATAGCCGGTACGACACGTGACAGCATCTATACCCGTTTCAATAAGTTTGGCTTCGACTTCTACCTTGTCGATACAGCTGGTATCCGCCGTAAGAACAAGGTGTCGGAAGATTTGGAGTTCTACAGCGTCATGCGCTCCATCCGTGCTATCGAGAACAGCGACGTCTGCATCCTGATGATCGACGCCACACGCGGTATCGAGGCACAGGATATGAATATCTTCCAGCTCATACAGAAGAATAAGAAGAGCCTTGTCGTCGTTGTCAACAAATGGGACCTGGTGGAGGACAAGAGTCAGAAAGCCATCGACTTCTTCAAGAACGCCATCCACAACCGCATGGCACCGTTCACCGACTTCCCTATCATCTTTGCTTCTGCGCTCACCAAGCAGCGCATCTTCAAAGTCTTGGAGACGGCCGTGGAGGTCTATAAGAACCGGAAGACCCACGTGGGCACGAATAAGCTCAACGAGGTCATGCTGCCTATCATTGAGCAGACACCGCCGCCTTCCACCAAGGGCAAGTTCATCAAGATAAAATACTGTTCGCAGCTTCCTAACACGCAGATACCGTCGTTTGTCTTCTACGCCAACCTGCCGCAGTATATCAAGGAGCCGTACCGTCGTTTCCTTGAGAACAAGATACGTGAGAACTGGCCGATGCACGGATGTCCTATCAACGTCTTCATCCGTCAGAAGTAATCGAATTTATCCGTTAAAAATAAAAGTCTGCCTTGCTCCGCCGTCGATATGTCGGGGCAAGGCAGAAATATCGTTATAGCCATGAAGCGGAAAATAACATTTCTCTCTTTTGTCGTCGCTATCCTCTTGTCGGGCTGTTCTGGCAAGTCGTCGGGCCCCTCGGCCGCTGAGACAGCTGGCCAGGCGGCGAAAGTCTATTACGAGCAGTTGTTGAAGGGCGACTACGGTAGTTTTGTCGATGGGCGTTATCAGCCTCACGACATGCCGGAAGGCTATCGCCAACAGCTCATCACCAACGCCAAGATGTTTGTCGGTCAGCAGAAAGATGCCCACAAAGGTATCAAGGGCGTGGAGCTGACAGACGCCAATGCCGACACCACGCGCCATGTCGCCAACGCCTTCCTCACGCTGACCTATGGCGACGGCGATAAGGAGACGATTGTCGTGCCCATGGTGGAGAACGGCGGCACGTGGTTGATGAGATGAGGTTGGGGGGCGCTGCAAAGCAGCGTCGTACGGAACGGAGCAGGAAAGTGATTTTCCTATTTGTAGTTTTCCTTCACCTTCTTCAGCAGGTCGCTGGCGAAGATGAAGTCGTTGAGCTTCTGGTTGGTGGCACCCATAACATCGTCCTTGGTGCCCTGCCATTCCTTATGACCTTTGTAGATGAAGATGATAGTCTCACCGATGCCCATGACGGAGTTCATGTCGTGGGTGTTGATGATGGTCGTGATGTTGTATTCCTTGGTGATGTCAGAGAGCAGCTTGTCGATGACGAGCGACGTCTTCGGGTCAAGGCCGGAGTTCGGCTCATCGCAGAAGAGGTATTTGGGGTTGAGGACGATGGCTCTGGCTATGGCCACGCGCTTCTGCATACCACCGGAAATCTCGTTGGGGTATTTATGCTCGGCGCCCACGAGGTTCACGCGATCGATGCACTCCATGGCGCGGCGGTCGCGCTCGCGGGAGTTCATGTTGGAGAACATGTCTAAGGGAAACCGGACATTCTCCAAGACCGTCATGGAGTCGAAGAGGGCGGCACCCTGGAAGATCATGCCCATCTCGCGGCGCATCAGCACCTTGTCTTTCTTGTCCATGGTGATGAAGTTGCGACCGTCGTAGAGGACCTCGCCGCTCGTCGGTGTGAGCAGGCCCACGAGGTTCTTCATCAGCACCGTCTTGCCCGATCCGCTCTGGCCGATGATGAGGTTCGTCTTCCCCGTCTCAAAGACGGTGTTGATATCGTTGAGGACCGTCTTGTCCCCGAAAGATTTGGTAAGGTGTTTTATTTCTATCATGACAATAGTTCAGTAAGGAAGACATCAGAGAAGAGGATGAGGACGCTGGAGCAGACCACGGCATTCGTCGAGGCCGTGCCCACCTCCACGGAGCCGCCCTCCACGGTATAGCCGAAATAGGAGGAGACGCTGGAGATGATGAAGGCGAAGAAGAGGCTCTTGATGATACTCATCCACACAAACCAGGAGTTGAAGGCGTGGTGCATGCCCGCCGTGAGGTCCTCGGGCGACATCATGTGCCCCACGAAGGCCGTGGCGTAGGCACCGATGATGCCCAGGGCCGAGGAGAAGATGACGAGGAACGGCATGATGGTCACCAGACCGAGAATCTTCGGCAGGATGAGGTAGCTGGCGGAGTTGACACCCATGATGTCGAGGGCGTCGATCTGCTGCGTCACACGCATCGTGCCCAGCTCCGAGGCGATGTTCGACCCTACCTTTCCGGCCAGAATCAGACACATGATAGACGAGGAGAACTCCAGGAGCATGATTTCTCGCGTGACATAGCCCGTCACCCATCGCGGCATCCACGGGCTCTGGATGTTGACCTTCATCTGTATGCATATCACGGCGCCGATGAAGAAGCTGATAAGGAGCACGATGCCGATGGAGTCGACACCGAGCTGCGACATCTCCTTGACATAGCGCTTGGCAAACATGCGCAGACGCTCCGGAACGGAGAACGTGCGGCCCATGAGCATGATGTATTTGCCGAAGGTGGTGAGATATCTCTGTAGTAACTTTATGATGAACATTCTATTGGTACTTGTTTCTGCTTGCAAAAGTAGGCAAAAATCACTTAAAATCTGCCATAGGGCAAAGAGATTTTGGCTTTAGCAACGTTATTATTCCATTTTTTAGTATTTTTGCAGCAAAATTTCAATTATGGCAGAAGAGAACATAGCAACTCAAGAATATGCCGGCGAGGCGCCCGCGCCGTCGGCCGCGCCTCTGACCGCTGAGCAGGTCGACGAGATTCTGCGCACGCGTCTGCGTCACCAGGAGCTTCACACCAAGGATTTGGTGAAGCGCTATGGCCGCCGCACCGTCGCCGACCATGTCACGTTCAATGTCCGTCAGGGCGAGATAGTCGGACTCTTAGGACCTAACGGTGCCGGTAAGACGACATCCTTCTATATGACCACCGGCCTCGTCATCCCCAACGAGGGCCATGTCTACATCGACGACAAGGAGATCACCTCTTTCCCTGTCTACAAGCGTGCGCGTGCCGGCATCGGCTACCTGCCTCAGGAGGCCAGCGTATTCCGTAAGATGTCGGTCGAGGACAATATCATGTCGGTCCTGGAGATGACGAAGCTCACCCACCAGCAACAGCTCGACAAGTTGGAGAGCCTCATTGCCGAGTTCCGTCTGAACAAGGTGCGCAAGAACAAGGGCGACCGTCTCTCCGGTGGTGAGCGCCGCCGCACGGAGATAGCGCGCTGTCTGGCCATCGACCCGAAGTTTATCATGCTCGACGAGCCTTTCGCCGGCGTCGACCCTATCGCCGTGGAAGACATCCAGCACATCGTCTGGCGACTCAAATACCGCAACATCGGCATCCTCATCACCGACCATAATGTGCAGGAGACGCTCTCCATCACCGACCGGGCCTACCTCCTCTTCGAGGGCCGCATCCTCTTCCAGGGACTCCCCGAAGAGCTCGCCGCCAACAAGATAGTGCGTAAGAACTATCTCTCCGACAACTTCGTCTACCGCAAGTTCCAGAGCAATGAGGAAGACCGTGCCTTCGCAGCCGCTGCACGCCAGGAACTCCTCAAAGAGGTGGAGTCCTACGACGCACAATAATGCGGCAAAGGCAGAAAGTCAAGTTAAAAAATCAAATTTATACCCTTCTCGTTAGGTATATTCGTGATTTATAGCTAATTTTGCAGTTCGTAATTGTTATTTACTGAAAAATCAAACAAAAGAATAATCAAGAAAGATGAAAGTTTCATTTGACGCTCCCGACAAGATCAATGGTCTGCTGACCATTACCATTGAGGAGGAGGACTACAAGAATGACGTAGAGAAAGAACTGAAGAACTATCGCAAGCGTGCCAACGTTCCCGGCTTCCGCCCTGGCATGGTCCCTATGGGCCTTATCCGCCGTCAGTATGGCAATGCCGTGAAGATGGACGTGGTGAACAAGAAGCTCAGCGATGAGGTCAACAAATACATCAGCGACAACAAGATCAACATGCTCGGCATGCCTCTGGGCTCTGAGAAGCAGGAGCCTGTCGATCTTGAGAAGCCGGCTCCCTACACATTCATGTTCGACATCGCTGTAGCTCCTGAGTTCGACATCGAGCTCTCCGACAAGGATAAGGTTGACTACTACGATATCACCGTTGACGACAAGCTCGTCGACCAGCAGGTTGACAACTTCGCTTCCCGTTTCGGCAAATACAACGACAACGCTGAGAGCTTCTCTGGCAACGACATCCTCGTCGGTGACCTCCGTGAGCTCGACGCTGAGGGCAACGCCAAGGAAGACGGCCTCACCGTGGAGGGCGCACAGGTCATGCCTGAGTACCTCAAGGACGAGGACGAGAAGAAGCGCTTCGAGGGCGCCAAGGTCGGTGACATCATCACCTTCAACCCCAACAAGGCTTACGCTGGCAGCGCTGAGGTGGCTGCTATCCTGAAGATTGAGAAGGATGACATCAAGAACCACGAGGGTGACTTCAGCTATCAGATCACCAGCATCCGTCACTTCGAGAAGCACGCCATCGACCAGGAGCTCTTCGACCAGGTCTTCGGTAAGGATACCGTCAAGGACGAGAAGGCTTTCCGCGAGAAGGTCAGCGAGGGCCTCAAGGAGCAGTTCACCTTTGACCAGGACTTCCGCTTCCTCCAGGATCTGCGTAAGTACTGCGAGGAGAAGGTCGGCCAGCTCACCTTCCCTGATGCCCTGCTCAAGCGCATCCTCAAAGAGAACAACAAGGACAAGGACGACGAGTTCATCAACAAGAACTATGAGCCCAGCATCAAGAACCTCACATGGGATCTCATCCGTAACAAGATTGCTGAGAAGGCCGGTCTGAAGGTCGACGACAACGATGTGAAGAATGTTGCCAAGGAAGTGGCTCGTGCTCAGTTCGCACAGTATGGCATGCTCAACCTTGGTGAGGAGTATGTCGACAACTACGCCAACGAGCTCCTCAAGCAGCAGGATACCGTCCAGCAGTTTGCTGAGCGCGCCTTGGAGGAGAAGATCACAGCAGCTGAGAAGGCTGTCGTGACACTGAACCACAAGGAGATTTCCTTCGACGACTTCAACAAGCTCGGCCAGGAGTAATCACGAAAGCAGATTATATAATATAATGTGAAAGCGCGGACACCGTCATGGTGCCCGCGCTTTTCTGATATTACAGGAGAATCAAAAGGCGTTACCTTGTCATAAGGCGGCAATACCGGCAAAACCATTTACCTCTTTTCCTTTTCTTTTCGTTGAGATTTTGGAAAATTTGCTTCACAACACGAAAAAATAATGTGGAAACCTTTGCGGAAAATTATTTTTTAGGTATCTTTGTGTTGCTAATCAAATATCGCGGCGCTTTTGGCACGGTATTTGTCCTTTCACAAACCTATATGGGCACAGGTCCCCTTAGTTTGTTGAATTTAAAAGAAAGAGAAATTATGAACAACGATTTCAGAAAGTTCGCTACCAAGAAGCTTGGTATGAATGGATTGGTACTCGACGATGTGGTCAAAGCCCAGCAGCAGTACCTCAACCCTTATATCTTGGAGGAGCGTCAGCTCAACGTCACACAGATGGATGTGTTCTCACGTCTGATGATGGACCGTATCATCTTCCTTGGCACCGAGATTGATGACTATACTGCCAATACCCTTGAGGCCCAGCTCCTCTACCTTGACTCCGTGGACAACGGCAAGGACATCTCCATCTATGTCAACTCTCCCGGCGGCTCCGTCACGGCCGGCCTGGGCATCTACGACACCATGCAGTTCATCACCTCTGATGTGGCTACCATCTGCACGGGTATGGCTGCTTCCATGGCTGCCGTCCTCCTCGTCTCCGGTACCGAGGGCAAGCGTTCCGCACTGCCCCACAGCCGCGTGATGATTCACCAGCCCTTAGGCGGTGTTCAGGGTCAGGCGTCGGATATCGAGATTGAGGCCAAGGAGATTCTCAAGTTCAAGAAAGAGCTCTATACCATCATCTCCGAGCATTCTCACCAGCCCTACGAGAAAGTCTACAAAGACTCCGACCGTAACTACTGGATGACAGCCGAGGAGGCGAAGGCTTATGGTATGGTAGACACAGTATTGAAGAAGAAAGAATGAAAAAGAAAGTATGTAGTTTCTGTGGCCGCTCTGAAGACCAGGTCCGGCTCCTTATAACAGGTCTCAATGGCTACATCTGTGAGGACTGTGCCCAGCAGGCGTATAAGATAGTCCAGCAGACGGGCATCATGGGCAACACCCAGGAGCATGCCGAAGACCATCCTTATCATCCTGCCAAGAAGATTCCTAAGCCTAAGGAGATTAAGGAATACCTCGACCAGTATGTCATCGGTCAGGATGAGGCTAAGCGCAACCTTGCCGTGGCTGTCTACAACCACTACAAGCGTCTTCAGCAGCCTGCCAACGACGACGGCGTAGAGATAGAGAAGAGCAACATTATCATGGTGGGCTCTACGGGTACGGGTAAGACCCTCCTGGCCCGCACCATCGCCAAGATGCTCGACGTGCCGTTCACCATCGTCGACGCCACGGTCTTCACCGAGGCCGGTTATGTGGGCGAGGATGTGGAGAGCATCCTGAGCCGTCTGCTCCAGGTGGCCAACTATAACGTGGCTGCTGCCGAGCGCGGCATCGTCTTCATCGACGAGATTGACAAGATAGCGCGCAAGAGCGACAACCCGTCTATCACACGCGATGTCAGCGGTGAGGGTGTACAGCAGGCCATGCTCAAGCTCCTTGAGGGCACCATGGTCAACGTGCCGCCACAGGGTGGCCGCAAGCACCCCGACCAGGAGTATATCCATGTCAACACCAAGAACATCCTCTTCATCTGCGGTGGTGCCTTCGACGGCATCGAGCGGAAGATAGCACAGCGTCTGAACACCCATGTCGTGGGCTACAACTCCGTGCAGAACACCCGCAACGTAGACAAGAAGGACTTGATGAAATATATCGTGCCTCAGGACCTGAAGTCCTTTGGTCTCATCCCCGAGCTCATCGGTCGTCTGCCGGTGCTGACCTATCTCAATCCCCTCGACCGTGAGGCCCTGCGCCGCATCCTCGTCGAGCCGAAGAACTCCATCGTGAAGCAGTATACCAAGCTCTTCGAGATGGACGGTATCAAGCTGACGTTCACCGACGAGGCTCTCGACTTCATCGTCGACAAGGCCGTGGAGTACAAGCTCGGTGCCCGTGGTCTCCGCTCTATCGTTGAGGCCGTTATCATGGACGCCATGTACGAGGTGCCGTCAAAGCGTATCAAGAAGTTTGAAGTGACACTCGACTACTGCAAGCAACAGCTTGAAAAAGCTCATCTGCAGAAGTTGGAGTCTGCATAATAGGCCTCTCTGGCCTGCTCCGGGCAGGCCAGGAGGCTTTGTTTTAGCTAAAAACCAATGACAATGGAAGTAGATTTGACCAAGGAGCTGAAACGCTATTTCGGCTTCGATAATTTTAAGGGCGACCAGGAGGCTATCATCCGCAATCTCATGGCCGGCAACGACACCTTTGTGCTCATGCCCACCGGTGGTGGCAAGAGCCTGTGCTATCAGTTGCCGTCGCTGCTCATGGATGGCACGTCGATTGTCGTCTCACCGCTTATCGCGCTGATGAAGAACCAGGTGGATGTCATCAACGGTCTGAGCGAGGACGACAGCGTGGCGCATTATCTCAACTCCTCGCTCAACAGGGCTGCCATCAACAGGGTGGAGACCGATGTCAGAGAGGGACGCACCAAGCTGCTCTATGTCGCACCGGAGTCGTTGAACAAGGAAGACAACCTTGAGTTCTTCCAGTCGTTCAAGATTTCTTTCATTGCTATCGACGAGGCCCACTGCATCTCGGAATGGGGCCACGACTTCCGCCCGGAATACAGAAATATCAAGCCCACCATCGACAAGATTGCCGCCGCACGGGGCGTGGAGCATATACCTATCATCGCCCTCACGGCTACGGCGACCGACAAGGTGCGCACCGACATCAAGCGCAACCTTGGCATGCCCGACGCTCAAGAGTTCAAGAGCTCCTTCAACCGTCCCAACCTCTACTATGAGGTGCGGCAGAAGGTCAGCGACGAGGATACCGACAGCCAGATTATCCGGTTCATCAAGCAGCATGAGGGCAAGAGTGGCATCGTCTACTGCCTCTCGCGCAAGAAGGTGGAGGAACTGGCCGAGAAGCTGCGACTCAACGGCTTCCGGGCCGCGGCCTACCATGCCGGCCTCGACAACGAGGTGCGTACGCAGACACAGGACGACTTCCTCAAAGAGAACATCGACATCATCGTGGCCACCATCGCCTTCGGTATGGGTATCGACAAGCCCGATGTGCGCTTCGTCATCCACTACGACATCCCCAAGAGCCTGGAGGGCTACTACCAGGAGACGGGACGTGCCGGGCGCGACGGCGGTGAGGGCATCTGCCTGGCTTTCTATTCGCCGAAGGACCTGAAGAAGTTGGAGAAGTTCATGGACAACAAGGGTGAGGCTGAAAAGGAGATAGGACGCCAGCTCCTGCAGGAGACCAAGGCCTATGCCGAGACGGCTGTCTGCCGCCGCAAGGTGCTCCTCAACTACTTCGGTGAGCCTTATGAGCTCGACAACTGCGGCAACTGCGACAACTGCCGGCATCCGAAGAAATATGTCGAGGCCACCGACGCCCTGGTATGCGTCCTTGAGGCCATCGCTGCCCTCAAAGGTGATTTCGACCAGAATTATGTCATCGACTTCGTACGCGGACGTGCTACCGATAATATCGTCAGCCACGGCCACGAGAAACTGCCGGAGTTCGGCAACGGACGCGCCATCAACCAGGAGATGCCGAACATCTGGAACCCTGTCATCCGCCAGGGCATGATAGCGGGGTATATCCGCAAGGACATCGAGCGCTACGGCCTGCTGAAGATCACGGCCATGGGTAAGATGTGGCTCAAGGCGCCACGGCCCTTCTCTGTGGTCCCCGACCGCGAGTTCGTCGACAGCGACGACGGTGGCGAGGGTGGCACCTCCGCCCTCGACATGGGGCTCTTCGAACAGCTCAAGGGGCTGCGCCGCGACGTGGCGAAGAAGCACAACCTCCCGCCCTATGTCGTCTTCCAGGACATCTCGCTGACGCAGATGGCGACGAGCTTCCCGGAGACACTGAAAGACTTGGAGCAGATCCAGGGCGTGGGGCAGGGAAAGGCCCGGAAGTTCGGACAGCCCTTCGTCGACTTCATCAAGAAATACTGTGAGGAGAACAACATCGAGCGCTCTGACCTCATGCGTGTCATCACGCTGCCCAACAAGTCGAAGCGGAAGCTGAAAATCATCGAGATGATAGACCGCCGTATACCCCTGGAGGACATTGCCGAGACGCAGAACATCGGCTTCGACGACCTCCTCGACGACATCGAGTCCATCGTCAACAGCGGTATGAAGGTCAACATCGACTATTACCTCAACGACGAGGACATCATCGACCCCGACGAGGTCCAGGACATCCTCGACTACTTCCAGCATAGCGAGACCGACGACATCGATGAGGCCATCGACACCGTCGACATCTATGACGACGACGAGGGCCTCACCGCTGAGGAGAAGGCGCGCCTCGTCCTCATCAAGTTCCTGTCGGATAATGGAAATTAGGTGTTAGGTGATGGGTGTTAGGTGTTAGGTGATGGGTGATAGGTGTTAATGGTATGGCATGCTGTGATAGTTGTTAGGTGTTTTGCGCCTTTTCCCACGTGGGCAGTTATCCCAACTGCCCTCCTTTTTTACCTGCGAACAATGTTGTTATGAACGTCAAACAATTGTTAGCCGAATTGCTGACAATTGTTGGCCGAATGGCTGACAATTGTTGGCCAAATTGCTGACAATTGTTTGACGATGTGTTGGCATTTGTGGCGCAGCCCTTGCATCACAGCAAGTGTTTTGCTTGTTTTTGTAAAAGGTTCGTATTCATGAGCTTCTCTACTCCCAAAAAAGGTTGCTCCGATGTGCCTATCCGTGCCACGGGAAATGTCCATTGCGCCCTTAAAAGCGACGAAATCAGGGAATATTTGGCTTTTCTTTTGGTGAATTGAGAAATACTTCGTAACTTGCGCTGCATATAATATGAAGTGCTTATCATGCGGAAATACCGTTTGCCAGCTTTGAGCTCCACGCGCCAGGCCCTGCAGAGCCTCACACAGCAGGAGAAACTCTTCCATGATCAGAATGGCTACATCGTCTACGACCGTTTCCTCGCCATGTGGCTCAGAAGACTGAAAGAATGATATCGGTATTGCCGGTGTACACCGAGTCATGCTAATCTGGCCGGTGCACATCCTGCTGGGGTAGGGCAGACGTTGACTTGTAAGCAATCTTCATGAGGCGCTGATAGAAGTCATCAGGATTGTTACCATTGCGTGCGGCATTGAAAACGATATTCTTGTAACTGTAGACTCCCGCCTATTTTGAGTTGTCAGTTTTGGTATAGTTGTCCAGAAAAGTCTGTGGTTCCATGATTTTGATGCTTTCCTGATTAGCATTTTTGAAATCTTTAATATTCAAGGTGATTAGTAGGTCACATCCGGCTTGTAGGGCGCTCTGATATTGAAAGCTGTCTTCTAAATCTGAAAAAGACGGATCTTTTGCTCCTTCTGCTATTCCTTCTGTATTTAGTGAAACAATTTCAAAGGAATTTAGCAGAACTTGGTATATCAACCTTTGCTTTTCTGTTAGTTCAGGCTTAACAACGCCCTGCCCATGTAGAATCCTTTCTGTCATATAAGCTATAGTGTAAATTGATCCTACTGATAAAAACTTAGCCCATTCGTTTCCGGCACACAGCTTAAAAATAGCCTCCACTACCTTTGCTTTTGGCCTGTCAGCCAGAAGTTCAAGCACAATGTTTGTATCAAAGAAAATATTCATAGCCCGTATTTTTCCTTGAAATATTCATCAAGTAGCTCTGCGTCTGTCTTGTTGGTCTTAAGAATCCCCCTTAAAGATAAGAGAGAGGATGCAGTTTTCTCCTTTCTTACGGGCTTGGCTTGGTTGATGACAAACTGCGCATACAAGGCAAGTTGACGTTTCAATTCTTCAAGACTCAGCTGATAACCTCTTGGTATATCAACCTGAATGTTTATAGATGTTGCTGCCATAGATTTCTCCTTTCTGAGTTGATGATGATGCAAAAATAACCTTTTATTTTGAATCGTGCAAGAGATTGGGACTGTTTTTGTTCGGAAAGCTATCAGTATGTGGCTTTCCCTTCTGGCAGATAGATCTTTTCGCATGTTTTGCCCTAAGAAGAAATTCCCCGCTTCTTAACGATATTTAGTTTTTTTATCCTTGTCTGTCTTCTCTATCTGCCAAAATATTGCTAATTTTGCATGCAATAAATTTTAAGGTATCTTTTATGTCATCTTTTGTTGCAGATAAAATTGTTATGGATGGTCTGACTTTCGACGACGTCCTTCTTATTCCAGCTTATTCTAATGTGTTGCCCAAGGAGGTCAGCCTTCAGGCAAAGTTCTCGCGTCATATCACGCTGAACATTCCTTTTGTCACGGCAGCTATGGATACTGTCACGGAGTCTGCCATGGCTATCGCTATTGCCCGTGAAGGCGGCATCGGCGTTATTCATAAGAACATGAGCATTGACGAGCAAGCCCGTCAGGTCTCTATCGTGAAGCGTGCCGAGAACGGAATGATCTACGATCCCGTCACCATCCGTCGTGGCAAGACCGTCCTCGACGCTCTGCGCATGATGGCCGAGATGCATATCGGCGGTATCCCTGTCGTCGACGAAGACAACCACCTCGTAGGTATCGTCACCAACCGTGACCTGCGCTTTGAGACACACATGGACAAGCTCGTGGATGATGTTATGACCAAGGAGAACCTTGTCACCACCCATCAGCAGACCGACCTCACCAATGCTGCTCATATCCTGCAGCAGAACAAGATTGAGAAGCTCCCTGTCGTGGACAGCGAGAACCACCTCATCGGTCTTATCACTTATAAGGATATCACCAAGGCCAAGGACAAGCCCAACGCCTGCAAGGACGAGAAGGGCCGTCTGCGTGTTGCCGCCGGTGTCGGCGTCACCAAGGATACCCTGGAGCGTGCTGAGGCCCTCGTCAACGCCGGTGTCGACGCCATCGTCATCGACACAGCCCACGGCCATAGCGCCGGTGTCATTGGCAAGCTCCACGAGGTGAAGAATGCCTTCCCCAACCTCGACGTCGTCGTCGGCAACATCGCTACCGGTGCTGCTGCCAAATATCTCTATGACAATGGTGCTGACGGCGTAAAGGTCGGTATCGGCCCGGGTTCCATCTGCACCACACGTGTCGTTGCCGGTGTCGGTGTACCCCAGCTCTCTGCCGTCTACGATGTCTTCAGCGTGCTGAAGGATACCGATGTGCCCCTTATCGCCGATGGTGGTCTGCGCTACTCCGGCGACGTTGTCAAGGCCCTTGCTGCCGGTGGCAACTGCGTGATGATCGGCTCACTGGTGGCCGGTACCGAGGAGAGCCCCGGCGACACCATCATCTACAACGGCCGTAAGTTCAAGACTTACCGTGGCATGGGCTCCTTGGAGGCCATGGGCCAGAAGAACGGTTCCAAGGACCGCTACTTCCAGAGCGACACCACCGATGTGAAGAAGCTCGTGCCGGAAGGCATCGCCGGCCGTGTGCCTTACAAGGGCACCGTGCAGGAGGTCGTCTATCAGATGACGGGTGGTCTGCGCTCGGGCATGGGCTACTGCGGTGCTCACAACATCGACGAGCTCCACAACGCCAAGTTCACACGCATCACCAATGCCGGCGTCTTGGAGAGCCATCCTCACGACATTACAATCACCAGCGAGGCTCCTAACTACTCCCGTCCGGAGTAAGCAGCCGCACTGCCTATATTTTGAAATGAAGAAATCAGTAAAGACTATATTCCTGACAGCCATTGCTCTCATCACTATGGGGGCAATGGCCGTTCCGTCAGGACGCATGCCGTTGACGGCATGGCGTTCTGCTTCTGTCTCCGACAGTTCCCAGACTGCCGTCACCGCTAAGAGCGACAGCGCCGCTGAGGCTCCCGTCCCTGAAAACGCTGTCATCGACGAGGTGATATGGGTGGTCGGCGACGAGCCTATCCTGAAGTCCGACGTCGAAGAGATGCGTATGCAGGGCCTGGCCGAAGGCATCAACTTCGGCAGCGATCCCGACTACAGCATCCCCGAGCAGATTGCCGTGCAGAAGCTCTTCCTCCACCAGGCACAGATAGACTCCTTGGAGGTCACCGAGTCGGACATCGCTACAGGCGTCAACCAGCAGATTAACCACTGGATAGAGATGGCAGGCTCACAGGAGAAGCTGGAGGAGTATCGCAAGCAGTCCGTCAACGACATGCGCGCCGAGCTCCACGACCAGTTCCGCGACCAGCAGCTCGTGCAGAAGATGCGCCAGAAGATTGTGGAGAACATCAAGGTGTCGCCGGCCGACGTGAGAAGCTATTTCCGTTCGCTCCCTACCGACAGTCTGCCCTACGTGCCCACAGAGGTCGAGGTGGAGATTCTCGTCAGCGCTCCGAAGATTAAGCAGGCTGAGATACAGCGCGTCAGAGACGAGCTGCACAACTTCACCGACCGTGTCAACAAGGGTGAGACGACCTTCGCCACCCTGGCACGTCTCTATTCCGAGGACCCCGGCTCTGCCCGTCAGGGTGGTGAGCTCGGCTATGTGGGCCGTGGTATCCTCGACCCCAACTTCGCCAACGTCGCCTTCAACCTCACCGATCCTAAGAAGATTTCCAAGATTGTGGAGTCGGAGTTCGGCTTCCATATCATCCAGCTCATCGACAAGCGCGGTGACAAAATCAACGTGCGTCATATCCTTCTCAAGCCGAAGGTGTCGCAGGATGAGATTGATGCCGCCGAGCACCACCTCGACTCCATCTGCACCGATATCAAGGCCGGCAAGTTCACCTTTGAGCAAGCCGCCAGCTACCTCTCTGATGACAAGGACACGAAGAACAACCAGGGTCTGATGTCCAACAGCACCTCAGAGGGCATGACGTCGCGTTTCCAGATGAAGGACCTGCCTACCGAGGTGGCCCGTGTCGTCGACACCATGCAGGTGGGTGAGATTTCTAAGCCGTTCGACATGGTCAACTCCAAGGGCAAGACCGTTGTCGCCGTGGTGAAGCTCAAGAGCCGCACACCGGGGCACCGTGCCACCATCACCGAGGACTTCCAGGTGATGAAGGATGTCGTGCTCAACAAGGAGCGCGAGAAAGCCATCCACGACTGGGTTGCCGACAAGATAAAGCATACCTATGTGTGGATGACCCCTAAATACAGAATACCAAGTAAGTACGAATATCAGGGATGGGTGAAGTGAGAAAGGGCAGAGGCGTCCTGCTTTTCAGTCTTTTAGTCTTAGGGCTCCTTGGTGTCATCGCCTCCCCGGCAGCGCGCCGGAAGAAAGCTGTGGACAACAGGGTGTACCTTGTTCATGCTGACGAGCTGAAGTTCGACATGTACGGTCCCAACCCCGATGCCCAGATTGCCAAGGGCCATGTCCACTTCGTCCATCAGGGTGCCGCCTTGTTCTGCGACAGCGCTTACTATTTTCAGGCCAGCAACTCTTTCCGGGCTTTCGGTCACGTGCGGTTCCGTCAGGGCGACACGCTGTCGCTGAGTTGTGACAACGCGTGGTATGACGGTGCGGGCCAGATGATGGAGGCGCGCAGGAATGTCGTCCTCCGCCATCGCAGACAGACGCTCTACACCGACAGTCTCAACTACGACCGTCTCTACAACAACGCTTACTTCTTCCGTGGAGGACGCCTCGTCGATGGCGTCAACAGGCTGAGCTCCGACTGGGGCGAGTACAACACCGTCACCAAGTCGGCAGTCTTCTACTATGACGTGCAGCTCCATACGCCCAAGAACCGCGTCTCCACTGATACCCTCTACTACGACACGCGCCACTCCTTAGCACATGTCGTAGGTCTCTACACCCCCAACAAAGGAATGGGCAAGGTGGGACCGTCCATCATCCGCAACAAGGATGGCGTCATCACCACCACCGACGCCTATTTCAACACGCGGAGCGACAGGGCTCGTCTCTTCGGGCGCTCCACCATCGTCAACGGCGACAAGACCATCACCGGCGACACATTATATTATAATAGCAACACGGGCAACAACCACGGCCTGGGCAATGTCATCTTCGTGGACAAGAAGAACAAGAACAAGCTCACCGCCGGTGAAGTTGTCTACAACGAGAAGACCGGCAAGGGCTTTGCCACACGCCGCGCCCTCGCCGTCGACTATTCCCAGAAGGACACTCTCTACATGCATGCCGACACCATGCGCGTGGAGACTTTCCATATCAATACCGACAGCGTCTACCGCAAGGTGCACTGCTACCGCAAGGTGCGGGCTTTCCGCGCCGACTTCCAGGCTGTCTGCGACTCCCTCGTCTATGACACCCGCGACTCTTGCATGACGATGTACGACGACCCCATCACCTGGAGCGGCAGCCGTCAGCTCACCGGGGAGGTCATCTACGTCTATACCAACGACTCCACGATACGCAGCGCTCATGTCAACGGGCAGGCGCTCTCCATAGAACTGATGTCGGACAGCGTGCACTACAATCAGCTGTCGTCGAAGGACATCTATGCCTATTTCACCAATGGCAACATCCGGCGCACCGATGCCGTGAGCAATGTCCGCGCCATCTTCTATCCCACCAACAGCAGTGACTCCTCACTCGTGGGACTCAACTACGTGGAGACGGACACCATGCGCATGTTTGTCTCACCCGAGCGTCGCTTGGAGCGCATCTGGATGCCGAAAGCTCAGGGCACCCTCTATCCCATGACGCAGATACCGCCCGGCAAGGACCGCCTCGACGTCTTCGAGTGGTTCGACTATGTCAGACCGAAGGACAAGAACGATGTCTTCAACTGGCGTGGTAAGGCCGCCGGTACTGAGATAAAACGGATAGAGCGCCATGCGGCACCTCTGCAGACCCTCTCGGCGGGTAAATAATTTCAGAAACTTATGAGTGATATTATACAGCTTCTTCCCGATTCCGTTGCCAACCAGATTGCTGCCGGTGAGGTCATCCAGCGCCCCGCCAGCGTCATCAAGGAACTTGTGGAGAATGCCATCGACGCCGGTGCCCAGCGCATCGACGTCTCTGTCGTTGATGCCGGTCGCACGACCATCCAGGTCATCGACGACGGCAAGGGCATGTCGGAGACTGACGCGCGCCTGGCTTTCGAGCGCCATGCCACGTCGAAGATTCGCAAGGCCGACGACCTCTTCTCGCTCCACACTATGGGCTTCCGTGGTGAGGCTCTGCCCTCCATCGCCGCTGTGGCTCAGGTGGAGTTGAAGACGCGGCAGGCCAGCGAGGAGATAGGCACCGACCTCTCCATAGCTGCCTCCAAGGTGGTGTCGCAGGAGCCGTGTGCCTGCCCCGTGGGCGCCAACTTCATGGTCGAGAACTTGTTCTATAATGTCCCCGCGCGCCGGAAGTTCCTCAAGTCGAACTCCACGGAGCTCAACAACATCATCGCCGCCTTTGAGCGCATCGTCCTGGTGTGGCCGAAAGTGGCCTTCTCATTCCGCAGCAATGGTTCCGAGATGTTCAACCTTCGGAGCTGTGGCCTGCGTCAGCGCATTGTCGACGTCTTCGGCAAACGCATCAACCAGGATCTCCTGCCCGTCAATGTCGAGACAACGGTGTGCGGCATCACGGGCTTTGTCGGCAAGCCGGAGTCGGCGAAGAAGAAGGGTTTGAAGCAGTTCTTCTTTGTCAACGGGCGCTATATGCGCCATCCCTATTTCCATAAAGCCGTGCAGTCCGTCTACGAGCGGCTCATCCCCCAGGGCGACCAGGTGTCGTATTTCCTCTATTTCGATGTCGACCCCAAAGACATCGACGTCAACATCCATCCCACGAAGACGGAGATAAAGTTTGAGAACGAGCAGGCCATCTACCAGATTCTCCTTGCCGCCGTCCGCGATGCCGTGGGGGCTTTCAACGATACCTCCACGATAGAGTTCGACACTGAGGGCAAGCCCGACATCCCCGTCTTCAACTCCATGCAGGGCACGTCGATGCCGAAAGTCGACTTCGACCCTATGTACAATCCCTTCACAGCAACGCCCGCCTCCGGTGCATCCGGTGCTGCTTCCGGTGGCACTAACGCTGCAGCCTCTGGTGGTGCCACTCATACCAGCAAGCTCAGCTCCGTCATCTCCCAAGAGAACTATTTCGATGATAACACTGATGCCGAGCCGGGATTTGGCGGCGGCTTGGCCGGCGGTCTGACCGGTGGCTTCAGCAGTGGGCTGGGCAATGGCGACATGGAGCAGCCCTCACTCTTCGCCGGACCCGCAAAGGGCACCACAAAGGTGGAGACATTTGCAGCGCCCTCCAAGGACGGCAGCATCATCGAGGAGAAGTCGCCGATGCACTATCAGTATAAAGGGCGGTATATCATGACGGCGGTGAAGTCGGGGCTGATGATTATCGACCAGCACCGCGCCCACCTGCGCATCCTCTTCGAGGACTATCAGAAGCGTATCGCGGCCCGCAAGATGCACTCGCAGAAGATTCTCTTCCCTCAGAGTGTGGAGCTCACGGCTCAGGAGACGGTGACGCTGACGGAGCTCAAGGACGACATGACGCTCATGGGCTTCGAGCTCACGGCCTTGGGTGGCACGACGTGGGCTGTCAATGCCATCCCCGAGGGCTTCGACGGCATAGACATGGCGGCACTCATCCACGACATCCTCGCCGAGGCCATGGAGACCCCCGACGGCGCCGTGGCCAAGAGCCTGTCTAAAATCCACGACCGCATGGCACTGAGTCTGGCTCGTGCCGCTGCCATCCCCTACGGCCAGGTATTGGGCAACACCGAGATGGAGAATATCATCAATAGCCTCTTCCAATGCTCCAATGTCAACTATACCCCTGACGGCCAGGCCGTTCTGTGCATCCTCAAGCAGGCGGACATCGAGGCAATGTTGGGATGATAGGGTGGTAGGTGTTAAGTGTTAAGTGTTAAGTGTTAAGTGTTAGGTGTTAGGTGTTAGGTGTTAAGTGTTAAGTGTTAGGTGTTAGGTGTTAAGTGTTAGGTGTTAAGTGTTA
>ERZ773276.1089-NODE-1089-length-23353-cov-50.196755_pt1 | contig 23353 bp, 22 predicted proteins | sample MGYA00511386_ERZ773276 | MGnify/ENA primary metagenome ERZ773276 (study PRJEB29015, sample SAMEA2737778) | human gut metagenome | biome: human gut; feature: human-associated habitat; material: faeces | place: China | collected 2012 ...
ATAGCCGAAATCTATCTTTTGAGGAAGCTCTTGAGCCTTTCTGACCGTGGATGGCTGAAGATGTCCTCGGGCTTTCCCTCTTCCTCGATAATGCCACCATTGAAGAAGAGCACACGCGAGGCCACGTCGCGGGCAAAGCTCATCTCGTGAGTGACCACCACCATCGTCATACCACTGTGAGCCAAGTCACGCATGATCTGCAACACTTCGCCCACCATCTCCGGATCGAGGGCCGAGGTGGGCTCGTCGAACAGCATCACGTCGGGATTCATCGCCAACGCCCGAGCGATGGCGACACGCTGCCGCTGTCCTCCCGAGAGGCTGTCGGGCCAGGCATCAGCCTTGTCGGCAAGTCCCACACGCAGGAGCAGACGGTCAGCAGTGGCGGAGGCTTCCTGCCGGGATAGCTTTCCCAACGTCACGGGAGCCAGCATGATGTTGCGGCGAATGGTCATATTGGGAAAGAGATTGAACTGCTGAAACACCATACCGATACGTTCCCGCATCTTGTTGATGTTGATTTCCGGCGACGTGATGTCAGTGCCCTCAAAGAGAATGTGACCGGAGGTGGGACGCTCCAGCAGGTTGAGACTGCGGAGAAAGGTGGACTTACCACAGCCCGAGGGTCCAATGATGGCGACGACTTCGCCCTCGCGGATGGTGGTGCTGATGTCGCGCAGCACAATATGGTCGCCGAAGGCCTTGCAGAGATGGTCGATGGTGATGAGCGTCTTATCTTTCATTTTTACGAAGTTTCTTTTCCAGCACACCCACTGCCGATGACAGGCTGAGCACAATGGCAAGGTAGATGATGGCCACCACCCCCAGAGGGAGGATGGCATCATAGGTGATGCTGCGGATGATGTCGCTGCCCTTGGTGAGGTCTACCAAGCCGATATAACCGCTGATGGACGTTTCCTTGAGCAGGGTGATGAGCTCGTTGCCGATGGCGGGCAGCACGTTTTTGAAGGCTTGTGGCAGGATGATCAGCCGCAGAGTTTGGCTATAGCTCAGTCCCAACGAGCGCCCGGCCTCGCTCTGTCCGCGGTCGATGGACATGATGCCGCTGCGCACCACCTCAGCCAGATAAGCCGAAGAGTTGATGCCAAAGGCCACGATGGCCACGAGCACCTTACTCACGTCGGCAGCGGCAAAGATGACATAGTATATAATAAGGAGTTGCACCATCGTCGGCGTGCCGCGGATGATGACGAGATAGAGCTTGCAAAGGGCATTGAGCACGGTGTAGCGACCGGTACGGTCGTGGGTGGTGCGCACGATGGCAATGAGCGAGCCGAGGCAGAGCGAGATGAGGATGGCGAAGAGCGTGATGACGAGCGTGTTGTCAAGGCCTTGCAGCAGATAGAGATAGCGGCCTTCGACGAGGAAGTCCTGCCGGAACTTTTGCGCAAGGCTCTGTGAGCGCGCCTCGTGATGTGAGGTTTTCACGATGATGACCTGACGACTACGGGCATAAGCGTCGGTGAAGCTGACGTTGCGCAGACGGTCGGGTGTGACGGTAAGAGCGGCTGCACCGACATCGGCTTTTCCGGTCTGTACCGAGGTGACCACCGCATCGAAGTTCATATCCTCCACTTGCAGCGTCATGCCGAGCACGTCGGCCACGGCCTGCATGATGTCGATGTCGATACCCACCACGCGCCCGTTGTTGTAATACTCATAGGGTTGAAAGGTAGCGTTGGTGGCCACGACGAGCCGACCGTTGGGCCGCCCGATGGCCTTCGGCTGGTAGGCAATGCTCATCTTCTGACGCAGATGGCGGTTGACAATGGTGTCGAGCGTGCCGTCGTTGCGCAACAGCTGCAGTGCATGGTTGATGTTTCGCACAAGGTCACGCCGTCCATGCGCCACACAGAAAGCATAAGGCTCAGTGCTATAGGCGTGGGGCAGAATCGCCAGCCCATCGTTTTGCACCACGAAAGCCTTGGCGGGCTGATCGTCCTCCACCACGCAGTTGACCTTGCCCTGCAAGAGTGCCTGTATGGCATCGGCCGTTTTGGTGAAGCGCTCTACCTGCGTGCCAGCCTTGTCGTGCTCCATCTTCGATACCTTCGTGTCGGAGGTAGTACCCAACTGCACACCGATCTTACTGCCCGGTAAGTCCTGTGCAGAACGAATGGCCTTAGGCTTGCTGCCACAACTCATCAGCGTCATCAACAGCAACAACAAGACTCCTATGTTTACTTTCTTCTTCACTGATTCTTTTTATGATTACTCTTAATCCCTCTCTCCTTATTACCCTTTTCCCTTTTTACTCTTTTACCTTTATCTTATTTCCTCCATCTTCACTACATCGTAGCCTTTGATCTGCACGACGATGAGGTGGAGCTGTGTGCCGTGGAGCATAGTCTGCAGCTTGCGGTCGGCTGCGTAGGTCTTGATCTGAGCGACGGCCTCTGTCCACTGCTGGGCAGTCTCAGCCTCGGTAGCGTCGGTCTTGAGGTACTTCAACTCCAGGATATAGCTGTGGGCAACCATCGGGTAAACCGTGTAGTTGGGCAACAGGAAGAAGTCGCAATAGCCATGGGAGAACTCCATCTCAGGAGCGACGAGATAATAGTTGGTCAGCGTAAGGTAGGCATTCATGAAACCTTGCAGGTTGCGCTCGCCCTCGATAAGCTGGCGCACAGCCGTGGTGTCGTGATAAGCCTTGCAGATGAACGAGAGAAGTGGCTGCCAGTTGCCGTCGAGTGCAGCCTGATCAAAGTAATCATCCAATCCGGAAATATCGACGGAATGGATGCTACTGTATTCGTCCAAGAGATACTGATAGTATTGCAGCCGTACATTATTGTTGGGAATGATGAGCTTGAGTCGTTCGCCAATCACTCCGCCGATCGTGAGCATACCATAATAATAGAGCAGACTGACAAAGTTACCGAACTCCATCATCCGCTCGGCTGGGAAATGAGAGACCACGCGGGCTTTGATGAAGCCTTCCTCCACGATGTTGTGAATGATCTCTGTGCGCTTGCCCTCTGTCTTGTCTATTCTGATGAGACGTTTCAGCTTGCCGTAGTCTGTCATCGTGTTCGGGTCGATGAGCTCATCGGGCTTTTTACCCGTATCCACGAGTGTGGACATGTAGTAGCACACCATGTCGCTGTTGAACATGCTGGGCTCACGACCAAAACTGTCCTTGGCAAAACAATAGTTGTCGTACCACGGCTTAATATCAGCGATGATACCGTCCTCAGTGACTTCCGGCTTGATGGCACCTGCGTCTTTGTAATAGCGTATCATCTGTCGCACCTCATCCTCAGAGAAGCCGAGCATCTGGTTGAAGCGCGAATCGATGGTCATGTTCAGCGCGATGTTGTAGCCACTCGTCAGGTCGTCGAGTGTGATGGGAGCGACGCCGAGCATGATGATGCGGTCGAACATCGGCTTGAATAGCTTGAACACGTCGCGGTAGAAGCCTGTTCCGTGGGTGAGGTCGTGGTAAGCCTGTTGCCCCTTCACATTAAGAACATTATTGGTGAAGTTGTCATATTCGTCAACGATCAGGTAGAGACTGCAACCAGAATCTCTTGCAACATTGTTAAGACGGTTGAGCATGTCTATGCCTGTCTTTCCACGAAGCACCTCGTCTTCACAGCCTTTCGGATAGAGATATGCGTATTTTCTAATAAAAGACTCGCATAGACCAGTCAGATAGTTATTGAAGTTGCTACTCAGATTATCAATGTCGCTACCCACGCAAGAGAAGTCGAGATGCATCACCTGGTACTTGTTGTGGTACTCCGTCGGATGTTCAGCGGCATACATTCCCTTGAACAACTCCTGGAAGTTGTCCTTCTCGTTGATGTCATAGTAGGCTTCGAGCATGTTCAGAAACAAACTCTTGCCGAAGCGGCGCGGACGGACAAGGAAAAGAAAGTTGCCTGCCCGTTCCATCCGCTCGAAGTACATGCTCTTGTCCACCAGATATTTGTTTTCCTTCCGTACCTGCTTAAAGTCACAGATGCCATAGGGTATTTGCTTGAAATCGTTGTTCATCGTCTTGCTGCTTATCGTTGTTGCAAATATAACCTTTTCCTTTCAGATAAGCAAAACTTGGAGGAAGAAAATAGAAATAACCACGACGACTTTCTCACGACAACATTGTCAGACTGCCAAAAGAAGCGCTTGTCACGCTCTGATTTGTCTTGCTTTCTGACAATTTCCGGCCTCTGAGAATGCGATTTTCTGAAACAAGTGGGTACTTGACGGAAAAGACGCGAATTTCAGTGTGTTTTTATAACCCGTTGAAAGCCAAATACTTGTAATTTGTTGACACGCTTCCTTGCCATGATACTGCTGATTTGCTCTTATCAGCACACCTTTCTGACCCTATCAACACGCCTTTCTGACCACATCAGAAAGGCGCTTTGACCACATCAGAAAGCCTTTATGATCACTACAAAAAGCCTTTTTGATAAGAAGCCCACGCTTTTTGCTGGATTTCACAAGCCTTTTCTGCTCAAAAGCCGCCATCGTTATCTCTAGAATGAAAGAGAAAGTTGACAGACTTTTGTAAAGCTAATTCTACAGCTGTCCCGCCTCCACGAGGAGCACGACACGCTCCGTGAGGCGGTCGACGCCCTTGGGCTCATAGTCCTTTTTCAGGCTGGCGCCAAACACCCAGGCGAAGGCTTGGTAGAAGCCGGCACGCACGGGACCGAGAAAGGCTTTGATGAGGTCGTAGCTGGAACTGTTGCATTCGCGATAGACGAGCTTGATGAGCAGCTTACCCTGGCTGTAGGTGAGCTTCTTCATTCGCGGCGTGTATTCCTTCTTGATGTCGGCCTCCACGCGCTTCATGTGCTCGTCCTTGGCCTTCTTGTTGGGCAGCGTCTCGAGGTAATCGCCGGTCTCGATGATGATGCGGTTGACTTCCTTGGCAATGGGGAGCACTTTCTTCACGTTGTAAACCAGGCGGTTGAAGGCAGCACGCTCCTGCGCGTTCTTGAAAACGGGCTGAGTGAACACCCACACATTGTTGAGTTCCACATACTGGATGGAGTCACGCCCCATAAGCACCTTGCCCACCTTCACCATCGGCACGAAGGTAGGGTTGTCCATATCCACCTGCATGTCCTCGGGATTGACATGGCCCGGATGGTCGATGTCGCCCTGTGCATGGGCGGCAACCACCATGCAGAGACACACGGCAAGCAGCGCAACGTGCTTCCACATTCTGATGATGTAATCTGCAACCTTCATAACAGCCGCAAAATTACACAGATTTGGGCTGATACGGAAATAAATTAAGTTATATTTTGATGACTTTCGCACTCTCAGCGCAAAATCGCCTGATACGATCACCGCTTCTTTCTGCATCAACGACAAATGGATGGGGACAGAAGCAAGTTCTAAGAAGCAAGAATGACAGAATTGAGAATTCACAAAAAGAAATGCCGGCCACAGGGAGTGTGACCGGCATCTGCTATGTTGCGCTCAATCGCTTATTCCGATACCGTGCTCGACACGTTTTGTTTCTCGTAGTAAGCCTTGTAGTCCTCACCGCCATATTTCAGTCCGAGATCCTCTCCGGCGATACCGTCACAGACACCTTTGTAAGCCCACTTGCGAAGATAGCTGGCATCGAAGATATTGGGCACGTCGCCTTTGAGCCAGTACTCATGCTCAGCCTCGTTGTCGGAAAGGCTCCAAATGGTGATGCCACTCTGCTGTGCCTCGGGGATGTTGGCTTTATACGACTCGAAGATCATCTTGTAGCAGTCGCTTTGGCACTTATTCCTGGCAAGGCGTATCTCTACATGCCTCCTGCCGAGCGAAAACAATTGGTATTCCCACAGGGATGGGATTTGAGTGAACTTGACTCATTGCCAAGCACGAGGAAAGCAGGGAGACCCTCCTATAATGGAGACGCGCAGAACCGTCTGTATGGCGACGTGTGGCTTATGGAAAGAGTTGCAGAGAAGACCAAGATACGCGAGGACCTGGAGAAGGTGTTCGAGGGAAACAAGGAGAAAGTGGATGACATCATGACACTTGCCATGTTCCCCTATATTTCCAGCTATTCTTACAGCAGGCTCGCTCGCTGGCAGAGATACACCAAGACTCTGTCCGCACGCGAAATGTCGCCGGGAGACATCACCCGTCTTACGCAGTCAATCACCGAGAAAGACCGCCAGGCCCTGTTGCGTCTTCGCTCAGAGAGAATTGGAAAGATGGAGCTCTGTGCTGTTGACTCAACAAGCAGGTCGGCTTACGGAAACAGCCTGGCCGACATACGCTGGGGGCACAACAAGGAGAACATTGCCTTGGCGCAGACGAATGAAGTTGTAGTCTATACTCTCAGCAACCACATGCCCATCTATTACAGGTCGTTCCCCGGCAACATCCCTGACTCACGCACAATGAGTGTCATCCAGTCTGACCTTCGCTGCGCCGGCTTTATGAATTACGTAATGATAACGGACAGGGGGTATGGGACAGTGCAAATCCTTGAGGACAACATCCTTCATGGTCAGCCCGCTATAATGTGCATGAAGACCGGTCACAAGTTTATCAGCGACAAAATAGACAGCCTTGGAGACTTCAATGTCCGGCCGGACGAAATGGAGATAGACCTTGACAGCAAACTGTACTACAAGCAGTACGATATTGACTACAAGGTACGTGGAAAGGGCAAGTCCGAAAAGACTGCAAGCAAGATGCGCCTGAACCTGTTCTTCAACCCCTCGTGGAGAAGCGAGGGGCAAATCAACATAGACATGAAAGTCGAAGGGCAGAGAAGCTGTCTTCATCAGATGCTTGATGACAAGGAAGAAGCACCTGACGATGAGACACTTAAAAGGGACTTCTGCATGTTCGACGTAAAACTGGACAAGAAAAGGCATGTCGTGTCGTTTGAGAAGAATGAGAAGAAGTACAACGACTCACTCAGACTTTTAGGGTTTGTCGCCATTGTAACGCTCGGGCTGGATCTGACGGCACCGCAAGCTCTGGCTCACTACAAATTGAGAGACGAGCAGGAAAAGTACTTCCAGCAGATGAAGACGGAGATGTGTTCTGACAGGTAAAGAAACTGGAGTGAGGACGGTAAGACCGGCAGGCTGTTCGTCTTGTTCGTCGGACTGGTCATAGGATCATATATCAGACATACCTGGAAGGCAACAGGCCTTCACAGCATGTTCGCCTCTTCGCTTGACATGCTTGACGAGATGAGGAACATAAGATGTATCGAACAGCAGGGGCATGCCACCAAGATAACACCTTTTGTCGGGAAGCAGGTAGAGATTGCGAAGGCTTTTGGGCTTGACATCCCAGTCGGGTGCGAACCGGGATACAAGTCGAAAAAAGTAGGGAGAAAAAGAGGAAGGCCAAAGAAAAATAGGTCTTAGAAGGTTATCGCTACAAATTAATTGAAAATTCAGAATTGTAAAGCAGTAGTCCTTTTCCGAAGTTGCTCACCGCTAAGATTCCGCGACCGGCATCAGTGATGGCATTGATTCCCCAGCCCTGTACCTGTAGTTTGCAGGAGCGGGCACCGGTATTGGGGTCATAGCTCCACAGTGCGTTTTCAGTGCCGAGCCAGTAGTGACCGTCAGCAGATCTCCATAGTGTGTTGGGACTCTCCGCTGCGCTGACTCTGCCACTGACAGTGCCGTCAGCAGAAAAGTGGTAGATGCCTGCTTTCTGTACGACACACCAGACGCCACCCTTACCATCAGCGGCAATAGAGGACACACTGCTGCCTAAGCGTACGCCCTTATCCGCAAAGGAGACGGCACGGAAAGGCGTGGCTTTGTGGCTGATGAGATAGATGCCTTTCTTGTAGCAACTCACCCATAGATTTCCGTCGCGGTCTTGGTAAATGTCATTGACGTTGGCTGCAGAGAGATTGAACTGAGAATTGTCATCGGTGATACTCTCGAGTTTGGAGCTTCCTTTTCTGATGACAAAAAGCCCATGACCAGAACTGCCGATAAAGAGATTGCCCTGCCTGTCGGCAATGCCTTTGCGCACAGATACTTGCTTGTCGAATATCGTAACGCCAGAACCGGCGTGTGAAAGGCTTGCCGTGGGCTCGTCGTAGTAGAGTATGCCATACATGCAGATCATCAGCACGCCATGCGGTCGCTGTATATAGCTCATCACCGGACCGACGTCGCTACGGAAGTCGGTCACGCGGCGCGGATGGAGTCCGTTGAGCGTCCAGCGGCTGATCATGTTGTTGTGGCTGCACCGCCAAAGCACGCCTTGGTGGTCAAGGAAGAGTTTGCTGGCAAACTCGTCGTCCTGCCCTCGTGAGAAGGCTTTAAGCCTTATGGCCTTGTTCTGAATCTTGTCGATGGCAAAGAGTCCGTATCCTGCTGTGCCGAGAAGCAGTTGACCATTGGCCGTTTCCACGATCGACTCCACACGAGGCTGTATTGTGTCGGGAAAACGATACCGGACAAAGCGATTGTGCCGTGCGTCGTATCTGGCCAGTCCTTTGCTGCATCCCACCCACAACTGCTTGTCGCGGCTGAGAAAGAGTGCCGTGATCTCGTTGCTGGGCAAGGATGTCGTGTCTGACTTTGCGGCATGATACACCGAAAAGTAGTAGCCGTCGTAGCGGTTGAGGCCATATTCCGTTCCGATCCAGATGTAGCCGTAGTTGTCCTGTATGATGCTGTTGGTGGTGCTGGCCGACAATCCCTCAGCGGGAGTGTGGAGCAGGCCGTTGTCGGCAACCAGCACGAGGAAGACTGTCAGTAGGCTATATAATAATAAGGTGTAGCGTTTCAGCATGAGATTTAGATGTTATGTAGGGTTGATGGGATAGTTTCACTACAAAAGTACATCTTTTTTATGAGAAAGCGACACTAATAGCATAAAAAAACGGCAACCGTTCCTACGGAAGGTTGCCGTTTATATCTTTGTTCGGAATTACCGGAGTCTTATTCCGGAAACAGCCTGAGAATTACTTCACTGTGATGAGGTAATAGTTCTTCTTGCCGCGCTGCACGAGCAGATACTTGCCGTCGATGAGATCTTCGGCAGTGACGGGCTGGTCGAAGGCGGTAAGTTTCTCCTTGTTCAGGCTCACGCCATTGCCCTTGACCATCTTTCGCATCTCGCCCTTGCTGGGGAAGATGTCCCAACCGTCCTGGCAGAACAGGTCGATGGCTTTTTGTCCGAGCTGGTCCTTGCCGAGTTCGTAGTGAGGCACATCCTTGAAGACATCCACGAGCGTAGCCTCGTCGAGCTGAGCGAGCTGGTCTTTGGTGGCCTTACCGAAGAGAATGTTGCTGGCGGCGATGGCCATGTCGAGGTCCTCTTTGGAGTGTACCATCGTGGTGACCTCAGCGGCGAGTCGTTTTTGCAGCACACGGCGGCCTGGATCCTGACGGTGCTCGGCGATGAGCGCGTCGACGGTCTCCTTATCGAGGTCGGTGAAGATCTTGATATAGCGCTCGGCATCTTCGTCGCTGACGTTGAGCCAGAACTGATAGAAGGCATATGGTGTGGTGCGGTTTCGGTCAAGCCATACATTTCCGCTCTCGGTCTTGCCGAACTTCTTTCCGTCGGCTTTGGTGATGAGTGGGCAGGTGAGGCAGAAGGCTTCGGCATCGTTGCCGAGCGTGCGGCGGATGAGCTCTGTGCCGGTGGTCATGTTGCCCCACTGGTCGTTGCCGCCGAGCTGCAGACGCACGCCATAGTGCTCATACTGATAGAGGAAGTCGTAGCCTTGGAGCAGCTGATAGGTGAACTCGGTGAAAGACAGACCGTCGCGAGCCTCGCCGTTGAGACGTTTCTGCACGCTGTCCTTAGCCATCATATAGTTGACGGTGATGTGTTTGCCGATGTCGCGCACGAAGTCGAGGAACTTATAGTCCTTCATCCAGTCGTAGTTGTTGACCAGTTCTGCTTTGTTGGGCTCCGTACCGTCGAAGTCGAGGAACTTGCTGACCTGCTTCTTGATGGCTTCCTGATTGTGATAGAGCGTGTCCTGGTCGAGGAGGTTGCGCTCCTGGCTCTTTCCCGAAGGATCACCGATCATGCCCGTGGCACCGCCGACGAGCAGATAAGGCTTGTGTCCGCAGCGTTGCAGGTGACGCAGCATCATGATGCCGCAAAGGTGTCCGATATGCAGAGAGTCGGCAGTAGGATCGGTACCTAAATATGCCGAAACGAGATGAGTATTGAGATACTCTTCAGTGCCCGGCATGATTTGGGCGAGCATGCCGCGCCATTTCAGTTCTTCTACGAAGTTTTTCATTTTTATATGTTTAGGGCTCATAGAGCCGATGATGTCATCAATAACAGATGGAAGGGAAATTATGGCACAGGGTCGTAGCCGCTGCCTCCCCAAGGATTACAGCGCAGGATGCGCCAGCTGGCCAGGAGCAGTCCCTTGACGGGGCCGTGCTTGAGGATAGCCTGACGCGCATATTCCGAACATGTCGGCGTGAAGCGGCACGAAGGAGGCGTGTAGGGCGTGATGAACTTTTGGTAGAACACGATTGGCTGCACCAGCAGCCATGCCAGGCCATGTGAGACGAAATGCAACAGTTTCCTCATTCGTTGCTACTCAAAGAGTTGGGAGTTGGCTGTTCCTTATTGGTGCCGGCCATCTTCTCGTGAATGCGCGCGAGCAGGTTGACCACGCTTTTGTTGACCGTAGCAGCGTCAGGCATCCTTCTGTCCATCCAGATGAAAGCGATGGCGATCGGCCACTGCGCGACAAGGCTTTTGTTGTGGCGGTAAGCCTCTCTGACGAGTCGCTTGATGCGGTTGCGTTTCACGGCTCTTCTGAAGCAGTGCTTGGGCACGCTGATGAGAAACTTGGCCTGTGGTCGTTGCGGTCTATCGTCCTGCTGTTCGTCGTTGCCTGTGGTAGGAATCAGCATGTACACAACTCGGATCGGAAAGGCAGACATCGAGTGGCTGTTGCCCTCCTTGAAGAGTGCGTCTATGTCTTTTCGGTGATAGATGCGCTCACTCTTGCCAAGTGTCGGTCTAAACAGTGTCATGCGTGTGATTAGTCCTCGCCATTCTCTTTTTTCAGGAAAGCTTTGAGAGCGGCAATCATCGAAGGATATTCCTTGGTGCCCGCCATGAGCGAGACGGGTAGTCCTGCCTTTTCGATGGCTTTTCCTGTGGCAGGTCCGAAGGCACCGAGCTTGAGTGTGCCTTCCTTGACGTTGGGGAAAGACTGTGTAAGATAGTTTACACCGGTAGGTGTGGAGAAGATCAGCATGTCGCAGTCGAAGTTCTTCACCTCTTCGGGGGTGAAGTTATTGCTCAGCGTGCGGTACATGACGCACTCGGTGTGGTTGAGTCCCTTGGCATCGAGCTTGTTCTTGATGTCGTCGTTGTGCACACTGCTCAGCGGCACGAGATATTTCTCCTGCTTGTGCTTCATCATCACGGGGATGAGATCATCGATCTTGCCGGTGTTTCCAAAGAATACCTTTCTCTTGCGATACTGCACGTATTTCTGGATATAGAGAGATATCGTCTCGGTGACGCAGAAATATTTCATGTCTTCCGGAATGGTAAGCCGAAGCTCGTTGGCTAATTGGAAAAAGAAGTCAATGGCATGCCGTGAGGTGAAGACGATGGCCGTATGTGAAAGAATGCTTACTTTCTGCTGGCGAAATTCCTTAGCAGTGAGCCCTTCTACTTTGATGAAAGGGCGAAAGACGATCTCTACCCCGAATTCTTTCTCGATATCGTAATACGGGGATTTCTCGCCCGCCGGTTTAGGCAGGGAAATCATGATCTTCTTAATCATTGTGTCCTAAAAGTTTATTTTTAAATAATTATCCGTCAACACCAGTACACCCCACAGGGAGCCCAGTGGCATGAGTTCAAGTGCACAAAAGTACAAAAAACTTTGCACAACAACGCTCGTTTTGCGGAAAAATATCAAGTAGGACTTATAGAAGGCCAACAATTTAACTAAAATGACGACAACAGAGGTGTAAACTATGGTTGTTTGCAACGATAAGTTGAAGTAGACCGACAGCATGACCATCGGGAAAAGAGCGATGCCTTCGACCGAAGAAAGGAAGAGCATGCTCTTGTTCCATTGTTCGTTTTTTTTCTTATCAAAGAAGATCCAGTTCACAAAAGCGTAGAGCAGAGCCTTGACACCGAAGTAGAGAAGGAGTATGCCTGTGTAGATGCCTACCGTAAGGTATTGCGGCACGGTGAAGGAGGTACCGGCATAATTGCCGGTATAGAAGAAAAATACCAACGAGAAGAGCAGGCAGGTCTGCAACAGCAAGAATAGCTGGAAGCGCAGCTCGCTGCTGGTCTCAGTGATCTCGGTGGTGCCTTCGCGTTGTGTATAGAAGAAGTTCTTGAATTGTCGGCGAATGAAGCCTCCGGACTGGGCGATGGCGATGAGGGCAAAGACAAAGCAGGCGATGAGCACCGAAGAGATGAGGTTGTCGCTGGCGATGGAGTAGGGCACGGGATCTCCCGCCACTCCCTGCCGGTAAGTAGCGTACTCCGGACGATAGATGGAGTCGGGCTGTACGAGCGAATGACTGTAGTACAGCGGCCGGTTGAGGTTCATCTTTCCGAAGCCAGTGGGCTTGGTGGTCGGCGTGCGTAGTGGATTGTGGTAGTGAGCCCAGTCGACTTGTGGAAACTTATAGTTAGCCCTGATGGCCGAGTCCTGTTGCCAAGGCGTTGCCGTGGCGGGCAATGTCTTGATGATATCCCATGGAGATCGGTAGCCACTCTTGTGGTTTGTGGCAGTGTGCTGCTTGGTATGCACGGGTGTGGCAGCTGCCGTAGAATCGCTTTGCTGTATCATTTGCTAATCAAAAATACAAGAGACGGCCCGGAGGCCGTCCTTGTGTGGAGTGGCAGGAGCAGAGCATTGACGAAGTCCCTGCCCCTGCGATATTATAAGCCGAAGGCCTTGCGGATGCGCTCCACTTGGTCGAGCTTTTCCCAGGTGAAGAGTTCCACCTCCATCGTCTTTTTCTCGTGATAGAGGCTTTCAAAAGTTTTCTTGACTTTCTGGCACTGGCGTCCCATGTGACCGTAGGCAGCAGTCTCGAAATAGATCGGTTGGCGCAGGTTGAGCGTGTCCTCGATGGCTTTGGGGCGCAGGTCGAAGAGGTCTTTCACTTTGCGTGCGATCTCACTGTCGCTCAGGCTGACATGGCTGCGGCCGTAGGTGTTGACATAGACGCTCATGGGCTCAGCCACACCGATGGCGTATGCCAACTGCACAAGCATCTCGTCGGCCACACCGGCAGCCACCATGTTCTTGGCGATATAGCGGGCTGCGTATGCTGCGCTGCGGTCTACCTTGCTGGGATCCTTGCCCGAGAAGGCACCGCCGCCGTGTGCGCCGCGTCCTCCGTAGGTGTCGACGATAATCTTGCGTCCGGTCAGTCCGGTGTCGCCGTGAGGACCGCCGATGACAAACTTGCCCGTCGGGTTGACGTAGTATTTGATGCCGTCGTGCATCAGCTTGCGCTCACGTTCGCTGGCGTTGGCCTCTGTCTCAGCAGCGTTGGCCAGACTGTTGTCGAAGAGTCGGCGCAGTTTGTCGCCGGCGGCTTCCTTGACGCGAGGGATGAGGATGTTGATGACATCCTCGCGGATCTTGGCAAGCATCTGCTCGTCAGACTCTTTCTGAGCCTTGCGGCTGTCGTCCTTAGGCTCGACAAACGGGTCGTGCTGTGTCGAGACCACAATGGTGTCGATGCGCACGGGCTCGTTCTGCTCGTTGTATTCCATGGTCACCTGACTCTTGGCGTCGGGGCGCAGATAGGTCATCACCTTGCCTTCCTTGCGGATCTGTGCCAAGGTGTACATGATCAGATGCGACAGGTCGAGGGTGGCGGGCATGTAGTTGTCGGTCTCATTGGAGGCGTAGCCAAACATCATACCCTGGTCGCCGGCGCCCTGCTCTTCCTCTTTCTCGCGGCTGACGCCCTGGTTGATGTCGCCGCTCTGCTCATGGATAGCCGTGAGGATGCCGCAGGAGTTGTAGTCGAACTGATATTCGGCTTTGCTATATCCGATGCGCTTGATGGCTTTGCGCGCCATGGCTTGCAGGTCGATGTAGGCGTTGGAGTGCACCTCGCCCATGATCACTACCTGTCCGGTGGTGACAAACGACTCCACGGCGCAGTGAGCCTTAGGGTCATAGGCCAGGAACTGGTCGAGGATGGCATCGGAAATCTGGTCGGCCACCTTGTCGGGATGTCCTTCCGAAACGGATTCTGAAGAAAATAGATAACTCATTTTTCCATTACTTTTTAAGCGTGGAATAACGCCAAGTAACCGTAAAATCTGAGGGTGATTTTGCAGTTTTAGCATTTTTTAGTGTGGTTGCAAGCAGCCAAATTCTTCCACATTGATGAAACATATTATAAAACTCGCGTGCAAAGTTACGGATATTTTTCCAAATGACAAAGAAAAACAAGGTGACAAGTATGTCTTTTGCCTTTTTTTCATTAACTTTGTAGCGTCAACTGTTACAAGCATAAACAAAATCAACTATGGATAACTTACAGAAAGTATTTGCAGAGAAACTGCTGAAGATCAAAGCCATTAAACTTCAGCCCAACGATCCGTTTACATGGGCATCCGGTTGGAAGTCGCCTTTCTATTGCGACAACCGCAAGACGCTGTCCTATCCCGACTTGCGCAGCTTCGTGAAATTGGAGTTGGCTCATGCCGTGCTGGAGCACTTCTCCGAGGCTACCGCTGTGGCCGGCGTGGCTACGGGAGCCATCGCCCAGGGGGCGTTGGTGGCCGATGAGCTGAACCTTCCTTTCTGCTACGTCCGTTCGAAACCCAAGGACCACGGCATGGGCAACCTCATCGAAGGCACGCTGCCCGAGGGCTCCAAAGTGGTCGTCGTGGAAGATCTCATCTCCACGGGCGGCAGTTCGTTGAAGGCTGTTGCCGCACTGCGCCAGGCCGGTTTCGATGTGGTGGGCATGGTAGCCAGCTACACCTACGGATTCCCGATTGCTCAAAAGGCGTTTGAGGATGCCAAGGTGAAGCTCGTCACGCTGACCGACTATGAGCACGTCGTGGAGAAGGCTGAGGAAACGGGTTATATCAAGGCTGAGGACATCGCCACGCTGCATGAGTGGCGCAAGGATCCCGCCAATTGGAAGAAATAAGTCGAGACATACCTTATCTATACGCACATATATAATATGAGTACAAAGATAGAAAGCACGATCCGACAGATCGGCTATCCACAGGCATCGGTCTATGCGATGCTGAGCGATCTGAGCAATATCGACCGAGTGCGCGACCGCCTGCCAGAGGACAAGATCAAGGATTTGTCGTTTGATGCCGACAGCATCTCGGTCAGCACACAGATGGGCACTGTGAAGCTCGTCATCGTGGAGCGTGAGGCACCGAAGACGATAAAGTTCGAGACACAGGAGAGTCCGCTGCCCTTCAACTTCTGGATTCAGCTGCTGCCCGTGACAGACACCACGTGCAAGATGAAGCTCACCATCAAGGCGGATCTCAACCCCTTTATCAGCGGCATGGTGAAAAAACCGTTGCAGGAAGGTATCGAGAAGATCGCCGACGCACTGCAAATGATACAGTATGAATAATGAATGTTGAGTGGTGAATGTTGATATTCATCACTCAACATTGTTTTGATTCGTCACTCTTCATTCATTACGCTTCATTCATTACTCTGGTTCATCATTCGCATTACTCAATATTCATCATTCTAAATTCATCATACTAAATTCGTATTATGGCCAATAAACTGTGGGAGAAAGGATTTGAAGTCAACAAAGAAATAGAGCGGTTCACCGTGGGACGCGACCGCGAGATGGATATGTACCTCGCCAAGTACGACGTGCTCGGCTCGATGGCACATATCACCATGCTTGAGAGCATCGGTCTGCTGGAAAAAGACGAGCTGACAAAACTGCTCGCTGAACTGAAAAACATCTACCGCACGTGTGAGCAAGGCGAGTTTGCCATCGAGGACGGCGTGGAGGATGTGCACTCCCAGGTGGAGCTGATGCTCACACGCAAGCTCGGCGACCTGGGCAAGAAGATCCATTCGGGCCGATCACGCAACGATCAGGTGCTCGTCGACCTAAAGCTTTTCACGCGCCATGAGCTGATGGAGGTCGTCGACGAGGTGAAGAGTCTGTTTGACGAACTCATCCAGAAGAGCAACGAATACAAGAATGTGCTCATGCCCGGCTACACCCATCTGCAGATCGCCATGCCTTCGAGCTTTGGCCTGTGGTTTGGTGCTTATGCTGAGAGCCTTGCCGACGACATGCTCTTCCTGCAGGCGGCCTATAAGATGACCAACCGCAATCCTCTCGGCTCGGCAGCGGGCTATGGCTCTTCCTTCCCGTTGAACCGCACGATGACGACAGAGTTGCTGGGCTTCGACTCGATGGACTATAACGTGGTCTATGCGCAGATGGGACGTGGAAAGATGGAGCGCAATGTGGCCTTCGCCCTTGCTACGGTGGCCGGCACGCTGGCCAAGATGGCATTCGACGCTTGCTTGATGAACTGCCAGAACTTTGGTTTCGTGCATCTGCCTAAGGAGTGTACCACGGGATCGAGTATCATGCCACACAAGAAAAATCCCGATGTCTTTGAGCTCATCCGTGCCAAAAGCAACAAGATACAAAGCCTGCCGCAGCAGATCATGCTCATCATGAACAATCTGCCCGTGGGCTATTTCCGTGATCTGCAGATCATCAAGGAGGTGTTCCTGCCTGCCTTCGACGAGCTGAAGGACTGCCTGAGCATGGCGGCCTATATCATCAACAAGATAGAGGTGAACCGGCATATCCTCGACAACCCGATGTACGATCCTATTTTCTCCGTGGAGGAGGTGAACCGGCTGGCCGCTAATGGCATGCCGTTCCGCGATGCTTATAAGAAGGTGGGGTTGGAGATCGAGGCAGGTACGTTCAAGACTGATCACCACATCCATCACACGCATGAGGGTTCCATTGGCAATCTCTGCAATGACCGTATCCAGGAACTCATGGACAACACGCTCGACGGCTTCCACTTCGAGAGGGTGGAGGAAGCAGAGAGAAGATTGCTGAATGAAGAATGATGAATGTTGAGCGAGCCCAATGGTGAATGTTGAATGTTGATAGGGACAATGTTTCATGTTGGGTGCCGGACTAAGGGAAAGCCAGTGGCCTTAGTGTAGGTGGGGCACCATGGCTGCCCTAATGCCGCAGAGCACTTGCTAATTACTGTCAATGATGGCGGGTCGGGAATAAATCCTGCCCCACATTATTATTATATAGAATAGTCGCAATGAAGAAAGTATTCGGAATCATTATGCTGGCCATGACGGGACTGCTGTCTGCGGCTCTCTTCGTGGCTTGTGGCGATGTGGAGAGTGAATTCAGTACAGCCCCCTGCGCGCTGTACTTCGACAATCAGACCCACAACGATGCCACGCTTGCTGTGGCGATGACGCCGCTTTCCGGTATTTTTGTCACCATCACCACCACTTCAAAGAGTGGCGCGCAATATTTCGTGTTTACCAACAATCAGGGCAGCAGTAGTCAGGTTGTCTTCGATGCCAAGGACAAGCAACGGCAGCAGGCCGGACAACTCATCCTTGGTCTGAACGGCGCGATCATTGTGGGATATGGCTTCTCCACCTTAAAGGATATCTACGCCTACGACCGCGAGTGCCCCAACTGCTTCGACTCCAACGCGCTGCCACTGCGCAGCTATCCGCTCAAGGTGAACAGTGCCGGCATTGCGTCCTGCTCCAACTGCCACAGAACCTATGATCTCAACAACGGCGGCATCATCGCTTCCGGCAATGGGGGCAAGAAGATGACACGCTTTCATGCCGCCACCACTGGTGCTAACGGGCTGCTCTGCGTGAGATAGTTGGTTTTTGCTTCGACTACAAAAGCCTTACGAATGCCAAGAGATCGTATGGCAGCTGGATGAAAGTTGTGATTTGCTTGAGTATATTTGTTGACAAAAGTGCATCAGGATTAAACTTCATTCTAGAGAGAACCATGAGATGAAAATGAATGCGTGTCGTTCTCGGATGAATGAAAAAGTAGCTACTCGACGACAAAAATGTGGCTTTTATGGATGAAATCAGTGATTTCTCTTGGTCATCTCGGTTGTTTCTCGATGAGAAAACAGTGTTTTGATGGAAAATTCTCTAGAGAATTTTTCGTCAAACTACTGAGATGACAGCACAAAACGGTACTTTTACAAGAAAAAGCCATTGTTTTTGCCATGAATCTTTCCGATTTCGATAGAGCCAAAATGAAGAAAATATAGCTAAAGATGATAATCGTCTGAATATCAACTTATTGCAAAAAACCTTCCCAAAATCACGAAATTGAGAGCAAACAACCTTTTGGTCGAGAAAATCGCCTGGAAAATGGGTGTTTTTTGTCAGTTTTATCAACAATTCATGAAACAATAGTCTAACGTCACCTTCTACGCCCTCATCACTTCCGACGCATGACGCGGTGGATATCAGCCAGGGTCTTGTCAAATGGACCGCTATGCTCCAGTTTGAGCGTACACATAGCAGCAGCGAAGCGACCAGCCTCCTCGCAACTCGCACCCTGCAAGCGCATCCACAGATAACCCGTGGAATAGGTGTCACCACAGCCTGTTGCGTCGACGAGCACCTGAGGTTTGTAGGCCGGCACCTCATAGAACCGCCCCTCACAATAGATCAGCGAGCCATAGCTGCCCAGTGTGATGATCACCTCCTTCACGCCCATGTCTGCCAACTGCAAAGCCACGGTCCGTGGATTCTTGGAATGGGTGATCACCTCCATCTCATGCTCGTTGAGCTTCAGTATGTCAGTACAGGCCAGGATGCGCTCCTTGTCTTTCCAGTCCACAGCACGCACCTGCTCGCCTGACACTTCGCGCAGATAGCCTTGCACATCGATGCTCACCTGACCCTTGGTAGAGAGATACTCCACTACCTCAGGCGAAAAGTCATCGGCCAACAAACTGCCTAGATGAAACACCTTCGCCTCCAACGGCTTCATCTCCTCCAGGGTGAATGGATCCGCCTTGGCCAGCACACGCTGCGTACGGTTGTTGGAATTAGCACCATACTTGTTTTCAAAATGCACCGTATGGCGACTGTCATAGCAACGTACGTCAATGCCTGCCTGACGCATCTTTTCCACTTCCGGCAACTGTCCTTTTCCCACTTTTGTCACCAGTTCATAGCTCACCGTCTTTGGCAGTCGGCTCATACCGTAAGACATATAAAAAGAGGTGCCACCGGCCATATAGACGGTGCTTTCCGGCGTGATGATCTTATCGCGGGTGATATGCCCGATGCAGCAAATATCTGTCATATTAGTTGTTTATACATTGCAAAGATACTGCAAACGAGTGAAATAGCAAAGAAAAATTCCTTTTTCTTTGCTTTTCCGAGTGCCGCGTATCTTATCTAAAGATACTGCAAACGGGTGAAATGGGGGTGTATCAAAATTCTGGTTCATCCTCTTTTTCGTATTATTGTTTTAAAACAAAGCCTCGACTTTCACAAGCCGGGGCTTTGTCATATCACAAAAATATAGTATCTTTGTGGTATAAACGAATTACATGGCAAAGGTACACTTTCGGGATTACAATCCCAAACAAATTATCCTTTTTCCTCAACGTCTTGACAAAGATATTGCGGAAAACGACCCCGTCCGCATTGTAGACACCATAGTGGACCAGCTCAAGCTGGGTAATTTCCGCAAGCTATACCGAGAGCGCGGGCGCAGTCCTTACCACCCCAAGATGATGCTCAAGGCAATTCTTTACGATTACATGAACAATATTTATTCATGCCGCAAGATAGAGAAAGCCCTGAAGCGTGACATACATTTTATATGGCTGGCAGGCTACGAACAGCCGGACTTCAACACCATCAACCGTTTCCGCAACAGGGTGAAGGATGAGATAAACGAAGTGTTCACCCAGCTTGTGGTCATGCTCGCGGACAAGGGCTACATCAGTCTTGACGTAGAGTACATAGACGGAACGAAGATAGAGTCAAAGGCGAACAAGTACACCTTTGTATGGAGGAAGTCGGCAGAGAAGAACCGTGCCAAACTCATGGAGAAGATAAAGGTCCTGTTGGAGCAGGTGGATGATTCCATTGCACAGGAGAACGGCAATGAAGACGAGCCGTTGTGTTTCACTCCAAGCGACCTGCGTGACATGGCCGAGCGTCTCAACAAGACCCTGGAGGCCAACCCCGAGCCTTCTACAAAGGAAGATAAAGAAAAACGCAAGGAAGAGCGGCAGCAAGTCAGACAGCTCCGTCAGCACGCTGACAAGCTGGAAGAATATGACCGGAAGTAGGAGACTCTCGGCAAGCGCAACTCCTATTCCAAGACAGACAAGGACGCGACATTCATGAGAATGAAGGAAGACGCAATGATGAACGGACAGACAAAACCGGGCTACAACCTACAAATAGGGACAGAGAACCAGTTTATCCTTGACTTCGGGCTATTCCAGACACCTGGAGACCCGCTTACGATGATACCATTCCTGAAATCATGCCATGAGCGCTATGACAGGCTTCCCTCAACAGTGGTCGCCGACTCCGGGTATGGCTCAGAGGAGAATTACCACTTTATGGACAGGGCCGGGATTGAGGCTTACGTGAAGTACAACCGCTTCCACATAGAGCAGCGCATGCACTACGAGCCGGACCCTTTCTCACAGCAGGCCCTGTACTACAACGCGGACGAGGATTACTACGTATGCCCGATGGGACAGCACATGCAGAGGATAGGGACATCGCGTGAGAGGACAGAAAGCGGGTATGTCGCGGAGAAGGCGAGATACAGAGCCCAAAGGTGCGACGGATGCCCGCTGCGGTGCAGATGCTTCAGGAGTAAGGGCAACAGGATCATCGAGGTCAACCACCGTCTTGCCAAATACAGAAAGCAGGCCGCGGAAAGACTTACTTCGGAAGAAGGAATAAAATATAGGGGGAAAAGATGCATAGAGCCAGAGGCCGTCTTCGGACAGATGAAGTACGACATGAACTACAAACGCTTCAGGCACTTCGGCATGGACAAGGTCAAGATGGACTTTGCCTTCTTTGCAATTGCTTTCAACATAAAGAAAATGTGCTCGAAAATCAACAAAAAAGGTAAGGGAAAGCCTTTTGGAGCCGCTAATACAGCCTATTTCTGCCTACTTGCGGTCCTGACGACTCTAGAAACAACGAAAAATGGAATTTTAACTAAAAAGTTGGCCTAATCCTAATTTTACGACTATCATTGTAAAAGAAAAGAGGATGCACCATAAAACTTAATTATGATACACCCTCTACAGAATTTTATTTATTGGCCTTCCACCACGTGATGTTGCTCTCATCCCATTTATCTTTGGGTTCCGGAGCCTCATCGGGGTAGCCGACGAGGATGCAGTTCAGCGGGACGAGATTGCCGGGCAGTCCCAGGGCTTTGCTCACGCCGTTGACCTTTCGCATCTCCGGGTAAACACTTGTCCAGACGGCACCGAGCCCCATGGCATGGGCAGCCAAGAGCATGTTCTCCGAAGCGCACGAGACATCTTCCACCCAGAAGTCGCGGGCCTGTCCCTCCATCATACGGGTGGTATCCCCACAAGCGTAGATGACCACAGGCGACTGTGCGATCATCTCACCATGATGCTTCATTGTAGAGGCATAGGCGTGGATGTCGGCGGTGTCGCTGAGAACCACGAAGTGCCAGGGTCGCAGGTCGCGGGCTGTAGGAGCAGCCATACCCGCCTTGAGCAGGGCGAGCACCTTGGCTTTCTCCACGGGGCGCTGTTGGAACTTACGAATACTGGTGCGTGTGAGGATATTGTTCATCACTGCCGCACTGTCGTTCGAAAAACTGTTGTTCGAAAAGCCGTCCCCGGCAAAGGCAGCCTGAGCTGCCAGTGCCGTAAGGACGACTGCACATGATATTGAATGAATGAAATGATTCATAGCCGATTATTTTTTGACGATGCTGATGACCTTCACCGACTCGTTCTTGTCGAGCGTCATGAAGGCTGTTGCCACGCCCGTAGCAGCGTTGATTCGGTAGATCGTGGGCACTGCTGACGATGTGGCGCGCGTGGCCTTGGCGTGATGCCAGCTGCCGCCACCACCAGTGTTAGATGCCTCAGCGGGGTTGATAGGCAGATAGAAGTAGCCGTCGTAGCCGTCACCGTAGCCGATGGAGTAGTTGACCATGTCAGAAGCCGCGGGCACACCCGTCACCCATGTGAGGGTCTGGGTGTCCATGTCAGCGATGGCAAGTTTACCGGAGGTGCTCATATTGCTGTAAGCATCCTTGTCGACATAGAACTCGAGCAGGAACTTGCTGCCGCTGATAGGATAAGCTTTGCGGAAGCGGTAGCCCTCACTGGCTGTGTAGATGTCGAACTTATAGTCGGGATCGAAGCTCGTGGCACCTTTTTTGATGCGCAGGGCACCGACCTTGGAACCGTCTGCGCTGGTGCCGCAGAACACATAAGCCGTGCCGTCGTCGGCTACGCCGCCCATAGCATAGCGTGCAGAACGCCAGGCGCCATAGATGCCACCGATGCGGCTGTCGAAGACAGGAGCGCTGACCGTAGAGAAGCTATAGTCGGAGAAGACCACAGCGGCAGAGTCGCGGTTGGAATAATAGAGTGTGATGGCCAGACGGTTGTTGCCAAGGTCGAGGATATCAGAGATGACGGGTGCTTTGTCGTCTACGGCAAACTTCGTCAGGTCTGGAGCCGTCCAGGAAGTCATGGCACCGGCAGCCGTGAAATAGTTGACACCCATATCGCTGTTCAGTGCGCCATAGGAGTAGTTGCCGAAGACACCCACATTGCCGAAGTTGGTAACGATGTTCTTACCCGTCTCGGTGAGTTTTCCGTTAACGAGCTGATAGATGCGTGTTCCCATCTTCCCGGCACCTATACCGCCCTTAGCTTCGTCGACAGAACCCTGACGATAGATGAAGCCCGTGAAGAAGCCGGCCTGAGAGTTGTATTTAGCCTGTGTGAAACCATCGGGGCTGTAGACCACGTCAGTATTGGTGCTGTCGCCATAGACCTTCTCGTCGGTCCAAGTCTTCTCTACATTGGTATAGACTTTCATACGCGTACCGCCCTTGAGACTCTTCGTAGCATCATTGGAAGCCACGATGAAACTTACTTCTGACGGGTTGATCGTAGCCTCACCGTTTGAAGCGCTACTGTCATCATTGTCGCTGCACGCAGTGAATGTGGCTGACAATGCTGTCAGTGCAGCCATGAAGAATACGTTTCTTTTTTTCATCTTTTATTAATTAGAATTATTGGTGTCCGCTAAAACTTTTTGCTTCTCTGCTGCTATGCAAAAATAAATTAG
>ERZ773276.1093-NODE-1093-length-23299-cov-4.975004_pt1 | contig 23299 bp, 20 predicted proteins | sample MGYA00511386_ERZ773276 | MGnify/ENA primary metagenome ERZ773276 (study PRJEB29015, sample SAMEA2737778) | human gut metagenome | biome: human gut; feature: human-associated habitat; material: faeces | place: China | collected 2012 ...
TTGTAATTGATGGTGAAGGTTCAAAGGTTATTTGCAAAGACTAATTTGAAAATTCCAGTTTGCCAACCTACCCTTTGAGAGAGGAGAAATCCCTTTCTCAAAGGGCGGTTTTATGTGCTTTTGTCAAACTGCCTGCGCTTTATAAGCCTTTTATTTCCCACCCACAAAACGAACGGACAGCGTTCGTCTGCCGTGAGTTCTCTCAGCTTGTGCTGACCGATGTTTGAATAAACGGCGGCTTCCTCGATAGTGAGGTTTTGCTTTTGAAATATAGGGACGTTGAGTTCCCTTTCTCTGACCATATCCATAATTGCTTACCTCCTTGGTATCATGAAAATAATGTATAAGTTAAATCACTGCTTTTTCCGTTTGTTCCAGACTCCATACTGTTTTGGTAGCGGGAACATGCCCGGTTCACGCTTTTTAGGCTTTTTATCTTCCGTTTCATCGGAACAAGGGGCATACTCTTTGAGCGAATCGGCGTTTATGTGATAAAACTTTTTCGTCCATTTGTCTTTCGACTTGCCCTGCTTTCTGATAGGGTATGTTCTGCTTCCGTCTTTTGACAGAATAAGCACATTTTCGTCAGCAAGGGCTTCACCTATGGACTTTGCAGAAAGCCTTGACGAAAAAATATTTCTCAATTCCTTGCCGCTGATGATAAAGCTTCCCTCAAGCTGGTTATCATAATAATGAGGGCCTTCATCTAAATAACGAGGATCTTCATCTAAGCGTATCGCTTTACGAAATTTATTAATATCGTTAGTTACGTTTTGCGAATTTAAAATAGCGGCGGCGACTTTCTCGACTATGTTTCGAGAGGATGCATATTCGCTGCTGCGGTTTTCAAGGTGACGCAATGTGTCATCTATCTGTGCTTCGATAGAGTTTTCGATAGAACGGTGCCTTGTGATCATTGTCATATCATCGTGCGAAACGCTTCTGATAAACTCACAAAAAATATCGCAAATGCAAAACAGTAATGACTTTATAGCATAGTTTCGGTTAAAGCCCGAGTACCTCTCAGCCTTGTTTTTGTGATTCTTCACATCGCTAAGCTTGCTGTTAAGATCTTCGCTAAGTCTGTCATAATTTTTGCAGACCCATTCGATAAAGCACCGCACCATTTCAAGATACTGATCTTTATTACGGCAAAGCTTGTTGATCTCCTTCGGCGGTATCGGATCTTTAAGATTTACTACAAGACAGCGATTTAGCGTGCTTGAACTTTTAAGCAGATATTCACCCGTCACAAAAAGCATACTTTCATTTTTGATCCTTTTGCCGTCACGGACTATCTGCCCCGGAGTTTGAACACGTTTGAGATTTTCCGAAAGTTTCTGTTCGTTATTCTCTCTTTCTCTGTTGGAATCAGTGCCGCAGAGGTCGTCAATTGCCACGCAACAATGCTTGTACTCGAATATCTTGTCGATCTCGCTTTTATTGCTGTGCAGATTTATAATATTTGGACTGCCCTCGAAATAATCTACAAGCAGTTTGGTTATCGCAGATTTTCCCGAACCCGAATCGCCGTAAACGTAAGTGTTGAACTCAAATCTGCTTCTTTGCGATTCGTCTATAAGTGGCATTATGAATGGCGTAAGTGCCGCCATAAGCAATACGCCGGGTATATTATCTGAATCAAGAAAATCCGATACCCACGGCATAAATTCAGCATTTTGCGTTGACAGCGGGCGTTTAAATTTTGCGAGGGCTTCGTTCTGCGGTGCTATATCAACGCCTATACGTTCCGTATCGCCAATAATGCAGTTGCCAAGCAGAAAAACGTAATGCGCATCGGAATCTTTCTCTGCGGGAAAGCGATTATAGCCCTGGTCGAGAGAATATCTGATTCGGGGTTCCTTATTAAGAATAGCTCCTTTAATAGTTTCCGACAAAAATCTGTTACATACGCTTTCGCTTTTTACAAACTTGACATCATTACGTGGGATAAAGCGCATAGCATTTTTTAGATCGTAGTACGGGATCGTTGCAAAGTAGTTTTTTTCTTCCACTATAAATTTGACTTCAACATAGGTATCACTTGTGACACCCGAAGTCAAAAACTTTACTTCGTAGTAATCGGTTATTTCTATAAGAGCGTTTGAAAAATGCTCGCCGTGATAGTAGATACCGTCCGGACCTGCTGAGTAGCCCCTGGGGTAATTTTTTATTTCCATAAGTAAGATCCTTTCGAATAATTTAATGTTCACATTATATCACCTTCTTTTTTATGTTGCAAATTCGCACTTTTTACACTTTTTACAGCTTCGGAACAATTTCAGCTATTTTGTATAATAAAAATGTGATATATTTTAGAAAAAAAGAGCCGACTTTTTTCTAAATAAAAATTTTTTATCCGTTTTTGTAATTATAGGGAGGTAATTGTGGTGGCAAAATCAAAATGTAAAAAAATCATAAATTTCAATGATCTAAGATGTGATAGCTTTGACAACACATTATGTAACATTTCTGAGGAAGAAAGATTTGATTTTTTGAATCTTTTGTATAATGATATGTCTCAGAAGATACTGATTACTCCGAAACATGATACAAGTAAAATACGTTTTGATTTGATTCGCGGTATTGTTCCCGCCATCAGCACAAGAAGATTTGAGTTTAACGACGACGCACACACATTGGTGCCTTTAAAAAGCGAAAAAGATGTCGTCAAACTGTTCTTGAATATAATAAATAAGAAAAAAGCCAAAGATGCTAAGCGAAATGTTGAAAGAATCAAGGATGATCCGGAAAAGACTAGGAAAAATCTTTTTACCTTCATAAAGAACTATGGCTTCTTTTTCCCTATTACAGATGATGAGTATATAGAGTATGGTAAAATGATCTGTTTAATAGAGCGATTCTCAATTCTTGTTGACCTGATCCATGAGATCTCGTTAAATCTAGATAATGATAATTATTATCAAACTATACTTGCACTTGTATTAAAATTATTGCTTTCTAAGCCGGTAGAAATAAAATTGCAAAATTACACATACAGATCCTGTGTACATAACTATTATGATCTAATAAATGGTCCATATCATTTGAAAACAGATAGTAGTAGACTAGGGAGTTGGGGAACGAACAGTGACGATGATAAGTATGGTTCTTATGAAACAAAAATTAGCAACGATGAATTGAATGAAATATTTGAAGAGTGCTTTCCCGAAATTTCAGAAAAAGAAAACGAAGAAGCGGAGAATTCCAAGGAAAACAAAGAAGAATCTGATACTGAGATAATCGAAGCAGAGAATTCCAAGGAAAGCGAAGAAAAATCTGATCTTGAAAAGATTAAAGCGGATTTAAATATAAATGATGTAAACCACGTAGGTTCCCTTTATTATCAAAACAATGCGCTATTTTTTAATTTCGAAAATCTTAAAAACAATGTAGATGATCTTAAAATTATTGTTTTTATGAAGCTGTATTTTGAACAAGTTGGGATAGTGAAGGGATGTATAGAAAAAGTAGCAGATATAGAAAATGTAACAGAAAATTGTGCAGCAGACAAACGTATAGTAACCCAACTAGAATATGTCGGCAAACCGGATTTGAAGAAGTTCACACCAAAGATGAAAGAAGCATTGATAATCATAGCTAAGAAGGTTATTTGCGATGAGATCGAGCATAACATAAAAAATATTAGACCGAGTTTTGACTTAGAAAAAGGACTTTCGTTAAGGGTGAACACACTTTTGGAGGCGATGTATTATTCATTATTACTGAATTATAAGCAAGGTCAGGGGTATCGACGCTGCACAAGGTGTTATGAATATTTTCTTATGTCATTAACAGACAATAAGAGAAAAAATTGTGGTAGCAGAAAGGATTATAATAATAAGAATTCTAAACCGATCGACTCAAATAAATAGAATCTTCTGCTTGATTTTACCATAAGCAAAGGGCATCTTATTGCAAACAGTTAGCATACTATATATGTAAATTATAAAATATACTGTAATTTTACTATAAAAAAATAAGTTTAAAAACCACAATGATAAGGGTTCAACCGTTACCATTGTGGTTTTTTTCGTAAGTATTTCAGATTTTCTGTCTATATATAAATGTAAAGCTGCTGCATCTTTTTTGTCATTTTTAGGGCACTTCTCCCCCTTACCCCCATAATTCTTATTTCTAATTTTAGGGAGTTTTGATAGCTGGTATTATATAAATACTGCTTACTAAATAATAGTTGTGAGGTTAATATTTTTATATATTTGTCTGTGACATAAAATTCAAATAGCAAGATAACATGAAATTAATTTGACAAATATTTGTTGAAAATTAATTGTTAGGAGGTATTATCTTGAATATTTATTTCATAGATACGCTGGAACTTACTTACAGTTCCGACTTCGATGACATAATTAAACTAACTAAATATTTTAAAATGGTAGACCCTAAAAAAGGGGCAGGCAATAAAGAATTTATTTCCACTGAATTAAGTGGTATGGGCATTATAATAAAAACAAGAAGAAGCAGTAAGGCTGAATTGTATAAAAATAGCAATAAGTACAAATTAGTACTTAGGATAAATCCCAACAAATTTTACAAGCCGTATATGAAAACGGAGCATATAAGCAATATTATAGAATTTTGCGATATGGTCGAGCGGTTGGATATGCAGATACAGTATTGTTTTAGCGGCTTGACGATAGACGATTTTGAGATCACGAGGGTCGATCTGACGGAGGATATTCACGGTATCCCTGAGGACAAAATTACTCAGTACATACGCATTATGCGTCAGTTGTATTTGACGCTGGGTTTTCATCACAACAAGAAGCTTGAGGAGAATACTGAGGATTTTGATCCTGACAGTTCATTCAATGCGGTCAATGACTCTAAAAAGGTAGAATTTGTTGTATATAACAAGGGTCACGAAGTTCGCAGTAAGAAGAACAGCAGTGATGAACAGAAAGAACATTACAAAGACACGATGCGTGTTGAAGTGAGGTGCAGGAAAAAGTTTGCGGACAAGCTTTCCAAGAAAGCATACACGGCTCAAAAGCTGGTGGAAATTTACCGCAGGAGAATGGAGGTCATAAGAGATGTTTTCGATGACGTTTTTGTGCTTAACAAAGACAGTTGTTTTATATCGCCTTATTGGCAGAAGAAACAGATCAAAAAGTATGTTTCGGGCAAGACAAAGCTTGCCGAAAAGATGAATGATTTTTCAAAGCAGCTTGCGCACGCCTCACGACCTACTATGGAGAGCGTGATCGAGAACAGCGAAAAATGTCAGCGGTCAGTGTCAAAGCTGCTAAGCAAATTTGAGGATATGGGCATTTCATCGGTTACGACAAGCGACAAGGAAACGCCGTTTTTACAATCGCTGAACACGCTTTTTGGGTTTTCTCCGCCGAGTGAGGAGGAAAAGGCTTTGTATGAATATATACTCAGGAAGTCGAGGGGGAAGGAGGTGTTTTGGTATGGAGGTGATGATAGAGGGTGATTTGTTGGAATCAAAAGAAGAACTATTTGAAATAGGCGATGAATCTCAAATAGTTCTTCTATGGTTATTATTTCCAATATCTATTGAGTGCTTCTGAACAGTATGTCAGCAAATCAGACATATCATTATCGTTAAAGTGCTTAATTATGCTCTTGTCGATCTGCAATATGCCGAGATATTTTGAATGGTGCATATAGCCCATATCTTCAAACCTCTTGAATGGATTACTTAGTATCAGCTTCTCTACATCTTTCAGAGTATAGTTGCCCTCAGTAAAAATACATTTTTTCTTCTCAGCGGGCAATCCTTGTTCTTTACGATCTTTATAATACTCTGAAAAAGCATACGCAACATCGTCAAGATCTGCTTCACCCTTTTCGTTCATAGTTGAAATAAGTGAAATGAGAAATACAGGCTTGTATGAATAGCTCATAGTCATTTTCTTGCAAAAATCCATAAATAATCGCTTTCGATTAGTGGGGGTTATTTCAGTCCAGCCAAATTCTTTGCAGAATTCTTTTACGCGTTCACGCTCAAAATAGTAAAGTGTTTTATTTTCACTTATGGGAACTTCCAGATCAGCTTTTATTTTGCCCTCTCTGATATATTTACCGATCGTTTCGCCTTGTGCTGAAACGTGACGGGTAAGCTCAAGCTGAGAATACATCTTATCTGCTTTCTCCTGCCAATTGAACAGATCAATGATCTCATAGTCGGTAGCGTGGATAGGATAATCAATAAGAACCGCAGGCTTATCACCATGTTTGAACATATCCTTATCCCAAGACATACCGTGTTTAGTTCCAAGAACCATTCCGCCGGGAACGTATTCGCTGATATTAAGTATTCTGTGAAGTGAGTATGGGCAATTGAACATATTGGCGTTATCTACAAAATCAAAGACCATAAGAAACTCTTTGCCTTCGTGGATACGCATACCTCTTCCGAGCTGCTGCATATATATTGTTTTTGACATTGTAGGTCTTGCCATAAACAAAACTTCGGTTATGGGGCTGTCCCAACCCTCGTTAAGCAGGTCACAGGCACAAAGAACTTTTATCTTTTTATTCTCATAGTCTTTAAGTATTTGCTTGCGTTTGCTGTTTTCTGTTTTTCCTGAAACACTTTCAGCCTTAACGCCATTGTTTCTCAGTAATTCAGCTATTTTATCAGCATGATCGACAGAAGTGCAGAAAATTACTGTCGATTTATCTTTTACATATTCAAGATAAGTATCAACTATCAGTTTGTTTCGTTCAGGAACAACGACTGTTGTTTCAAGATCCATCGAATTATATTTAAATCCGTTTATACGCACATCAGTCAAATTTATATTCGTTTTTACCCTGATACAGCGTACAGGCACAAGAACTCCGCTTTCAACGGCATCTTTTATATCAAGTTTATGGGCCACATTCTGAAACACTTCAAGCAGATCTTCGCCGTCCGCACGCTCGGGGGTAGCTGTTAGCCCGAGAGTAAATGAAGGCCTGAAATAGCTGAGAATGGTAGCGTAGCTTTTTGCAGAAGCATGGTGGCACTCATCTATTATCATGTAATCAAAGTCATCGGGACGGAAAAGATCAAGATTTCTGATAATACTTTGGATACTGCCGCACACGACCTGTGTATCTGTTTCGTGATAGTTTTCATAAAATCTTCCTACAGAAACTTCCGACCATAACTTCTCGAAATTTTCAACACCCTGTTCAACAAGTTCTTTTGTGTGAGCAAGAAACAAAACTCTTTTTCCGATAGATCTTGCGTCCAGCACGCCAATAGCTGATTTTCCTGAGCCTGTTGCACCCTGCACAAGAGCAATTGTTTTTCCCTCTTCGCGCATTTTATTAAGACTTGCCAAAGCCTCTTCTTGGTGCTCTCTGAGTTCAAAGACTTTCCCTTTCTGTGAGGGCATATCATCGTCTATATATGTAAGCGTAGGAGTATAGCCTAAAAAGGTGACCAGCTCATCTTTTACTCGTTCGGGTGTTTTATCAAGCTGTGAATCAGTCCAACGGAACACTTTCCAGCCATTATGAACCATGCTGTTTTGTTTCAGCAGATCATCAATGTACTTGTCTTTTGAAACCTTAGTCGGGTTGTGCCATGTTTCACCGTCTATTTCAAAAGCGATCTTATCCGCTTCGGTTTTTATTGCAAAATCAATAGTTCGATGTTTACCGTAAATATCTACAAAGGGGTACTGAAGATAGACATACTGCCCTTTTTCAGCACCAAAAACATCGCAAAAAAGCTGAACAAATTTTTCTTCAGCACTACTGTTCCCTGCATTATTTGAGAGCCTAGTCAGCATCTTCGATCACTTCCTTTAAAAGCAAACGTTTTTCAAAGCCTCCGCGATTTGCGGCTTTTTCTTTTCTCACGTTATCAAGTTCCTCAGCAGAATAACCTCTTGCAACAGCAACGGCTTGCATTACTTCGAGAAGATCAGCCAGTTCCTCTATTGACTTGTCAGACTGATATTCTGCAAGCTCTTCATTAAGTTTGCGGTCAAGATACTGTATGTAGGTTTCTTTATCCATTACCTCAACAACACATTTCTTACCCGACTTTTCGATTATTTCAGGGATCTTGTCACGTACAAGTTTGTCATACTTTATTGTTTTCATTACAGCCTCCCGGCTTTTGGTTTTATCGCTCATTTCGCTATTAAGCCTTTCACAACTTAAAATAAATATCAGGCAGAATTACTGCCGTTTCGGTTTCGTCTTCTTTGCCTTTCCAAGCGCATATAAAACGTATTTTTGCGTCATAAAGTTTGTATCCGTCTGCAATTAATTTTTTGACCTTTTCATAACAAGCTGAAGAGAACTGCAAAACAGGCAACAGTCTCTCTTTATATCGAATATACAATCTGTTGTTTTGTGCGTACAGGTGCGTGCCGCTTCGCAGTTGCAGTATCAGCAGCTTTTTATCCTTGAAAAAGTCAAGATATACATCTCGGTGAGATAACTGCATTATCAGTTCGGTAGGCTTAGAGTATGAGTGCAGGTCGATCTCGTCTGTGGACGCTGCGTCTGTAAATTCATCAAAGGCATCACCCATGTAGTGTATGTGCAGAAGTGATTTTGCCCTTGTTATCCCAACATATAGTTTTCTTTTTGATTCGTCGGTATCAATGTCAGGATCATTCAGCATCATAAAAACATTGTCAAACTCTCTGCCTTTTGACTTGTGCATAGTTGACACAGTGACCACACCCTGCTTGCTCTGATAAAAGTCCTCTATTTTTGATTCGTGCAGGAACATATCAAAGTCAGTGCGATATTTTCTTGCATTGGTTTCTGCAAAAGCGGTGAGAATATCAAGTATCAACGGCAGACATTCGCTATTGCGGTATTGCTGTTTCAGCTTTTCAATGGCATTTTCCCATTGGGTATCGCTTATAACAGGTGTAACCTCCTCACCCTCAACTTGAAGCTTCTTCAAAAAGTAACGTATCTCCGCTATGTCATACATATCAAAGCCGTCGATAGATTGGATAAGTTTTGCGGGAATATTCCGTTGTTTGAGAATGCCCATTACGATCAGAGCTTCTCTGTTTGTGTTTGTAAGGACACAGGTAGTTCCTGCCGCATTTTCAGCCTCTATATCGTCCACCACGGCAGTTTCTATGTATTTTCCACTGTGCTTTATAAGCTTTGTTTCACCGCTGAACTGCGAAACAGCTACAATATCCTCATCCTTCATTCTGTCAGATATTTCTTTTACGAATCTATTGGCGAAAGAAACTACGCTCTGACAGCTTCTGTAATTATCAACAAGAGAGTATTGGTTAGCATTGTGCTCAGTGATGAGCTTTTTTAGAAATACCGAATCAGAGCCTCTGAACTGATATATGTTTTGGTCATCATCACCCACGGCAATAACACGCATATCATCATTACGATCCATAAGTGCTTCTACAAGCTGATATTCATATTTATCCATATCCTGTGCTTCGTCGATAACAAGCACTGTTTTGGTTATTCGGCCAAGGTCTACATCACCACTTTTTATAAGCTCGCCTGCGTCCTTGACGATATTTTCTGAGTCTTCGATATTTCCGATCTTACCAAGCAGGTCAAAGCAATATGAATGGAAAGTCTTTATTTCCACAAAGCTTGCCGCATTACCGATGAGCTTTTTTAGACGCTGTTTAAACTCGATAGCTGCCGCCCTTGAAAAAGTCAGCATGAGAAGCTGTTCGTGCTTTACGTCCTCCAACAGCAGTAAAGCCGCCAGCTTATGCACCAGCACTCTTGTTTTACCGCTTCCGGGGCCTGCTGAAACAACAATGTGTTGAGATGTATTGTCACGAATTATCTCAAGCTGTCTTTCAGAAAGTGTGTCAAAAAGCTGACTGTATTTTGCAGGCGTGATATTTCTTACTATCTGAGCGGCACGCTCCCCCGAAAAATACTGCGACAAGAATTTCTTATAATCCATTTGGAAATAGTCATTGACAAAACGCAGAGCTTCATCATAGTTTCGCACCATCATATTTGCGTATTCGCCAACAATATGTATCTGCTGTATTTTCTGCTGATAAAATTCATTCAACTGTTTGTAGTCCTCAAGCTTGTACCTGATCTTATTATCGAGAACAAGCCTTTTTATCCTCATTCCGCTGTACAGAACAAGAAATCCGCCCTCAAGCTTGATAGCATTTATTTTGGAAAGAAACAGCAACGCTTCCTCGATGTCCTCCTCCGAAACGTCAGCGTCATATGCGTTCATAAGCTCAAGGATAGAAAACCCTACCAAGACTTCTTCTTTTTCGCCTGATACAAAGTCGCTGTTTTCAAATAGGTAATGAATGATAAACTCGGCAATGCGATAACTTTTTTCACGTTTTTCGGCAAGGGTCTTGAAATTAAGCTTTGGAACTATAAGCACTTTATTTGTGGCGGCGTCCTGCTCTTTCTGAATGTAGCTTCGTATTGTCCAGTAATAAAACAGTGTTTTGATCGAATTGACAGAGCTTGACTTTATTCCGTTTGCAAGTGCCGCTTCGTTAAGTTCTTTGTAATTCATACAAAGTTTGTCTGCGTCAATGTAGTTAAGCAAGAACTTTTCAAGTGTCTGAAATTTGCGCAGCACAAGAAGCGATTTGTTTTCAGTATCTGTTTTGAAAATATATGCAGTAAGGTCTTTGGTATCGGCAAGAAGTTTATCTTCTCTCATCATTTGGATCGAGTGGATAATATCTGATTTCTGTATGCCTAAACGGTCTGCGAGATAATCGACTCTCGACTCAGCGTCATCATTGCCTGCTCTGGAAATGCTCTTGCTTGATATTAGCGAGCTGATTATTCGTTTGGCTGTAACACGTTCCTGCTCGTCAGTAAAACGCAAAGACGACTCTATCTGCTGAGATGCTTCTATCATATTCTTTACAAGTATGCTGGTCGCATATACTCTGGGAACATTTTTACCTCTTTGAAGATAACCTGCATTTTCAAGAGCCTGTATCGCCGTTTTCACTCTCGTTTCTATGTCGGCAACGCTGTCGTCCCAGCCGGCTTGCCTTGCTACTTCAAGCGGCGAACAGCATACCTCAGGACGTGTTTTGGTCAGGTCTTTTACAGCTTTCCAGACCTGCTGTATCTCGCTTATGCTTAATTTTGTCTGATTGAGCAGCATAAAATGCTTATCAAGGTCGCTGTCATTGAACAATACGTAACATTCTGCCTGAAGAGACGGGTCACGCCCTGCACGGCCGGCCTCCTGCACATAGTTCTCCAAAGAATCTGAAATATCATAATGCACAACGAGCTTGACGTTGGCTTTGTCAACGCCCATGCCAAAAGCCGATGTAGCAACGATGATTTGTATCTCATCATTAATGAAAGCTTCCTGATTTTCCTGCTTTTCACTGCTCTCCATTTTTCCGTTGAAAGCTCGGGCTTTAAATCCGTCGCTCGTAAGCTTTTCGGCAAGCATTCTTGTACGTTTAGTCCTCGATACATATACTATGGTGGGACAATTTTTTTGCTCGATAAGTGAGCGCAGAGCATCATATTTCTCAGCGTCGGTTTCTTTATACAAAACCTCATAGCGGAGGTTCGTTCTTGACGCACTTGTTGCAAACAGTTCAAGCTCAATGTCAAGCTTATTCTTGAAATATTCTTTGATGTCGCTTATAACTTTCTGCTTTGCCGTTGCAGTAAAGCAAGACACAGGTATCTTGCAGCCGTCGCCTTTTTTCTCCTGCAACTCTCTTATAAAATCGCCGATATACAAATAGTCAACACGGAAATCCTGTCCCCACGCAGAAAAACAATGGGCTTCATCAATAACAAATCTTGCAATATGGCGTGACAAAAACAGCCTCTCGATCGTAACAGAACGAAGCGACTCAGGAGAAATATACAGAATAGAAGCCAGCCCTGATTCAACTCGATCGATAGCCTCAGCTCTTTCAATAGGGCTTAGCAAACCGTTTATGGTAACAGCGTCAGCGATACCTCTATTTTCAAGGTTATCCACCTGATCTTTCATTAAGGACTGCAAAGGCGAAATGACAACAGTCAGCGCCCTTTCGGTCTCGCCTGCCATAAGTGCGGGGATCTGGAATGTAAGTGATTTACCGCCGCCCGTCGGGAAGATAGCCAGCAGAGATCTATGCTCAGCGGCGGCATTCACTGCATTTTCCTGCAACGGCTCACCATTATATGTACGAAAATCAGGGTATCCAAAGTATTTGCTGAGATATTTTTTAGGATCAAGTTCAGACTTGCAGTAGCCGCATTTGCCACATGACATATTTCTTAATGCTTTTAGAACTGCGTCGACCTTTGGATAATTCATTATCACCCACCTTGGTATAAGCGAATATTTTTCAGTCGCAGATATCATAGCAAGTGAGTAGGCAAGCTCAACCGATGAATAAGTGATAAAATCTGATAATGGTGCATTTTCGCATATTCTGCCTGAAAAATACACTAATATAGCGGTTTCAAGATCATCATCGGCTGAATAGTCAAGATATGAGAAAAAGCCTGAAAAATATGGACAGTCTTTCAAAAGCATATAGTATATCTGTTTCAGTTCATTATCAAGTCTCTGAAAAGCATTTATCTCATCATAAAATAGGCTCATTGCTTTCAGAGAGTCATTCAGCGGATTGTTAAGTTCATCGGTACACAGCTTATCGTCCTTCAAAAGCTTATGATAAGGTCTGTTCGGGAACATCAAAGGTGAAAGGTAGAGAGTGTCGATATATTCGGCATTTTCGGGAGCGGCTATGTATTTTGAGTCGTGGTCAATAATATTGTGTCCGCAAAGATACTTTGCGTTTGAAATGAACGAATGAAACTCGCTGAAAGAACCCGTATGCAATTTTTCTCCGCTTTCGCTAACTGCTCCGAAATCGTAAGCTTTGTTATCGGCTTCGCTGACTTCTGTATCGACGAATATTATTGGTTTCATTCATTCACCCCATTATATTATTTTTGTACTAATAAGTTAATCAATATGTATATTATACCATGAAAATAGAGGTTTTTCAATACTTTTTGTGGAAAATGCTTGGATCAATATGATTTGTATTATAGAAGCAGGCTGTTGCGTACACCACAACAGCCTGCTCTTTCACCTCTTCCTCAAAAACTCAATAACACTAAACTTGTATATCCTCCACCTGCTGCCTATCTTGAAACCCTCTATCTCCCCTGTTTTAAGATAACGGAGCATAGAGTTTTTGCCTATCTTTAAAAGCTGCTGACATTCTTTAGCGGTAAGGATGTCGGGAATATCGTCAAACATAATTTATCATTCCTTTCAAAAAATATCGGTTTATCTTAATGTTCAGCGGTTTAGTACGGCACTTTTCGGAAACTTGATCTTTACAAATATACATCATCTTTATGAAGTAACGCAAATGCGGAAAGGAGGGCGTTACGATGAACAAAGCTAAAGTTATACTCGTGCTTGTGGGCAGCGTGCTGGTGGAGATAGCGCAGGAGATCATCACCTACATCGCAGATAAGGACGAGTGAACACCATAGGCAGGCTTTCGGGTCTGCCTTTAATTTTTGTATTTTGTAAAGGAGTTTTAAAATGAGCGAACTTACCTATTGCAGCATTTGCGGCTGCGCTTTAGAGGACGAGGCGGAATGCTATGAAGTCGAAAACGAGATACTTTGTCAGGAGTGCTACGATAATGAAACTGTTATCTGCGACCATTGCGGCGAACACCTGTTTCTTTTTCCTCTATTACCATAACCATAGGTGGTGTGCAGTTAGTGGAATAGAAATCGCCCTTTTTCACAGCCTCTTTGATAGTCGCCACGGGTATGGCGAAGGATTGATACTTTCTGATCTCAGAAATGCGTGTGCTTAAATGCTTGGGAACATCAATTTTTATCTTAGGCATTATTTCTTTGATAAGCGGCTCGAATATATCGACAAACTTGTATATACGTTCTATCCTCAACTTTTCGATCTCATCACATTTTTGCTTGGTGATAACGGGTATATCAAGTTTTGGCGTGCCATTTTCCATACGCAGTATCCTACATTCAACAAGAAGCGGTGTATTGTTTAGATACCAAGGGTCAATGCCTGTGTAATTAAATGGTATGCCTTTGTAAATAACGTACAGCATTTTCATAAGTATCTCATCATCAAGTGTTTTTTCACCGTGCTGATATTTGTTGAGATCGGGCTGTGCGTCATAAATATGCAGATCGACCGATCTTGAACTGAAAAAGTTTTCTCCGTAAGACCGTCTTTCACCACCGTAACAATACTTAGCGGCCGGATATTTTTCGAAGTCAAAATCAAGTGGATACTGATTGCCAAAAGCTATCCATTTTCCTCCGTCGGGACGGAGTGGATATTCTTCTTTTGACGGTACTATCTTCTGAAGTGTTTGATATAGTCCATTTGAAAATAGATGCAGAACAAAATAATATTCAAGCTTGCGCTGTTCGCTTTCGGTAAGGTTTAGATCGGCGGTATGCTTTTTTATCTCTTTAAGAAATCCGCTGAAAAAGCCCCATATGGTGTCATAGTGTTTGTGTGCAAAATTTATTTGAACATCAAGATTTTGCAAAGTTTGTTCGGGAGTTATTATCATAAAATCTGTAAAGACCTTGCTACCTTTTCGCTTCATAAGCTCTGAACTCACAAGGGCGTTTACTGCGCCTTCAACGTACGCTGTCGGAATACCCAGCGCAAGTGCGATCTCAATGCAGGTTACTGGTTTTTGATATGCAGTTATGAGTATATTTTGTTTTAGCATATCTCCGTCAACTAATGACCACGGCTCTCCGTTAAGCCCCATACAGCCGTTGCAGGTGACGTCAAGTCGTTCGGGTCGGTAACTTTGCTTTTCGTAACGCTCCATAGAATCAAATCCTTTCTTCATCTGTTCTCTGCCTGTGGATAGCCTTGACAGTACCGTTCCTTTTGGGATACCCAGCTTGTCCGCAATACTTTGTACTTTTTCGCCTTCAAGATAATGACGGACGATCACCTCACGATATTTTCCCGACAGATAAGCGACCTCACGGCGTACCTTATCGGAGCTTGGACGGCCGTCGTTTTCCTCTCTAAAGTCGGGAAAATTAGGAATATCTTCGGCTACAAGATTTATGCTTACTGTTGGCAGCTTATATTTTCGGCGTAGCATATCGTAATACTTGTGGTTCAGCACCGAGGACAACCATTTTTTCATATCCTTTATTTCAGTTTGACAATTTAGTGCGGCAAGCAAAGTTTCGCTTGTCAAGTCCTCTGCATCCTCAAAGTTTTCACATTTTTTCAATGCAGCAGAAAACAGGTATTCAATAATGTTTTCAATGTCATTTATTTGCATATTACACCTCGTTTGAAAGCTTTCACTTATAAGTCGCAGAATTTTGATTTGATTCGGTGATTTTATGATAATATTTTTTTGGTGAGATGTCAATGTGCAAAAAAATTCCTGCACATTTATCATATGCAGGAATGCCCCGAGGCTAAGCTTGAATATTTCATACCGACCGACGTGGAGGTAAACGACAGGTCGTATATGATCGACGATGTGGATCATATTACGCTGCTGTTGGCGGAGGAGTATTGAGTTGAAAAGGAATCACAGCTTTCGAGGGGGCTGTGATTTTTTTTGCCCTGAACTCACCTCTCCTGTACCTATTTACCTTATAATCATGCTTCAAAGTGTCGGTCTTGTCTATGCGGCAGACGTACAAATTTACCTTTTCCCCTCTCACCGCCTATTCCCATTAGCCAGATCATTAACAATATCAGCAATGTTCTCCAGCTGCCTTTTGTTGAGCTTTTTCAGGTCAGAGATAAGCTTACTCAGCTCTTTTGGCTGCTCGGCGTCGGCGTCGAAAAACTCCTGCGGCGTAATGCCCAGATACTCGCAGATATAAAAGAAAGAGGTCATAGAGGGCAGGGCTTTTCCTGTTTCGATATTGTTTATATACCCTGCGTTCTGTCCAATAGATAAGCTCATATCCCTTGCGGAAACACCTTTCTGTGTGCGAAGTTTTGAGATCCTCAAAGCAAAATTATTGTCATACATGAATTTGTTCTCGTACATTATTTGCACCCCCATATATAATATTTTATCCTATATCATTATGCATTATGTCGGAATTTTTCCTATAAAGGGGTTGAAATATGTGAAATAATATGATATAATGATGTAAAGTATTTGAAATAATGCGATATTTGTATAAGAAGCGGATTGTGTCATGTTTTTTGTTAAAATAAAAAAATATCTTACGAAAACGTTATACTAAGCAGCCAGCTTAACAAAAGTGAAAAAGAATGTGTTATAATTAACATACAAAAACGTATTATTATGTCAGTTATAGCTGATAATTGACAAATCAATAAGGAAAAGGAGTTTTTGACATGAACGAAAACATCAACAAGAAATTTGACGTAAAAAACTTTGACTATGATAAGTGCTATGAAGAAGTAAAGGAAAATGCTTCAAAAAATATCAATATCATAGTGTGCGGAGCTACCGGCGTTGGCAAAAGCAGCCTTATAAACGACTTCTTCGAGTTCGATAAGGATAGCGCCGCGTCTGTCGGAAGCAGTGGAAAGCCGCAGACAAGGGGTATTCACGAATATCGTTCGAAGAGCATTACCTTGTTCGACACTGAGGGCTACGAGGTAGAAAGCTCGTCTACGCCGGAAAACAGCGCTTTTTACAAAAATATAATAGATCTTATCGACGAACGCAAAAATACATATCCTGCGGATTTGGGTATGCACATCCACGAGGTTTGGTACTGCATAAATAACCGCTTCATGGATCTTGACGAAAGGCTGATAAAAGACATACAGGCGAGAAATATCCCCGTGTGCGTTATTATTACAAAGGTGGATAATCTTGACGAGAACGAAGTCGCCCAGATAAAGGACGCTGTCGGCGAAGCCGGAAAACGCAGCAGAATAAACGGCGTTGAGGTGTTTACCTATTCTACTAACAGCGATCTTGGCGACGAGTATGTGCAGAAATCTGAGATAAACAGCTGGGCACATCATAATCTTGACGATTACCTCAGAGAAAGCTTTATCCCGTCGCTCAAAAAAGCGCAGGGTCAAATGGCAGAAATGATGATAAAGCACAAGATACCGAAATACGCGGCTTTAGCCGCAGGTATTGTTACGGCTACATCATTTGTACCCGTGCCACTTTCCGATTCGGTACCGCTTATGGGCATACAGGTAAAAATGGCGATGGATATTTTAAGCTGCTACGGAATAGATAATGATATGAAGGGCGCTGTGAAAAATTTAGCCGGAGCGGGCTTCGTTTCTTATATAGGAAAAACGCTGGCTTCTCAGCTGCTTTCGGTGATCCCATTTGTCGGCGGCGCGGCGAAAGCCACGGTAAATGTTTCAGTGGCAACTACTGTTACGGCTACCCTCGGCGTTGCGATAACGAAGATCTGCGAGGAATACACTAAAGCCTGCATAGAGAACGGCGGCTCGAAAGACCTTATGATCACCAAAATTTCCGACTACTTTACTGTTGAAAATCTGAAAAAGGTAATGAAAGAGATCAGCAAGGGCAAGGATCAGAAAATTGTAGAGAGAATAGTAAAAGCTGTAGTTGATATGTTCAAGGATACGAAAAAAGGAGCAAGGAAATAATGGAAGGCGACAAGATAAAAACTAATATACTGATAGCCGGCAAATCGGGCGTTGGCAAAAGCAGTCTGCTGAATTACATATTTGGCGAAGAGGTCGCGGAGACGGGTGCGGGAAAGCCCGTAACGGCGGAGGGCCTGCACGAATATTCTTTCGAGCTGAAAGATAACGACCGAATATCTTTTTCGATATGCGACAGCTGGGGTCTTGAACCCGATAAAGCGGACGAATGGCACAAGCAGATAATCGAAAAGGTAGCAGAATACGACAAGCACTCTATCAATGAATGGTTCAGCACCATAATCTACTGCCTTAGCGCCGACTCTGACAGAGTGGAAGATTTTGAGATAAGCATAATAAACAACCTTATAGCTGAGAAAAACAACGTAAACGTTGTGATAACTCACTGCAAGTCTGAGAACGACGACAGAGCGGAGCGTATGAAAAAGCGCATAGTTGAAGACGGCGGCGTTTCGGCTGACTCGGTGATATTCGTGAACAACTATGAGAAAAAGCTTATCTCGGGCGAGGTAAAGAAGTTTGGACGCGAAGAGGTAGTAAACTGCATTATCCGCAACTTGTGGAACAATTACAAGGTAAAAGTGCCGTATAAAATAAAAGAGCACGCTAACGAAATGTTTCGCAGCGAGCACGATAAGCTTCATGATATGGTGGCAGGTACAAGCTTTGTTCTGCGAAAGCATCATAAGCTGGATGAATTTGAAGAGAAGATAAATTATGAATTCGGAATGTTCGTTTATAATTCTGTAAGAAAACTAAATAAAGAGTTTAACGATGTGTATGATTATTATCAGCAGTTGTCACAAGAGTATTACGCGATCGTTTTTGGTATGGATGTGCTAAAGCTTCTGGACGACCCGATAATGTTTTTTGACGCAACAAAGGCTTTTAAAGAAGAAGTAAGTCAGCAGGTGGAAAGGCTCGCCGAATCAACGGGAAAAATACTGAAATTCATGAATCAGGACGTTACCAAAGAGCTTATGAAAAAACTTTTTGCAGAGATAAAGATAAACGTAAAGAAGGCAAAAGATATCAAAAATGACCTTCATGAAACGGTGGACAGGTACATTGTAAGAACGAAAGGCGTAGTTTTTGAAGAGATCGAGAAAACTGAGGAAAAGCTGCTTGCTATCGAGATCAAGATATAGGGGGTGCAACCAAATGACCATAAAAAACTAACAGCAGCAGTCCTCGCGGGTGCGCTGTTGCTGCTCACCGCTTGTTCTGACAGCGACTCGGGCAGCGGCAGGAAAAGCAAGAAGAAAGACTACTACACCATTGGCGAAACTTGGACAGTTGATGGGCAGTGGTCGCTTACCATCACGGGAGTCACGGAAACGGCTGAGCGCAACGAGTATTCGGAGAAAAAACCTGTGGCAGTCTATATCGTGGACTACGAATATACAAATATCGGTTACGAGGACGAGGACGGCATAGCAAAGGGCATTTTCTTCGACATGGAGGACACCATAATAGACAGCAATGGCGTTATGGGTTACAGCCACCCGGGCGACGTTGCGAGAAACCCAAATGAAGCGCCTATCGGAAGCACCTGCAAGGCTCAGGCTTGCATTGGTGTGGACAATGCGGGTGATTTCAGGATCACTGAGAGCCATTATGATTCAGACGGTGACGAACATTCGGCGACTTTTCTTATCGAAGTCGGCGGAAGTTCGGCAGACGAAAAATCTGACAGCGCCGCTAAGCCGACGGAAACTACCACCACAACGACCGCCGAGGCGACCACGCTTGCGCCGTATGACATTTACGACGACACGGTGTATGCGAACGACCTTATCTACGAAACGGCGGACGATATTTTTGCCGAACTGGGCGACGATTTCAGCATGGATTTTATATCAGTGGGGCAGGAAAACATCATCGCTGTGGAGAACGACGACGTGTACCCGAACACGAAGATAGGCTTTTACACCATGGACATACAGAACATCGGCACGCTTGATTTTCCGTACGCGATACACGTCACGCCGGGCGGATACATCACCGAGGGCGTGCAGGTAGGCATGACGTACAACGAGCTGAAAGCGATATGCCCGAGCCTGGAGGGCGCAACGCTTGACGGCGGAACGTTCGGCCCGACGGCGTGGATAAACATAGACGGCAACGCGTGGGGAATAGAGTTCGACGTATCGCAGGCAGACCGCGAGCGGCTAGACATGGCAGTAGGCGTAGCTGTTGATCTTTCGGAGCTTAATCCTAAGAGTACACTAGGGTATTATATTAGTTCGCTGAGCTGAGGTAGGCTAAGCGGGCTTTTCGATCAAATTACTATGGGTAAAGAAAAAATCGCCGATACGAGCCTTTGTGCCTGTATCGGTGATTTTTTTGTAATCCCATATCAAATTATAGGCAACCGCCTCATTTTATACGGCTTTTATTAGACTTTTATAAGACAAATTACAATTTTACAAGAATTTAATCTTGACAAATTCTAATAAAATCAGTATAATTATATTATGGAGGCGATAAAATGCTGGATAATGAACTTGTAGATATGGTGAAACAAATACAGCTTGTTCGCAGCGAGAGCAACAAGATAGAGATAAAAGCGGCAAATAAGGGCTGCCCTAAGGTGCGTGATTCGCTGTCCTCTTTTTCAAATCAGTCGGGCGGAGGCGTTATTATTTTCGGCGTAGATGAAAATGACGGCTACGCTGTCTGTGGAGTATATGACGCTGCTGACCTTATGAAAAAGGTCGAGGCGCAGTGTCAGGAAATGACGCCTGTGATAAGACCGCTGTTTTCCGTTGCATCTATCGACGGCAAAACTGTCGTATCTGCCGAGATACAGGAGATTGATAATGCTGACAAACCCTGCTTTTACAGCGGTGTGGGCAGGCTGAAAGGCTCATATGTCAGGTCGGGCGACGCTGACAGACTTATGACGGAATATGAGGTTTACAGCTATGAGGCTTTCAAAAAAAGCATTCACGACGAGCTGAGAACTTGCGAAAGAGCCTTTGAAAAGGACATTCAGACCAACACATTCAAGCTTTATTTTGACTTGCTGAAAAGCAAGAAGCCTAATCTTGCCGAGCTTTCAAATGAGGAAATATGCCGCTTGCAAGGTTTTACGGACGAGGGCAAACCGACTTTGGCAGGGATAATGCTTTTCTCAAACTACCCGCAGGCGTTTTTTCCGCAGCTTTGCATAACGGCTGTGTCTGTGCCCGGAACTGAGATAAGCAGTACGGCAAGCGTCGGCGAACGTTTTATAGACAATCAGCGAATAGACGGAACACTTGTGCAGATGCTGAATGATGCTTTGGTGTTCGTGCGCAAAAATATGAAAACTGCGACTATCATAGACCCGAACACGGGCAAGCGAACGGACAAGACGGAATATCCTGTAATTGCTATAAGAGAGCTTATCCTGAACGCTCTTATCCACAGAGATTACAGTATCCACACGGACACGACGCCTATAACCATAAAGATGTTCAGCGACCGTTTTGAGATAGAAAATCCCGGCGGACTTTACGGCAGAATGACCCTTGACAGATTGGGAAAAGTGTCTGCCGACACAAGAAACCCTAAGATAGCGGGTGCTATGGAGATACTCGGTGAAACGGAGAACAGATACAGCGGCATACCTACGATAATAAATGCAATGGAAGAAAGTGGTCTGCCTGCGCCGAAATTCGAGAGCGACAGAGGCGTATTCAAGGTGACGTTGTACAACAGCGCCGCCGAAAGCGTGCCGATAGATGACATTGAAACTGAGATACTTGAATTCTGTAAAACGCCGAGAAGCAGGAATGAGATAGCGGAGTTTTTCAATGGCAGAATGACGATCGCTTACGTTATGGAAAGGTACGTCAAGCCAATGATAGCAAGCGGCAGGCTTATTATGACAATACCTGAGAAGCCGAAGAGTAAGTATCAAAAGTTTTTGGCGAGGTGAGAAAAAAGTTAGAGTGGATAATTATGAATGGAAATACAAATCGGAAGTTGTGGAGGAGAATATGAAATGAAAATCTATGATATTTCTCAAGAGGTTTTCGGCTGTCAGGTATATCCAGGCGACCCGACACCGAAAAAAAGGGTGATTTCTTCAATGGAAAAAGGCGATTTGTATAACCTGACGGCTTTTAGTATGTGCGCTCACAACGGCACGCATATAGATGCGCCATTTCATTTTATCAAAGACGGAAAAACTGTAGATTCCGTAAGTTTAGATACATTTATAGGAATGGCTTATGTTGCAGAACATAATGGAATCGTTTCTGCCGATGATGCCACGGAAATACTTGAAAAAGCGAAAAAACAGAATTCAGAAGCGGCAAAGAGAATTCTTATCAAGGGAGATGCAGAGGTCTCTGCGGAAGCAGCTAAAGTGTTTGCTGAATCAAACATTTTACTGCTTGGTAATGAATCTCAAACTGTCGGTCCTGAAAATGCTCCGATGGAAGTACACCTTATCCTATTAGGAGCTGGCGCTGTATTGCTTGAAGGGATACGTTTAGCAGAAGTTTCAGAGGGAGTTTATTTCTTAAACGCAGCACCATTAAATCTATCAGGTGCGGACGGTTCGCCTTGCAGAGCTATACTGATCGCTGCTGAAAGATAAATTCCAACTTATAGATGTACAACAAAATTATCATCAACATAACAGCCACACCTAGTGCCGATTTGACAGCACGGGTGTGACTTGTTTTTTATGCGATCCTGCTTGCTTTCCCCGCAGAAAAATGGTATAATGAAAATAACAAAATTTTTCAAGAAGGCAGACTGTATGGGCGTATACGTCTGTTTCGCTTGTGAATAATAGCTATAAGGAGATGGTGTTGTGCTTAGAATATTTTTTGGAAAACACCCTAAAGAAATATACAATACTGAGGTCTATTATGCAAATCAGTATGATAAAATGTGGGTCATGGAACCATTTGCAAAAAAGATCATTAAGGATATTGATGACTCAACTGTAATTGGCCCTGATCTTATAGAAAACGATATTTTTGGCAAATTTAATTCAACGGAATTGTCAGCGGGCGTTAAGACTCTTCTGCTGATATATAATCAGCCTAAAAAGATCTTCAATATTTCAAATTGCGGAGATAACTGCTCAAAGTATCTGCTTGAAATGGCTGAAAGCAAGGATATTACGGTATCATTGCATCATTTGATGGACTTTGGAAAGTCTTTTTCTGTGAAAATAATAAATGAAGGAAAAAGAAAAGTGATTACAGACCCAATTGAATATTTGATGCTTGAAGATAAATATTTAAAAGTGTAAAGAAAACAATGTTGTCAAATGAAGCGAAATATGATTTAAACGAGTTTTATAAGCGGAACAAAAAGTAAATAGATCGGAATTTAGAAGTGTATTATGAATCATCAGCTTGAACAATACATTCAAACGCACAAGGTATCATCCGCAAATTTTCTGGTCTTTCGAGATTGGGAAGAATTCTTGAATGTTCTCTTTTCAAATAACGGTGATGTTGAAATGAGTACTCAAGTCATGACTTATCTCCGGAATTCTATATATGCTAAATTCCGGTTTACAGAGCCGCAATAAAATTATTATCAAAATAATAGCTACACCTCATGCCGATTTGACAGCACAGGGTGTGGCTTGTTTTTTATGCGATCCGGAGATATGGCGAATTCTGCATGCGTGTAGGTTTGTCAATCATATTGGACACTATTATTAAGGAATTCGATAGGCGAAAA
>ERZ773276.1103-NODE-1103-length-23099-cov-16.639602_pt1 | contig 23099 bp, 18 predicted proteins | sample MGYA00511386_ERZ773276 | MGnify/ENA primary metagenome ERZ773276 (study PRJEB29015, sample SAMEA2737778) | human gut metagenome | biome: human gut; feature: human-associated habitat; material: faeces | place: China | collected 2012 ...
TGTTTTTGTAGAAAAGAGGAACTAACCTAAGGTGGTATGAATTATTCAGGTTAGAGTGTTGAGCGAGGACATGAGCGTTCCGGCCTCCATACCCTTGTCGAGTGACTGCCCGAGGGCGGTGATGTTGTCGATGAACAGCACCTCAGCATGGTTCTCCACCGCGGCACGCTCTATCTCCACAAGCACGTTGTCGACGATGTTGTCGGTCTTGAGCTCGGCGCGGAAGAATGTCGGCGGGAAGTTAGGTGTGTTATACCGCAGTGCCAGCTGCCTCTCCGACATCTCGAAGTCGAGATACAGCACTCGCTTGCCCTTGGCGGCAATCTCGCGTGCCACCTGCATGGCGAAGATGGTCTTGCCGATTCCTGACTGCCCGAAGATGATGCACAGGTCGCCCTCAAGGACGATGTTGGGATAGAGCACCACCAGCGGCGGCAGCTGTCTTGCCTTCTCCAGATACTCGTTCATCGAGGCCACACGGAAGCTCTTCGTGTTGACGGCACTCTTCTCCTGCAGCTGCCGAAAGGATGCCATGATGTCATCGATGTCGTCATTCGGTGCCAGAACTGATGGCTCACTGCCAGTCTTTTCTTGAGACAGAGGCTGGCTGATATTGCATTCTTTCTTGCCGTCCGTTGAGGTTGGCTGACTTCCCTGACCACCGGCATTTTCCTCTGCATTGACAGGCTGACTTGGCACGGCGTCCATGTCATGGACAATCCGCTTCTCGACGGTATCATATTTGCCGTTGATGGTTTCTATGTACCTTGGCTGTTCCTTATCCTTTGATTCTTGAGTACTCATAATACCTCCTTTCGTCAAACAACCTTGTTATTAATGAGAGCTACCACATCCTTATAGTTGTAGAGCACACGCCTTGGTCCGACCTTCTTGCTGCGGAGCAGGCCCGACCTGTTCCAGCGCCATAAGGTAGAGAAGTCGACTTTCAGCATGTCGGCAGTATCTTTGCGTGACAGATAACGTTCACCGTCAATCTCTGCCACTGGTTTTGACACTGCACCTGCTGTCTCGTTAATGGCAGCAGATGTCGGTTGCTGCATTTTTGCAGCCATCATGTTGACCATCGCCTCAAAATCTGCTTTGGTCATCACAACAAACGGGTTTGATGGATTTTCCATGGTAAGTAATGATATATAAAGTTAAACATGTCGCTACCTGGCGCCGTCTTCCGTCCGTGCCAGTACTTCGGTAACGTCGCAAATGGAAGTTTTGCTCCGAAATCGCACTGCAAAGATACGATATAAAATCTCAGAAAACATTGCATAACATGTTGTAAACCAACGAGTTCAACGATATCCAATAATAATTCTCCGCATTCAATAATCGTTCAATGAAAGTTCAACGATTATTCAACGAAATTCAATGGCACATAAAAAATCCCTACCGGTGCCGGCCGATAGGGATGATGATTTTGGGGTGGAAATCGATCAGTTTATACCTGCTGCCTTTCTCAGACGCGTTTTCATTCCTCTAACCTCAACAAGAAAATCGTTGTCTGCTCTGCTATAGTCCCTGTCGATCTCTCTGATTGGCGGCATGTAGGTGGCGAAATTGCTTGATGATCCGACAATCTCTTCTCCAAAGACAGCCGCCATTTGTTTATGTGGCGGGAAACTCGAAATCCATTTGAGGCTTTTGGCACAGTATAGCGCTGTCCCGACATCCTTTTTTTGTCTGTTGCCCTTGAACACCTCGTCGAGAATGTCAAGTATTGGCATCGACGGCAACTCTTTGCAATCCTCGTTCACATACGGCAGAAACATTGCGTGCCGCTCGTCAAGAGGATCTTCTGCCATCTGAGCGAACTGCTCCTCTGTTTGGTCTTTAGAATGATTGGCAGCTGAGATTTCTTCAGTAGATTTTGTGGCATCATTACTGGTGCCAACCTCGTCTTTGCCTGCGAAGATACAGACTATTGGGTGAATGGCCTTGTATATCAATTTCTCTATCGGCACTACATAAATAATAATGTATAGGAGACTTCCCGCAAGAATGATAAACGAGACTATGGAAACGAGCCATACAAGTTTCCATATCACTGATGAGAAACTGAATCCGGAGACAATCTCAGCTGCCTTGAAAGCCATTGGCGGCAGCGCGGCACCTAAAGCGGAATATGCAAGGGCGTAAAAGGGCTTGTTGATATTGGGCATGGTGAATATTATAATGTGTACTTTATTTGTTGTCTTATTCTTTGTTATCGTCCATGAGCTTGATTTGCTTTTCCATTTCTTCTACGGTAGGGAGATACTGCTTAAGGTCATAAGCGGCAACTCCGATGGGCTTGTTAAGTCCGTCGAACGACCACTCCACCTTGGTGTTGTCCTTCGATTTGCAGATAAGGAGACCGATAGTCGGCTTGTCGTCCTCCTGCCTCAGGAGCTTGTCAACAGCCGTGACATAGAAATTGAGCTTGCCTGCGTACTCCGGTTTGAAGTCAGTCACCTTCAGCTCGACCACGACGAAGCATTTGAGCCGGATATGGTAAAACAGCATGTCGATGAAATAGGACGTGCCGGAAACTACCAGTTCAACCTGACGCCCGTAGAACGTGAAGCCTTTCCCAAGCTCCAGCAGAAAGCGGGTGATGTTGTGCGTGAGTGCATCCTCCAAATCGCGTTCCTGATAAACGCGTGGCATCTTCAAGAACCCGAAGTCGTACGGGTCCTTAAACATGTCGTTCACCTTCATACGGTAGTCATCAGGCAGAGTCTTGTCAAAATTAGAAGGCAGGCTGCCTTGGGCGTGGTAGAGGTCGGAGTCAATGAATTGCTTTAAAGTATTACGTCCCCAATTCCCGTCTATCGATTTTTTGATATAGAAGACTGCCTCCTCTATTGTCTTACATTTCGACACAATGATAATATGCTGGCTCCAGCCAATGAGTCCGAGTAGAGGAGGAAAATCCAATACTCCAACACCTTGTTGGACTTTTGGAGAATTTGTCTCCGTACGCAGTTTGTGGCTTAAACTGAATTCTCCAACACCCTGTTGGAGTTTTTGATATTGCGTACTATAAAATGTATACCACTGTTTGACATACCACAAGTTAGTCGTAGAAAATCCCCTTGCTCCAGGAAAACTTTCTTTGAGATCAAGGCTCAATTGCTTAATGACGCCGTCTCCCCATGTTGACTCTGCCTTCAAGTCAACTATCTCATGTCCGAGATACCAGTAGAACTCTATCATGGCATCATTGACACGCACAGCAGCCTTGGCCTGGCTCCTGCGGTACTGCTCCTTGATTTGCTGGAGCCAATGTATATACTCCTCATTCTTTTGGAATGATGATGTGACGAAGTGATTATTCATTTTTCCTATATTATAACCTTTAATGGTGTAAAGATAGCTAATTTAATTTATTATTTTCCTCTTTATGTATTAAAAATGTAATTTCGTCTAGCACAGAGCTCGTTTCGTTTTATCGCTTATTTAATAATTGCAACAACATCGCCGTCTTCTGTTCGTCTGTCATGCTCTTTATGTCATCTACAGTCACCTTTGGCTCTAAGTCTAACAGCTTGTTGTTGTACTCCATCTGCTTAGCAAGTGGATAGTTGGCGATATACCGGTCTGTAATAGACTGGTTTTGTGAGTGCCCCATACTCTCAGTGATATAACCCTTGTCTACTCCTGCCATGCTGAGATTAGTGGCGAAAGAATGCCGGCACCATGTCCCAGATGGACGTACCTCCCAATGGAGCACGGTCTTGCAGATGTTGATTACACGGTCTTGAACGTTCGAATTTTCCTGCTGTATTCTTCTGCGAATGCTGAGTTCATCATTTGCCCCTTTCAGTATGCCGGGAAAGACATAGCCATTCTTTACAGGCTTGGCTGCGATGTCATCAAGGATATTTTGCAACGGCTCTATGATTGGTACGATAACTTCTGAACCATTCTCGCTCCTAGCTCTTGTCTTTTTGCGATTGAAGCGGAAAGCCTTTCGTTCGGTGTCGAAATAGTATTGTGAATACTTCAATCGCCCAGCATCCATCAGATTGAAGCCATTGCAGAGATATTGGACGAGAAACAGTCCCAATGAATAGTGGGCTCGCTTCTTGTAATCATCAGACCACGACTCAGGGTATTCCTTGTTGATAAACACCTGGTAAAGGCGTGTCATCTTCTCAACATCAAGATATTCCTCCTTGCGTGTGGCGCCAGAAGGAATAGCTATCAATCCCTTCTGCTTGATATTGGAAAACGGGTATTCCATGTTGACAAGGTAGCCGAGACGACGGCATTCATTCCACACTGCTCTGACTGTCCGAAGATAGATTCCGCGTGTTGTGTCGCTGATTTTACCAACGAGTTTGCCGTCTTTATCTTTTACGCCGGTCTTCATTCCATCGTTCCAACGCTTCAAGTCATCAATTGATATGTTAAACCCCTTAATACGATGCCGCCACATAATCTTTTTGAATGATTTCTGTGCGTTCTCATAAAATTGTGCGGTTGTCACCCTCGCACCATTATTCTCAGTCTTCAGCCGCTCAATCATATCATCCCAAATGCCCATGAAGGAGTTAGGGTCCTCGACAGAAGAAGTCCTTCCCTCAACAGTCGTTCGTATTGCCTCCAAGGAAAGATTACTTCCCTTGTTGATAATCGTTAGTAGCTCTTGATATTTCTGCAGATGCCCAAGCCAAAGCTTCTTCTCCTCATACTTTGGCGACTTGCTTTTTGCAACAGTGCAGATATCTGAGAACTCCTTCTCTGTATAGCTGCCGCCTACCCGATGGTAGAAACTTCTCCGGTCTATGGTAAAGCGGACTGTCAGTGGATAGGAGTCCACGTTCTTTCGGTTTGAGCGCTTGTCCAGAACTAAGGCGACGGAGCAGTTGCGTTCAACGAAATTGCCGAATGATGTAGTCAGTTTTGCCTTCATGTCAATTGCTATTTATATTTATAATTTTGTGAAATCTTATGCCATTTAAATCCATCATTTGGTAGTCCTAAATGATGTTTTCGGCAAAATTCTGCGAAAACAATGCGAAAACATTAACGTTGAGTTAAGGGGTTTTATGCCGTTTTCTAAGATTGCACAAATTTATAAACTATCTGATAATCAGCCAAATAGAATTCTATAAAATTTCATAAAATTTTAGTTTGACAGACTCATAATCTGGAGGTCCTAGGTTCAAGCCCTAGCTGGTCCACACTGAAAATTAGCAACTTAAGACTCATCTTAGGTTGCTGATTTTCTTTTTGCGAACATTTTGCGAACACGAATGCAAGGTTAGACACCTCGCTTTTTTCTCAAATCATCCCTCCGTGTTCGCAAAATCGTGTTCGGTGTTCGCAAAGATTTTGCAAACGAGTGCAGAACCAAGCTTGCTTGGGTTATGCCGAGTGCAGCTAAAGCTTATGCATTGTGACAGAAGAATGCAAATTCAGCAGACACTGTCTGCCGAATTTAGATGGCAAATAAATCTTCAAGGGTTACGACATTCTGAAATATTCCGCTATATTCGTTGTATTTAAGACCATAGGTAGTAACAAGCGTCTGATGTATGGCTGTTCTCTTTGGCAGTCTGTCTGACAATAACTTCTGACGATACTGAAGCTTTCGATAGTAATCCTTGTCTACAGTAAAATCATCACTGTAAAATTTCACCTCACAAAGGTTAAGCACATGGTCTGCCCTATCTATAAGCAGGTCAATCTGTGCGCCTTTATGCTCATCATCACCTTTTAATGCCCACGAAGATTGAGAACTTGCCACGCCGTCAATGCCCAAGGCATGTTTTATTTGTTTAATGTGAGAGAGACAGACATTTTCAAAAGCTATTCCACGCCAAGAAACAATAACAGGTGTATTTTCATTGTGTATCCAGAAGGTTTTGTCCGCCTTGCTGTTGTTTAGAACAAAACGGATATAGAATATGCAGAATGGGTCGACAAGTTTATAATACTCTTCACGCTTACTATGCCCAAAGGGAACGTATTTAACAACAAAATCACTGGCAATGAGGGCATATAGCATCTTAGTGAGATTTCCATTGTTGGACAGTTTCGTAATATCGCTTATCTCGTTCCTTGTAAAACCGTAGTTGCGTGCACTTAGACACTCAACTATTCTCTTCACGTCATCGGGACGTGTAAACACGGAAGTAAACAACCGGTCATATTCAGCCGTCAGTCGTGCGCCCGCATCAAAAAACATATTGTCAATATTCTGTGCAAAGCTCTTGCCAGTCTGAAAATATCCAAGATAATAAGGTATACCGCCTATGGACATATAACATTGAGTAATGTCATATCTGGACATCTGTACATTAGCAGCCTTAAAATACTGCTCACATTCCTTCAGAGTAAATGGTGAAAGTTTAATCTCGTAAGTAAGCCTGTCGTACAGTCCTCCATGGTTATTGACGAGTTTATCCTGCATCCACGACGTAGCCGATCCACATACTACAAGCATGAAGTTGTCTCTGTGGCATCCCCAACCGTTCCAAAAAGACTCCAATGCCGTCATGAATCCGGAACGGGGAGTATCCATCCATGGCAGTTCATCAAGGAACACTAATTGACGTTTGCCGTTGTCTATCTTCTCAAGGTATGTCTCCAGCAGGAAGAATGCCTCAAGCCACGAAGATGGTATTCTGGATTTCTTCATGCCCTGTCTCAAGAGGGAATAATAGAAGTTACGCAACTGTTCCCTAAGCAAGTCTTTTTTGTTATCGGTTTCAACGGGCGACAGACCTGCATGGCGGATCGTTATCCTTCCCTTGAATACCTCATCAACAAGAAAAGTCTTCCCTACTCTGCGCCGTCCATAAATAGCCACGAACTGTGCCTGATGGCTGCTATACAAGCGATTCAGTTCTACTATCTCCTTGTCTCTACCTATTACCATATTATTGCTTTTTATTTGGCTACAAAGGTAGATAAAATTAATTTCATAGCCAAATAAACAGTAATATTTTATAGCAAATCAATGAATCATCCCTCCGTGTTCGCAAATCGTGTTCGGTGTTCGCAAAGATTTTGCAAACGAGTGCAGAACCAAACTTGCTTGGGTTATGCCGAGTGCAGCTAAAGCTTATGCAAAGTGGCAGAAGATTGAATTTCCCCAAAGAGATTTCTTTGCCCAAACGATAGAATCATCAAGGAAATGTTGTATCTTTGCGCTATCAACAACGAAGGAATATATGGAAGTATCTCATATCTCACAAGAATACATACAGGCAGTAAAGGACATCAAGAGCGCTATCCTGAGGAGCCGGTACCAGGCTGCAAAACTCGCCAATAAAGAGTTGCTGAAGCTCTACTACTCTGTTGGTGGCTATGTATCAGCACACAGTCGCGAGGGGTATTGGGGCAGTAATGCCATAGAAACTATCGCCAAGGCTCTTCAGCAAGAACTGCCAGGACTAAGAGGATTCTCAGTTAGCAACATCAAGAATATGAGAATGTTCTTTGAAGAATGGAATCCTTATATAAATCGCCAGTTGTTAACTGGCGATTTACTAAACAATTATGTCACAACAAATTATGAAATTCGCCAGTTATCAACTGCCGAATTTTCGATGACTGATTTTATGTCAGTAGGCTTTACTTGCCACACTGAGATATTAATGAGAGTCAAGGACATAGACGAGCGATTATTCTACATTAGCCGCTGCGCTCATGAGTTTTGGACTGTAGAAAACCTCAAGCGAAGAATAGCTGAAGATTTGTATCATAAGGAAGGCTCGATCAAGCAGACCAACTTTCAAAAGACTATTTCTGATGATGACTTCAAAAAGAAAGCATTGCAGTCGTTTAAGGATGAATATCTGCTTGACTTCATCAACATAGAAGACCCGGAAGATACCGACGAGCGAGTTATCGAGCAGAGCATTATTCAGAATATTAAGAACTTCATCATGGCGTTCGGCAAAGACTTTGCCTTTATGGGTAACCAATATCATTTGGAAGTTGACGGGCACGACTATTACATCGACCTGCTGTTCTTCTCTCGTAAGCTTCATAGCCTTGTGGCGTTTGAACTCAAACGAGGGGAATTCAAGCCTGAGTACTCTGGCAAGCTCAACTTCTATCTCTCTGCCCTCGATGAATATGTAAAGCTGCCGGACGAGAATCCATCCATTGGCATTATTCTCTGCAAGTCAAAAAGCGACAAGATTGTCGAGTTGTCGTTCCGAGACACTTCAAAACCTATGGGCGTAGCGACATACCGCACATCAAAAGAACTGCCGAAAGAACTACGTGATGCGCTTCCCGACATGGAGGAATTGAAGAAACTACTGTAATATGTAAAAAGCCAAAGCACTGATAATGATAATCAACACCTTGGCTTTTCTTTATCTTATCACTTGTGACTTAATCAGCCACAAGCCTTCGTTTATTCCTCCACTATCTTTCCGAAGTCCTTCCAATAGGTTGCTGACGCATACTTGTCCTTACACCCTTTCGGAACATACAGAGTACTCTTGCTACGATCGACTTCGGTATCCGAATCCAATGTCGGCGGCGTCGTTAAGGCGACATGCAGGTTCTTCACCCGGAGCCCTTTGAGCGCTTTGGCTGATAGATTAGCAGCCTTCGGAATAAAGAGGGTCGTCAGGGTACCACCCGTGTTAAAGGCCTCATCGTAGATACTACTGAGCTTGGAATCTGCCGGAATCACGATTTCTTCGATCTTTGGAGAGCTGGCAAATGCCTCGACACCGATGTGCTCAACACTGGAAGGCAGAACAATAGTCTTGAGGTTCTTACAGTTGGCAAAAGCCTCATTACGAATTGCCCCGATGCCTTGGGGAAGCAGGATCCTCGACAGATGGGAACCGAAGAACTCTCTTTCTTCGATATCGAACTCGTCAGAATAGAACGTGGCATTCAAACCCGACATATCCAGCGTGTCAAGTGACAACTTACCTATTTTAGCAGCATATTCAATGTCATAAGGGGTCGGGTATCCTGTCATTGTAAGTTTTCTCAGCCTTGAGAGATTCTCTTTGTCTTGCCCCAATAACACGCTAAGCGGCTCTGAGAACATCCCAAATTTAATCGTTTCCGATGCATTCAGCGTGCGTGGCTCCTGTCTAACCTCAATGATATCTCTAACCTTAATGCCACGAGCATTATCATTAGGAAGAATGCTCTCGACTGAGATTCCATAGGATGCACTTCTACCCAGGCCGGTGTTCAACTGGACTCCGAAGGGAAATTCCAACGTCTGGCCTTCATTGCAGTTCACCTTCTTATAAATTTCTTCCAACCAACTTGTATCCACAAATTTTGTATTCTCTCCAGAACCTGTTATCTGGGGTATTTTTTTTATTTTAAATGGAGAATTGGCCTTAACGCGGAGAACAACGCTACCTCCCGTATTTTTGACATAGATAATACTATCCGTGAAATATGCCAACTTATAGGGCTTCTGATTCACCTTCACTACATAGTTGCCTCGCGGTGAGGAGATGTTTACCGTAGCCTCTCTGGCAAAGAGAGAAGTATCGGATGGTGCACACTGAATGCGGATACCCTGTGCTCCCGTAACAGCATCCGTACATTCTTTCGCCGACATCCATTTACCGCTACCGGAAGCGAAGTTGATGTCAACCCCATACGCATCTGATTTCGGGAAGACAACAGTTGTGTCTACACCATCAGCCCCAACATTGAGCCCCGTGGCAAGGATCTGCTCCGTCACAGGATTCATCGGCTCTTCCTCCTCACTATCTTTGCACGAGGAGACAGTTAATACAGCCAATGCTACAAGTAATATATTTTTGGTTTTCATAATCCGATAATTTTGAATGTTCTGGTTATAGTGCCGAGAGCTATACTTTTATATGTGCAATTTTCGTCATACCAATCCCTTATACCATACTCGTCTAACACATAGTCGCCTTCTAATTCATCGTCATATACAGAGAACGCAATTTTGTGCTCTTTATTGTATATGTACTTCAATCTCATATTTTTGTTCTCAATCCAATGCATATCAGAAAAGTCTACGGTTACCACTTCACAAAGAGGATCGAGAATATGTGGATTAAAATGTCCATAAACATTTGACTTAATCTCTATACTGAAAACTTTCTTCATTTTTTCAGCAATCTGTGAGGCCTTAGCAAAGAATACATTGTTATCATCATTTTTTATCAATTCATCTTCTGTAAGATCCTTGTCCGATGGGTCTGTAAGGATTATTTTGTCCCCTTGCCGTGTGTTCAATATTGCAGCTATACCATACAAATCCTTGTCATACTTCTCTGAATGTTTTATATAATACCGAGAGATCTCGATAAAAGTTGGGAGGAATCTACTATAACCAACCAGATATCCAGCCGAAGTGTACTTTAGGCGTTTCTTATAATTGTCTTCCAGTACTACATCACTTATATGAATGAGTCCTCCGTCACCAATAGAAACGATAGAGTGTGTATTTTCATCATCCAAAGATTGAGTCCATGGTGTCAAATTAATCGAAGACGTATGTAAATCGAAGGGGTTATCAACCATGTTTATACCATGCTTACCACCATATGTATTGACACATGCATAACTTTTTTCAAGAAAACTCTTCCTTCCCGAAATGCTACCGTTATTTTTCCCTATATTCAAACTGTCAAGCTTGAAGTTGATAGTGCCCTTATCAGTTTTATAATCTATAGAGGCATTGATCTCTTGGTCCATAGCCTGCAACCGTTCTTTAACAGCAACGGTCGACCTGGTCATACCTGCAAATAATGCCGTCATTTTCCCTCCTGTCAGATAATCAGTCAAGATAAAATCCCCATAGTTATCAAGGATATCACCTGCCGGTGAACCATAAAGGTTCCTTATAAAGGATTTTGCCAGGCAAGACAAGGCAAATGTATGCAATGAGCCTTCTGATGAATTTAGCTTAAACTCAGAGTTGTAAAAGGAGACATTTGCTTCTCCATACACAGAACGTGTAGAGTCGCTAATGTAGGCAGCAAATACTTGCGTGTTTTTATGCTTGCGACCAATCTTAAATATGTTAAACACATTGATACTGAATCCAGATTTTGATTTCTTGGTCAACTGTGACTTTTGTAGGAAATCATCATAGCTGGCGTAAGAAAAACTGTTAATAGAAGATTGGCCTATGTGGTTTTTTGATATAAGTGACGGTTCATAATCAGTCACTTTAGTAACGTCTATTACTTGGTAACCGACATTTTTAGGATCACCTAAAATAGTATTACCAATCTTATAGGAATATCCAAGCAACTCCCCCAAATTCCCGTTCTTATCTTCATTGGCGGAAGCACGGGTAAACATAAGTTTACCATAATCGATTCTACGTGTTTTTACACATGGAAGATTAGGGTTTCTTGCCTGATATATAGTGTCGTGCAATTCTGGGGTTCCAGCGATATATCCATTCTTTTCATCCAATTCTGAGCAAGACGAAAAGATTACCACTAATATAGATAGCAACTGAAAAATACGTATTCTCATCACCTCTTAATTTTAAAAGATTTTGCAGCTTCCGAGTCAAATATCTCTTCACCCGTCGTCATATTAAAAAACCTCGTAGTTATAATTGGATCGACATAATCCGGATTGGGTATTACATAACCCTTCCATGTCCCGGTAAACTTTATTTCACGTCCATTATATTGTGCGTATACCGTATAAGGAACCTCTACATTATAAGATGTAAGCTTCATAGTGATTAAAATGAGGCACTTATTTGTTTGGGGCGCAAATCCTTTTACCGTATATTTCCTATATGAATAGACATTCTGATAGCTAGAAATGTTATATCTTATTTTTGGGAGTTCTCCATCCAATAGAAGAGCTTTCCTTGCCAGAACCGTTGGCATTTTGAGTAGAGTGTCAGTATTCAAGTCAAATTTTATATTACTCCTGTTTTGCTGGAACCAACTTTTCTCGGTTACGCGACCGTTAACATCCTCTACAATTTCACTTCTTGGTTTACCTTGAAATACTCTATTGAATTTCACTTCATACGGAGTCGCATCGGTAACTTTTGCGGCTTCAAAATTATAGGATACATTGCCGACCGTAAATCGAGCAATAGGTTTTATAAAGAACTTTTGCTGATTCTTTCCTGTATATTCGGCAAAACGTAACTCGTTATTATCGTTTACTTCCAAATAATAGTTGAACACAGACCACATATTCTTAGGATCCTTTTGTCCAAGGAGCATTTCGTTTTCTATAGCAAAATACCCGGCGGCACTTGTCGGTTTAAGATCCCAGCCAACAAAAGGATTAGAGATATCATCCTTGCTGTTTGACATCAGAATATTAACGTTGGGAGTCTTCCTATAATGTCCTACCGTTAACGGAGTCTTTGACGATTCCGAATACAACAGATATGGAATACCAGATGAAGCAGGCAGAATCTTGAGATAAAACTGCTGGCTTATATCAAAAGCATTTTTATTATCAGTAAGTTTTACCTCAGATCCAGCCCGATTGCACCACAGATATCTCTGACTCTTGTTTTTCCCGGCTTCCATCACCTCTATAGTAACAGGAAGCTCACGTATAGCAAACATGTTGCTACTAAAGTTGGCGTCATAATCTGCTGGAGACTGTCCAACTTTCCTAGTATGACGAACAACTTTAGTCCGGAAATTCAAGAGAGATCTCATTGAATCGTCGAATTCAAGTAGGCAGAGACTATCAGAAGAGTCTGATGCTCTTGTCAAGTGATTCAAGGGTGCTTGTTCCTTTGAAGGAAGTGAAGCATCACTTATGGATTGCTCTGTGCCATCGGAGCACGAGAACAGAGTCATCGCAATGATAAATGCGCATAAGTAAAAAATGCTTTTCATCTTTTATAAAATTTAGAATATATATGTTTTATATTACCGCTACACTCTTTTGTGGCTTTCCGGATTCCAAATAACTTTTTGGTCTGTGTGGTCTGTTAATAATGTGGCCACCATTATGCATTACTTGAGAGTAACTACCATATTTTTATTTCCATAGCTATAAGTAATTATTTTAAATTCTGCTGCAAAGTTAGGATAAATTCTAAGATGCTCCAACAAACATAGGTCTATTTATTCCACTATTGCATTTACGCGTAAACTTTTATCTAACAATAGATTATAGAAATAGCTTCAAAAATCAAGGTCTAAAAATGAACTCCATCCCAGATTTATTAGCTCTCACTATGCTCTTTAATCATCATTTTCCTATCTGTTAAATGTCATAATTCATTCGTGTTCGCAAAATCGTGTTCGGTGTCTGCAAACTATCGGAATAGCTGCTGCCATAGGGTTTTGTCACTGACGATCATCTGTCCTTCTGTCTTTTGCCCAATCTGAATATGACCTTTGTCTGCTGCAACACTTGCCTTGGCGATAAAGTAGTTGGCTGATCCTATGCTCAGCAGCCTACGGCTAAAGGATGTGATGGTATATACATGAGGCCGGGCATTCGTGTCTTCTCCTTCATAAGTCACGCTGACCTGCCTCGGTTCTGTGAAAAGATAGAGATACTTGTAAGGGACAACGATTTGAAGGGTGTCGTGAGGCATGACTCTGCCCTCAACCTCTATCGTTATCGGATAGCGGATGGTGTAGAAAGCTATGGCCAAGGCTATGACTATCAGTGTAACGACGACTGTTCCTGTCCGGACAAGCAACGGCGGTACTTTCCCGATGATATGGCGTACTTTCTCACTACGCAGTTCGATGTTGTCTATATCACTGTTTTCCATGATGTTCCTTCCTTTTAGTTTCCAAGCTCCAGCTGGTTCTTGACAAGGTTATAGTACGCCCCACGTTTGGCTGTCAGCATCTCGTGGTTACCCGTCTCAATTACCTTGCCGTGGTCGATAACCAATATCTGGTCAGCATTGCGGACGGTACTCAGACGATGGGCGACAATGACGACTGTCTTGCCTCTATAGAACCTGTCGAGATTCTCAACGATGGCTCGCTCGTTGTTGGCGTCAAGAGAGTTCGTTGCCTCGTCAAGGAAGATATAGTCGGGATTCTTGTACACAGCACGGGCAATGAGGATACGCTGCTTCTGTCCCTGGCTCAAGCCAACACCATCACGTCCGATCTTCGTATTGTACTTCAGCGGCAGCGACAAGATATAGTCTTTGATACAAGCTATCTCCGAGGCTCTCAACAGCCGTTCCTTATCGATGTCGCCGTCGTCCACGGCAATATTCCTCGCGATGCTCTCGGAGAAGATCACGCCGTCCTGCATGACGACACCGCACTGACGCCGCCACCATTTCTTGTTGAGCGTATTGATATCGGTACCGCCGATATTAATCTTGCCCTCTAAAACCGGATAATAGCCTAATATAAGTTTGACAAGTGTTGTCTTGCCGGAGCCTGATGCGCCGACGATAGCTGTCACCTTGCCCTTGGGGATATGGATGGTCACATCGTCCAAGGTCTTCTTCAAGGCATGGGGATCATATTTGAACATGATGCTGTTGATATCAATGCCTTTGCTGTTGTCGGCAAGCGAGGTCTGTAGTCCTTTCTTCCCGTTCTCATCGTCCACCCGGTGGATCTCATTGATACGCTCAAGACTGATCTTCACGTCCTGCAAGGAGTAGAAGAAGTTCATCAGCTGCTCAACGGGCGAGTTCAGTTGTCCGATGATATACTGCACGGCGAGCATCATACCGAGCGTCATCTGACCATGGATGACGGCTGCTGCAGAGACGACCGTGATGACAATGTTCTTCACTTCGTTAATGAGTATGCTGCCGGCCTCCTGCGTCTGCTGCAGCTTCAGTGACTTCATCTGCACGCCGAAGAGGTCGGCTTGCGTGTCCTCCCACTCCCAGCGTCGGCGCTGCTCACAGTCCTGGAGCTTGATTTCCTGCATGGAAGTGATGAACTCATAGGTCTTGTTGTTGTTGATAGCCTGCTGCTCGAACAACTCATAGTCAAGCACCTTGCGCCTGCGGAGAAACAGGGATATCCAGGCACCATACAGGAAACTGCCGAGAAGGAAAATGGCAAACACGAGCTTGTTGTAGAAGAACAACACAACTGAGAAGACGAGGAATGTGAGTATGGCAAAGGTGATGCTCAGCGACTGGTTGGTGAGGAAGTTGTTCACCCGGCTGTGGTCGTTCATGCGCTGCATGAGATCACCCATGAGCTTGGTGTCGAAGAACGACATCGGAAGTTTCAGGAGTTTGATGAAAAAGTCGCTCACCAGCGAGATGTTGACACGCATAGAGATATGCAGCAACAGCCAGCGGCGGATGAAATCGATGGCAGTACGGCTGAACGTCAGCATCAGCTGGCCAAGCAGAATCAGCCAGATGAAGCCTATATTCTGATTCTTGATGCCTACATCCACGATGGATTGCGTGAGGAATGGCAGGACGAGCTGCAACAGGCTGCCGACGACCATTCCCAACACGATCTGTCCGAAATATCGCTTGTATTTCCTGACATAGCCAAAGAGAAACCGGAAAGAACGGGGATTGCTCTGTCTTTCGTCTTCCCTCTCCTCCTTGTGCGAGTAGAACGCCGGTGTTGGTTCAAGGAACATCGCGATGCCCTTGTCCTCACCATCACTTCGTGTGCTTATCCAATGACTTTTAAACTCGTCAAGGTTGTATTTTATGAGTCCTTTTCCTGGGTCAGCAACATAAAATCTTTTTCCTTTCTTAACTTTATAAAGTACAACAAAATGGTTTTGGTTCCAATGAAGGATGCATGGCAATGATGAAGTGATTAAAGTCTTAATATCAACTCTTGCACATAAAGTATGAAATCCTAATGAAATCGCAGTTTCATTGATGCTGAGAAGTGACACACCTTCAGTAGTCGCATGGCATAACCCTGTCAAGAATTCAGATGTATATTTCTTGCCATAAAATTTACATATCATTTGTAGACATGTAATACCACACAACATGGAATCGAATTGTAGATATAACTTTATCTTATGCGCCATTTTAATTGATCCTTTTCACTTCTGCCTCATTCGAATTATTTTTCTTGAAAGTTGTTTTAAAATTATTAATATTATATCTTATCGTCAAGTTTACATTTCTTGTATCTTGAGACAAATGACGAATGGATTTTACATTATACAACTGCGTATTACTATTTGGTACATTATTATGTAAAATGTCATTTACGGATAATATAATGGTCAACTGTTTCGCCTTTAAGAGAGAACAGTAAATGCCGGCACTTAATCTAAATGACTGATGCACGTATGTCCCTAATGAGCGATAGGATGATGACATGTCAAAATTACAAAAGAGCATTAACCTTCTGGTAATATCAAACTGATTAACAGTTGAAAGATACAATTCCGGCTTGTTACTATTGACATTATTAAGAATAAAAGGAGTCTTATTTGTGTCATAATGCAAAAGTCCATTATAAGCAAACCTGTAAAAGCCAAATTTGTCCGAATAATTTAAACGTAGTTCCAAGTAGCTGGCATCGAGATTTATAGGGCTATTTATGAGTATACCATCATGCCCTTTCATTTCCTGGAAAATATATACAGGAATATGCCTTTTATAAAAATAGTCACATTCCAACACTATCTTATTATGAATGACTGTTGCTAAGAATATATTATGTGATACCATTTTCTTCAATTCGCTATTACCCTCTTCATATAAGTGTGTGTTTATGTATCTGAGTAGTGGAGAGAGATTTTTAAAGCTAGGAAGAGAGCTCTTTACAGAATATCCAAAATCAAATATCAAAGACGGAGAAACGTTCCAGCTCAAGTCTAAAGATGGATAAATACCTAATGAATGCCTACTCATATAACCTGCAGTGTTCCACTCATACTTTTGACTTGTAATCTCAGGCCTTATGCCAAATGATACATTTAGTTTCTTTGACGAGTAAGACATGTCTATATAAGATCCAAGTGTCTTGTCCTTTAAATGTGTTCCATTGGTATAGGAAAGAGCATTCTGATTAATACTGTGAGAGTCGGAAGTGCCAATATTTTTCACATAAGAATATCTGACACCTGCAAGCATATGCCAATAGTGTGCAAATGATAGGTTATAATCGAATTTTAATGTATAGACAGAGTACCTATTATGTCCTGTAATGTTTGAGAATTGCTCTGAACCTGACATAATGTCACAGCCTTGTCTTGCTTCATAATTTATGTAACCTACATTTATAGTAGCATATGAATTAGAACCAAAATATTGATATTTTGCCTGTATATTGTGACCATTTCCTTGAGTATAAGAATGGGATCGGGTGTTTATGTTTGAAAGAAGAGAGCAAGAAGAAGTCTCATTCGTTTGCATGATATTTTTGTCCCTATCAAAACTTGCTATATATTGAATGTCCAATAAATTATGCGAATCTATTTTTAGGGATGGATTCAGTATTATTTTGTGGCTTCTTAATGAAGATGTTGCAGCATTGTCAGAGCTATTACGGAGTCTTTCGGAACCTATTTCAGTATATACGAAATATTGATTGGTAGCCATATCTTTAGAATGGTTATCGCGGAATTGATAAGAAACAAAAGCTGTGAATTTGCCTTTCTTAAAGTTGATATTAGCGTATTGCCGATCAGAATACCGCCTAGAAATGATTGTAGAGTGTCCTATTTGCGCAGAAGCAATATCCTTAATGTTCGTAATGGTTTTAATTTTTATAACAGCATCGTATTGCGAATCGTAAGATGACGGTGCGTGTGGGATTATAATTATATCTTTTATTTGTGATGGCAAGAGGGTATTTATTAAAGACATGTCTTTAACTTCACGCCCATTTAATTCTATCATCAATCGGCCTTTACCTATCACTGACAAGTTTTCACCGTTGACAGTAACAAAAGGAAGGAACGAGAGGACAGAGTAAATATTAGGCAACTTTTCAAGATCTGTTCCTGTAACTGTTAATTTATATTGACCTCCTTTGTATTCCATTCGTCTTTTACCTGTTACAATGACTTCGTCCAAGTTCTGTGTCGTTGAATTAAGAGTTACAGTACCTATATTTATAGTATCTTGACTTGAGATCCGCAAGTGAACCGTCTTAGTTGCAAAGCCCAATCCATGAAATTTTATATCTAAGGATTCCTCAAGTTGATTTGGATTAATTATAAAATCTCCAGACTCATTGGTTACTGTTCCGCCTAGAAAAATGGAATCTTTGTTAGAGAGTAAAGATATATCAATGAATTGTAAAGGACTTCTTAAATTATCTTCTACATGTCCTTTGATTGTCTGGCCACACATGCACATAGATATGGTACAAAACAAAAATATTATGGGGAGTAATCTCTTCGTCATAGATACTATTTCTTTGAGTACATCATTACGCAACAAGTATAGATTATTACACTCGCTGCGTAATGAAATGATAGGATTTACGAAATTAAGATGATTAAATCAGTCTATTTCGTTGTAGTCGTAGTGGTCGTGGTGGTCGTGGTGGTGTGTCCATCATCGTCTACCGTAGTGGTCGTTGTAGTCGTTATAACAACGGTTCCACCCAAAATCTGTTCCAGTTCTTTGCTGGAAAGCATTTCCATTTTTAGATTTGAGTTCATAATTTTGAATTTTAAATAAACACCCTAGAAAGTTTGGGTCAAACTTTCCTTTTTAACCAGTGTGGTCTGTATATAATATGGCCATTATTATTCAACCTGAAATGAACCTTCATAGGATGCACTACTTAAGGCTACACTTAAGATATATACACCACTGGATAGATTATTTACTTCCATTGTGACTATACCCGCTCCAGATATATTGGCAGCATTTGCACCTACAATACTACCATTGTCATCATATATGTTTATCCAAACAGTACCTGAGTATTTCTTTATATTCAAAGTTACAGTTCTGTTCTCATAGTCAGCTTCAACAATAGTTATTGACGGCATTCTCATTCTTCCGTGTTGAAACATTGCGCGACGTCTCAATGGAACTGATTCCGCATTCATGTTAAAGCAACATGTCAGGGCAATAAAAGAAAGTAATAAAATCTTTTTCATTTTTGTTCTCTTTAAGATTACGGTTGCAAAGTTAGGCAACAATCAGATACCCTCAAAATTTTACATATCTAAAAATTACTTTCTTGGTATTTTGATATAGCTAGCTGATAATAAGCGTGTTACATATCACCCCCCCCTAATACATATGTCTAAAAATAATTTTTCTTTGTCATTTAGTAGTTTTCTATGAACTCTTTTGCAGAATCGTCACCACTTTTTAGTCCTAATTTCGGCTTGATAAGGAAGAGTTTCTGACGCACGGAGGTGTCTTTGATATGATATATTTCCGCTATTATATTAATCGGTAACCGTAATCTGATGAGCATAAGAAAACGGATATCCTTCTTCGTGAGTGCAGGAAACTCTTCCTTTATCCTTTTGACAAACATTCCATCCGCATTATCAAGGAAGACTTCCAATTCCTCCCAATCTTTGTCTTCCATCACTTTTGGCTTTTTATCATCACCTTTTCCATTGTCCCCTTTCTCTTCTTCCTTTCCATTCTTTTCCTCATTCTCCTTCTCCCTGCCATTCTTTCCGTCTTTCCATTCCATCAATTTTTTTACCACATCAATCTTCTTCAAGAGAAAACTTCGGATATTTTCAATCTGTAGTTCTTTGTTCTCGATTTCCATTTTCTGTATCCGCTTTCCCTCCTTTACTCTAATTATTATAAACAAAATAACTAGGATGGCAATCGTCAACGTTGCAAATATCAGTATGGTTTTAAAATTACTTTCCTTTTGGACGGTAGCTCTCTTAGTTTCCTTTGCAACTAAAAGCTTATAGTACTTGTCTTTTACGGATAGTTCTTCAACGTTTTTCTTAGTCAAAAAAGTTTCAGTTGAATCGGCATAGGCATTTACAGCTTTTAAATCACCATCTGCCAACGCGATAAGTCTGCGCAAGGTGTATATTACATCCCCATAATCACCATATTCTTCAATTTTTATTTTGGAGAGTAAATCTTTTGCCTGTTCTGTTTCTCCTACTTTATACATGGCATTGCACAAAGTTAATATTGCAGGGACATCATGTGAGGGCCTATAATTGAAGGATTCTTCCGCTGCCTTTAAAGCCATATATACTTGTCCAGACATGTCGTAGAAATTCGACAAATCCTGTAGGACATCCGCTATGACCGTTGAGTCCTTTGAAGCCGTTGCATAACCTAAGGCTTTATTAGTCAGTAACAGGCAGGTGTCCATCTTTCCTTTCTTATAAGAATAGCACTCAGCCAAGTTTAGTAGTAAATAAGCTTTATTTGAAGTATTCCCATTTCTAAGAAGGTTATATGTGTCATAAGCCTTATAAGCATAACATATGCTTTTATTTACATCGTATACACTTAGAATTACAGAAGATTGAAGTAAGGCCATGCTCTCAGTCAGATAATCATATGTTTTCTTAGCTTCTTTAATTGATTTGGAGAAACAATTAAGAGCTTTCTCTGAACTGTCGTTCAAAGCATAATATTTTCCCATATAATATTGACACTTGGCATAAAGAGTGTCATTGGGCCTTATATTATAATATATGTAGGCGTTACGAAGCAATGAGTCATTATCCACGTCTATGCCCGATTTGTCTTGGGCAATCGTATACACAAGAGAGTACATTGCCAAGTCCTGGCCAGATAATTTCGTTTGGTCAACATTTTTGAGCAAATTCAGCGCACTGTCGGCTTTCTGATTCTCAGCCAAAGACAGTGCAGTATCGATTCGATTATCATGACTGTCGCATGAAGCGAAGATGATAAACATGAACACCGTAATTAAAAAATAGCAGGTCCTTTTCATATGATAATTCTTTTAAGGGCAAAGTTACATCTAAAATTATAGAAATCAAAATACATCATATCTAAAAATGACTTTGACATGTTATCTCATATCTATCTTATTTTTAGTAAGTTATAATATTAATTATATTTTCATACTATCTAAATTTTAAAATTAAATAACCATTATTGGTCTTTTTACTTATACAAAAGACCAATAATGGGTGTATGGTATGAGAAAACTAAAGCATCCCCTTGCATTAGATTTTATGCTCATCAAGATACATCTTCACAATGCCGTTGAGGATGTGCTTGACGCTTGATGGTTTGCCATGCTTGAGGTTGAGCAGCTCGAGCTGATGACAGAGGTCTGCATCGAGCCACACCTGCTTCTCCTTCGGCTTCTTCGTCTTAGAGATGGCTGCAGCTTGCCACAAATCATCCAAGGTCGTTGAGGGTGACTGGCGGTGAAGCGAGGAAGGCGGAGCCTCCTTTTTTGTAACGGACTTCGAAGTGGAGCATTCTTCTGCATTGTCGACCAGAAAAAACGGCGCCTTCTCCTTAGGCTCTGACTGTTCAGCAAGCTTGGAAGCTATAGGCTTGGCTACCTCCGGCTTTGTTGATACAGACTTGGGTACTGAAGCCTTCGGAGTAGTTCGCTTCCCTGCTCGTTTCGGTTTTCTTGGTGTTGTGTCAGAAGTTGGACCTTCTGAGGCCTGCGTCTCATTCTTTTGAGCCATCAGTGCACGGCACTCCTTCATCTGGGCCTTAAAATCCAGGTCTTTAGGCTCTCCGTTGACTCTCTTGACGTAATCATGGATGTTACCGAATGTTGTTTGCTTGTCTTGTTGCATAATGGATATAAGTTGGTTATACAATATGATCTTATCTCTTAAGGCTGCGCTCATCGTCCACATTATCCAAAAGTTTGGATAATGTGGATAATCAAATCAAATCTAAAATCTATATATAATTCATAATTTATTGATTTTTAAGTGCTTAAAATTTGCAGGTATGGATTATTTTTGCTAACTTTCAACAAAATATTAATCAACCTAATATAGCTTATGGATACAACCTGTTTACAGAGTAGCAGCCATAAACTTATAGATTTTATGGCTTCACATGGTTATAAAGACTATCGCTGTTCGACGTTATGTGAGGTAAAAAACTGGATTGATCTAGCCCTAACTCTTGATCCATCTTTGGAGGTTAATTCATACGAAGATCTCTTCAAGGTTGGCCTTAGGCAACATAGGCAAGATTTAAAGGAAACCCGCCTTTCTATGCTAGAAAGGTCTCTTGCTATTGTCAGAGATTTTGATTTGTTTGGTAAATATCCTTCAAGAATGAAATTTGACGCCAAAAAAGTTTTAGAAGAATATTGTCATTTACCTTTACAATTCAAGCAAATAGCAAGTTATCACTTTGAAAATGGATCGAGAACGGGAAGAACGATTGAAACAATAATAAGAGAGTACCGTTCATTATTACGTTTCTTTTCACATTTGTATTCAAACGGCGCAAGATCAATTTTTGAGGCAACTCAACCTTTTGTCAGTACATATTTTCATGATGGGACTAAACAAGTACGAGGAAAGTCAAGCTGTGCGGAGTTAGTGCTTGCACTTAAGAATGTTGCCGACCAATACGAGGAAGAGTCTACATACTTACTAAAACTATTACCTTCCATAAAGGTAAAACATAAAATCTTTGTTTACTTAACAAGTGAGGAAAGAGAAAAGATATTGACGACTCTTTCTGATCCTAACACTATGCTATCATATAGGGATAGAGCCATTGGAATGATGCTGTTTTTCTGGGGAATACGAGGCTCTGATATCATATCTTTGCAAATGTCTAATATAGACTGGAAAAACGATAAAATTAAATTTGTCCAATCAAAGACAGGTAATAATATTGAGCTTCCATTAAATGCTGCAATAGGAAATGCTCTATTTGATTACATAACTTCAGAACGTCCACAAATAGAATCTGATTTTGTTTTTTTGTCCTCGAGGGCTCCGTATTTTAAGATTAAGGCCATTTACCAAACGACAAGCAATATTTATAAAGCAGCAGGAATAAACAACAATCAAAAACCACGAGGAGCACGTATTTTTAGACATAATATGGTAACAAGTCTTCTTCAACTCGGTGAAGAAAGTCAAGTCGTATCTTCTATTGTCGGACATAAAAAGCCAGAATCGCTTCTCCCTTACGTCGATACGGACGAACAAAATTTAGTAGAATGCGCACTAAGCATAAGTGATTTCCCTTTGGACGAGAAATATTGGCCCAAGGGGGATTGTCCGTGGCGGGCAGATGCCGCTGCCTAACCAAAGACAGT
>ERZ773276.1117-NODE-1117-length-22797-cov-5.514730_pt1 | contig 22797 bp, 20 predicted proteins | sample MGYA00511386_ERZ773276 | MGnify/ENA primary metagenome ERZ773276 (study PRJEB29015, sample SAMEA2737778) | human gut metagenome | biome: human gut; feature: human-associated habitat; material: faeces | place: China | collected 2012 ...
TCGCCGCCTCTGCCTTTATGGCTTTAATGGCAAAAGTTCTTTGTCCGGTAGGCGACGCTTCCGGAGGACTTCGCTAAATGTCCGTATCTCTTACGCTTAAAAACATTTCCCGCAGCTACATTAAGGACAACGAAAAGTTTTTCGCCGTTCAAAACGTAAATCTTGAAGTTAAACCGGGCGAATTCCTCACGTTCTTAGGACCGTCCGGCTGCGGTAAAACTACCACTCTGCGCATGATCGCAGGTTTTGAAACTCCTACGGAGGGCCAAATCCTTTTGGGAGACAAAGACGTCACAAAAATCCCTGCCAATGAACGTGGCATGGGCTTCGTATTCCAGAACTACGCTTTGTTCCCGCACATGAAGATTTTCGATAACGTGGCCTATGGTCTGCGTATTCGCAAAGAATCTTCCGACCTCATTGCACAGAAAGTCAAAGAAGCGCTTGCTATGGTCGGATTGGAAAAAGCCGAGCATCGCTACCCTAACCAGCTTTCAGGCGGTGAGCAGCAGCGTGTCGCTTTAGCCAGAGTACTGGTTTTAAGACCGCAACTGATTCTTATGGATGAACCGCTCTCGAACCTTGACGCAAAACTGCGCCTGCACATGAGAACGGAAATCCGTAGAATCCAACAGGAACTCAAATTGACCTGCCTCTACGTAACTCACGATCAGAAAGAAGCTTTGACCATGTCCGATCGGATCATGGTGATGAACAAGGGCAAGATTGAACAAATCGGTACGCCTATGCATTTGTATGATGACCCGGCAACGCCTTTCGTTGCCGATTTCATCGGGCAGGCTAACCTTTTCTACGGCACGCTTGTTTCTGTTGAAGATAAGTACGGCCTTGTCGATGTTGCCGGCCGTAGGGTCAAAGCTCGAATGGGCGTCCTAAATCCTCCAAGAATTGGGGGAAAAGCGCTCCTGATCGTACGACCAGAAAACCTCAACATCGGCACCTCGGAAAACTGTCTGGCAGTCAAACTCATTAACCGCCTCTTTGAAGGAGACCGGATAGACTACCAATTCGAAGTAGTAAATGGTATCAATCCGAAACCTTACTCGATGTCAGTTCCTTTCCTCCCCGGCACTTCACTACTGCCGGAAGGCTCGACATTAGATGCTTCGTTTGTTCCGGATGCCGGTGTACTTCTAAACGGCGAATAACTTAAGCAACGATCACAGTTACGTCAAGCCGCCTCGTTTTTCCTGAGGCGGCTTGTTCTTATTCGGAGCTTCTGGAAGGAAAAATTATTAGTATCAACGAAGAGAACAGTTTCATAAATCTCTACAATAAAATCTCGCAATTGTGATGCACGCAACGGATTTTTTATGAAACGCCTAAGCTTATCTCTCGCTGTCGTTATTTTGGCCCTTTCTTCTGCTGTATCAGCCTCGGACTTCGAGGAAGACAAGCAATATATTTCCTGTCGTAAAGGAGCAGTCAATGATCGACAATTAACGGCTTGTCAAGAGCGGTTACTCGAGCGTCTTGATATGTCCATTGCAAAGGCACTTGATAGAAATATGACGCTGTTGGCAGAGTCGGAAAGAATTACCGCTCAGCGTTACCAATCACAATGGGAAAGTTGGCGTCAAAGTCACTGCGATTATTCACTCCGCAAACAAATTGATCAGCAGCATCTTAGCTTGGCCTGCTACCTCCAAGCTGCAAGAGACCGCCTAGACATGTTGGAAGGTGAGAAGCTTGAAACAAATTCAAACTTTAAAGTTTGCTTACGGCGTGCAGGGAAAATAGAAAGCCACGAAATTCTCTGTCATCAAGAAGAGTATCAAAGACTGGAGCAAATTTTGTTCGGAACCGTCCAAGCCGCAGAAAATTCTAGCCCACAACCAAAAGCAGTATTGGAAGATCAACTTTTGTGGGAAAAAGACCTCGCTAAAAAATGTAAGCGCCCACCATTTGCCTCTATCGAACAAGCTGCTAATAATTACCAGTGTTTATGTAATGAAATCTATAAGCGCATTCGTTCTTTAACAGGTACTACAGAACGCCCCGTGCGTTGACGTAAGAACAATTGACAATCTCCTTGTCATTTATGACAAGGAGATTGTCAAGAAATCGCCGAGGCGATTTGCGAGGACGTCTGTTTTTTCTCTTCTTTCGTCAGTCTCCGGAATCTTGTGAACGGATAAACTGATCGTTTTTGGTGAAATAAAGCTTTTGAGTCATCTGAATGCTGACCCAAGTCACGATCGCCGCTGTTGCAGCGATAGAAAAACAGATTAACAACTGATACCTGACAGCAGTTAAGGGGGATTCACCAGCTAAAATTTGGCCGCTCATCATCCCGGGGAGCGCCACGATGCCTAAAACCATCAACATATTGATCGCGGGAAGCATCGCGGCAGAAGCAGAAACCTGGACCGTTTTAAGCACGGCCTGCTGCTGCGTTGCCCCAAGCGCCAACAATGTCTCAATCTCCCCTGATCGCAATTCAAGCTCGCTTCTGAAACGTTCAACGCCCAAAGCAGCCGAATTCATAGCATTAGCAACAATCATCCCAGCTAACGGAACCAAGTAACGGCCTTCCCAAAGAGGCGTCGGACGAATTACAACAAATTCAAGGTAAGAAACCGTTAAACCTGCCCCCAAGGAAATCGCGGTAAACAGGATCCACCGATACTTTCTCCGACTTTTTTCATTCTGGAGACCGCCCAAGCGTTTTAAAGCGGACTCGGAAGCCGCCCCCACCATAAACAAGATAAGGGCAGCGAGCACCCAGGGGTCTGATTGTCGAAAAGCCCAAAGAAGGATGTATCCAACAGCGACCAACTGAATCGTACCCCTGACGACTCCGATAATTAACGACTTAGAGAGACCTAGTTTGTACTTCCAAGATAAAAACAGGGAGATCCCAACCGGTAATAAACCGATGCCCATTTGCAAGAGCGATATATCGTTTGGTCCGCTAATTGCCATCTCTTCCTCCTCAAGCCTCTAGTCGTTTTCATCGACTTCATATGACCTATCTACGAAATCCATTCTACGAATCGACTTTCTTTAGGGCACGTATCTCAACTCAAAATCAGCACGTGTAAACACATGTGAACATGTTCACACTTGAGTTTTATTTTAAAAATATCTCGTCAAAAGCTTCTTCAACGGCTTCCTTGTCCACACGGTACGTTCCCTGAACCATTCCGTCTCGGCCTCCTCCACGCCCATTTAATTTGGCATTCAAGGATTTACTGAATTTCGGGAGTTCCGGATCTGATGACGCAATAACATAATTAAATCCGCCCTCTATCGGACTGAAAACTCCGATTGAACTTTCGGGAAATTTTCCTTTCAGCATGACGGCAAAACGCTTCAGTTCAAAAGGCGTTAAATCTTCTTCGAAAACCGTGACCACTCCGTTCTCAGATTTAAGACCGGCAGCCACAAACTGCAAATAGCGTTCAGTTCTCTGCGCTGCTTTTTGGTCTTTGACCTTCCCTTCTTCAATAAAGTTTTCTGCAGCCTTTGCAATTTCATTGGGTTTGGCAGAGAACAGAGCGGAAACCTTGGCAATTTCTTTTACTCTCCAATCGTAATCGCGTCTGGCGCGTTCGCCGGCAACGAAACGAACTCGTGTGCCGCCGCGGTGTTTAGAAGCATCCAAGATCTTGAACATTCCGATCTCACCAGAGCGTCGGACGTGTGTTCCGCAGCAAGCACAGCGATCGTAGTCGGGAACCGTCACAATTCTCACGACGCCGTGAAGTTCTTTTTTACTGCGGTATTCCATTGCCTGGAGAACCTCTTCGCTTGGAAACTCAATCTTGAGATCAATATCCTGAGTGATCGCCTGGTTCACGAGTTTTTCCAGCTCAGGAATCGCTTCCATCGGAATTTCACCGCTGAAATCCACCGTGATGTCATTCGGATCCATATGGAATCCAACGTTTTCAAATTTATATTTTTGATGAACGAGGCCGGAGAAAATATGCTCGCAAGTATGATTCTGCATATTGTCAAAACGGCGTTCCCAATCGATTTTCCCAGTCACTGTAGACCCAACTTCCAGAGGCTTGTCTATGTAGTGAACAATCTCTGGACCGACCCTTTTTACAAAAGTAACCTTAGCTTCTCCTAAGGTCCCCTCGTCAGAGGGCTGTCCGCCGCCCTCAGGATAAAAGGCGGTGTCGTCCAACACAACTTCAAATCCTTTCTTGCCCTCGCGACAGGAAGTAATAGTTGCTGAAAATTCTCTTGCGTACGGATCACGATAAAACAATTCCTGCATTGTTTCCATTGAATGTCTCCACTGCTTTTAGTTGGTTGCCGAAGATTATAGGCAGTCAAGAGAAAAGAAACTGTTTTGCTGAAAGCTTTCTCATCCTTGGATTTATTCTCACTTTCGGGATCGACCTGGGTTGTCTAGAACTTAAACCGCCGTCACCTTCCTATAATGATGAGCCAGGCAATGGTTTTATATTTTGAAAGATGAGTGCATCAAGAGACAAATTTCACTTTTGGGTCGGCATGAGCATTGTGATTGTGATCGCAATACTCATAGGTCTGCTTTGCACCGTCTTCACACCAAATTATTTCCGGCCTAAAACGATCGTTGAAACCTATTTCACAGAATCGGTAAACGGCCTTTCTCCTGGGGCACCGGTCAAATTCAAGGGTATCGATATCGGGAAAGTCACCGAAATTTCATTGTCGAGCAAGGTATACCCCGATGGCCACATCAGTTTGTTTTCACCTGATGCGTCTGTAGCAGTCGTACGAATGATTGTCTACATAGATGAAAATCAACTCAAAGAACAGCTGCCAGATCTCGTTCAGAAAGGATTGCGGTTCCAAACGGAGTTGGCCGGAGTCACCGGAACAATTTACCTTGCGGCTAATTTTTTAAACCCGGCACTTTATCCGCCCGAAATTAAAGATGTGCCTTGGAAACCGAAATATATCTATGTTCCGGCGACCATCAGCCTGACTAATGAGATTTTGGAAAATATCCAACATTTCCTGGCAACGCTGCAAAACATTAAGACCAAAATTGATGATGTAACTCCGGATGCAGTAAAAACTCAGTCCACAAAGGAACTCCTCACAACACTTAACAATACAGTCAGTATGCTGGATCCGGATAAACTGCACATGCTGCTCTCAAATGCAGAAAATTACGTCAACTCCAGCCATTCGCTCCTCTCAAAGGTAGATGTTAAACACATTAATTCAATGGTTTCGGAGCTGACGAAAACCACCGAGAAGCTCAATGCAACCTTGAATGAAACTAAGGGAGCAGGATTGGTTACACAGCTAAATAAAACCATCTCCAGTGCTGACCAGGCGATTGTCGACAATCGCTACAACATCAGAGAACTAATCCTAAATCTGAAAAATATCTCGGACAATCTCAAAATCTTGTCCGAGAATCTGGCCCAGGACCCGAATTTCTTGGCTCCGCGTGTCCACCAGACGTCACCTATCGGGTCTCCGAGTAATTAGGCGCACGCCGTCTGTTTCGTCTTCCTTCTCTGGAAAATTAATTTGACTGTTTGTTGATATCAGTCAAAGTACGCGCGTACCGGTCCGGAATATAGTCATTTCATAACAAATCCTCATCCAACGGAGAATGAAATGACTACACAAACGTCTCGTCGTAAATTTATTCAAGCTGGAATGCTCTCCTCCTTCGGCGCCTTAGCCGGAATGGCTTCTGAGGCTTCCGCGGCGGAGAAAACTGAAAATTCAGCTCAGAACGCATCCAACACTTTCGATGTCATTGTTTTAGGCTGCGGTATTGCCGGATTGGTCGCTGCCCTTCAGGCTAAAGCAGAAGGTGCTTCGGTTGCTCTTTTTGAAAAAATGGATCGTCCTGCTGGAAATGCAATCTGTGCATTAGGCGGTTTCTGCGCTTGGGGCTCCCGTCATCAAATCGCTCAGGGTGCCAAAGACAACGCAAAAGATTTCTACGATGCCATGATGGACATCTCTGCCGGCCGTGCGGATCCTGCTCTTACAAAAACCTATACCGATAACATTCCACACGACACCGACTGGCTGGAAAGCGAATTCAAGATTCCTTTCGGAAAGACACGTACCGCTGCCTATCCGCGTTTAGACCGAGTTTGCTCCATCGAAGGGCAGGGTCTCACAGGCGGTGCCAATGCTGTTTTCAAATTATTGGATGCAGCCAAAGCTAGAGGCGTCAAGTTCTTTTGGGAACATAAAGCTATTGAACTTCTGACCAACGATCTAGGTCATGTCATTGGTGTGAGAGTCCAAACTCCCGAAGGGAAGAAAGAGTTCTTCGCAAGAGGGGGCGTCTGCATTGCCACCGGCGGCTTCTCTGCTAATCCGGAAATGACTGACAAGTACATCGGCGGCTGGGCTTCCCGTTTAGCTTTACGAGGATCTCCTTACACTACCGGCGAAAATATTTCCCTGTGCATGCCGCTATTCGCTAAATTCGTCAACATGGATCAGTTCCACACAGGTCCGATTGTTTCCGCGACACACGTAAATCCCAATCAGGCACTCAACGCCTATCACGGAATAATTGTTGACGTACACGGTAAACGCTTTACCGACGAAAGTAATACCTACGTGATCAAGTCACTTGATTGCGCCAAAAAGACTTTGGAGAACAAGGCTTGGGTGATTGTAGACTCCAAGTGTCCGACTGTCCCTAAAGTTACGAAGACATTTCAACGCCTGAATACTCCTTATTGCCAAGCAGCCTCCATCGAAGAACTGGCAAAACAGATGAATATTCCTGCCAAAGTCCTTAACGAAGCCGTAGATTCATACAATAAACACTTAAAAGAAGGTACCTTGGCTCAAATGAATCCTCCCTGCACCTATCAAAAGCCGTACTCGTTAGACAAGGGCCCCTTCTACGCTTTCCCGTTTGAAGGCGGCATGACAGCCACATTCGGTGGTCCGCTTATTAATACCAAAGCAGAAGTTCAAAACCTTGAAGGCCGTTCAATTAGAGGACTTTACGCAGCTGGAAACGCCGCGGGCGGCCTGTTCTTCAGAAACTATATCGGCGGCGCTCAGTTCGGAGGCGCAACAGTATTCGGCCGCATCGCCGGAAGAGAAATGGCTCATCGTGCACAAGAACTCGCAAACAAGTAAGGATCAAAAATGAAAGCACTAAATATAATTGTCTTATTGGGCGGCCTTTTTGCTGCAGTTAACTCCTATGCCGCCGGAACCGTGTTAATGGAAAAACACGGGGCTGCTTGGCCTCAGAGCCAGAACGGATACGCCACAAAGTATCAGTGCATGAAGTGCCACGGAGATTACAAAAACCTTGCTCAAAAGACAAAAGACTTCTCTCCCAACCCTCACTATTCTCACATGGGCGAAGTTAACTGCGTTGAATGCCACAAACCTAACCAGGCAAAGCCGGACTTAATGTGCAACTCCTGCCACAAATTTGAAATTAAAAAGATTACGAAGTAACTCTAAGCTCCGTGAGGATGAGCGCCAGCTCGCTGACCGTTTTAATTTGAAGTTTTTTAAACGCCGAAGCACGGTGACCTTCTACCGTTCTCTCACTAATGCTTAATCTTGCTGCCGTTTCTCGATTCAGTAAGCCTCGAGCGAGAAAACGGCAGATTTCTTTTTCTCTTGCAGTTAATAAAGCATATCTCGCTCTTAATTCGCCCTCAGAGGCAATACCAAGATTTCTAAGGTGTTGTTTTTCTATTGTTCTGGTGATTGCAGCAATGAATTTCTCCAGATCGATCGGTTTGGCGACAAAGTCAATCGCTCCGTTTTTCATGGCATTCACTGCCATTTCCATATCTCCGTGACCGGTCAGGAAGACAATCGGGAGAAGATTCCCTCTTTCATTCAGCAGCTTTTGCAACTCTAAACCCGACATTCGTTCCATTCTCACATCTAAGATGATGCAGCCTGGAACAGAGGGAGAATCGCCCGTAATAAAGGCCTCAGCACTTTCATATGTTTCTACTTCCCAACCTTCAGCCTCCAGGAGAAACTTCAAGGATTGTCTAAGATTCGCATCGTCATCAACGACTCTAATCAGTAACTTCTTCGGTTTCATTCTTCTTCCTATTTAGCTGTTTCCGATTTCCTAGATATGAGAGGCAGCGAGATCGTAACTCTCAACCCGCTTGGTTCATTTGGCGAAAAACTTACACTTCCTGTGTGGCTTTCAATAATGGTCCTTACGATCCCCAACCCTAAACCGAGCCCCTGCTGTTTTGAAGTCTTCAAGGGGCGGCCAATCTCCCTCATCTGCACTTCGGTTAGCTTCGGTCCGTTATCTTCGATGACTAAAATTGCTCTCTCTTCTTTTTTCGTAAGTCTTACAAAAATCGTCGGAGCTTGAACTTCTTTTGTCGCTTCGACGGCATTTCGTAGAAGATTCCTAACGACGAGATCAACTTCCACCGGATCTCCGTTGACTTTGCATGTGTTATCTTGCAATTCAAACTGTACTCGAGGGTAGGTTTGAGAAAACACCTTAATAACTTTCTGCACTATTACGTTAAGATCGAGAGGCACTCTGCGAGAGATGGGTGTTCTGGCGTAATCTCTGACTCTTTCAACAATTTGATTCATCCGTTGGATTTGCACGTTCATGTTGTCGAGAGTAGTTGCAAGCGTCTCCGAAGTCAAAGCGTCTCGCTCTTTAAGTCGAATCAATCCTCGCGAAAGAAGCTGTAGCGTTGTCAACGGCTGGCGCACTTCATGAGCAAAGGTAGAAGATAGCTGCCCGATGGCCCATACCTTTTGTAGGGTGTGCATTTTCTCAGACGTTTCCATTTTTTCTTGCTGTAATTTTCGTTGAGACACGAATGCTTTAGAAAGTTGTTTAGAACGTCTTTGAGTCAATCGAGCCAGGTAAAATCTCTGGAACCCGCCTATTAACGAGATCGTTAAATAGTTAACAAGCCGCTGCATAGCGGACATGCTCGTTATCGAATACACGCAAGATTTTCCTAGGCGATTGAGCCATTTTCGTCATAAAACGATGAGCTCGTGCCTTGAGCTTTTCAATGGTAGCCGGAGCGCGAGAGCGTATGTCTGTTTTCAACGCTCGATTGACATATTCATCCGGATTCAGTTCCGGGCTATAAGGAGGAAGGAAAAACAGCTCGATTCGCCCTTTGTGTGCCTCAACCCATTCCATTACGAGCTTGCTTTTATGAGCTCGGAGATTATCGACGATAAGAAATATTTTCTTAGGTTCATCTTCAATCAGGTTCTCTAGAAATTCAATGAAAGAGTACTGATTCAATGGCTTGTCCTGAATCTTGAATCGCAAAAGACCTTGGTTCGAGACTGCTGAGACCATGGTCGCCGTTTTCCAACGCCCGTCGTGACATTTCAAAATCGGAGTCTTGCCAACCGGCGAGTAACCGGTGATCCAATTGGTATCGTGCTTTACAGCGGTTTCGTCACTCCAGTAAATCACGGCACACTCTTTCTTTGCTCTTGCGGCGATATCCGGATATACCTCCTGCTTCCATTTGCAAACGAGATCCTCACTCTGTTCAATTGCTCGCCGTGCGGGACGCTGAACGCTTAAGCCCCAAGAGCGCAGATAAACCCCAACAGCAGCAATAGAGAGGTCGATCTTCAATTCTCGTTTAATAAGGGCCCGAACGGAACGGCGGGTCCAAAGAGCAAAGTCGAATTTGAGCTGCTTCGGAGCTTTTTCAACAATCATCTTATAAATTTGCTGTTCTTGGGTCTGGGTGAGCTTACAGCCGCTCCTTTTTGGACGTCCGCGAAGTCCTCCTGAGGTCGCTTCTTGTTCGCTCGTTGCTTTTGCATTACGAAACCATTTATAGACAGTGCCGCGAACAACGCCAAGGACTGCCGCGATCTCAACGACACGGTAGCCGCACCGGCGAAGCTCAAAGCCTCGTTCTCGGAGGACGGAGAGTTTTTCAGGACTATGGCGGCGGGCATCGGTTGCTTTCATACCCTGATTATACTATTTTGTTAACTATTTTGCAATCTGGTTAATAGTAACGGTTCCCTTCTTCTTTGCCTGCATCGGCCAATAGAATGCGCAGGGATGAGCCTCAGCCATGTTGGACCCCATGATCAATATGCAGTCGCTATTTAAAAGATCACGAGGAGGATTGGTGCAGGCACCGAAGCCAAATGTCGGACTCAGTGCACAGACTGTCGTGGAGTGGCAATAACGTGCTGAGTTTTCTACCGGAAGAATTCCGAGGCCGCCGGTAAATAATTTTCTAAAGAGATAACATTCTTCATTATCGTTGGCAGAGCCGCCGATAAAACCGATGTTTGCACAGTTGTTGACCGTGATTCCGGTTTTAGGATCTTTTTCTACAAAACCTTTGTTTCTAGTTTCCCAAATACGTTTCGCAACGGTATCGAGCATCCAGTCCAGGGATACTTCTTTCCAGTGATCCGAACCCGGCGCACGATACATCGGTTTGACTTTTCTATACGGGTTTTCGTTGAGTGCGTAGGTCGAAGAACCCTTAGGACAGAGTCTGCCTTCATTTACGGAACTTTTCGGATCCCCTTCGACATCGATTAATTTTCCGTCTTTAAAAAAGCCTAATTGAGAGCATCCAACCGCACAAAATTGGCAGACAGAACCGCCGACTTTAGCGCCTCGTAGGCGTGTGCATCGAAAAGTAGTTCTCGGGCTATAGACGTCAGTGATTGAGCTCATGCATCCTCCCATTGTTTTAGGGTAATTATTGATTTGCCAGGGAGAGGAAGGGATTACCACAGCCCGAATCGAGATTTATTAAGGCCAGGAGGTACCGAAATGGGTTCCGAGCTGATCTTTTAAAATCGGCCTGAAGACTGATTATCTTGATATCAGAGCCTAAACCGGAATAAATTTGATACGGATACAGGTGTCGGTGTTAGTACTAAAGCAATCAACAGTGTGATTGGAAGAGTAGGACTTTCCGGCGGTTATAGAGGAAACTGTGGCAGCGTATTCCTCAGGGTGGATGGATTGAGAGAGTTTTCTGCTCGCTGTCGTGCCGGGTACCACATGATTGGAGGCGCCGCCCATAACAAGAGTACGGGCGACGTAAAAGACAGTTAGTTGGATGTTGGAATTGTGTGGGTTGGGGCGATACGTCTGTCTAAAAATACGTCAGGTTTTGCAGGGCCAAACGCTCTTTCGAGGAAATCTCAATCAAGATTTCCGAGCAGATGTCGGCTTGAGGTATGAATTTTGAAATTGACAAACAGAAGTAACTTGTAAAGGAACGCTGATGGCGTTATCTGTAAGGCCAACACCACCGTTTTCATAGTAATGAGGAAAAAATTATGAAAATGAGAGGGAGAAAAAATGGGGTTGTCTAACTGGGATTCGAAGTAGGAGCCCAGTTAATGATAATCAGAAAAAGTGTGTGAGACCGACCGCCTCTTCGGTAACGAATGCCCTCGACTTCTTGGGCGTGCCGTTCCTCTGTGTCGCCTTGGCAGTATTCACTAATAAATAGATATTCGTCCTCTTGGTAAATGGGTACGCATAACCAAGCGATAGGCCGGCAAGGGTGCTCTTGCTGTCGGGAGAGGGAGAGGCAGAACGCGTCTTATTAAAACCAGCAGCAATCATAGCCATTCCGCCCCAAATGTTATATTCGGCGCCTCCCACCACCGCGAATCCGTTAAGGTAGGTTTTTGTCCAAAGCTTGTTGTAGGTAAAAAGCCATGCACTGGTTCCATGCCAGAAGACCTGGGCACCCCCGTAAATTTTGAGTCGGTTATGCTTTACTGAACCGCCGAAGGTTACGGAATAAGAGCTTTTGGGTTTTTCACCGGTTGTTCTCTTGGAATACGTGAGGTGATCGGCTCCGAAATTAAAATCCACTTTCCCATTGTTGTATTGAAAGCCCGTTCCGTAATAGTGTCCGGTGGTTCTTTTTCCTTCCTCTCCGTGCTGGACTCCTGCCGTATCCGGATCAATGTCCTCTAAGGCATCGACGTCACGTGAATATTGCAGAAGGAATCGTGTATCTCCGATTTTCGGAGAACGATAGGAAACCGAGTTGTCGACACGCTGAAAATTAAACATGTAACTCAGAGAAGTTACGGCAAATTGCCCGCACGAAGATCCGAAAGGAGTGTACCAAGCGGCAACTGCCATCGGACCGGCCGCGCTGGTGATCGCTCCGATTCGGCCAAGGTACAGCTCTCCGAAAGGTCCCATCACATTCAGCGTGGATTCTCGGCCGAACAACCTGTTCATGGTTTGGCTGCCGTCATCATCTTTAAAGCCTGAATCCAACATAAATCCGACCGAGTATCCGCTTCCCAAATCCTCGGTTCCTTTGATGCCCCAGCGTGCGCCGCGGTAAACGCCTGAACGCAGTTCAGTGACGTTTTTTACCGTCTTTTTGCCTTTGTCGTTTTTCTTTTGATAATTATGGACAACTCCGTCGTCAACAACACCGAATAAAGTGATCTGACTTGTAGCGGAGGCAGGACCGGATATTAAACAAGGTAAGGCAAGCGCAACTGTCAGCGCAGCGATTTTGAGATCGAGCATGACGAACTCCTTGGAGGGGAGGTTAGAAGGGATTTCCAAATTGAAGAACTAACCCAGCAATTCAATTGAGCCGGAAGACAAAAAGCGGTTTTTCCGCCTGGGAGCCGGGAGAAAGTCTTGAATAAAATACCGCTTCTCCCGATCAAGTGGGGCGCAAGGAGAAGCGGCTTGTTCTCAGATTTTATGTTTATTTTTCCTGAGCGGCCTCAGCACCGGCGATGCGGCCGGAAGTGTAGGCTAGGCCTAAACCTGTACCGGAGGTGTAGACCCGGCGGTAAAAGGGGCGGTTGGCTGTTTCGCCGCCGGCGTAGAGACCTTTAATGACGGAGCCGTCAGCTCTTAAGACTTGGAACTTGTCGTTCGTCTGCAAACCGCCGATCGTGCCCATTGTCGAAGGAATGACGCGCACTGCATAGAAAGGAGCCTTATCGAATGGAACTAAGAATTCAGGAGTCTTGTTAAAGGCAGGATCCTTTTTGTTTTTGCACGCTTCGTTGTATTGATCCATCGTGTTCTTTAAGGCAGCCGCCGGAACCCCCATAGCTTTAGCTAATTCTTCCCAAGTGTTGCCATGAACAACGATTTCCGGGTCGTTGTATTTAGACAAAAATTCTCTCTTTGCCGGATCCTTGCTGTCTAAGATAGCCCAAGCGGCTTTCTGTGCTGCGATCGGGTCGACGATATAAGGAAGATCTTCTTTAACGAAGCGCTTCCCGTTCTGATTTACGAAAACGTCATCTTTAAATACGTTCTTTGTACGAAGAGTATTGTTCAGTTCACGTTTGTAAGAGACAGGACTGATGCCCATGACCCAACCGTCCTTGAATCCGGCTGCACCGATCTTTTGCGCCATGATGATACCGTCTCCGGTTGCACCCGGTGTCGCATTTGATACATCGGTGTAGGGAGCGTAAGAAGGAACGAATTTTTGGAGAAGCTCTTTATTTCTTGCGAAACCGCCCGTTCCCAATACAACAGCCTTAGCGCGGATTTCGATCTTTTGTTTGCCTTTTGTTGCGCGGACGCCTACGACATTTCCTTTGTCATCTGTAATGAGTTCTTGGGCACGGGTACCTGTCATGATAGGGACACCGGCTTTATCCAAATAAGCTTTGAAGGCCTTGATCACAAATCTGCCGCCGGCTTGAGAGGAACCTCTTCCTGAAGCGGGGATCGGGGCTTCTTCAGGAGCGTGAGCATAGTTAGGACCACCGTATCCGAAAGGACGGGGAACCGCAAATTTATGACCGATTTCGGATTCCATCCAATTGACCGTCGTGTTGAACTCTTTTGCGAGTTTCTGCATGCGCTCGACCTTCGGCATGGATTCATCGCCGCCCGGGAAGGATCGGTCTTGATCTTTCAGCCAAATATTGACGAACCCGTCGTTAGATACGTCCTTAGTTCCGGCACGTTTCTGAGGATTCGATTCTCCGGCTGCTAAGGCGCCGCCGGACAAAGCGGAGCTGCCCCCCACAAAGGCTAATTTTTCCAGAAGGATGACTTTTGCTCCGTGCTGATGTGCAGAAGCTGCTGCGGACATACCTGTTCCGCCGCCTCCGACAACGACGACATCGGTGTTGAGTTTTTCGATATCTGCCGCAGTGACGCTAACGGCAGGCAGAGCTGAGAGAAGCAGGCAAAGAGAAAGTTTATTCAGACGTGACATGATTGAGACCCGGAGAAAAGTTTTTCGGAATCGGCCGGAACAGCTGAAGCTGTTCCGACCGCCAAGGAGAAATATTTTTTTCTTAGAGATTGAGCAAGTACTTGGCGTTTTCAAAGAGGCTCAGGCGCAGAGATTCATTGGTGAGACCACGGTTGCTCCAGTTTTCGACACACTGTTCAAACCCTCTGATCGGATAGCCGGTACCGAAGAGCATGCGGTACTTCATGAAGGAGTTGGTAGCTTTCACAAATTCTTCGGCAAACGGCATGTTGCGGACATAGAAGTAAGCATCCGGAACAAGGTAAAGGTTCGGGCAGACAGCGGCTAAACCGAGGACTTCTTGGACATGAGGCCAAGCGCCGTGGCACAGAACGAAATTAACGTTCTTATACTGCTTGAGCATTGGCATCATCTTGGACGGATCTGTGTAGGTCAGGTCCGGACCCGTATAAGCGCTCATGGCAAATGCGACAGGAATATTCAGCTGAGAAGCCAGGTCAACGATCGGGTAGATCTTCTTGTCATAGGCTTGGATAGCAGGATCGCACCAGCCCGGATCAAGAGAGACGCCTTTCATGCCGAGGGTCTTGACGGCATATTCCATTTTTTCCAGGGCTTTCGGGTCATGCGGGCAAATGCCGGCAAATGCTACAAACTTTCCGGGATATTTAACGCAAAGTTCGGCCAAATCTTCATTGGGAACGCCGCCGTAAACGGGGTTCATTGTTTCACGACCCATAAGGACGCCGCCGATAACGTTGGCTTCTTCCATCTCTTTGACCAACAGGTTCATGTCAGCTTTGGCGATACTTTCAACATGGCGTCTTTCGAAGCCTGTCGGGCGCATCTGTCTGGGTTCCGTCGGGATGTTTCTCCAGGCTTTGATGATGCCGAGGTTCATATAGCCTTTGTACGGCGGACGGATGCGGAAATCGAAAACAGGGATGTTGGAACGATAAGGAACCTGTCCCGGAGGCGGATTCACGGCGTTTTCATCAACGTTTTCTGGGAATTTGAACTGATTTGAGGTTGTTTGGGCAAGAGCGGAAGCAGAACCGAAAGCAGCTGCGACGGTGGAAGCAAAAAATGCACGACGTTTCATAATCTTCTCCTTAAAGAGGTTTGAGATAGGTAAGAGGCCGTTTTTCTTGATGCTCGAAGCGTTCCTCAGAACTTGTGAAAAAGTTTAAAAATCCAAGAGAAAACGCACATCGTGGAGTTAGGCAGCGTCTTCACGTCAGAGGGTTTCTACGAGGATCGCTATCTTTTTGCGTCAATTCAATTTATAAGAAATCAAAGAATTTACTTTCATTTATTACGCAGATATGGTCGACAAGACGTGCTTAAGATTTTCTATTGAAGGATCTTGTTGTAAGAAAACGAGAGGCCAAGGCACGATCATTTCCAAGATTCTCGGCATGCTTAAGCGCAGTCTTCTCGAACACTTAGCACTGCAGACCTATTGCTTTGTTTTTCTGACGATTCTCTTTGTATTTCCGGCTTCCTGTTCTTTAGCGGCCCCCTCCGCCCCTCCAGCTAGGAGTCAACAATTTCCTCCGATCGAGGTTTATTTAGAGCGAACCCAAGGCGGAAATTCTCAGTTCTATATCCCGGAGTCCGCTAATTTATTAGTCGGCTCGTTAGGAGATCAAAACTGGGAGGTTCTGAGTTATGACCGACCCGAGTTAGTCAGCGTGCTTCGTCATAATGCTCCGGATTTCATTTTTACAAACAGCGACTTAGGAGCGGTACTTCAAAGATATCTTCATTACAAGCACCTTCTCTCTTTTAAGAATCGCGTGAGTAACGATGCCGGTAAGCTTTCCGGGAGTCTCATCGTTATTTCCAAAAACAGCGACATTCAGAATCTCGACGAGCTTGCAGGAAAGAAAATCGGACGTTTGACGACGTCAAGCATGGCAGGTTGGAAAACAGCAGTCGGAGAAGTTACCGCTCGAGGACATTCGACTCAAGCGTTTTTTAGGAGAGTACAAAGCTTTCCTGACAACGAAGAGATGATTAACGCCTTGATAAAAGGAGATATTTCTGCCGCAATCCTTCAGGGCTGTCATTACGAGAGATTACCGCAAAAGCTCCGAGAAGAGTTAAAACCTTTGGAACCTCGGGAGTTTACGGAGACTCGGTGCTTATCGACATCTGAGCTCTATCCGGCCTGGAGTTTGTTGGTTTCTCCTAAAGTACCAGAAGCAATGCAGCAGAAAGCCTTAGCGGCATTGAAAAATGAACGAGCGCTTTCTGAGTTTGGTGAATGGACGAATCCTGCGCCCCTTAGAGACGTTTATGCCTTGTTGAAACGCTCTGACGACGAATTAATCGAGGAATTTGAGCCTGAGACCTGGACGAACTTAGTGTGGAAAGTGAGGTATCCGACTCTGTTTGTACTTTTGATTTTGTTTGGCTTGTTTATTCACGATCGTCTTGTTGTCAAAGAGATTGCAAAACAAACGGCATTAGTCAGAGAAAGTCTTAGGAAGCAGTGGGCCAATGAGAAAAAGATGGAGGCCTGGGAGCGCGCAAGCATTGTTTCCATCATGTCTTCCATGGTGGCGCATGAGTTGAAGCAGCCGCTAACGGTGATCGAAAACTACACGCAAAGCCTTATCTCACGTCAAAAGTATGGATCAGGCGTTATTTCCGAAGAAATGCTCTCATTTGTTCTTCCGAAAATAGAAAAGAGTGTCCTGAAGGCAATTGATATCATTGATCATGTTCAGGGTTTCTCTAAAAATCGCCCGCTTGTGCTGAGGCCGACGGATATCTCTAAACTTCTTTCGAAAGTTACTGCGGATTTTCAGGCTAAAAATCCTGAAATTAAACTGCAGAAGAACTTTGCTCAGGGGCTTGTCATTGACGGGGATGAATTTGAACTTTCCATTGCTTTCCTAAATATCCTTAAAAATGCAGCACAAGCCATGAAGGGGCAAGAAGCTCCCGAAATAGAAGTGTCTTCAGCTCCGGCTAAAGAAGAGGGCTTTGTTCGGGTCTCTATCACAGACAACGGCCCCGGCTTAAAACCGGAGGAAATTGAAAACCTACGAAATCCCTTACAAACCTCAAAGGCAGACGGCTTAGGCCTGGGACTTTCGATCGTTCGGGCAATTGCTGAACGTCATAGAGGCTCGGTGCGAATTGAGGCCGGACAAACAAAAGGATTGTCTATTATTCTGCTTCTCGGTCGCCATATTGAATGCGAGGAGCTGAGTTCCAAAGAAGAAAAATCCGAAAACTAGGTAAGAACTTTCAGCCTATTTAGAATTTTGTAGACCTCGATATTGTTCTTCGCATCTAATTTGCGATAAACCATGGTTCGATGCGTTTGAACGGTTCGTTCCGCAATACCAAGCTCGTCCGCAATTTGTTTGTTTAGCAGGCCTTCGCTGACGAGCCTGGCGACTTCCTTTTCCTTGTTGGTTAAACTTTGCCAGTTCCGGAAATCAGTCTTTTGATCATCGAGTTCTTTCGCATTCATTAAAGCGTTTTCGACCGCTTCTTTGAGCTTGTCTAGAGAAGGCGGTTTGGAGAGAAAAGTAACAGCACCGCTCTTCAATGTATCGACAACCGTCTCTACCGTTCCGTGACCGCTCAGAAAAATCAGCGGTAATTTGATTCCGCGAGCATTTAAAACATCCTGAAGCTCAAGACCGCTCATCCCATTCATACGGATATCCACGATGGCACATCCAGGAACATTGAAATTGTCCTTTTCTAGGAATGCTTCTGCACTGTTATAGGTCCGTACGAACCAGCCTTCACCCTCAAGTAAAAAACGGAAAGAAGTTAAAAGTTCTTCGTCATCATCAACAATTCTGATGACCATGATTTCGTGAAGGTTTTGTTGGGACATAGTTGGCATCAAGAAACAAGGTGTTGACTCATCATTTTAAGTACGCCCTCGACCTTATGAAGACAATAGAAACCATGCAATCCAGAGCCTAATTCTGGTGTTTCCTATAAATTTTGGATGAGCTCTTAAAGGGGCTTCTCTTTAGATTCATTTTGCCATGTGCGGTAAGGATGAGCAACTAAATTGGCATTAAAAAAGCGTGGATCGTAGGAAACTTCTTGCCCGAGCCACTCAGGTTTATTAAAACCTGTTTCTTCAGATGGAAGTTCGATTTCGGCTACTACGAGTCCTTGATTTACACCTAAAAACTCATCGATTTCCCACTTTAAACGGTCACCCGCAGGGATCACATAACGTAATTTTTCAATGATCGGTTTCTCTGCTAGCTCATCCAACATTTTTTCAGCGTCGGCATAAGGAATTTCGTATTCAAATTCAAGGCGTGTGCAGCCAATCGTTATACCTTTTACAGTTAAAAATCCCCTGTCAGCGATGGTGCGAACACGGACTGTTCTTTGTTTTTCACTATTAAGGTAGCTCTGTCGATAAAGAACCCCGGCCGTTTCCTTTTTCCAGGAATCCCCTTCGACTAAAAATTTCCGCTCTATTTCTTTTGACAAGCTGCTTCTCCTTTCTAATTGCATTTTTTATTCTGACATTTCCATAGCTATTTATGTGAAAAGAGGCATCTAGAGATGAAAAACAGAACGATTAGTTTTCTTACATTGGATTATCAATCAAGTTCAAACCATAAGAATCGTTATCAAAAAGTGGATAGAACTAACAAATTTGTGTGTAAAACTATAAATTAGGAACTGAAATACCCATAAACATAGAAGTGAAACTTTCTCAAATACGGAAGTTATTTATCCTCAAACATGGAAATGGAATATCTTCAAATATGGAAGTAAATAATCCTCAAATACGGAAGTGAAAACTCTATAATTATGGAAGGGAAATATCTCTAAACGAGGAGATACGTTTTCTCAGTGTTGAGAGTCCTTGTTTTCTTGAGTAAGGAAAATTTAGGGAATCCAATTCAGGTAACAGTATTGTCAAAGCGATGGGCTATATGTTGGATTATTTGCCAAGGGTTTCTGATGAACTTTTGAAGCTTAAGATTGAAAGTAAAGGCGCTGTTCTTATTGAAGGAGCGAAGTGGTGTGGGAAAACAACCAGCGCACTCCAATTTGCAAAAAGCGTGCTTTTTATGCAGCAGCCGGAGAATAAAGCGCAAAATATTTTGATGGCTGATATTTCCCCGAAAACGCTCCTCGCAGGAGAAAATCCCAGATTGATTGATGAATGGCAGTTGGCACCAAAACTATGGGATGCGGTTCGCTTCGAAGTAGATCAAAGGCACGCATTTGGTCAATTTATTTTGACGGGGTCCGCTACGCCGCCCGATTGGTCTGTCGTTTCTCACACAGGAACGGGCCGCATCGCTAGGCTAATTATGAGGCCTATGAGTCTTCTTGAGTCGAGAGAATCTTCAGGAGAAATCTCTCTTAAAGACCTTTTTTCCGGAAACAAAGAACTTGTGGGCAAGTCGGATATAGATGCTTCCAAACTGGCATTCTTAGCCTGCCGTGGAGGTTGGCCTATGAGTGTGAAACTAACAGGTCTTAGCGCTCTCCTTCAAGCTCGAGATTATGTCGACTCCGTAGCAGAAAGCGAACTGTCTTTAGCCGACAATACTAGGCGAGATGAAAATCGTTTGAGGCAGTTTCTCAGGTCCTATGCTCGTCTAGTAGGAAGCCAAGCCGGAGTGCCTCAGATTCAAAGAGACATCTCTGCAAATGCCGAAGTATCTGATAAAACTGTTTATGAATACCTGAGGGTGTTAAAAGGGATTTTTGTTATAGAGGACGCTCCGGCTTGGAATCCGAACCTTCGCTCAAAAGCGGCTATTCGTTCTGCGGATACAAGATATTTCGTCGACCCTTCTATTGGGGCTGCTTCTTTAGGACTTGGACCTGAGGACCTTCTTGCGGATTTAAATACGTTTGGTTTTATTTTTGAGAACTTGTGCATCAGAGATTTAAGGATATACGCAGAAGCGCTTGATGGCTCTGTCTTTCATTATAGGGACAGCAACAATTTAGAATGCGATGCTGTAATACATCTCAGAAACGGAAAGTACGGATTAATTGAAATCAAATTAGGCGGAGACAAACTTATCGAAGAGGGTGCTGCCACATTGAAGAAGTTGGAATCAAAATTGGACACCGATCGAATGAATAAGCCCTCCTTTTTGATGGTTCTAACCGGAGTGGGTAATTACGCCTTTAGGAGGTCTGACGGTGTTTACGTGGTTCCAATTGGAGCCCTGGGAAATTGAAAATGATTTAATTTTTGTCTGAATGAGAAGAACGACGGCGCTTCCTTAAAATCGATCAGAGGTTCAATTTTCTGAGCTCCCTCGATCTTCCAAGCAAAAAGTTATAGAAATTCTCTATAACTCTGCCTTTTCAGCCGCTTTTCTCAAATTTTCCTCATCCTTGCGTACGTAATTTCCTGTCGTTGCGACGCTGGCATGTCCCATGAGTTTTTGCACTTCTACAATATCGACGTTTTTACTAATTAAGCGAGTAGCAAAAGTTCTTCTTAGATCGTGAGGCGTGAGTCTGCCTTCCAGTTTTTCGGTTTCAGCGACAAGTTTTTCTATTATTCGGGTAACGGAAGATGGATCAAGTGCGATATCCAAATGAAGGCATTGTTTGTTATCTATGCGTCCGAAAACAAATCCGGTATCTATCTCACCTTTATTTAACTTTCTAAACTCAAACCAGGTTTTCAAAACATCAAGAACAGCTTCGGGGAAATAAATTGTTCTTTCCTTATTTCCTTTGCCAATGATTTTGGCGGATTTATTTTTTAAGGAAACCTGATTTACCTTTAAATCACAGACTTCTGCTCTCCGCAATCCGCATCCCAGCATTAAATAAAAGATAGCCCTATTTCTCACTGTTCTTAAAGAATTTTCTTCTAGTGACTTTATCAACGAGGCGGATTCTTCAACAGAAATAGCTCTTCCGGACGGTGCTCTGAAAACTCTTCGCTGTTTTAAAGATTTAATCCTTTGAAAATGATCTAAATCAATTTGTTTATTTCGCCAAGCATTTAATGCCACCGACTTAAGCGCAGAGAGATAACAGTTATAAGTTCTGGCGGACCCCCATTTCTGAGCAGTTAAAAAAATCGTGACATGATTCGGCTGCATGGACTTCCAATCGCAATCTACTAAACCTTTGTAGCCGAAAAATCGGGCGAACTTATTCAACTTACTTTTCATGCAGCGATAGGAATCTTTACTGCCAAGCGTAGCTAAATACATCAGCGCAGGATTCTCGATCAAATTTTGATCTGCACTTATTGCGCCAAAGGTTAAAGGTTGGATCGGAGCCGGCTGAAACATTTTAAAAATTCCGAGTACGCACGATAATTAACATTATATCGCGTACTTAGATGATTTTTATAGTGCCTTATTAAAATCGGATAAATTTGAGTCGTTACAGGAGAAGCAAAAGAATAGGGCGGAAATTCGCGTCGTTTAGCTTACGACATAAGTATACTTGTTTCCACCCTGTTTTGCGTAGGAATTTGAATTTCAGATTGGAGATTTCAGGTCTTATTTTTCGAGGTTGTTGTACTGTTCGTCCGTGACTTCCTCCAGCCAAGTGACGCCTTTGCCTTCCCGATGATCTCCGGTTACCGTCATTTGAACCATCTGAGAGTCAGGAGCGGCTCCGTGGAAATGCTTCACACCGGCCGGACATATCACGACATCACCGGGCTTAACGATACGAGCTTTTTCTCCATAAACTCCGGTTCTGCCTTCACCACGAAGAACAGTAAAGAATTGACCTGCCGGATGGATATGCCAAAATGTTCTGGCGCCTGGTTCAAAAATCACAATTCCATTGTGAACAGGCATACCCGGAACTTGCTGGCTCATCGGAATAACTTCTGCTTTACCTGTGAATACTTTGGGATTTGCAGGAACTTTAGGTAGAGATTTTGCCTCTTTAAAAATTTGAGAATTAGCAGGAACGGTTTCCGCTGCCATAACGGTTACGCAGGAACAAGCAGAAACGAGAAGGTCGGCAACAAGAGCTGACTTATGCAATTTTTCCTCCTTTGGGTCTTCGTTTGTTTAGGTATTTTATTAAGTGTCCCCGTGGAAATTGCGTGAATTAACTGAAGTTGAAAGGAATTAACAAGAGAAGCGGAGGATTAGACAAAGTCAGGGACTATTAGAAAAGGGCTTCTAAATTGTCTTAGAGAGACGAAATCTTTCCGAAAGCTTCGCTTTTTATAGCCTCCGAACAAGACTTAGCCCGCTTTCGCGGGCCATTTGCACTTATCTTGTTCCTTTTATGAGAATTTCAACTCTACGATTTGGGCGTAAGCAATCTTTTAGCTCAGCACCTTTTACCTCATTACACGAAACCTTAGGATCGGCAGGGCCCTTACCAATCGCCGAAATCTTGTCAGCTGGAATTCCGTGTTGAATGATATAGGCCTTAATTGTTTCAGCTCTTTTTTGAGAAAGTTTAGATACAAAACACCTTATCGTTTTCCCGAAAATAGTCTTTCGTTAATGAGCAGTCTGACAAATGAAAACCACTCCCCAAGTGCATTTTTCTAACATTTATCTAACATTCGACGTGTTAAATTGTTAGATTAGACAGAAATTTGTTAGAAAAACGTGTTAGAAAAAATTCCGCCGTACCACTGCTGATTCGGCGGAATTTGTTTTTATTC
>ERZ773276.1134-NODE-1134-length-22476-cov-9.822176_pt1 | contig 22476 bp, 10 predicted proteins | sample MGYA00511386_ERZ773276 | MGnify/ENA primary metagenome ERZ773276 (study PRJEB29015, sample SAMEA2737778) | human gut metagenome | biome: human gut; feature: human-associated habitat; material: faeces | place: China | collected 2012 ...
TAGACGAAAGCAAAATCGTATCCTACTGGAACGAAGACAACCTGACCTGGAAACTGGACGCCAACGGCACGCTGACCATCAGCGGCACAGGGGCGATGAAAGATTACGACTATGATAGTAATCCAAGCCCTGTATACAACAACTCGGATGTTAAAAAAATTGTGATTGAAGATGGTGTCACCAGTATTGGAAATTCTGCGTTTGATAGTTGTAGGAACTTAACCAGCGTCACGATTCCAGATAGCGTCACCAGCATTGGAAAGGATGCGTTTGAAGCGTGTAACAGTTTAAGCAGTATTACGCTTTCAAACAATATCACCAGCATTGGAGATTTTGCATTTCATGGTTGTCCCTTAACCAGCATCACGCTTCCAGACAGTGTCACCAGCATTGGATATGCTGCGTTTCATAGTTGCAGCAACTTAAAAAGCATTACCATTCCAGACAGTGTCACAAGTATTGAATCTGCTGTGTTTTATAATTGCACCAGCTTGAAAACCATTTCTCTGAGCTGCAAATCTTCCTTGAAAAAAAGTGATTTCGGCGACCAATCGGATTTGGTTTCCGCATCGCACACATTAAAGAAAACAGAAGCCAAAGCTGCAACCTGTTCCGAGGACGGAAACAAGGAATATTGGACTTGCGAATACTGCGGAAAGTATTTCTTGTCAGATGATGCCAATCCGGAAACTGCTAAGGCAGTGGAACAGTCAGAATGTATGATTCCTGCTATCCAGCACAAAAACGCAACCACTCGTGGTGCATTAGAGCCGACAGAAACAGCCCCCGGCTATTCCGGTGACCGTTATTGTCCGGATTGCGATAAGGTTGTGGAAAAAGGCTATACTTATTGGATCGAAGGCAACCTGACCTGGAAGCTGTATGAAGACGGCACGCTGAACATCAGCGGTACAGGGGCGATGAAAAATTACAACAATACTGACAATTTAAGTCCTGTACACATGAACTCAAGTGTTAAAAAAATAGTAATTGAAGAAGGTGTCACCAGCATTGGAAATGCTGCGTTTTCTGGTTGCATCAGCTTAACTAACATCACGATTCCAGATGGTGTCACCAGCATTGGAATTATGGTGTTTTATAATTGCACCAGCTTAACCAGCATCACGATTCCAGATAGCGTTACCAGCATTGGAAATTCTGCATTTAATAGTTGTACCAGCTTAACCAGCATCACGATTCCAGATAGCGTTACCAGAATTGGAAAATATGCATTTTATGATTGCAGCAGCTTAACCAGCATCACAATTCCAGATAGCGTTACCAGCATTGTAGAGTCTGCGTTTGAGGATTGCACCAACTTGAAAACCATTTCTCTGAGCTGTAAATCTTCCTTGAAAAAAAGTGATTTCGGCGAGCAAGCGGATTTGGTTTCTTATACCAATCAACATCTCTTAACCAAAACAGCAGCGAAAGCTGCGACCTGTGCTGAAAGCGGAAACAAGGAATACTGGACTTGTAAACACTGCGGAAAGTATTTCTTATCGGATGATACCAATCCGGCAACGGCAACAGCAGTAGAATTATCAGAAACGGTGATTCCTGCTCTGAAACACAAAAATGCAACCACTCGTGGTGCAGTAAAGCCGACAGAAACAGCCCCTGGCTATTCCGGTGACCGCTATTGTCCGGACTGCAATACCGTTTTGAAAAAAGGGTATACCTATTGGATTGAAGGTAATCTGACCTGGAAACTGTATGAGGATGGGACACTGAATATCAGCGGTACAGGGGCGATGAAGGATTATGATTCTGACGATAGCCCTGCAACCCAAAAGAAAGACAGCGTAAAAAAGGTTGTGATTGAAGATGACGTTACAAGCATCGGAGATTATGCATTTTGGAATTGCAGCAACTTAACCAGCATCACGATTCCAGATAGCGTTACCATCATTGGAAATTCTGCGTTTAATGCTTGCAGCAGCTTAACTAGCCTCACAATTCCCAATAGTGTTACCAGCATTGGAGAGGGTGCGTTTTATGCTTGCAGCAGCTTAACTAGCATCACAATTCCCAATAGTGTCACCAGCATTGGAGAGGGTGCGTTTTATGCTTGCAGCAGCTTAACTAGCATCACGATTCCAGATAGTGTTACCAGAATCGGAGATTATGCGTTTAAGAATTGCAGCAACTTAACCAGCATCACGATTCCAGATAGCGTTACCAGCATTGGAAATTCTGCGTTTTATGGTTGCAGCAGCTTGAAAACCATTTCTCTGAGTTGTAAATCTTCCTTGAAAAGAAGTGATTTCGGCGATCAAGCGAATTTGGTTTCTTATACATCACACACATTAAACAAAACAGAAGCAAAAGCTGCAACCTGTACCGAAAACGGAAACATCGAACATTGGACTTGCGAACACTGCGGAAAGTATTTCTTATCGGATGATTCTAATCCGGAAACTGCTAAGGCAGTGGAATTATCAGAAATCACCATTCCCAACATCAAACACAATTATGACAAAAATGGGTTCTGCAAAAATGATGATACCCATTACCAGCCGGCAACCTATAACGAGGAAAGCGAAAAATATGAAATTTCCAACGCCGGTCAGCTATATTGGTTTGCAGAGCAGGTGAACAGCGGAAATGCATCTTTAAATGCTGTTCTCACTACGGACATTGTTGTAAATGAAACCGTTCTTGCAGCAGATGGTTCTCTTGGAGCAGACCCTGACACTTTAAGAATGTGGCGTTCGATTGGCGATGATGCTGAAAACATTTTCAAAGGCACATTTGACGGACAGGGACACACCATTAGTGGACTGTACTTCTCTAATGATTCCAATGAGAGTGATGTTATGTGTGCCAGTTTATTTGGCCTTTCGGCAGGAATCATTCAAAATGTTGGTTTAGAGGATTCTTATCTCAATCATTATAATATTTCTGCTGGTATTTGTGCATCAAATAATGGACAAATCGTCAATTGCTACAATGCAGGAACAATTTTAGGATATTGTGCCAGTGGAATTTGTATAGAAAATTCAGATAACGGAAGCATTGAAAACTGCTATAATACAGGCGTGATTCGTGGCTTTGGGTTAGTAGCTGGTATATGCAACATGAATGCAGGCAGCATGAAAGATTGCTATAATAACAACGATATTATTGTGATGACGGATAGCACCATTATTGATGAAAATGACGAAAAAAGCTATGCAAGTGGCATCTGTAATATTAATGGTTCCTCTGGTCGTATTGAAAATTGTTATCATGTTGGGCAGGTCAGCGGTGCTGATGTAAATAACAATATTTGTAATCTTAATGCAGGGCAAATTGAAAATAGTTACTATGATTGCAACATATGCGATAAGGATGCGATTACTCAAAACGAATCGTCTGCGGTTGTGAAAAACGTAGAAAGCAAAACAACGAAACAATTTGCCAGCGGTGAAGTGACCTATCTACTGAATGGCGACCAGTCTGTTCGTGCTTTTTATCAAAACCTTGCGAAGGAAAAATACCCGACTCTGAATCAGAAGTCCAAAGTAGTGATGCAGCTTGAAATGATTTATGATGAAAGTTTTGGTGAAGATGCAACTACCAACAAAATTTACCACATTGCAGGAGATACAATTGCGTTGGAAACTTCTCCGGATAAAGCGTATACGTATCAGTATTTTGTGAATGGAAAGCAGATTGAAAAACCCAATTATACACTGACTGGCAACACAAAAATGACTGTAAAGAGAGTACCAGTCGAAATCGAACTTTCTGAAATCGATACCATTCAGCTGACTTGTCAGAAGAAAATGACGCTGGATTTGACAGAGTATCTCAAAAATTTTGCGGATTTGAAACCGGTGCAGTTCCAGTTGGATGCAGACAGCAAACTGCCGGATGGATTGAAACTGACAGAAGATGGCATGCTTTCCGGCACACCGAAAAAAGCTGCAACTGTGAAAACAACGATTGTTTTGACTGCGGAGAACGACTCAACAAAGGAAATGAATCTGGTATTCATCGTAAATGCACCAGTTACAACAACGACAACCACGATTACAACCACTACAACAACCAAGGCAACAACTACGACTAAACCGAGTAAGACGACCACAACAAAGGTAACGACTACAACAAAACCAAACAAGACAACTACAACCAAGGCAACAACTACAACCACCACAACCATTTCATCCTATGGCGATGTCAATTTGGATGGAATGGTAGACATCTTAGATGCAGTATTCTTGAACAAATATCTCGCAACACTGATACAATTTTCGGATGCTCAAATGGCAAATGCGGACTGCTGTCAGGATGGTGTTTTGAATGATCAGGATACAACTGCTCTTATGCAATTTATTATTCTGCTGATTGATGACCTGCCTGTACAGCCTACTGAAAAATAATCATACAATCTAGATCAAAAGCCGCTTCCCAGCGTATCTATAAGATACGGGGAGGCGGTTTTTTCTATGCGGAAAAATTTTTGTTGTTTTCCCTCAAAAGTAAATGCGGTTGTCGTGGGAAATATGTTGCGTGCGATTGACAATTTCAACGCCAGAAAAATCAACTTAAAATCCAATTTTATTTAATTTCACAGAAGCACGATTTAAATCAATATTTTCATCATCCAGATAGTCCTGAACATCACTAAGAATTAACAGATTATCCTTTTGGTTCTCTTCGTCTTCCCTTAAATTTTGATTCATAATCACCTGTTCCAAGATATTGCGAACTGTTCTTGCATTTGCAAAATTGGGTTTTGTCCTGTAATACTCTGTAATATCCAGCAACAGCTGCATTGCTGAGGAATCCATTTCATATCCTTTTCGTTTCAGAAAATGCAATGCAATTTCTTCCAGTTCCTCTCTTGTGTAGTCTTGAAAATGCAATGTAAATTGAACTCTGGAAGCCAGTCCGGGATTTACACGAATGAGTTCTTCCATTTCAGACGGATAACCTGCTAAGATGACACAAAACTGTCCACGCTGATCTTCCATTTGCTTCAAAAGAACTGCAATTGCTTCTTCACCATAGGTTGCAGCATTGTCGTCATCGCTTCTGATTAAACTATACGCTTCATCAATGAAAAGGATACCGCCCATGGCATCGTTGATTTTTGCAAGCGTTTTGGAAGCTGTTCCGCCTACATATTTACTAATAAGTCCTTGGGCATCTGTTTCCGTCAGTTTTGCTTCTGGCAGCACGCCTGCCTCATATAGAATACGGGACAAAATGCGGGCAACTTCTGTTTTTCCTGTTCCGGGATTGCCACAGAAACACATATGCAAATTCATGTCAGAATCATTTTTGTTGCGTTTTGCATACGCTTTGATTTTCTTTATCATTCGCTTTACAGAACGCAACCCAACCAGCTGTTCCAGTTCCTCTTCAGCAGTTAGAATTTTCTTTACGATGCCTTCGCCGGATGTCGGAACATAGATGTGATTTTCCCTGATATAGGCGTTTACATCTGCAAGTTCAATTGTTTTGTCTTCTGTTCCGGCACAGCGTACATTCTGGCACATCACAACCTGCTCAATGATATTTCGCATTTCACGGGCGTTTGCGAAATTTGGCTCTTTTCTAATATGGTCTGTAATAGCAAGGATTCTATCCTTTGCCTCGTCACTGATGATATATCCTCTGTTTTTCAGCATCCATGCAGCGATTTGCCCCAACTCATCTCGGTTGTAATTGGGAAAATTCAATGTAAACTGGATTCTTGATTGAAAGCCTGGATTCGATGCCAGCATTTTCGTCATCTGATTTTGATACCCTGCAAGAATCACACAAAATTCCCCACGGTGGTCTTCCATCGCTTTGATTAAGGTAGAAACTGCTTCGTGACCATAGTCATTACTGGAATCCCCTTGTACAAGGGAATAGGCTTCATCAATAAACAACACACCGCCCATTGCTTCTTCAATCACCGCAGCCGTTTTCAACACTGTCTGTCCAACATAACCAGCAACAAGACCGCTGCGGTCTGTTTCAACGACTTTGTTTGTTTGGAGAAGTCCGTTTTCATGGAGAATTCCGGCAATGATTCGGGCAACTTCTGTTTTTCCTGTTCCGGGATTTCCAAGAAAACACATATGTAAATTTGGCTGGCCGTGACCTTTATTCGCAAGTGCATAGGCTTTTATTTTTCGGACATTGGATTTCACTGCATCCAATCCAATGAGTGCATTCAGTTTCTTTTCCCATTTTCCGATTTTAAAATTGCCTTTTGTCCCTGACATATAGTGATGTTTGTCAAGGTCAAGCATGTTTTGATAAAGTTCAAAGAGTTGTTCTTCAGACTGGTCTTTTAGAAAATTCTCTGCCTGTACCAATTCCATAACTGCATGGAATGAATCGGAGAAAATTTCCATCAGTCGGTTGCTGCACTGTTCCGCAGATAATTCCTCGTGATCAAATGCATAGACCAATGTACGTTTCTTTATGGGTGCGGACAAAAGAACAAAGATGGCATCCCATGCCACTTTCAGCATGGCGGTCAGTTCCGTGCTGCCATCTTCAAAAATATCGATCACATATTTCTTTTTCAGAATGCTGTCACAGGCGGAAATATGTTTGGGAAGCACTTCTTGCCAATTGATTTCTGTATGATTCTTTTGCATCTTGGGTGGTTCGATTTCCTGATCATAGGCACATCCATAGATGTTGTTTGCCTTTATAAATTGATTTATTTTATCTGATAGCTGAACGATTCGGTCGAGTAACTGGTCAGCGAGATGAATGTAATCTTGATGAGGAACTTCTGTATACTGTACTGTGACAGTTGGAAAAACTGCTTTTTTCCATTGAATTTCGATGCCAAGCTTCAAAAGCACGTTCTTCAGAAGAGCAGAAGTACGGTCTGACAGCATATCTAACGTGTCATTTTTGGAGGAATAGCGTTTGCAAAAAGTTTCATGAAAATACTGCTGTGTTTGTTCCAAGCTGGTCTTTAAGCGATGATAAAAAATTTCTGTTTTTTCTGCTCTTGAAACATAGGTTTTGATTTTTGAAAAACTGGGGAAGCGATGCATGTCTTCTTTCAGCTTTCCAAACGGCAATGACTGCACATCAATCTTTTGAGCAACAATTCTTTCTACAAAACGCCGTATTTCGCTGATGATTACTTCGCTGCGGTCATATGGCTGCGGAAACATCATATATCCGCAGATCGGACACATACAACTTTTCTCGCAATCTTTTACAGTGCCGCAAGCAATACATTGATATTTTTTCATCACCAGTCAACTCCCAATGCAAGCCTTGCTGCTTCCAGCGGTGTGTTATAGAAATCAACAGCAATTTCTTTTTTCAGCTTGTCCGAAAGCAGCAGATAATGATTCCGGCTGCTCTCTGGCAACAATATTTTTTTTGCACCTGCGTTTGCTGCTGAAACAAAAATTTCATCTAACATTGTAATCACAGGCATGGTTTCACCAGACATGACGACTCTTCCGCATATCACCAGTGAGGGTAATACCGGACGGTTTGACAGTGCAGAATACAGTCCAACCACTTCCGCTACAGATACTTCATCGCTGACATTTCGATTCTGTAAGTCGTTATAATATAAACTATAGTCAAAATCCAAAGGACTGCGTGTAATCAGCTTTCCGCTATTCTGCATAAAGTAGTTAAATGCTGCTGTAATGCTATCCCGAACACTTTTTGAAGCACCTGCAAGTCCTTCCACATTGCGGAAACTAAGCTTTCCTGCACCTGCCATCAGCTTGTTTTCAAAACGATATATGCCAACACGGCCATCAACGGAACGTCCAATTGCATAGACATAGCCTGATTTTTCAAAGCGTTCCGGAATCAAAGAACCGCTTGCGATTTCCGGCAAATCCACATAAAATTCTTCTTCTGTGTCAAGGTCAATGTAACCCAGCATCACATCGCTAAATTCCGCAGGATTCATTTTCCGAAGCTGTTCTTTGACTCTGCGGCGGCATTCAATGGCATATTCGAGTAATTCCCGTGCTTCTTCTTTTTCAATCTGTTCATTTGGATAGATAAGCTTTGCAAGTCCCGAAAACGTCCGTCTGACTGCGGTATCATCACGGGTGTTAAAGTTATCATTCAAAGCAAAATACTCGCCGAAGGAATTGGTGAAGTCGTACTTCCGCATTGCATGGCAAAATTCAGAAAAGCAATCGGAAATTAGTCCATATTTGTTTGTGAAAAGACTTGCTCGCAGCTTTGGCGTTTCCCATCCCGGCAAATAGGCATGGATTCGATCGAAAAATGCAGAATCGTTGTTAAAGCCTTCCGGAAACGGTTCAAATAAATTGGTGGTTCGCAGCATATCTGCAACACTGCGAAACGTATTTCCTTCAAAGGCAATGGAAGCATCCGAACTAATGGAATCGCTGCCTCTTGCAAAGCTGCCGTTTGCCATATAGTTTTTCATGATCTGTATCATATCGCCGGAAGTGTTGGTAATACCGCCAACTTCATCGAATGCAACGCAGTCCCAATTTCCAACAAGTCCCACACGGTGGGAAGCCATGTTGTAAAACATATTGGATACCGTTGTATGACCGCTGCTCATCAGAATGGAGTAGGGGGAAAGTTCGCTGTAAGCGTGGGATTTTCCTGTTCCTCTTGGCCCCAGTTCAACAAGATTATAGTTTTTCTGAATAAACGGCACAAACCGGAGCAGGTAGTGCAGTTTTTGTTTTTCATTCAGGGCATCCGGTTCATAACCAGCGGAACGCAGCAGCAGTGTGATCCATTCCTCTTTCGTAAACTGGTTTCTTGTTTCAAATATCTCATCAAGGTCGAGATTTGCCATTTGGATTGGCTTTAAAGCAGCGATTGAAAAAGGGGAGTCGTATCTGGATTTTTTCTTTTTCTGTTTCTGATTCCGTTTCTTTTTATTGCCGTCAAAAATATCTTCTTCGTAATCATCTTCGTCAAAATCTCGTTCCAGTCCCACATATTCGATTTTAATGATACACCAGATCCCACCGACTAACAGCTTTTCATTATGGGTGACCAAATCAGAATTGACCTCGAAATCTTTCAAATCCAGATTCGTGAAGCTTGCAATATACTTATCTTCTTTTTCATCCAGCCGGACGGTTACTTTGTCAATTACGGTATACTGTCCATTTTCCTTTATTTTTGATTTTACATAGTCACTTTGGTCGGGGCGAACATAATTCTCGCTGAGAATTCTCTTGATTTTTTCCAAACCGACCTTAATCGTTTCTTCGTCATCGGTTGCACAGTACATTCCCAGCAAGTATTCCAGTACATAAGTAGGAACATTTGCCCCCTTTTTCATGAGTGCAGTCAAATCTTTCCGAACGGATTTGCCGGGAAATGCTGCAATTACCTTTCTATCAAATTCATCCATAATGATCCCTCCAAATTGCTTTAAAAATCAAAATCGTTGGAAAATGCAATCTTCACTGAAAATTCCGTACGTTCAATTAAATCGCCTGTTTCCTTGTCCACGATGTTGAAATAATACACCGCATTGCCGTCGAATGCAACATTTTTCAAGGTAAAACGAATATGGAATACCCGTTCCTGTGGTTCTCCGGTTTTATCAGCAACTAATGTTTGTATATTGCTGACTGGATTTGAAAACTTATCACATAAGTAAATCTCATAGGTTGCAGGAACAGTTTTTCCACCGACAGCATCCATCTGCATAAAATCAAGGGTAAAAATATTGTTGCTGATTTTTCTGGTCATGCTGATGAGTTTCACAGGAACTTTCTTGATCTCTACAAATTTCTTTGATGTTTTTGAGATGTTCTTGAATGTGATCACTGGCACACAGCATTCCTGCAACGATACGCCGCCATGGACAAAATGACTGCCGCCACCTTGCTTTTGAAAGCGAATCGCTTCAAATGGTGTGAATCCAACCAATCCATTCGCATATTTTTCCATCGAAACACGCATGAGGGATTCTGATTGGCAGGCATTGTTTGCGAGGAGATACCGTCTTCCGCTTTCAAGGACATTTCCGGAAACAAGACTTGTGCTGACTTTTTCACTTTCTGTAAGGGGTTCATGAGCATACAAGAAACCATGGTCAGCAGTGATGAGAATTTTCGAACCACTCATAGAATTGACAATCAGACGAACTAAATTCTTGAGTTCTTCCAGTGCATCGGCACAAGCTTCAAAGACTTGATGTTCTGTATTTGCCTTATCTCCAACAGCATCAATGGTATTGTGATAGATATACACCACATCTGCACCGCTGACAAGTTCTCTTCGCTGGGCTTGCTTCATTGTGAGCAGAGTTTCATATGTTACGGCACAGTTTTTCGGATTGGTTTTCTTTAAGATTTTATCTCTGTTTTCTGTGCCATCCGTTGGCATTTCATCACAGAACATCTTCATGGAATCAGTAATCGTTAATGCTTTGTGGGGGAGTAGTGCTGCCATGCCGAATTTGGTGATACTCGGAAAGACAGATTGCATAGCGGATTGTTTTGCTGTGCCGTTTGTTTCCCGCAAAAGTTTTTCAGTCAGTTCTGTCGCTACCTCATACCGCAAAGCGTCAGAGATAATGACAAATACTCTGCTTTCTCTGGCGATGGGCTGAACAACACGCCGATAAAAATCATCCTGTTGGAGAATCCCATTCTGTGAAAATCCATCTGCAACCGATTCTTTAATCAGGGAATTCCAGCTGCCGTTCAATTCTGAAAGATACCAATTCTGGTAGAGATGTTCCGCAGTGACTACAGCACTTTTGAATAAGTCATCCAGCGTTCCCAATGTATTGAAAAGGCTTTTCCGGAAGTCCATATGCAGCCGTCTGTAGTACGTATCCATCCAATACAATTCTTTGCAGTAGGAATCCCACAATTCTTTCTCTGTTCCAAAGTGGAAACCTGTAATATGAGCATAGTGAAATTCCTGCATTTTTGCGATATAATACAGACCATCATACAAATAGGCATAGCGGTTATACCACTTTGAAGTACGGCGGCTTTCTGTAACTTTTAGAATCTCTTCTGTTTTGATCACATTTTCTGCAATTTCCTGTAGGAATCTTTCAATGATGACGGCATCAATACAAGGCAGACTATCCGACTGCATCAGAATTGCTGTATCCACTTTTTCCAGACGCTCTGTAAGCCGCATCCGCTCTGTAATATCGTCTGCAATTTCGAACAGCTTTTCCTGTTCTGCAGAAGCATTCCACTCATCAATGAAAGCATAGCATGCCGGCTGGTGTTCCGGAGAGAGATACTTCTCTAAGCCGGATAATACCGTTTCATCGCCAACCGCAGAAAATGCCGTGAGCAGGATCTGTGCTGCAAGGTCATATGGTTCATATTTTTCGTCGGCATAACCTGTATAATAGGCTGTCATCTCCCGCAATGCCTGCATACTGCCAAACTTTTCGATTTGTTCCAGACAGGTATTCTCTGCATGGTACAGGGAATCGCAGAGAATTGCACGCAAAACGCCATGTACGGTATTCTGCTTGGTATTGCAGAGCACCGCCATAATGTCAATATGTAGCTGTCCAGCATTCTGGTATTGCGTGCCGAAATCTTTGAGCTTTGCAGCACGTTCCTTGCTCTCAAAAAATTTGATATAGTGTTTCATAGCACGCCGCAGCTGTGTCGTCTGCGGAATATGCAGTTCTTCCATCTGCATGGAAACCAAATCGGCACGAAATTCCTCGCTGTAAAGCTGAATATCTCGCAGCCAATTGTCTTCCCGATGGGAATAGGTTAGGGGGTCGTATACCAGATAATTGCTCTGGGTATCTGTTTCAGACAAGAGCATTTTTGCTGCAAAGAAATTATCTCCGGTCAGTTTCAGAAGTTTCACGTCGGGAAGCTCCAGTTCATCCAGCATTGTTTCAAACTCTCGGTCGGAGTCGAACCAGAAAATAATTCTACGCTGGTAACAATCGGGCAATTCCGCAGCAAACCGCTCCTGCAAAGTACGGTTAATGGTATCGATTGTCATTTTATCTTCTCCAAAATCTCTGCAAATTTCGCATAGTTCACCTTTACGCCGTCGTCAAGGTCAATGTCCATCATGCGGTCAGCGAGGTGGTGTACCTTTTCTTCATAGGCGTTGATTTCGTCCAGCTGTGCAGTTAGTTTCTCTTGACGCTTTTTCAGCTTCACACGCTCGGACTGTGCTGCGTGTTCCATCTGGTCGCCCAGCATGGAAAGTTGTGTTCGGTAGCGTTCCTGCAACTCGTGGACATAATCGGTGCGGACGGTAGCGACGGTGGTCTTCTCCCAGCGATGCATATAAACCAGAGCCTTGAAGGCGTTCTTCTTGCCGGAGCTGAACAGCCAGTAAATCGGGCGTTTCTGATAAATTTTGCAGTGGTCGGCATAGAAGCCGTTGAGCAGGTAGTTCCGGATGGCTTCCCGTGGGGTTGCACCCTTTGTGCCGAGGGCATCGGCGATGAACTTGAGGTTCTCCTCCAGCGTGTCTTCGCCGTAGACGATTTTCACAAACTCCACGATTTTTCCGGTGAGGTCGCTCTCTAAGTAGTCATCATCGCAAATCGGAAGCACATTGTCTTTCACGGGGAGGATGGTCTTGTACTTGCTTGCATCCCATTCACCGCCGGCATAGCACAGCCCTTTTTCATCCAGCGAATACCGCCCGAACAGACAGCCCACGGCATAGGAGAGCAGCGATTTGATTTCCCGCTGCAAATCCGCCCGGCGGACGGTCACGTCCTTGTCCTCGACTTCCGGCGTCAGCTCATCCTGTAAGCCGTAGATGTCGATGAAGATGCGGTTCAGTTCCTCTTCGTTGGATTTTAGTTTTTGGAAACGGGCTTCGCATTCGGATTCCCATGTGGCGTATTTGTCACTGATTAGTTGACTCATTATTTTTCTCCTTGATTCTTGAGTATTCAATATTAGCATTAGGAACATAATTTTTTGTTAGAGTAATTATTCGTTTTTCCATGCATCCATTTGCAAAAGGAGAAATCAGAATTGAATTAACTACATCATCCAAATTTATAGAGATATTTTCACCATTTTGATTGTCTTTAGAGTAAAAAACAAATCTAACTTCTTGCTCATACTGATATGGAAATATCTTTATTTTTTCTGCTGCTTTTATAGTATGTGGCTGTTCATCATGTTTAAAAAAGATTTGCGGAATTGAAAAAATTTCTTCATTTTTATCCCCATTTGTATACTCAACTTTTAATGTTACTATAGGATAATTTTCAAACGTTTTCCTCAATTGTCCAACAGTTGTAGCTACAGCACATCCATCATTTTTAGATGTATATATTTTCCAAAGAGCATAATTATCTCTAGACAAGCTCCAACAGCTTACATAAGCTTTAACATCTTCTTTTTTCATTTCATATAGACTTTTATATCTTTCAGCAACTTCCTTGTCCCAATTTTGGAAATAACTATCTGGGATTCTTCTTTCAAGCTTGTCATAAAATTGAGTTGCATTACAAAACCAAAGAGCTTCTTTTTCAAAAAAATCCTTAATTTTACAATAAGAAAAATAGCGATAAATTGGTATGTCATCTTTAACATCAGAGAAATTAGGCATATCATCAGCAAATTTCAAAAATCTCATCATCTTTCTCCTTTCACACCAGCGGATGCCCCTCAAAGTCCCAAGAAGTTTCAAACGAATCCCAATCAGCTTTGCTCAGGGCAATGTTTTCTTTTACAATCTTATCGACTTTAGGCTTTTGCTTTTCATCAACTATAAGTGGCAATCCCTTAATATCCCCAACTTGGCAGTTCAAAGTTGGATTAATTGCCGACAATAAAATATTGCCTATAGTATTTACAAAAGCAAGCACATAAAACAAATCATCACCTTTGTATGCTGGACTGCCAGAATCAAACAAACAATTTTCAGGTATGTATCTCAAACTTGTTCCCTTACTTGTTATTTTTGACCAACACAAGACATTTTTAAAATACATGCTTTTTCCTTGTAGCCCAGAATTTTTCGATAATTTAATTTCTTCGCCATTGTTTAACCAATTTATTGCATACTCTAAATTTCCATACCACTTTCTAAATTCTCCACCTTTGCTATGTGGTATCCATTTTTTATCTGTCCATTTACCACAAAATGAAAATTTTGTTTTAGAAACTTCGAACCATAATCGTAAAAACCTATTATTATCGCCAGTTTTTACGCCTTCCGATGCTGTTCCAATATTTCCTAGACGTATTCCGATATCATAAGCTTTAAACCAATTCTCACTCACCCAATAAGCGACCGGAGAACCAGGGATTTTGGAGAAGTTTTCCTGCTTGGCAGTGTAACGATGGTTTCCGCTGCGATATGCAGCTTCTTTCTCCCATTCGCCGATAATATCCACCAGCCGAACATACGTTCCCTTGAAATCCGCAACCCGTCTGCCACAGCTAACAAATGCGGTTGTCTGCACCACCTCGCCGCCGATTTCATCAAATGCCCTTGCACCCAAATGTGCCATATCGACAATCGAATGCATTTTCAGCTTTTCCCGCAGTTTTTCATAGCTGGAAAGGAACATCCAAGCGTGCTGGGTAATCATGGCATACAGACCATTCCGTTTTATCAGCTGACCGCACTTTTCCATAAAGCATGCAAACAAATCGCTCTTGCTATCCGGAAAGTTCTTCTTTACATAGGTCGACAGCGTTGTATTCATGCCAGAGCCGCCCATATACGGCGGATTGGTGCAGACCACATCATATTTCTGCGTCAGAATCCGAGCCACTCGCATCATCATTTCCAGCTGCTCTGCCTGCATCCCGAACGTCGGCAGGAATGCAGAAACCGCTTCGTCCAGCCCTGCCGGTTTCGTCACCGTCATCAGTGAGCCGTAGGTGTCAGCGAACTGGAACTGCTCTGCAAACTTTCGCAGGCTGCCGCTCAGCAGGGAAGTGTCTACATGCATCACATCCGCAAAATTCGCAAGATTTGGCTGATTTTCTGCCGATAGAATGCGGCGGTTGTATTGCCGTGCTTTCATCATCACCGCAAAATATGCCAGCTGATAGGCACGGCGGTCGATGTCCAGTCCGTAGAGGTTATTTCGCAGAATAGACTTTGCTGCATCTCGCTCCGACCATCCGCAAGCAGTGTAGATGTCCATCAGCACATCGAACGCATAGACGAGAATGTGACCGCTGCCCATGCATGGGTCAATGATTTTGATTTGTTCCGGCTGAATCTCCCGATACGCTGCACGCAGTTTCTCCAGTTCTGATTTTACGGAGTCTTCCTGTTCTGCCTCTTCCAGATAGTACTTCCAGTTAGCGTTTTCCGGCTTGCCGTGACCCTCTGTCCAGAGTCTGCCCAGCGAATTTTCCACCATGTACCGTACAATCCAATCCGGCGTGAAAAGCTGCGTAGCTGCTGGAATATCCGCTGCACTAATTTTAATATTCTTTTTCAAGTTGGCGAAAACCTTATCTTTCGGCTCAGAGTTGTAATATTGATACAGCCAGCCGATAATCTGCACCTGGTCGTTCCAGTCCGATTCCGGAATATCTTTCACCATATGGGCAATGACGCTATCTTCCCGCAGCAAGTTCTTCGGAAATAGCAGTTCTGTCCATCCGCCGATTCGCTCGAACATCTTCGGCAAGCCCTCGTTCAGGGCGTTGCACTGCGTGATGACGATGTATTGGTATAGCTGTTCGTTCTTCTGCTGCTCCAGAAGTTCCAGTACGAGTTCTTTGTCTAGCCCGTCGATTTCCAGATTCACCGCATCGGTCAGCACTTCCGGCTTGAAATTGCCGTCTTCATCCGAGAAAATGCGAGTGTGCGACGGGAGGTAATTGTTCACCTCCATGAATCGCAAAGCAATGAATCGGTTAAACCATGTATAGGCAGCTTCTTCCATGGTGGAAGCGAAGCCTTTCGCCTGAATTTGTGCGATGAGCTGGGCGCGCTGGCTCTGCTCTGATGGGGTTAACGACTGTCCGTTGACGGCTGCCTGTGATGGGTCATTTTTACCGTCCTCTGTAACTTCATATTCAAATGCCTTTTGTGTAACTGCCTGAATCAGCAGGATTCTTGCCGAAACAGCGAAATTTTTAATGGCGTTCTTGTTCATATTCTCACCTCAAATGATATGGAGGACATCATGTCCGTTGAGTTTTTGCAGCAGTGACTTCTTGATTTCCGCAACATATCGATCAATATCCGCTTCGCTTTTCAGCTGCATCGTGTGACAAATCGTGCTGCGGTTGATGGTTACCATGTCGATGTCCGGTTCTGCAACAACAAGCAATTTTTGCAGATACTGTTGCCGAATGTTCCCGATTTGAATTTTCATCGCATCGAGGCTGGTCAATTTTTCTGCATGTTCGGCAGCGGTTCGCTTTTCGATGAACACTGCATCTGCACGCTGAACAATATCGCCCTGTTTCACGTCAGCAGTCTGATGAATTTCACCCATTGCCGCTTGAATCTCGCCGATTACTTCTTCCCGTTTCTGTACAAGCAGTTTTTCATATACGTTCTGAATCGTCTGCACCAATTCTGGCAGTTCGCTGATTCGTTTGTACGGCTTTGGCATTGCAAGGATTTCCTTGATTTTGGAAATTGCAGCGATGGCATCGCTTTCCGTCTGGAAATATTCTTTTTCTGTGTCCAATTGTTCTGTCTGTGCTTTTGCACGGTCGAAAATCTCTCTTTGTACTCGGAAGAAAGTGTCCACATCGGAAATATCTTCTGAAAAGTCCAGGAAATCATCTTGCAGTTCCACCGCTTTTTTCAGCAATGCAATGCTGTCATTTTTCTGTGCAAGCAGTTTCTCACAGAGTTTGATGCCATTTTCAACGACATTTTTTCCGGGATATGCGGAGAAAGCGTATTCTTTTGCAATTCGTCCCTGAAGGGCTGCACACTCTGTATCAAATTTTTCCGTGATATAGCGGAGCAGTCCTGTTTCATCATCTGGAATTGCTCCCAGTGTGCAGTTATGATATTCGCTGAGAAATTCCCTGCATTTCTTGATCAGTGCTGTTGGTGGAGCAACTTTGAACGCAATGATTGCCTTATCAATTTCTGTTTTTTTCCGCAGGTAATCTATGATTTTTTTATCACTCGGCGAGATAATAACACCGCCGTATTTTAACACCAACTTTTGTGCTGCAATCAATTCTGCAACAATTGCTGCAATGTCAATTTCACGCCAGCCATAGGGGATTGTCTGATAGCGTTTTTGCAGGTCGCCCATAGAGGTTGGGAGCTGTCGTTCTTTCTGAATTTCCAGATATTGCAGCAGTTCTTTGCTTGCTTCAGCGTTTGGCGATTCTGTTCCTGCAAGAGCCATTTGTCTGCTGCCGTTCAGGATTTGCAGAAGATCCGCATCACTGTCGTAATTTTTCCGGATATATCCCAGCTTCGTATAAACGCTTTCTACAAGAACGCTCATTGCCCGTTCCACGCAGTCTTTCACTGAAGAAACTTTCATCATCAGCTTATCGCCTGCAACATAAATTCGACCTGCAACGATGGCAGCAGAAATCAATTCCTCTGCACGCTTTTCATGTGCGGAAGCCTGATTTTGTCTTGCTCGGATAATAGTTTGAATCATTTCCGGAAGCTGTGTCACATTTTTGCTCTTGACATAACGACGAATTTTCATGGCATCTTCCAGTTCTTTGAAATAAGGCTGGCTCTCTGCCAGAACAATGATGACTTCATTGTCGGTAGCGGATTTCATCCGGAAAACGGAATCATCCATGGTATAAATTTCCGAAGCAACGGTGATAAAATGCAATGCGATAGAGCCGGTCAGCTGACCAATGACGGTTTCATCAATTCGTTCATCATAGGGAAAATCGTATTTTCCATACCGAAATTTTTTGCTGACAAACAGTTTTCCGAAGATAATATCCGAAATTGCTTTTGTAATAATGGCACTATCTACAGGAGTGTTCCGAATTTCACGGGCAATATCCTGTTCATCGTCTGTCAGAAAAGTATAAGTATCACCTGTTCTGGAAACATAGTTTTGCGATACCAGTCTATCCAAGGACTGTTGTATTTCAAGACGGGTGGAAATCTTATCCGTACGAATATCTTCTGCCATGAGAATGCTGATATTGTCTACATTTGCCTTGATATCGTCTACATAGCGTACAAGATATAGGAGCTTCAAGATATTGACATCATATTGTTCGATGCCATCATGATGATCCGCTGCATCTTGACAACGGTCAATGACACGGCGAATGGAGCTGTCCAGGAACGTGTGAAGGGTATCATAAAACAGATAGAACGGAACAAGTGCATATTCATCTTTGTTTTGGATTGCCTGAGCTGCTTCCTGAAAGCCGGAAAGCATGGAGCGTTCGCCGCCGGAGAGATGCTTTCCAGAGTTTCCATGCTTTCTGATTTCCGCAAGAACATTCTGCATCAAGCGGAACTGATAGGGAACAAACGGATAAGTTTCTACAAATTCGCCCTCGCCAGCGTAGCCCTTTAAATCAAGTATCGCATGACTGAACGTAAACAGGTTTTTCAGCACCTGATGATTCTTTTCATATTGCTGCTGGAGCAGTTGTTCTGCAATTTCTGTTTTAGTAAGAATTCGCTTTTTGATGACTTCGTCCACGGAAGAAGAACTCAAACTCAACCGTGTATTGAATCGTCCCTGAATCTTAGAAAAATCATCGCCGCTGATTTTGGTAATGCTGTCAATTGCCTCTTGAGAAGTTACCATGACCCAAACTCTGCCGCCGCATTTCGTCCCGATTTCTTCCACAATGGTTTGCAAGTTCAACATAAGGTCAGAATCCGAGCCGATATATTGACCAACTTCGTCAATCATAAACAACAGGCGGTTGTCTTTTCCTTTGCTTTCCACGTATTCTTTGATTTCACTCACAAGTTGTTCAATGCTCAGTTCAATTTCTTCTTCGCCATTGAACCAATTGCGGGCAGCGGTTTCACTCATGCCAAGTGCTTCACACATTGCCGCTACAATGTCATCTTCAAAGAAAGAAAAAGAATTCCGTGAACTTTCCCACGAGCCGCCATTGATACGTTCAAAACTCTTTTGGAATGGTTCTGTCTTTCCGGATTTTGCAATAAACTGTTCCAATTTAGCAATTTTCAAATCGTTGCCGTAAAATCCCTGATGTTCATAAAATACCTTTGCAAAAATCCGCAAAATGGCTGTTTTATCTTTTGTCAAAGGGCTTTTCGAATCGATATTGAAAAGAATTGTTTCCGTCGGAACTTTTACACAGTTTTCCAGTTGTGCATACATCATCGGGTCGTCAAATTTGTCGGCAAAATACGCCACTGCTTTTTTTCCGCCAACAGTTCGATTGGAAAGCAAGTACGAGAGCATCTTCAAAAAATGAGATTTACCGCTTCCAAAGAAACCAGAAATCCAGACACCAATTTTATCTGTTGGCTGTTCCAGAGAGCGTTCATAGTGATTCAAAAAAGTGTTAAAGTGACGACGCAGTTCTTTTGTAATCACATATTCCGACAGTTCCTGAACGATGGAATGTTCATCATCTTGTGCGACTTTAATGACCCCGTTGATGTCACGGTTAATATCTGATTTGTACATGTCTCGTAATTGCATAAAAAAGTCCTCCCTTAAATCATGTTGAATGCACGGTAATAGTTCCCATCTTGAAATTCATCAAAAAGGGAAAGTGCTTGTCCATTGTATGTGCCAGGATAAAGCATCACCACTGGAATATCCGAAAAGATATGCTGAAGATTGTCCAGGATGTTATGAGAACGCATGAATGGATAAACTTTTCCAACACCCGTTATCAGCAAAATATTCCCATGTGTATGTGGTTCATATTCCATTTTTTCTACAAAGTCTTCTGGTGAAATTGCCTTTTGCAGTTGCTTCAAAAGATAATCCGAACCCTTCTTTTTTTCCATAGCTGGAATGCTTTTCAAGATTCGTTTTTCCTCACAAATCTGTAAGAAAATTCGGTATAGGTCGCATTCTTTCAGATGAAACGCTTGATTTTCAGATTGGATGAGATCAGAAAAGAAACTGGAAACAAGCATCTCTTCTCTTGGGTCATAACAGAATACATGAATGCCAACTTCGTTCGATAATCCTTTGTTGCTTAAAAAGATATCATCCGAAAATCGTTTCTTTACTTCGTTCAATTGATCTATAATATTACTCATGGTTTCTCCCTCAATGAAAACAATTAAATGCTGGAAGTGCATCCAGATCGTTTTTTTGCCGAATCACTTCTTCTAATTCTGGATAGAGATACACCGGCAACAGATTCTGCGATCTGGTGTTTTCCAGATAATCACACTCGATTAAAAAGCGTACCAGAACTTGTTTCAGCTTCTTTAGTGTAGAAGCACTCCATGTATGGACAGCAGGCACTTTTTCAGAAAGTTCCATGAAAAAGATTGCGACATCCTTGGAGGAAAACGTAAAATCCTGTGACCGATATTTTTCACCAATTACCTCCGTCAGGAAGTCATATACAATGCGATTTTCGCACATAATCGCATAAAGATTGATTTGCTTGGCAACGTCAAGCGAAGCGTTAGCAAGGTGGTATACCAGTTCTGGTGCATTGAGGGCATCGATTCGTTTCAAACAGGTTTTTGTAATGTTTTTAATCATTTTTTCTGTTGGAAATTGAAATAGATTTTCAGAGAAAATCTCTTGCTCGATTTCATTCCGGCTCTTTCCTTGCAGCACTAGGGAAGAAACAATCCGAATTTCAAAAAATAGGAATTGCTCTCTGGTTAAGCCGCCATTGTAATGCTTTTCGATCACGTTTTTACTCCTTTGAAAAGTAGCAAGTTTCTCAAAATGGATTCTTTTGAGAAATGATGCGATTTATTTTTTCTATTCACATTTAATTCTTGATTTTTTAAGGTGATATAATCAATTTTATTATACCATAAGAAACAGCATTTTTCAATAACGCTTCTACGCATTTGTCAAAAATGCACAATACTTGACTGCTGTGATTTCATCTGTACAGTCAAAATGCATATACCAATGGAGGAAAAGTATATTTATGATGATGCATATTACTGAAAGAAAAGATGGACGTTTTATGGGAAGATTTGTTATTGGTCAGAAGAAAGGTGGAAAAAAGATTTATCAGTATGTTTATGGAAAAACTTATGAAGAGGCATTACAAAAAGTTCAAATTGGAATGGAAATCGAATCGCAATATAGACATAGAAAACATATAACTGTGTTGGAAGTCTATCAAGAATGGATTGTTGCTGTTGCAAATCGTGTCAAAGAATCTTCCTATGCGAATTATCGTACAAAGTTTGAAAAGCATATCATTCCGGAATTTGGAGCTCTACCATGTTCCGCTATAACATCTGCCAAAGTAAATACGTACATTAGGAAAAAACTTGCAGAAGGATTATCTGCGAACTATGTAAGAGATTTATTTTCCGTTTTTAAATCCATGCTTTTGTATGGGCAGGAGGAATATCACTTTTGCCTTTCTTTGAAAAATGTAGTACTGCCAAAACCAGATAAAAATAAAATAAAAAGAATGAATATCGAAGAACAGAAAAACCTCGTAAAATATTTGAAAGGTCACTTAAATCCTACTACATTAGGAATTCTACTCTCCTTGTACATGGGGCTTAGAATTGGTGAATTATGTGGTCTTACATGGGCAGATATTGATTTGAATGCGAAAATTCTGTCTATCCGAAGAACAGTTCAGCGTGTGAAGTCCTATAATAATGGTATACAAAAGACAAAAATCATTGTTTCCACGCCTAAGAGTGACACCTCTTTTAGAGAAATTCCAATCCCAAATTTTCTGGTGAGATATCTTCAAATGTTTCAAAAAGATAATCATTGTTATTTTCTATCCGGAAAGGAAAAGCTGATTGAACCACGCACGTATCAGTATCGTTACAAAAAGATTCTTTCTCAAGTAGGCATTAAAAGCCACAATTATCATCAGTTGCGGCATACCTTTGCCACAAACTGTATCCAAAATGGCTTTGATATCAAGACATTGTCTGTTATTCTCGGACATAAAACTGTTAATATGACTCTTAACAGATATATTCACCCTGATCATGTGCATGAACAAAAGCTTATGAATCAACTTTCATTGTTATTTTAGAATGTGTTGTTTCTCTCATGTTTTTGTGTATTTTCGTGTCAAATTGGAAACTTGAAAATAAAATACATGCGTAAAAAGGGATTTTTTTCTCATTTCTCAAAAGAATCCATTTTGAGAAAAATAAGTTTTATGCGAAGTAAATGCAATTAAGAGGGTAAGTATATTTTTTGCAGATAATAGAATCTCATTTAAGTCCTAAAAATCTGAAATATGAATGTGTTTTAGACGAAATACTGCTGTTTTAGGCATGGTCATTAATGTGTTTTTCAATTAGTATTTTTGTTTAGCATCTCCTTAATAAAAACGGCAGCTTTGATGATAAGCTGCCGTTTTTGTAATAAGAAAACCCCCGGCTAGGCCGGGGGTTCAAAAAAGCTTATAGCGATGGGTCTTGAAAAAAGAACTCCTTTTGATTATAATAAGATTGCGGCTACCAACT
>ERZ773276.1138-NODE-1138-length-22378-cov-8.960892_pt1 | contig 22378 bp, 14 predicted proteins | sample MGYA00511386_ERZ773276 | MGnify/ENA primary metagenome ERZ773276 (study PRJEB29015, sample SAMEA2737778) | human gut metagenome | biome: human gut; feature: human-associated habitat; material: faeces | place: China | collected 2012 ...
TGCCTGGAATTCACAGGCAGAACAGGGGCTTTTATTTTTTAAAGCGAAATCTCTGCCAGACGCTTAGACGCAGAGCAAGACCTGATAGATGAAGGTTTGCTCTGCGTTTTGTAATCAATACACTCAGCACGCCTGTAAATGACACAGGTCTTACCGTAGAAATGCAACTGCTTCATACGGGCACTGGAGCTGTTTCATGCAAATACGAAAGAAATGGAAGAAAAATATGGGAAACATCAAACATGGAGGACAAAGGAATGAATAACGAAGTTAGTATTACTGCCCTGATGAGTTCATTTGGACGGGCGTTTCATGCAGAAAATGGAGATCATCCGGTTTTCGCGGATCATCTTGCAAAAGAGCTGATGACAGCAGAAGAATATGCCGCCGTTCTGACTGGCACAAAGCAATATGTTATGCTCGGCGCAGATCTGGATACCTTCGCTCTTCGGGAAAAAGAATTCTTATCAAAACATAGGGTATTTGAAGTCGATCATCCCCTGACGCAGAAAGATAAAATAGAACGGATCACCCGTGCCGGTTGGACGATTCCTGATAATCTCACCTTTGTTCCTGCGGATTTTACGAAAGATAATGTAGCGGAACGTCTGATCGATGGGGGGTTGACGCATCTGTGAAAACATTTTTCTCATGGCTCGGCGTAACGTATTATCTTTCGACGGAAGCAATCAATACGATGTTGGCTGCACTTTCCGAACTTTGTGCGGATGGGAGTTCGCTTGTGTTTGATTATCCAGATGAGAATTTCTTTGATGCTTCCGAAAAGCGTGTGCAGAACACAATTATGATGGCAAAAGCAGGTGGCGAGCCAATGCAATCAGCCTTTTTCTATAGCGAGATTGAAAAACTCCTGGAGAAACATGGCTTTCTGATTTATGAGTTGTTGACACCGGATGATATTCAAAGGGATATTATCGACAAGGCAGGGGCGGATATGAAAGCCTTTGAGCATGTTAATTACTGTCTTGCTGTCAGGAAAAACTAAAAAGGCTGTCACACAACCAGTCGGATCAGGTAACTTTTTTACAAGATAACAGGATTGGGAAATTGCCCTCCGAAAAAAGATTGTCTAAAATATAACAAACGAGACAGGAAATGTTTCAATAAAGGAGGAAAAAGCAGCATGGCAGAAGTAAACGCTGTGGAAAAGCAGCCTGTTACCCAAGAGTACCTGAAAAAAATGGACGCCTATTGGCGTGCGGCAAACTATCTTGGAGCAGCACAGTTATATTTACTGGACAACCCGTTATTACGCGAGCCGTTGACGATGGATCATATAAAGAAAAAGATCGTCGGACACTGGGGAACCGTTCCGGGACAGAACTTTGTATACGTTCATTTAAACCGTGTCATCAAAAAATATGATCAGGATATGATCTTAATTTCCGGTCCTGGCCACGGTGGAAACTTTTTTGTGGCAAATACATATTTAGAGGGAACTTACAGCGAGGTATATCCGAACATCGGAGAGGATATGGACGGACTGAAAAAACTGTGTAAACAGTTTTCTTTCCCGGGCGGTATCTCAAGCCATGTTGCACCGGAAACTCCTGGTTCCATCAACGAGGGCGGTGAGCTTGGATATTCACTGGCACACTCTTTTGGTGCGGTATTTGACAACCCGGATCTGGTTGCAGCATGTATCGTCGGAGACGGTGAGTCCGAGACAGGACCGCTTGCAACTTCCTGGCAGTGCAACAAATTTTTAAACCCGAAAACAGACGGTGCGGTTTTACCGATCCTGCATCTGAACGGATATAAGATCAGCAACCCGACCATCTTAGCACGTATTTCCCGTGAAGAATTAGAGCATTTCTTCGACGGATGCGGCTGGAAACCGTATTTCGTGGAGGGCGATGAGCCGATGGATATGCACAGCAAGATGGCGGCTGCCTTAGATCAGGCGATGGATGAGATCAAGGCGATCCAGAAAAATGCGAGAGAAAATGATGATCTGACCAGACCGAAATGGCCGATGATCGTACTCCGCACCCCGAAGGGCTGGACAGGACCAAAGGTAGTGGATGGCAATCAGATCGAAGGCTCTTTCCGTGCACATCAGGTTCCGATCATGATGGACAAACCGGAACATCTTCAGATGTTAAAAGACTGGCTGTTAAGTTATCATCCGGAGGAGCTGTTTGATGAGGACGGAAAACTGATTCCGGAATTAAAGGCATTAGCACCGACCGGCGACCGCAGGATTGGATCAAACCCGCATGCAAACGGGGGTAAATTACTGCGCGATCTGCGTCTGCCTGATTTTAAAGATTATGCTGTGGATGTTCCAAAGCCGGGTGCTGTGGAAGCGCAGGATATGATCGAACTTGGCGGATTTGTCAGAGATATTTTCGAGTTAAATGAAGATGCAAAGAACTTCCGTATTTTCGGACCGGATGAGACGATGTCAAACCGTCTTGGAAAAGTATTTGAGGCAACGAACCGTGACTGGAACGGTGAGGCTTATGATACGGATGAATTCCTTGCACATGACGGACGTGTCATGGACTCTATGTTGAGTGAGCATATGTGTGAGGGATGGTTAGAGGGATATCTGTTAACCGGACGTCATGGATTCTTTGCAAGTTATGAGGCATTTATCCGTGTGGTTGATTCCATGTGTGCACAGCATGCAAAATGGTTAAAGGTTTGCAACCAGCTTCCGTGGAGACAGTCCATTGCATCCTTGAACCTGATTTTAAGCTCGAATGTATGGCAGCAGGATCACAATGGATTTACACATCAGGATCCGGGGTTCTTAGACCACATTGCAAATAAAAAATCAGACGTGGTACGCCTTTATCTGCCGCCAGATGCAAACTGTTTATTATCCTGCTTCGATCACTGTATCCGCAGCCGCAACTATGTCAATGTGCTCGTGACATCCAAACATCCGAGACAGCAGTGGCTGACCATGGAGCAGGCAGTCAAACACTGTACACAGGGTATCGGCATCTGGGAGTGGGCAAGCAACGACCAGGGCGAAGAGCCGGATGTAGTTATGGCATGCTGCGGTGATACACCGACATTAGAGACATTGGCAGCCGTTACGATCTTAAGAGAGGCACTGCCGGAGATTAAGATCCGTGTGATCAACGTTGTCGATCTCATGAAATTAGAGCCGAACACGAAACATCCGCACGGACTCAGCGATGCAGAATACGATGCACTCTTTACCAAAGACAAACCGATCATTTTTGCATTCCACGGTTATCACACACTGATCCATGAGCTGACCTACCGCAGAACCAACCGCAACATCCACGTTTACGGTTATCAGGAGGAAGGTACGATTACAACACCGTTTGATATGCGTGTACAAAACGAAATCGACCGTTTCCACTTAGTAAAGAACGTCATCAAATATCTGCCACAGCTTGGAAACAGAGGATCTTATCTGGTACAGCAGATGAACGACAAACTCGTAGAGCACAAACAGTACATCCACGAGTACGGTCAGGATCTGCCTGAGGTAAGAGACTGGAAATGGAATCTGTAAGATAAATCTGAAAAAATAGTTACATCTTTTTGCGGAACTGTGCCGGCGTAAGCTGGTGCCGTTCCGTAAATATTTTATAGAAATAACCTTTGTTGTGGTAACCGACCGCTTCCGTGATCTGGTCGATCGTGGCATCGGTCGTAAGAAGCAGCGTTTCAGCGCGGCGCAGGCGCAGAAGCTGTAAGTATTCCGTATAGGTAAGCCCGGTCTGTGTTTTTATGAGACGGTTAAAATAATCTTCCTGAAAATGAAATTCCTCAGAAAGTCCTGTAATGGAAATCTGGGTCAGATGATTTTCCATATAATCTGTGATCTCTTCAAATAAAATCCAGTTCATCTGTTTTCGCAGTTGTTTTGACAGCGAAAATTCATAATTTGTTCCAAGAATCCTGAAAATACGCAGCAGTAATCCCTGACAGATCAAAGGGGAGGCAACATCATGCTGTTTTAACTCGGACAGCAGCTGATAAAGCGCCTGTTCCATTTTTTCCATACCCTCCGGCTGTGGACGGAAATGCAGATACTGCTGCAGATTTTTCTGCTCTAATAATGCCATATTTAAAAAAGAAGCAATTCTTCCGGAAGTGCTCAGATGTTTCATGATATCATTAAAAATAGCATTTGTGATACCGAGAAATAAGATCGTGGAAGAACCACTGTCTAAGATTTCCTGATGTTCACAGTTGCGGTCGATCAGGCAGAGTTCCCCCTTGTGGAAAGTAAATTCATTGCCGAGGATCTTCTGACGGTATTCGCCGTCCACGATATAAAAAAGTTCGAGATATTCATGTGAGTGCATCTGGGTGCGCATGCCCGGTTCAAACCGTTTCTCGTAAGTAAAGGCGGTACCGGAGGGGATGATCGTGGCAGAAACAGTGTGAGGTTCGTGGATATCCCAGATCAGGCCAAACATGTGCTCTGATTCCGGAAGGGGATATGGTTTGACTTCGATATCGTGCTGCGAATACTCCGGACAGACAATGCGGAAACGCTGATAAATATCTGGTGATTCATAAGTTGTATTATCATAAAGAAGATGTCTGATATATTGTTTTAAGTCCATAATAACCTCATTTGAAAGCAGAAAAATGTGAAAGATTTTAAATATCTTTATCTTATCACAGTGCATTTTATGGCGCAATATGTCGAAAAGTATGAAAAAAATTTGTAATAAGTATTGTGTGTGTTTATTGAGAGGTGTACTATAATTATGCAAGTACATTCAAAAGCGAAAGGAAGAGGGATTTAGATGACAGGAGAACAATATGTAAGAGCAAATAAAAGAGTATATAATGTGGTAATAATCCTGCTGGCAGTGATGACGATTCTGTCTGTTATGGCATGTCTGGCGGAGTTTAAGATTACGATACTGCTTCAGACTGCAGCTGCAGTTGCGGGAATTATTGTTGTGAATACTTATGCAAAAAAGTTTTGGAATTCAAAAAAGGGTGGGGAAATCCTGCTTGGAACAGGAAGTGCTGTATATTGTGTATTTCTTTTACTGAATCAGAATAATTTTGTTTACGCATATGGAATCCCGCTCTTTGTTGCATGTGTTTTGTATTTAGATGTAAAGTTTGTATATTATGGTATTGGTGTAACTGCAGTAGGAAATATCATTCATATCATAGTGCAGGTTATTACAAAAAGAGCCGATGGGATAGAACTTTTTTTTAGTATTATCATTCTTGCAACAGTAGTTTATGCGGTATATGAAGCATCTATCCTCCTTACAAAATTTAGTGAAGAAAATCTGGAAATGCAGGCTGCAGCATCTGAAAAAATGCTGGCTACAGCGGAAAATCTGGTGAAACATTTTGATTCCGCAAAAGAAAAATTAGAGACATTAGAGGAAGTAATCAATAACAACAATGAATCTATTTCCAATATTGCCCAGAGCACGGGAAGTACTGCGGAGGCAATCCAGCAGCAGGCATTGATGTGTGAGGAAATCCATAAGAATACGGACAGTGCTGAAAAAGAAACCGAAGCGATGATTGATAAGGCAAATCATACGATGGAGAATGTGGCAGAGGGGGCGAGACTGGTAACAGGATTAAAAAATCAGGCTGACAATGTGGAGCAGGCAAGTAACCAGGCGGCAGAGTCCACCAAACAGGTCAGCAACCGTGTGGAGGAAGTAAAAGGAATTGTTGCGACTATCTTAAGTATCTCCAGCCAGACCAATCTTCTTGCATTGAATGCTTCTATTGAGGCAGCAAGAGCAGGTGAGGCAGGAAAAGGGTTTGCAGTCGTTGCGGAAGAAATCCGTCAGTTATCGGAGCAGACAAAAGATGCAACGAACCGGATTACGGATATCATTCAGGATCTGAATGAAGATGCACAACATGCGATGGACAGTATGGAACATTCTGCGGATTCAATCCGTGAACAGAACGAACTGATTGAGACAACAAAGAATAAATTTGAGACCATCAATGACGAAATGCAGTCATTGGCAAGTGCAATCGGAGAGATCGAGGGAAGTATGCAGTCCATTTTAAACAGTACAGACACAATTTCCCAGAGTATATCGAATCTCTCTGCAACCGGTGAAGAAATAGCTGCTTCTTCCACAGAAGGACTTCAGACAGCAGAACATGCAGTAGATGCAATGAAACAGACCAAAGAGATCATTGATGCTACTTATCTGCTGGCACAGGATCTGGAGTCTTATGCAGAATAGATCAGACAGAAAATAACAGTGGGAGGCTGAAAAGTCAGGTAAAAATAAGTGACTGTTCATACTGGTGTGTGAACAGTAACAAAAATGCAGGGATCAGGAGCAGAATGAATATTGCATATTGTGAAGATGAAAAGATCCAGTTAGAATATATGGAGCAACTGATCAAAAAGTGGGCAGACGAAGGGAATGACACTGTTACATATTTTGGCTATGGCAGTGCGAAGGAGCTGTTGTTTGAGCATCCGGACAGTTTCCCGTTCGATCTGCTCCTTTTGGATATTGATATGGACGGCATGGATGGCATGGCGCTCGCAAAGGAGATCCGGAAAAAAGATCAAAAACTTCCCATCGTTTTTTTGACGAACCGCAGTGAGTATGTGTTTGAAGGGTATGAGGTTGGCGCATTGCGCTATCTTTTAAAACCGGTGGAGGAGACAAAGTTGTTTTCTCTGCTGGATGAGATTTCTTATGCGCTTGGCAAAGAAAGGCGCTATCTGATCGAAAATGTGGGTGGGGAGACTGTAAAAATTCCGGTCGATACCATTTACAGTGTGGAGGCGAAAGGGCATTATATCCGTCTGCACACGAGCGTGGGTGATTATGAATACAAAAAGAACCTTTCTGAAATAGCAGGAGAATTGATGGAAAATCAGCCGGAACAGGCAGAAAAATTTGTCAGCACGCACAGGAGCTTTATTGTCAGCCTTGCGGCGGTGGAGCGCGTGCAGCGCACAGAGTGCATCCTTTCGGACGGCAGTAGTGTGCCGGTGAGCAGGAATGCTTATAAGAGTGTAAATGAAGCATTTATCCGTTATTATATGGAACATGGGGATATGTGCGAAAAATGAGAATACCGCTGATCACAAAATATTTAGAAGAGAAGAATATGGAGTACCAGAATGCCCTGCTCGAAAAACAGGTGCAGGAGGTACAGAATATCTATCTTACCATGCGCGGCTGGCGTCACGATTACCACAATCATTTACAGGCGATGAAAGCGTATGTAAAGATGGGGCAGTATGACAGGTTAGAGGAATATTTAGGATTGTTGGAGCAGGATTTAGATCACGTCAACCAGCTGATCGAGACTGGAAATGTCAATTTGGATGCTATTTTAAATTCGAAAATATCCTTAGCACAGAAAAACGGAATTGAGATCGACTATCAGGCAAAATGTCCGGAAACACTTGCTGTCAGTGATATCGACCTCTGTGCTCTGATCGGAAACCTGTTAGACAATGCAGTGGAGTCCTGTGAGAAACTGACCACGGAAAAACCGTTTATCCGCCTTTATATCGGAGTACTCAAAAAACAGCTTTACATTTCGGTGTCGAACGCGACAAATGAGACAGTGCGCAAGATGGATTCGGAGTACATCAGTAAAAAACGGGGAAATCACGGGCATGGATTAAAACGGATCAATCTGGTGGTTGAAAAGTATGGCGGGTACATTAACAGACAGAATGAGCCGGGAGTGTTTGTGACGGAGATTATGCTGCCGCTGTAAAAGTTTGGGTAAAAGCCGGGGAGAAAAGGTGTGGTCGGAAGGCTGCACCTTTTCATTCCAGCCTTTTGTATATTGGCGATACCGTTGGTGCACGGAAGATGACCTTCCGTGCACTTTTTGTGTGAAAGTTCAAAAAGCTGATAGAGTATAGACATAGAAGTGATATCACACCACCACCCCAAAACGAGAGGAGCCACACAACATGAACCAACCGAAAACTTACACCGCCGCATCCAACCAGCGCTACATCCTCCGCGAACTATGGCACTACGACAGATCCACCATCTTCTATGCTCTCGCCGAGATCATTACCCAGATCGGCAAAGGCTTCGGCACCATACTGATTCCATCCATGATCGTAGCGTTTTTAGAGCAGTACCAAAAAGGCATGATCACCCAGGAAACACTGCCCGGAGCAGTCGCAAAACTGGTAACATTTTTTGTCGGATACAGCATCTGGTGCATCATAACCGGATATCTGAAACGGAGAAACCAGTTCCAGTATGTAAAATTCCGCTGCGGCACAATGATCGAATTCACCTATCAGAAATATATGTCACTCGATTATGTGCAGTGTGAGGACGAAAAAGTCCAGCAGCTTTTAAAGAAAGCGGGAGAGGCAGTCAGCGGAAACTACCGGGGCATCGAGGGTGTGCTTCATTACGACGTCGAACTCTTAAAGGAAGCCGGGGCATTGATCCTGTACGCATCCCTGATCTCCGGTGTATCGGCATGGCTGGTCGTGCTTTTGGTTATCATTTCACTGGTCCAGATCTTAAGCTATAAACTGGCAAATAATTACGAATTAAAACACCGTGATGCAAAGGCGAAACTTACAGTGACACAGGACTATCTGGACCGTCAGGCATATGCAGTGGAAAACGGAAAAGATATAAGGCTTTACCAGATGAAAGAATGGTTAAGCGGACATTACCGTGCTGCAAACAAAAAATACCAGGCACTGCTGGCAAAAGAAAAGGCATGTTATTTTGCGGATGATCTCTTTGGACTGCTGCTGCAGCTTGGCAGGGATGTGGTCTGTTACGGCTATCTGATCGGACAGCTGATGCAGGGAATGTCCATCGCACGTTTTGTGCTTTATATCGGGATCGTCAGTGGATTTTCCACCTATTTTTCGGAACTTACGATGATGATCAGCCAGATCTCATCCTGCTTAAAGCCGGTCGGACAGATGCAGGAATTTACAGAGTTAGAGAATGTATATCACCATGGCGAGGGAGTCCGGTTAAAGGATGAAAAGGAGGCAGTGGAAGTCGAATTTTCACATGTCAGTTTTTCCTATCCGGGCACAGACCATAAGATATTAGATGATGTGAACTTTCGCATTAAAAAAGGCGGAAAGATGGCGTTAGTCGGCATCAACGGTGCCGGAAAATCAACGATTGTCAAACTGCTCTGCGGTTTTTATATGCCGGATGAGGGACACATTTACATCAACGGAACGGATCTTGCCACGATGGATCTTGATGCGTGGTACCGGTCGCTTGCAGCAGTCTTTCAGGATGCATTTACCTATTCCTTTTCCATTGCGGACAATGTAACATGCAGCATGGGAGAGGACTATGATGCGGAAAAATGCAGGGAGGCATTAAAGGATGCCGGCCTCTGGGAGAAAATACAAAAACTTCCACAGAAAGAGAAAACATTTATCGGAAAAGAGGTAAGTGAGGATGGCATCCATCTTTCCGGCGGGGAGACACAGAAACTGATGCTTGCGCGTGCGCTCTATAAAGGATGTGCACTGTTGCTTTTGGATGAGCCTACCGCAGCATTAGATGCGATCGCAGAAAATGAGATGTATGAGAAATACAATGAAATGCTGACTGGAAAAACGGCACTGTTTATCTCACACCGTCTGGCATCGACGCGGTTCTGTGACCATATTTTGTTCCTGGAAAGCGGAAAGATCACAGAGGAGGGAACCCATGAGGAATTGATGCAGAAAAATGGCGGATACGCCGAAATGTTCCTGGTACAGAGCAGATATTACAAAGAGGAAGGGGCACAGTCACATGAAGAAGATATGGCAGGAATTTAAAAGTTTTATAAAGATGATCAGCAAAGGGAAAAAAGATGTGGCTGTTGTCATGGCAGCCGGCGGATTTATGAAGGCATCCATTCCGTTTCTGGTATTTTATTTTTCGGCACAGATTTTAAACAATGCGATCGAAGGGGATTATAAGGCATGTGTGAAAAGCGTGGCAGCACTTTTACTGTCGCAGTTTGTCTGTGAACTGGTGAACCGGTTCTGCCAGAAACGGATCGAAGTGCTTGGAGAGAGCTGCCAGCAGATCATAAGACAGCAGATGGCAGACAAGGCATTTGAACTGCAGTATGAAAAATTTGAAAAACAGGAAACACTTGACTCATTAAGGCGCGCAAAACTTACGGCAGGCGGAAATGGGGACATCAAAGACCAGGTGGATACCTGTTACCAGATCTTTGTACAGTTTTTTTCCATGTGTTATTCGGTCGTATTTTTTCTTCTGCTGTTGCTGAAAATCGATGCCGAACAGAAAAAAACATTTTTTGTCTCCTATGGATCAACGCTGCTTTTGATTGGCTTATATGCAGTTGTTGTAATTGTGAATTTATATCTTGGAAAAATACTCAGCGCGAAACAGTATGAATTTATACATGCAAATGACCACAATAATGCACTGGGCGGCTATCTGGCCGGGATCATGACAGATGAAAGAAATAGCAAAGATATCAGACTTTATGACCTGTCAAAACTCTTTTTGGGGAAATTCAGACAGATGGTGGAGGGCTATAGTATTTATTTACAGATGGGAAAAGTAAATGGAAAATACAGGGGAATGATTGAGGGCATCAACCAGTTTGCAGCAGGCGCTGCATATCTGCTGGCAGGCATGAAAGCATTAAACGGGATGATCGATATCGGAAATGTCATCTTATATGCAGGTGTCATCTCACAGACAGTGAACTGTATTACGGAATTTGGTTCACAGGTCATTTCCTTTCAATTTTGTGCGGAATATTTAAGCGTTTTTGATAAATTTATACAAAGTCCGGCAATGGCTTACGATGGTACGTTGCCGATCGAAAAGCGGGATGACGGACAATATGAATTTGAATTTCATGATGTAAGTTTTGCTTACCCGGACTGTGGGACACAGGTGTTAAGCCATGTCAGCTTAAAATTTAATATTGGGGAAAAAATGGCGTTAGTCGGACAAAACGGTGCAGGAAAAACGACATTGATCAAATTGCTCTGCCGTCTCTATGAGCCGACGGAGGGTACGATCACGTTAAACGGCATCGATATCTGGAAATATAACTATGAGGAATATACGAGGGCATTTTCCGTTGTCTTTCAGGACTTTGCAATGTTTTCTCTGCCGGTCGGCGAGAATATTGCTGCAAGCAGTGCAGTGGATGAAGAGAGAGCATGGGAGGTGTTAGACCAGGTCGAACTGTCCGGGCGTGTGAGAGCGATGAAGGACGGCCTGAAGACACAGCTTTATAACAACAACGGTGCGGGCGTCGATGTCTCCGGCGGTGAGGCACAGCGGCTTGCCATCGCACGCGCACTCTACAAAGATGCGCCGTTTGTGATCTTAGACGAGCCGACCGCAGCCTTAGATCCGATCGCTGAGGCGCAGATCTACGAGAACTTTAATGAGATGGTAAAAAATAAAACTGCAATCTATATTTCCCACCGCATGAGCAGCTGTAAATTCTGTGACCGCATCGTTGTGTTAGATACCGGAAGCATTGCAGAGATGGGAACACACGACACACTGTTAGCCGAAAATGGAATCTACGCCAGACTTTATCAGACACAGGCACAGTATTACGCGTAAAAACCATTGAAAAAAAGTTACTGTTCACAGGTAGGCATTTTCTGAACTGAAAATGCCGTATGATACAGTGGTGGTAGCAGATTTTGCCGATTTGGAATGCGAAGCATCGGCAAAATCCGTTACTGGAACGAGGTACGAGTGAACAGTAACGAAAAAAATCTTAATATTTGCTTAAAATCCCTTATAAACTATATTCAGATGGAAAATTGTGCTACAATACCAATGATGGGCAGGTTTCGCAAAAACTGCCCCAAAAGAGAAAAATAAGAGGATGGGAGGCAAAATGTTATGATAAAAAAGAGACTGGAATGGTTAAAGCGCGGTCTGTGTATCACATTGGCGGGTACTATGATCATCTGTTCCGATACCATGGCATTTGCAGCAGAAGCGGCAAACGGACAGGTCGTAGAACAGACGGATGCCACAGAAAATGAGACTGGGGTTTTGACGGATGCTCAGTCAGACCAGACCGGAGAAAATGGTGAACATGAGGATCCGTCCGGGGTAACAGGACAGACTGAAGCCGGCGAGGCAGCCGAAGCCGGCGAAACGACAGAAACAACGGAAGTAACCGAAAATACCGAGAATACCGAGGTGACGGAAACTACCGAAGTGACGGAAACTACCGAAGAGACGGAAACTACCGAAGTGACGGAAACTACCGAAGTGACAGATCCTACGGAAACCACTGAGGTTACCGAAGAGACGGAAACAACGGAAGATACCGAGATTAAGGAAGCGACTGCAAATGGAGTCATCATAAGCAAAAAAGATAAATATGCAGTTGTCAGCGCGGGAGAAACAGTGACGCTTCCGGGATATTCGTTTGAGACAACGGGAGATGATGAGCCGGAGGTTGAGTGGCTGATCGATGATAACAGTATCGCAGCACTTACTACGTCAAAAGTAGATGGAAAGCTTACAGGAGAGGTAAAGACATTAGCAGCAGGTGTTGCTGTCCTTACACTTCAGGTAAAAGATACACCGGCTGATAAAGATAATTATTATATTGTCGTAAAACCGAAAAATGCGCCGTCAAGCTGTACGGCGGATACGACATATAATACAGTAAGTTTAGGCTGGTCAAAAACAGCAGATGCAGATGGCTACACCATCACACGAAAAGTGGAAGGCTCAGATACAGAGCAGACGATCGCACATGTGGATGGTACTGATACGGTGTCGTATAAAGATACGGCAGCACAGACCGGAATCAGCTATATTTATCATGTATATGCCTATACAAAATATACGAACAACGGACAGACGGATTATGCCAATACGGATACCTATGCATCCGTAAAAGCAACACCACAGCTTGGAAAAGCAGCAATGACATCTGTTACAGCGGAAGGTTACAGCAGCCTGACACTAAAATGGGAAAAAGTGGATGGTGCAACCGGATATATCGTATATCGTTCCACAGATAAATCAAAAGTGGACACACAGCTCACGGATATCACGAACGGTGCAGTAAGTTATGTGGATGCCGCACTGACAGCCGGAACGACCTACTATTATAAAGTACAGCCATATCGTGTGGTAAACGGCAAAAAGGTTTTTGGTGATGCGTCGGGCATTCTCTCCGGCAAACCGCTTCCGTCAGCGACAAGATTGAACGCAGAATCAGCCGGATATAAAGAAGTAAAACTGGCATGGAGTGCCGTGGATGGTGTGACGGGTTATGAGGTTTACAGAAAAACATCATCATCCTCTTATAAAAAGATTGCAACTGTAACAAATGGAAAGACAAGTTACAGCGATACAAAAGTGACAGCAGGTACAGCCTATACCTATAAAGTAAGAGCCTATAAAACGGTAAATGGAAGTCAGGTATATGGAGATTATTCCAACGAGGCATCGGCAACCCCTGCTTTAGAGGCACCACAGATTACAGTTAGAAATGCGTCTTACAACAGTGTGACGATCACATGGAATCAGATCAGCGGTGCACATGGCTATAAAGTATATCGTTCTACGAAAAAGGACAGCGGCTATAGAGCTGTTAAGACAGTCAATGATAAAACGACGATTACCTGTACAGATAAAAAATTGTCGGTAGGAACGAAGTATTATTATAAAGTCTGTGCATTCCGTACAGTCGGGGATAAGAATGTAGCAGGGAACTATTCGGATGTGCAGTCGATCAAGGCAGCACCGGAAGCAGTAACATTAAAATCAGAAGCAGCAGGTGCAACGGCGATCAAACTGACATGGAATAAAGTGAACATGCCATCCACAGGTGGCGGATATGCAGTATATCAGGTTGTAAACGGAGCAGATCAGCTGGTAAAAAGATGCAGTACAAAGAGTACTTCTTATACAGTGACAGGACTTACACCGGGTCAGAAATATACATTTAAAATCGTATCTTTTGCAAAAGATAAAAATGGCAAAAGGGCATATGGTGGAACTTCCAATGAACTTACTGCAACACCGAAACTTCTTCCGGTAACGATCGACACGATCAAATCCGGCAAATACAACAGCGTCGTATTGAGCTGGAATGTTACTTCCGCAGGGGATGAGGACGGATATATTGTTTACCGTGCAGCTTCTAAAAAAGGAAGTTATAAGCAGATCGGAACCGTAAAAAGAAAGAGCGGAGCCATGACCGGATCTTATACAGATAAAAACGTTAAGATCGGAAAGAAGTATTATTATAAAGTAGTAACTTACAAAAACATTTCGGGCGGTAAAATGCTCCGTTCCGCTTATTCAGGTGTAAAAGGCATTACAGCCGCACCGAGTATCACAACGGTTAAAGTGAAATCGGCAGGAAATGAAAGACTGAAAATTACATGGAAAAAGGTAAAAGCATCCAAAAACCGTTATGTAAAGGGATATGCGATCTACCGCAGCACTTCCGAAAATGGAAAATACAGAAAAATTAAGACGATCAATAAGGGAACAACAACTTCGTATGTGGATAAGGGACTTGTAACCGGTAATACCTATTATTATAAAGTTCGTACTTTCTGTACGTCCGGTGGAAAGAAAATCTACAGTGATTATTCCGATCCGGCATCCATGCAGGTACTTCCGGGAAAACCTTCCATCCAGGTAGTTGCAGCAAATTATAACACCATTACGGTCTCCTGGAAGAAAGTAGAAGGGTGTGATGGATATCGTGTATATCGTGCAACAGAGAAAGATGGAAAATATAAACCAGTCAAAACCTGTTCTTCCGTTAATACGCTTTCTTATAAGAACAGTAAGTTAAAGACAGGAAAGACCTATTATTATAAAGTAAGAGCTTATGTGAACAAAAATGGCAAAAAACTTTATGGTGACTATTCCGCAGTGAAACAGGCAACGCCGGTTCTTTCAAAACCAACCGGATTATATGCAGCCTCAATTGCTGAAAACCAGATCAAGCTGACATGGAATGCGGTGGATGGTGCAGAAACTTATACCGTATTGAGAAGTAACTCTGAGAACGGAAAATATAAGATTGCAACGGAACTTTGTACAACAAATTCTTTTATTGATTATACCGCTGTGACAGGAAAAACCTATTATTATAAGATTTATGCGGTTCGTGGAGAGTACGTCAGTGCAACAACGGATTGTGTAAGTGTTATATCGTCAGCACTTGAAGTGAGCACAACGAGTGTACTGATCAAGACAGGAACGAGTGTAAAAGTAACAGCAACTGCAAAACCATACGGTGTGGTATACTGGTCTTCTGCTAACTCTATGATCGCCGTTGTTTCCTCAGATGGAACAATCTATGGACTGAAGGCTGGAACAACGACCGTAAAGGCATCTGCAAACGGAATCACCAAAGAAATCACGGTAACGGTAAAAGACAAACTTGAGACAGAGAATAAGATCATAGATATTTCAAGTGATAACGGTACGGTAGATTTTAATGCGATCAAGGCAGCCGGATACGAATGTGTAATGCTTCGTATTTCCAAAGGAACAACAGCGGATGCGAAGTTCCAGACAAATTATAAGAATGCGAAAGCAGCAGGCCTTAAGGTTGGTGTATACTGCTACTCCCTGGCGCAGAACGCAGCGCAGGCAAAAGCTGAGGGTGATAAAGTATTAAATATTCTGAATGCACAGAAGTTAGACTATCCGGTTGTATATGTACTTGATGATATCTCATTATTGTACAATAATGTAACAGCAACACAGAGAATTGATTTTATCAATGCATTCAGGACAGAAATCATTGATGGTGGAAAACAGTATAAGTTTGCACTTGGTCTGAACCAGAAACTTTTACAGCAGTATCCGGGCAAATATGTGGATACAAGCAAGCTCACAGGAACAGATCTGTGGATTATCAATTATCGTGCAGAGAGTCTTGGAAGCGGTTACCAGGGTAAAGGTAATGTGGTAATGTGGAGATACACGAACCAGGGTACAGTAAATGGTGTAAATGGCAAGGTAAATATCAGTATCCGGTATAAGACTTATTAATGAGAGTACAGGATACAGACAGTAATCCGCAGGAATGAGGACAGCTATGAAAAGTTATGCAAAAAAAATCATGACAAGACTGGCAGCAGGGGCGATGGCGCTCCTGCTTGCTGTCGGTACGGCTGCAACAGATATGTCTGTGTATGCAGCAGAAACGAAAACACAGGAAGGCACGACGGAAAAGAAAAAGATCACAGGATTTGCAGATCTTTCGGACAACCCGAAAGAGATTCGTATGACAGGTAAAATCAGCCTGAACCGCCTGCTTGCCAAGATGCCGCAGAGCATTGATGTTTATCTGGATGGCGGCAAAGAGACAACGAGTATTCCGGTAACCTGGAGCTGTGTCGGAGACTATGACACGACGAATTATTTTGTCTATGAATTTGACCCGAAATGGGATACCGATCAGTATTCACTTGGAGCAGGACAAAAGGACAAAATTCCATACATCAATGTGGTGATCTCAGGGACAAGTCTCTATAAAGGTGCAGCCATTTCTCAGGATGAGAAAAAATCCAACGAAAAAAAAGTATATAAATTTGCGAAAAGAAAGCTCAAATTAAATACAGCAGCGGCCTGTGGTGTGCTTGCCAATATTGAGAGTGAATCTTCTTTTAACCCAACCATAAGCGTCATTGATACCAACGGCAAGATCAGTTATGGTATCTGTCAGTGGAATGCTTCGAGATTTGATGACCTGAGAAACTACTGCAGCAGCAATGGTTATGATTATACTTCCATCGACGGGCAGCTTAAGTTTTTAAAATACGAACTGGAACATTCCGAGAAATATGCATTTTCCAAAGTGAAAAATGTCGAAAACACTGCAGACGGAGCCTATACAGCCGGGTATAACTGGGCAAAATATTTTGAGCGCTGTAACAGTGTATATTTTGAAGGACGTGCGAAACGCGCAAGAGATGTCTACTGGGCAAAATATAACGGTGACAGTCCGGATGATCCGGATAACCCGGATAACCCGGACGATCCGGTAACAAAGAAATATACCATCAAATATGTACTCTATGATGGGGAAAATAGCGATGCCAATCCATCGTCTTATAAGATCACAACAGAAACGATCACATTGAAAAAAGCAAAGAAAAAAGGTTATACATTTGAAGGATGGTATAAGGAGAGCAGCTTTAAAAACAGGATCACAACGATCCCGAAAGGATCAAAAGGCAACCTTACCATTTATGCAAAATGGAAAGCAAATAAATATACCGTTCGCTTTCATGGAAACAAGGCAACCAGCGGCAGTATGCAGGAGATGAAAAATCTCGAATATGATATGGATTATACCCTTAGAAAAAATAAATTTAAACGCAAGGGATATAAATTTGTCCGCTGGAACACAAAGGCAGATGGAAGTGGAAAGAAATACGGCAACAAGGAAGAAATCGAGAACCTTTCTGCAAAAAACGGTGCAGTTGTTGATCTGTATGCACAGTGGTCAAGGGATACTTACAAGATCACTTACAAAACGAACGGCGGAGAACTTGCGGATGGTACTGCAAAGAAATACAACGTAGATACCAGAACGTTCAAATTAAAAACACCGGTCAGATATGGCTATACATTTAAAGGCTGGTATAAAGACAAAAAATGCACCAGACGTGTCACACAGGTCAAAAAAGGTACAATTGGAAATCTGACCTTTTATGCAAAGTGGCAGATCAATAAATATAAAATCAAATACGATGGAAACGGCGCAACCAGCGGTTCCATGAAAGGTGTCTCTGTCTGCCAATATGGCAAGACCTATACGCTTACAAAAAATAAATTCAAGCGCACGGGTTATGTGTTTGAGGGCTGGAATACAAAGAAAAACGGCAAAGGTGATTTTTATGAAGACGGAGAGGATATCCGTAATATCACAGCGAAAAACGGTAAGACAGTCACACTGTATGCGCAGTGGAGCAAAAAGCAGTACACGATAAAATATGTACTTGACGGAGGAACCATTTCGTCTGAAAATCCGACCGGCTACTATTACGACACACCTACGATCCAGCTTGCAGCAGCTGCCAAAGAAGGATATACCTTTAAAGGATGGTATACGGATTCTGCATTTAAAAACAAGATCACGAAGATCAAAAAGGGAACCCGTAAAAATTACAAACTGTATGCAAAATGGAAGATCAATACTTACAATATCGTGTTTGACGGAAATGGAGCAACCAGTGGTTCGATGAAATCGATCAGTTCCTGCAAATACAATACAAGCTATAAACTCTCTGCAAATACATTCCAGAGAAATGGATATAAGTTTATCGGATGGAGTACCAAAGCGGATGGCAGCGATACTTTTTATGGAGATGGTGCAACAGTATCAAATCTTTCCCTTACAAATGGAGCAACAGTAAAACTATATGCACAGTGGGAAGCTTTGTAGGATGACAAAAATGAAATTTTATTTAGCACCGATGGAGGGACTTACCGGTTTTGTGTTCCGAAATGCATATCAGAAACATTTTGGAAATATAGATACCTATTTTACACCATTCATTAATAATAAAAAGATGAATTACAAAGAGATCAAAGACATTCTGCCGGAACATAATGAAGGGATGCATGTGGTTCCACAGATTCTGACGAATCGTGCAGAAGATTTTCTGGCAATCGCAAAAGAGTTAGGAAACTATGGTTACGAGAGCGTCAATTTAAATCTTGGGTGCCCGTCCGGGACGGTCGTGGCAAAGCACCGCGGCGCAGGATTTCTTGCGGTGCCGGAGAAACTGGATCATTTTTTAGAAGAGATCTTTGCGGAATGTCCGCTCCGGATCTCCGTCAAAACACGTGTCGGTGTCAATGATGCCGGGGAGTGGGAGCATCTTCTTTCCATCTATGAAAAATATCCGATGGAGGAACTGATCATTCATCCGCGTGTACAGAAGGACTTTTATAACAATACTCCGGATATGGAAGCGTTTTTATATGCGGTGGAAAACAGCAGACATACGCTATGTTACAACGGTGACATCTGCTCCGTGGAGGATTACCGGACATGGAGACAGCAGATGGAAGAGAAAAGGGAATGTGCTTTTATGCAGGAATCCGGGCATCAGACGGATCCGGAGGACACTGGCAGCCTGGTGTCCCATCTCATGCTTGGAAGAGGAGTTTTAAAAAATCCGGGTCTGATCAGAGAACTCACAGGACATGCACCAATTACAAAAGATCAGCTTCACGCGTTTCATGATGATGTATTAAAAGGCTATCTGGATGTGATGTCCGGGGAGCGCAACACGCTGTTTCGTATGAAAGAGCTGTGGTTTTATTTTGCAAAATATTTTACAGAACCCGAAAAATATGTAAAGCAGATCAATAAGACACAGCATGTGGCGGAGTACCGTGTGATTGTTGATAATCTGTTCCGCGAGCAGGAATGGGAACAAAAATAAAAAGTAAAATATTTTATAAAAAAGTAAAATAAATAATTGTAAAATAAAAATGATTTTGCTATTGTAGAGTTAGATATCATACAGAAATGGAGGAGCCGTATGAGAAAACAAAGCAAAATCATTTTTTATGCAGGAATTGTATTGGGGTTTGCAGCAGTGCTTACGGGGGTGGCACTGTCGGGGGGAGAGAAGATCCCGAAGGATTTTACAGTGAGTTATGATGGAATCAAAACGGCGGATATTACGGCGGGCGTCAGTGTACATGATCCATCCGTGATAGAGGCGGACGGTACCTATTACATTTTCGGATCGCATATGTCAGGGGCATCATCTGAGGATCTGCGGAACTGGACATCGATCGGTGACGGATATACGCAGTCGAATCCGATCTTTGAGGATCTGCTTGGAACAGAGCATGTATTTGATTATACGGGAAGCAGAGACTCTGTGATACCGACTGACGATGGGACTTATCATGTCTGGGCACCGGACGTGGTCTATAACAGGGCACAGGACTTATATTACATGTATTTTTGCACGTCTTCGACCTGGAATGCATCGAATCTGTGTTATGCGGTTTCAGATAAACCGGAAGGACCGTATACATGGAAGGGAGCGCTCATCTATTCCGGATTTACAAAAGATACGATCGAGGCGACCGATGTGCTCGATTACGTGGACATCGACTATGCAAAAAAGAACTACATCATGGCGGGAAATAAATATAACTATGAGAAATATCCAAATGCGATCGATCCGACCGTTTTTTATGATGCGGACGGAAAAATGTGGATGGTCTACGGTTCATGGTCGGGTGGGATTTTTCTGTTAGAGATCGATGAGAAAACAGGCCTGGTCATCCACCCCAAAGAAGATGAAAAAAACGGTGTGGATCCGTATTTTGGCAAACGTCTGCTTGGCGGCGGACACAAATCGATCGAGGGACCTTACATTCTCTATGATGAGGAAAGCGGATATTATTATCTGTTTGTTTCCTATGGTTCCCTGACGAGAGAGGGCGGCTATCAGATGCGTGTGTTCCGCTCAAAAACGGTGGATGGAGAGTATGTCGATATGAATGGGGCATATCCGGGGATGTGGGATGACAATGCAGCTTATGGCTTAAAACTTTCCGGCAATTATTATCTGCCGGGTCTTAATAAGGCATATATGGCGACCGGGCACAATTCAGCTTTTGTGGATGAAGATGGAAAGAAATATATTGTATACCACACGCGCTTTGACAACGGACAGGAATATCACGAGCCGCGTGTACACCAGTATTTTCTGAATCAGGATGGATGGCCATGTATGCTTCCGTATGCGACAGACGGCGAGACGATCGCAGAAAGCGGTTATGACATTTCGGAAGTGGCGGGAACTTATTATGTGATTGATCAGGGAACCTCAATTAGTGCCAGGATTGCACAGCCGGTAAAACTGGTACTGATGGAGAATGGAAAAGTGTACGGCGAAAACTTAGAAGGCATCTGGAGTATGGAGCAGGGCACCTGTTATATGACGATCACATACGGGGAAAAAGAATATAACGGTGTATTCTGTCAGATGAAAGATGAAGCAGGCACGGATGTTATGACATTTTCTGCGGCAGGAGCAGATGAGAGTGTCTGGGGCGTTAAATATTTTGAGTAAAATGAAAGCAAAGACGTGAGAAACGGCAGACGGAGCATAAAATACTTGCAAAGAACTCTTTCCCATGGTAATGTGGTACGTATCTAAAGTTTTGGGAAAGGAACGGGTACAAATGTTAAAAGCGATTGATGATTTCGTCTGGGGAGTTCCACTGATCGTGTTGATCTTAGCGGTTGGTATCTTTCTTACGATCCGGCTGCGTGGACTTCAGATCACGAAACTGCCACTTGCCATAAAACATATGGTGGCAAATGAAAAAAACGGAGAACACGGGGAAGTTTCAAGTTTCGGCGCACTCTGCACAGCATTGTCTGCAACGATCGGAACAGGTAACATTGTCGGCGTGGCAACCGCGCTTGTCGCCGGAGGACCGGGTGCACTGTTCTGGATGTGGATCGCAGCACTGCTTGGAATCCGTTTCAGAAAGGCATTCCCGGCGATCGTGATCGGTGTTTGTCTGGCAGCATGTATCATGACGATCATTTCTTATGGAATCGTTGGGGGGATATTTGGTTAAACTAACGGCAGGAAAAGGAGGCATGAACGATGCTGATGGAACAGAATGAAAAAGGAAGAGATACGATATGGCGTGTCGTAATGGCAGTGACAACAGTACTGATCCTTCTGATCGGTATTTTCTTCCTGACAAAGCTTTTTACTGCAAACCCACTGGAAGGAACCTGGAGTGATACAGAGAACGGAATGGTACTTCATATCAAAAGTGACGGAGTGATGGAGATCACGCAGGCACTGGAGGCGGAGACTGTGACAGTTCCTGTTGAATATTCAATGGACAGGAATACAAAAAGGTTTGCGGTTCATATAAAAGACGAAGAACTTGAAAAAGCGGCAGAAAAGCTGAAAGAACAGAAAAAAGTTGTTCAGGCGTATGTAATGGACGAAATATTTGATAAGATGGGTGCAGGTGAGGCAATAATAGCACCGTATTACGCAGGTGACGCTGTAACGCTTATGGACGAATATGAGGACCTTGGTTTTGTAATTCCCGACAGCGGTACAAACTTGTTTATAGATGCGGTTTGTATTCCTAAGGGCTGCAGAAATAAAGAGGCGGCGGAAATGTATATTAATTTCTTGAATGAGCCTGACGTTGCATATGCGATTGCAGATTTTATCGGATATTCAACTCCAAACCAAAAAGCATATGAAATGCTTGATGATGAAGTGAAAAATGACGGTATATCTTATCTTGATGATGATTATATCGAGGAAAAAACGACTGTTTTCTGTAATCTTTCAGATGAGGCAAATCAGAAAATGCAGACGCTTTGGACTGATATGAAGTCGTCAGAAGAACAA
>ERZ773276.1139-NODE-1139-length-22372-cov-14.256665_pt1 | contig 22372 bp, 23 predicted proteins | sample MGYA00511386_ERZ773276 | MGnify/ENA primary metagenome ERZ773276 (study PRJEB29015, sample SAMEA2737778) | human gut metagenome | biome: human gut; feature: human-associated habitat; material: faeces | place: China | collected 2012 ...
AAAGCCGTGTCCTGACATTCAAGGACAGAAAGGGAAAACAATACCTCGCTCATATAGAGGTGGGGAGTGACAAGCTCATGGTTGTGCCGGAGGGCAAATACCTCGAGAACCGCTGTCCGCACTGTGGTGGGCGCATCAAGATTACCTCTAAGGGGTACTTCTGTGAGCATTACTTCGACAAAACTGATGCTTGCAAGTGGCACTGCAACGGTATCCTCAGCCACCGCTTCATCCTGCCGCATGAGATAGAGGCTTATCTTGACGGACATCCAACGGTGCTCGACGGCTGCTTCAACTCGCAGGGACGTATCTTCTCGGCGGTATTGATGGAGAGTGATGTCTATGGCATGTCGCTGTCGTCGGTTGTCGGCAAGTGCCCTGTCTGCGGCGAGGACGTGCTGGTCAGTCCCGTGGCGTTCAACTGCTCCTGCCATGAGAAGTTAGGCGAACCGTACCATCTCACGCTCTGGCGGCATATCCGTGGGCATGAGGTGACGCTGGACGAACTTCATGAGCTGCTGACCGATGGCGTTACCAAGAAGGAGGTGATGCTCATGGACGACAAGGGCTCGCTGTCGAAAGCTTATCTGCGGTTGTCTGATGACCACAAGCGGATCGTAGCTGACTACAACATCTACAACTGAGAATTCATTCAACTGATTACAAACCATTCTAACCAATAACATGAGTACTATGAACAAGAAGAAACTGCTGAGAAAGGCGGCCTTGGAGACCGGCCTTTCCATCAAGGAAGTGGAGAAGGCGGTCGATGCCTTCCTCTGTGCCGTGTCTGACATTCTCCGTGAGGACGGGGAGGTTATCATCCCCGATTTCGGGAAGTTCTACGTGAGGGAGCGCGGTGAGCGTGTCTGCCGCAATCCGCAGACGGGTGAGGAGTTCATCGCACCGCCAACGAAGAAGGTGAAGTTCAAGGCCTTCGGCAACGTGACCAACTACAACTTCAAGTATGGACGATAACCGATTGAATATGAAGAAGTCGTTATTGCTATTGATGGGTGCCGCACTGCTGATGTCGTGCGGCAACTCCAGTGAGAAGATGAAACGGCTGGCAAAGGAGAACCTGGAACTCAGCGTGGACTATCCCAAGCAGCTGCGAGTGATTGCCGTGTCGGAGCCGGACTCAGCATTCGGGGCAGGCTACTTCACGAAGGACGAGGTGAAGGGGATGCTCAAGACGATGCAGGTGGTCACGGACACTATCATGAAGCGTACCGACAACATGAGCCGTTTCAATCCTGCCGACCACTATGTCGTCAGTCTTGCCGAGAGGCAGATGCGAAGCATGGCTGAGATCCGCTCGCTAATCATGAAGGGTGACAAGAAGGGTGAGTTCAGCGGATGGAAAGTGAAGATCGACTACCAGTGTGTCGATGCAGCCGGACTGCCGTACCGCTCGGAGCGTTGGTGCTTCATCGACAAGGAGGGCAAACAGGTGTACAAATCCTTTGAGTTGCCGATACCATGAGACACAGACTAATCAACCATGAGTCAAACCAACTAATCGGACACTACTATGGAAACACTTAACATGACGTGGGTGAACCTGCTTAGAATGCAGTTCATCGAAATCCTGGAATTCTACGAAGAGAACCCGGAGCGGTTCCAATACAAGGAGCTAAAGAAGGCCTACGATGCCTTGCTGTCGGTGAAGAGCGTGGAAGAGTTCAAGCAGTGGCGGAAGCTGCTGAAGGACTATGGTCTGTCGTTCACTGACATGGACGGCACTGCCCATAAGGACAATCAGCTCGGTATTCTCGACGATTACGCAGAGGGTGCCAACGACAAGATCCTCGATGTTTTCATCAGATGGAAACTGAGCTTCAATCCAAAGAATTGGAAGAAAGTGAAGCAGTGGAATAGCGAAATCGTGGACATACTTGTCAAGGCCACACAGCGCGAAGAGGATGTACACATTGTTATTTTTCCTTGCGGTAAGCCGAATGCCAAGCGATGGGCGGCAATCGGGCAGGATGCCGACCGGCTCTTCGAAGTCTTCGGATGGCAGACGGGGCGTGTCAATGCGACTAACGGACCGGTGAGCTGGATGTTCATCAATGGCTATGGGCTTGACGTGCTGCGGCAGAGTGGGTACAGCATTCAGATTCGTGACTTCGGGGAGTTTGATATTCTCTCGACAGCTTTTGAGGAGGACAGCGTCGCCTCGCTGCAGCAGTTCATCGACTACTTGCGGATGATGGATCAGCTCTCCGCTGAACAGATAGAGTTTCTTAGGAAAATAAGACCGATTATCTATCCGCATCCCGGTTATTGGGAGCTCACTTATGGAAACCTTGTCCTTGGCAAAGACAGTGTTGTCGCGGAGTTCGACAATGGCAAGAAGGTCACGCTGGCACAAGGCAAGAACTGGAGAATGCACGAGCTATTCCGGCCGATGTTCGTAGAGATGGGGGCTGAGCTTGGAGAGGCGTAGTCCTGTTGAGAAGGTAATCAGTGCGTAAGGCAAGTGGCGGAAGAAGCTTCTCAGTTGCACTTCGACACTACTTCCGCCACACGCCTTGCGCACAAGCCCTTGAACGCTTCACTTCGCCCTTTCGTCCATGGTCGGTGAGGGCGAAGTCAAGCTTTTGATATGCTTACGCAATATTTGGAGATAATGGAGTATCACCTATATAATAATGTTATGCAACGCTACACAACAGAATTGTCGAGGAAAAGTCGTACCTTTGTACCCGATATGGAGACAAAGATTGAGACAACGAATACTGGCGGCAAGGTGCTTGCCTTAGATGGTGAGGAACTTGTTGGCCGACTGGAATTCTCTTTTGACGGAAACGTCATGAGTATTGACCACACCTATGCTTTCAAAAAGGGTATGGGCATTGGTGGCGTGCTTGTCAGTGCCGCCAATGACTATGCAGTCAGCAAGGGACTGAAAGTAATGCCTGTCTGCTCATTCGCTTCCGCATGGTATGAGCGGCATCCTCAGTTCGGGGATATTCTTGACAGAAAGAACTGAAAAAGTCAGTCATCGTCTTTGGGCAAGTCCATATCCGCTGTCGCATCAAACAAGGCGTTCATTCGCTTTGAATGACCAATTATAAGCCTTATCTTTGCAAAGGTAATTGTAAGATACAAGAATGATACATAATATAGCGTTTGATTTCGGAGGTGTGCTGGTAGAGTATGACTTTCCAAAGTACTTCACCAAGTTCTTTGGCAACCGTGATAAAGCAATCTGGTTAACAAACAACATCCTCACTGAAGAGAATAATGACAAACTGGACAAAGCGGACAAACCATTCGATGAATATATAGCAGAGTGGGAACAGCCCCGGAGTATGCTGGCTCACTGGATGCTTTTGACAAACATTATGCAGATATTTATCCTTATGAGGTTCCTGGCATGAAAGACCTGATGAAGGAACTAAAATCGAAAGGCTATCGTCTGCTTGGTCTATCCAACTGGTCAACGAAAGTCTTTGATGTCATATATCACCCACATTATCGGATAATAAGCAAGGAAATATTTGACAGAGAGCTAAAAGAGAACTTCCTTAATTGTTTGCGTAAACATACAAATAACTGAAATAGCCGAACATAGTGTTCGTATATACTAATTAATTTTGTGCCCAAACAATAAAATTAATACATGAAGAATCTGAACGACTTCAATATCGACGATATGTTTAATGATAATATATCAGAAGCGGTTATAGCTAATGCAACCTCCTTAATCGAAGATTATGGAGAGAATATAGCTATACTACATGGCATCAATAAAGAGTTGGAAGACAAGCGTATTCTTATTCCTATTGCTGTAAGAAAAGATAATTATAGCCCTTATAAGTATGGATTAATTGACAAGGCTTATAAAATAATAGTAAAACCAGAATTTGATGTAATTGCTGATAACGTCCTTTATAACAAACAATTAATTCGGGTTGGTAAGACTGTTCCTGTTGTATATGAAAGATCTATAGGTAGTAACAATGGAGAAATCCATTTAAGGGAAAGATATGGAGTCATTGATACAAATGGAAAGACAATACTTGAACCAAAATTTGATGACATATACTTTTCAGATAACTATAATCTTATTGTAGTTTCAAACGGACCGACGAATATGAATCAAGGTTCTGGTTTATTCAACAGATCAGGCAAAGAAATATTACCTATCGGCTCTTATTATAAGATATATGGCTTTTACAGAGGACTTGCCCGTGTTATAGAAGGAGGAAAGTGGGGAATCATCAATTCCTATGGCAAATTGCTTCTTCCTGTTATATATGACAATATTTGGAATTTCGATGGTAAAGATTTCAACTCAATTATAGTCGAGAAAGATGGTGTAAAGTCCGAAATCTCATTGTCCGATATTGTCAATGGTAAATACATTTCCAACAATTACTCAAATGATTTGCCCTTTTAATAAAACATGGTAGAACAGGACAAGTTGATTTTTCAACCAATCACCCACCTCTGCAATAAGCAGATTTTTTTAGTACCAAAAACGAAAAAAGACAAATTTCGTACGTTGAGTTCGAAAATATTATGTAACTTTGCGACAAACAACTAAAAGCAAAATCAACTTATGGTCAAATCTTTAAGTGAAAATAAATACAGTTAATGCAGGCTGCAATACTCAATCATTTGAAAACTGCAATCTGCAAGAGGTTTAAAACCTGAAATTAAACAAAAGCACATCCAACGAACATACTGTTCGCACAAGTCCTGTACCTTTGCAAAAAAATAAGAAAGTCATATGAGACTAGACAAATGGTTTATATCTAACTTGGATGATTCACAGCGTCAGATTATCGTAAGAGACCCTAACGAAAATCTGATAGTCCAAGGTGCGGCTGGCAGTGGTAAGACAAATCTTGCTATACACCGTGCTGTACAGGCTAGTGCATATAGCAATTCATATGCTTTGGTTGTATATACCCAAGCCCTTAAGAGAATGGTCGCATATGGTATGGATGCCCTTGGACTTGATAAAGAAAGAATTGCCTATGACTGGGCATGGGAGCACCGTGGCTTTGATCTCGTTGGAGATGTTTATTGTTTAAAAGTAGATAACCTTTCTGTTTCCAACAAGAAAGTATTTATTGCTCAAAATGGAACGCTGCGTGAATTTGAGAAGGTAGGAAACTGCTATGAAAATGCAAAGAGTCTGTATCCTAATGACACTCTTGTAAGTCTTGACTTTGGAGACTGGGTTGCTAGTAAATTTTATTATGCCTTTGGCAGACGCTCAACTTGGTTTCATGAGATTAGTTTAGAGCCAGGAATTAATGTTGCCAATGACAACATGGTTCTTATCCCTAGTGGTACCCTATTTAGAAAAGCAGAGGATAAAATAGATTACCTGATAGTAGACGAGGCACAAGACTTTGACGTAAATGACTATTTATATAGATTCTTGCCAAAGGTCAACAAGAGCCTGTCCTTATTTGGAGATTCTGCCCAAAAGATCTACATTAATAGAGGAGCATCAATGGATCAGATAACTGCTGCCTTACGCTATCGTCGTCTGTTCCTTAAGTATAACTATCGGTTGCCAAAATCTATAGCAAAGATGGCACAGGATATTCCTGTACCACCAGTTGACCTGATGTCTGACAACATGAAAGATGGTGGGAACAGTGACTATCCACAATATCCAAAGCCTGTCGTACAAAAATACGAGTCAAGGGAGAAGGAGTTGGAAGGCATTATAAATCGTATCAAGATGGAAGATCTTGACGATGTTGCGTTGCTTGTGAAAGACGAGAAGGACGTGAAATTCGTTCACGATTTCTTTGCTGCGCATGGCATCCAAACCCAAGTGTTGTATAGAACCGGAACCACTCCTCCGTATCATACTATAAACACACTGGATTTCACCAACAATGATCTGCCATGCATATTGACATACTATGCAGCTAAGGGAACTGAGTTTGACAACGTATTCGTTCCTTTTGCCAACGAAGGCGAGTGTGGAGACAGGAATGCCTTCTACGTTGCATGTACACGAGCTTCACATAGCTTATATATAACTTTCTCAGGAAAGCATATAACAAGCTATCTGAATAATGTAAAGCCATCATCCATTGTCGAGAAGGACATTCCTTCAGATGCATGGACGGCAAAACGACCATATAAATAAAAGACATGAAATATTGGATTATCATAGATTCTTGGAATTTGATGGAGACTTTCGTTACCGAGAGCTTATCTCCACATAATTTTTACGAGAGCAGGAACTTTGGCAATGATTTGACAAGATTCATTTCCAAAGAAGGTGAATCATATACTGATTTGGTACTTTATGAAAAAGAACCGAGAGCGAAATATGCTATACAGATTGATGATTCAATTCTGGATAAGGGATCGATTCTGCCACCTTCTAAGCCCAAGAAAAGCAAATCAAAAGATATAGATTTCTATTATTACCCCAAGACTATTTACTACCGGAAAGGCGCTGTAAGATTCCGCTTTGACAGTGATGTTCTAAGGAATGCTTTTATTGCAGAGTCTAAGATTATAATCGAGGTAAAGACCATAGAAAAATATAAAGACAATTTCTTCGTAAAAGATTCCAGTCTACTGCCTCATTTGAGATCTGGCAAATCCAATAGTCTTGGCCTTAATACAAGTAAGTATATAGAAGAAGACAATTTCTATAACTCACTTAAGGGTGGTATTATTGCCTACGCATGCGGTGTATGTACAAATACAAGCACAGAAACGCAATCTTTACTGGTTGCTCTTACAGAATTGAAAAATAATGTGGCCGGTCTGAATACGGAAATAATGCTTAATGGAGATAAGATGCCTAACTTCGCATCTTCTTTAGCATCAATGGCCAAAGTCCGTATGGAATTGACAAGGAGAGGCACATCATCTTCTTCTGTATCAAGCACGTTTGGAGTCTTAAAGCATATTCTTGACGAAATACGCACAATATCCTTACAGCGCAATCGTGAGATTTTATCAAGTTATACACCCGAATATGAGAAAGAGAAGTCAAGACTTAAAAAAATCGAGGCAGAATATCAGGAAAGACTTCAAAACCTAGAAGAGAAGAATCTATTCTCTTTAGAGCTAAGACTTCAAGACATTAAGGACCAGGAGGTCGAGAATGGTAAAGAAGTTGGCAAGAAGCGTAAGTATTTTAAGAAAGGAACTAAAGAATATGATGAAAAGATAGAATTAAAGGCAAAAATCAAAGCCTTTAAGAGCGAGAATGCCGAGTATAGAGAGTTAAACGCAAAACTGAGAGAGATTCGAAATCAACTTTCAGATACCGGTAATGAAACCAAATACGACGCTACACTGAGTTCCCTCTTTGTACGCTTTAGTGATAATATCAATGACATAATAAAAGAAGTACAAGGCTCATCAAATAATGAAAATAACGACATCAACCTGTCGGAGATTTCAATTAAAGGGAATGAACTCTCTGTAGAGGTCAATAATGTAGACGAGATCGAAAACAAATACTTCACAATGCTTGCCAATTATCTGGTGCAGCATCCTAATGGCAAGCAGTCCGTGATCTCTGATGCAGCTATATTAAACATCATTGCAGACACTGGCAAAGAATTTAAAAATTCAGAATTTGCTAACAATGAAAAAGGAAAGGTCATCTTAGACTCTTTAAGACAATTATGGAGATACAAGAACCAACAGACAGAGTCTTTTGCTATTCCAAAAGGGATGCCGTTATTGCAAGCGGCTATGTCGTTCATGATAAAGCCACGAGGATTTGATCAGATAGAACGTTTCATGAGGAATCGGTCTTATCCATCAAAACAGTATTCATATATGCTGCTCGGTCTTCTAACAGGATTCGCAAATATTCCTAAAACACTTACTGCGACATTGTACAGCAATACAAGCAGAAACATTGAAAAGAAGACAGAGGATTACCTCTTTAGGCTAGAGAAGGAGTTGTTTGATACTAACAAGTAATTAAATTCAAAGCTATGCCGACAAATAAAAATGCCATAACACGTTACAAATATCTTGACGACCTGCTTTCAGACCGTCATCATTACTACGACATACATGACTTAGTTGAAAAATGCAACGAGAAGCTCAGCTACAACGGCTTTCCGGAAGTTACACAGCGCTGTATAGAGAAGGACATCAATTATCTTGAATATGCCCCATTCTATGCAGACATTGAACGTTTCCGAAAGAATGGCAAATCCTGCATTAGATATGCGAACCCATCTTTTTCTATCTTTACTAAGGAGATGAGCGATGAGGAATTGTCTTTACTAAGGGAAGTCCTAAATACATTAGGCCAATTTGAAGGATTGGACCATTTTACGTGGCTCGACAACTTCAAAATTGGATTGGGGCTTCATGAAGGGAAAAAGATTATCAGCTTTAGTACCAATCCATATCTTAGAAACTCAAGTTTGTTGGGAGAATTGTTCGATATAATATCAAACGAGCAAACAATAAACTTGAAATATCATAAATTTGGAGATTCCAATATTTATGAGGTCGTTGTGTATCCTTATCAACTTAAGCAATACAATGACAGATGGTATTTGCTATGTGCACCTGAGGACAATGTAAATAAGATCTTGGACTTTGCTCTCGACCGTATCGAAGCGGCCATTCCTATACCTGAAAGGAAATATGTTAAATGTAAAATTGACCTAGAAGAGCACTTTGAAAATATCATCGGTGTAACATTATATACGGACCGTCCGCTGGAAAAGATAACATTATGGGTATCGGATCGGGAAGCTCCGTATATAGAAACCAAGCCAATACATCCATCTCAAAAATTATTAGGTGGACAGCAGGGTGAAGAACTTCAAAGAAAATACAGCACATTAAAAAATGGCAAATTCTTTGAAATTGAATGTATTGAGAATTACGAGTTGATACGTGAACTATGTTCTTACGGAAAAGAGTTAATAGTATTATCCCCGCAAGAAATAAGACAACAAGTTTATGAGCGCATATCAGGTATGATGTTAGCTTATGACAAGGTGAATTTCGAATCAGAATAGAACGAGAATGGAAAATGTGACCCTAAAATTCGGAAATGGAACTATCTTCTGCAAAGATGGCAAAAGATATATTCATCATAGAGATGAAGATCAGGTTGCAGGTAAATATTATTACCTGAGAGTTCTGTATCTAATACATCTTAATTTCCCAGAAGAAGTATGTAACAAATACATGAAGATAATATATGCTCTTTGTTGTGTAGCATCAAAGAAGTTCAACCCCAAAGTCATAACATCTTTAATTGATATAGAAAAAGAGGAAGGCAAAGATGCCAATGGGCTTGCATTGTTAATGAGTATAATCTACTTAGCAATGATTGACTTGGAGCAAGGAAAGAAGACGAGCAAGGCTTTAGGAAAGAAAATCGTTTATGATAGTTGCTTAGACGTTCTCATAAAGGGCGTACAGGATTTTACTGCTGCAGAGAAATATGACAAGAAGCCTGATGACGAAGATGATGTTTTTAACATAATAAAAAGACTTAAGGAAAAATTATCGAAGCAGCGAACATAGAGTCCGCTTATTTTATGTAACTTTGCACTTGAAAGAAATATCGATCTTTGAGAAAATGACAAACCCTATTTGATTTTCATCCCGTTGCTAATTTGACGGGGGACTTCCATTTTCGGATGAGAAGTTAATCTAATGTCAGCTTATTGTGTTTTACACTTTGGGTGATGGTACTTATTTATTAATTATATAGTTATTATACTATTCTTATATTATAACAAAGAAAGAGGGCGAATCTTTTCTCTATAGATCGTTTAATAATAAGAAATGGAAAAAGAGCAGATAAAGAAAAAAATGTCTCATGTAAAGACACCTGCAGAACTGCTGGGATTGATAAATGAGATAAAATCAGAGTCGGAAGGCGATAATTTTAAGCCCATAGATTCTGAGCGATTTTTCTATTTCATAAATCCTAAAAGGACAGAAGGCCGTTATGTAAGTTTTAAGATACCCAAAAAGCGCAAAGGGGAATTTCGGCTGATAAGCGCTCCTAAACATGAACTAAAAGCCATTCAGAATGTTTTAAAAATTATTCTGGAAGCTTTTTACGAGCCTAATACCAATGCTATGGGTTTCGTTCATGGACGCTCTGTAGTCGACAATGCCATGGCGCATTTAAGGCAGAACTATGTCTTAAACCTTGACTTAAAAGATTTCTTTCCAAGCGTCTCACGCAATCGCATATCAAAATGCCTGCAGCTTAAGCCAATGCTGTTTACAGAAGAAGTCTCTAGGGCAATTGCAGGTCTTTGCTCAATAATGAACGGTGATGAAACTTGCCCAAGTTTTGTCTTGCCTCAAGGTGCCCCTACCTCTCCAGTTCTGACGAACATAGTATGTCGCAGAATGGATAAGCGTTTGAATCATCTGGCAAACAATTATGGCCTTAATTATACTAGGTACGCCGATGATATGACATTTTCCAGCAAAAACTATGTATATTCAAAAGAAGGCAGATTCATTCTTCAACTTCAAGAAATAATTACTTCAGAGGGATTTGTCTTAAACGAGGCAAAAACACGTCTTCAAAAGAATGGTGAAAGGAAAGAAGTAACCGGTCTAGTAGTTAGCGACAGAGCAAATGTAACCAGAAAGTACATCCGAGAGATTCGCAGTCTTCTATACATGTGGGAGAGATATGGCTATGATGTTGCATATTCAAAATTCTATCCTTACTATAAGCTTGAGAAGGGACATGTTAAAAAGGGCGAGCCATCATTGGAAAACGTCCTTAGCGGTAAGTTGCTTTATTTGAAGATGGTGAAAGGTGAGAATAACAACACCTATCTGAAACTGAAAGATCGTTTCAACAATCTTCTCAACCCTGTTATCAATGTACCAGAGCTCCCTAAAGAGAACTCCCTAAAATACATTGTAAGCTTCAAACTGGACGAATTCATCAAGTCTTTTAAAATCGGGGGCATCAATTTTTACATTAATAACAATAACCACTTACAGGCTAAATGTGATGTAATTGGCAGTCAAGTGCCAAGAGTTATATTAGTCTCACATCAGGTAGAGGAAGAATTTCAGGAAATGGAACTCAAGAAAGGATTAAACGACATAAATAAGACTGCCGTTAATTCATTCTACATAGCATTATGTGAGAACAAATTCAGGAAACATTTTTGGCTAATTATGCCAAATGCGCCTGTTACTATTTCTGACTCGTATGAATTAACCTCCCACGGATTAATAGAGAAGTGGGAAAAGGAAGGTATGAGTGCAGCTGAAAAAGCATATCGTCAGCAAAGACAATATATTAATGTTATGCCTGAGAAAATTGACCCCCACAAACTTATTGACATTTGGGAAGAAAAAGGCTTGGATGCTGCTATCAGCACCTATCTTGAATCAAAGACTCAAATATCTGATATGAAACATACCAATCAGATAAAAGACGACAGGGAAAGATCAGATGAAGACGGAGATCAAAGAACAGCAAAAGTTTATGATTTTTCGGACTATAATGGTTCCTCAACGGAAGACAACATCTTGAAAGGATTCATGAAGGATGTTAATTTCAAGGTTGTTTCCCATAAATGACTCTATATACATGGAAGAAGAAAAATATAGTTTTATCGTCGCATTGTTAAGCGACCCGAGACTCACTATAAAAGACAGAGATAGAGTTTCCAAGCTCTTGTCCAAAGAAATGGACAAGAATTTGGATGACCGTATCCGTAGAGTAGTAGAGAATATGAAAGGAGCAGAAAAAGCTCCTAAAGTATCCACTTATACAAAGCCAATATCACATAAGCCAAAGGACACAGCTGAATTTCTATCTCTTTTTAGTCAAAGAGAAGGATTTAAGTACCTTACTCACAATTTTGACAGTGCTGACATGACCATGGATAGCATGCTGTCAAAAGTAAGAAAAGTGTTCAAGGAAAAGAGTAAAGAATTTGAGATACCGAAATCATTATGGGCTCTTCTGAACACATTCATCAATGGAGGGAAATCTAAGGATGGAAGTCCTGCCCAATGGCAAGACTTTAAAGGAAAGTTTCATAAAGAGAATTACAATTCTAAAGCATGGATAGATTGGTCTCATAAAAACAACAATCAGCACCCTCTTGAGAATGAAGACTTTTCTCCAATAATTCAATTATTCCGTTCAACCACGAGAGTAGTCGGAATGTCTTCACTTGACAAACTTATAGACCTTATAAAAAAGAACTCCAAGAACATTCAAAAACTTACGATTGAAACAGAAAACATTGACAAAGCCGATTTCTATACAAATGTACTGAAATTAGTTTGGGGAATCAGATATATATTGAAGGACATGGCACAAGGTTATGCCTCATTCGACAAAATAAATATATCATATAAGCCCGAGTTGGAAGGAGACTTTTTCCTGAACAAAATAATAATTGTTCAGAAAGACTCCATGTCAAAAAACAATATAGATAAAGTTATTAAAAAGTTCAGAGGAGAAAAGAATGCTTTGACTGGAGAAGGAGGCGCATTTGCAAATATCGCAAGTAACCTGGCAGGTTACTGCAATTGGTCTGTAGAATCGCTTTTTGACGGTAAGCCTTACCGCTGGAATATTCTTAATGACAATCCTAATATAAGTGAAGTAGAGGAGATAAATCCAAAGGATGTGGTAGGCTTTAAGCACATCCTGACCTATTATTCAAAAGGCTAAACACTGACTATGAATAAAATATATCTCATAGATGACAATCTTGATGGAAACCGTGCAAAATATGGAGCCGGAAAGATTGATGAAGGATATTATAATGATATTCTGGAAATAAAAGACAAGCTAAGCAAGGATTCTGACCTAAGTTTCCTTGAAGATGCCGCATGTGTCTTGCTACATCGCTCTTACGAAGACTTTATAGATGGCTCTTATCACGACGACAGCCATTTCGTTGCCAACTACATTCAAAAAATGATTCCCGCATTAGGCACTACCGTACCTTTTGTGATTTTCAGTGATGGCGATCAAAGCGAACATGGAGAGATGAGAGAAGATCATCCAAACATGGTTTACAGTTTAGGGAAAAAAGCTTTCTACGATAGGCTTGTTGATTTCTTGGATAATTACAAGAAAGTTCAAGTTATAGATTTGAAGATACTAGCCTATGGAGCCAATTACCAAACTAAGATCGTAGAAGATGGAATAACCGAAGTCCTTAACTTATTGAGGGACTTAGCACCAGACGAGACTGTTCCACCTTTGAAAGTAAATACCAAAGCCCTAAAGACTGTTGTGGAAAAATCACTACCTGCAATAGGAGTAACATATGATGAACTGATAATTGGACTAAAGCTCAATCCTCTTAAAGTTACTGAATTTAAGAACAGACTAAATACCATACTAAATGATTTCATAGAATATGGAAAAAATTATTTTGCTTGGAAATGACAAGTCAAGCATACTAGCCAATCGCATAGGTGCAGAACCTATTATAGTTCCGGAATTACACACGAACAATCAAGGGGAAGTGTGTGATTTCGTAACAGCCAATCTTAAAAATGGTTTTAGCAAATTAGTTATAGATGCAGACAACATGCCATCTGTAGCTTTATCTCTTTTAATTGCGATGTACATTAGGCTCTCCCCTATGGAATTAGGCGAAAGTACATTAGCTCCTATTTTCTTCTTGTCTTCACGGAATATAAAACCATTCATGAAAGTTAAGGACTTGTCTCAAATTCTTTTAACTCCACATGTTCATTTTGAACCGTTAGAAAGAGAAGAATTAATCGAAATCATACAAGATGCTACGCCTATACAGAAAGATAGATTTCAAAAAGACTTTCTTGATTATATAAACATCCAGCCTGGGGCTACTATCGGTAGGCATTCTCTTGCAAACCAATGGGGAGCCAGTGTGCTATCAAAAATCATATTAGGGAAAGAGAAATATTCATATCCTGAGTTGATAGAAGCAAGTAAGAATCTTTATTTCAGGTATATCAGTTGTAAAACAACCTCGAATAAGATTCTGCCTACATCGTCGAATGAGATTATATTACTTGAAGCTATTGGAAAGAAAATACTCCTTATTGATGATGAAGCTCAAAAAGGATGGAAATATGTCTTGGAGAAATATTTTTCTCAAGCCAAGGCTTTTGATACTATCGATGAAACTGTATCTTGCTTTGAAGATTTTTCTTTGGACAGCAAAAAGAAAATCACAGAAGGAAATTATGACCTGATATTTCTTGATTTACGGCTTAATGGAGCAGTGGAAGATAAGACTTATGATCCTGAAGCATTTTCTGGGATGAAAGTTCTGAAGAAGATTAAATCTCTCAATAAAGGAACACAAGTAATCATGCTAACAGCCAGCAATAAAGCATGGAACTTGAAGGCTCTTCTTGATGCAGGAGCCGATGGTTACTATATTAAGGAGTCTCCAGAATATGAGTTCTCTAGAGATTTCTCCCTCTCCAATTTCAATTCGCTCAAAGAAACTATTACAAAATGTCTTAAGAAGACAAAGTTAAGAACTTTCTATAATGCGCTCAATGAATTAAAGGGTAATATCGTAAAGTATAACTACTTCGGTAAAGATACAGATGAGGTTACAATGAATTTGAATATCGCTTTTGATCTTATAGATAAAAGCTATTCCACTGCAGAATACTCATCTTATGCATATCTGCAACTCTTCCTGGTCATAGAAAAATATGTAAAACAAGAAAATGTCTTTGAAAAGACCGATTGTGATTTGTTTCTAAATGCAGATGGAGGGAACAGGTATTGGATACTTAAAAAGAATTATGCAACTGACAAAGAATATAATTCAACCCTCAAATTTTCATTAGGGCATTACAAGCTAGAAAGAACAAAATATAGTAGACCAACTATAGATACAAATTTCCTTGTATCTTCACTTCTGATATATAAATTCGGTCAAGAGACATCCGGAGCTATGGGCTGGACTAACATATACAAAATAAGAAATGGCAAGGCTGCACATCCTCAGAATTCACGGGTAAAAGAGGATGAGCTTAAATCTATAATCGATTTTATGCTATATTTCTTTAACGATGAGAACAAGAACTGGAGGGATAAAGGCGACGCTTTTGCTGAAGTGAGCGAAAGAGAGAGACTTCAAAAACTAAAAGAAGTATTCTCTTCTAGATGATATAGTTCTACATTTAAAATGTGTAGTGAAAAGATATGATAAGATGCCACAACCCCTATACATCTTAGGTAGAGTAATCGCATTATTATAAGAAAGCTAAAGACATTTATGGTTCATAAAGCAGTTAGTAATAGAAAATTTTCATAAAAATATAGCCAACGAACATAGAGTTCGTATCCACCTGCTAACTTTGCAACAGAAAAAGAAAATAATTATGAAAGAAACTATTTCTACGCTGTTATCAACACGCAAAATATGTCCGACTATAATTGGACATAAAAAGGCCATGAATAATGTCGAGTTCGAAATGGAGCAAACCTTCCTGCAGGAAGATATTGCTATAGAAGATGCTGAGTTTGAAAAGCAGCAAGCCATTCTGCAAGATGAGATGACTGTGGAAGATGCTGAGTTTGAGAAGCTGCAAAACCTGTTATCTTATACGTTGGAAAATGAATTATCATATTCATTAGGTAATAACATAGCTGATAATACTTATCTAGAAGACATAATATAGCTTGCCAACGCAAAACGAAATCAAATTGCATTTTAAGGCATAAACCATCTACTAATGTAAGCCTATTGCTAATAGATTAATTCTAAACATATAAGTCTTGAATTGTAATTCCCCAACAATGCTTGACCTTAAAATTAAATGGGGCTAAAAACTTTTAATATGGGTGCATTAAAACTATCCGTTATTGAAGAGCAGAACAAAGAGCTCGAGAGTCATATGAGGGTAGCTGCCAAGGACGGCAAACCTTATCGAGTTTCAAACTGCGACTGCCCTTGCTGGTGCTTTGTCAAGCAGGGAGAGATTCTTATGGATGACGTGGAAGTAGACGGATCCTGGAACATCGATTAGAACATAAGTGAAGGGGATTTCTCATATATAAATTCCCTTCGCTTTAAATATCCATCTAATGAGAAGCATAACATTCAAAACTAGAAGTGGAAATAATTATCTATACAGTCCGAATAGGAAAAGAACTATTCCTATTCCAACTTCACTCTTGTCTGAAATAATGGGCAATGGCAAGGGTGTTCACTCACAATTATATACATCTCTAAGAAAAAGGGGATATATGGACGAATGGCATCAAAACTTGTCTGGACGAATAACTGCAGAAAATGTAGAACAAGCCCTGAATAAACTTCCCCAGGTAGTTTTTGAAACAACAACAGCGTGCAACCTAAAATGTGAGTATTGTTGTTACGGAGACGGTTATGCTACATTTGAGAATAGGAAATCAGGGAAACTGGATTTTTCGACTGCCAAATCTGTTATAGATTTTATATGCGATAGATTCTCCAAAGAATCTGTTACTAGTATATGTAAGCAACCTTTCGCAATAAGTTTTTATGGCGGCGAGCCGCTGATGAACTTCCAGGTTATTAAAGACATCGTTGAATATGCCGAATCATGCTATTTTAAGAATAGAGAGCTAAGATTTACGATGACGACAAATGCCTTGCTTCTTGCTAAATACGCAGATTTCCTGAATAGACATAAATTCAGAATATTAGTAAGTTTAGACGGAAATAAGGTTCATGATGCCTATAGGAAAACTGTATCTGGAAAAGAATCTTTCAATATTGTTTTCAAAAATCTGAAGTCTATACAAAACAACTATCCAGATTTATTCTCAAACATACGTTTCAATGCTGTGTATACTGACAAAAGCGATGCTGGAGAAATTCTAGACTTCTTTCATTCAGAATTTAATAAATTTCCACAATTTAGCATATTGCATGATACAGATGGGGAGGCAAGAGACTCTGAAAAGATAAGAAAGATGTATAAGCCTTTGTCTATACCTGAGCCATATCGCTTAAATAGCAACTTGCTCCTTGAAAATCCTATCCATAAACATATAATAGAATTATGTATAAAGAGTTCTGAGTATTGCTATTACGACGAAGGCGAGCTAATGAAAGATTCATCCTTAAATGTGAAATATCCATCTGGGACCTGCGTTCCTTTTTCCAAACGTCTCTTTGTAAGCACAGATGGTAAATTCCTACCTTGTGAAAAAATCAACAGAGACGTACCTTTAGGAAATGCCAGCAAAAATGGTGTAATAAACATCGACACCGAGCATATAGCAAACAGATTCAACAAAATGCTAGCAGAGCAGGAAAAGTTATGCTTGAAATGTTATCTTCAACCATTCTGCACAAAATGCGCCCTCCAATACTCATCAAGCCTGTGTAAGAATATCATTACAGAAAAGCAACTAGCTAAGATGTTGACAGAAGTATATTCTTATATTGAGGAAAATCCCTGCATTATAGATTTATTGGAAAGAAATATAGTAATACGATGAGAAAATATCTATGTATTATACCTGATTGCGTTGTCAACGCCGTTGGTTCTAATGTCATTATTTATGAACCAATACAAAAAGACTTTGCAATTTTTAAAAGGGAAAATAAAAATGGTCAGAATTATAACAACTATATTATAGATATAGAAAATATAAATCATGACGTTATTGACACAATTTTGTCAAAGGGTTTTGGATACATTATCGAGGCAAATAAAGTATCTCCTTACAATGAAGGAGCTCATCTAACATTTACGTCCTCTATTCAAAAAGAAAGGGTAGCGTTTGGACACAATACCGGCTGGCATACGGCTTCATGCATAAAAAATTTGAAAGTGCTTTTAAACAATAACACATTTAAGGCAATTTCAGACGAATTAGAATCACAACAGTCCAATTACCCGCTGTTTTCATGTCAAAAAAAGACTATGGCTAAAACATTGTTAAGCAAGATCGAGGAGATTCTTGATATAGCTAATAACTTAGAATCAATTACATTTTGCGGAGATATAGATGACGAAATGACAACAGCAGTCAATTATATCAGTTCAATATCAAATGTTCCAATTATGATAAGAACAAGTTCTTACAATTATGACGAAGCCGTAAAAATATCGTCCAAATACAAGCAGGTTTACATAGAATTCTTACTTGAATTTCCAAACGATATTATTAAATTGCATAGTGCAAATTCAACACCAGAAGAAAAGAATCATTTACTAGCAATTATTAATTCAAAGTCATCGCTTCTGAAATGGTTGAATAGTGGAATAAGAGTATCTTACCTGCCTATAATCAAGGGCAAGCAACAACAGTACGACATAATCAAAGAAATGTTTATATCTTTTGAAGACGTAATAGAGACCACGACTACAATTAAAGAATGCCTGAAAAAAAGAATAATAAACACGTCTTTGTTCGGAGAAATAAAATTGGGAATAAATGGCGATGTCTTTCTTGGAGAAAATAAAATTGGGAATGTAGGCTCAGAAAGTATTCTTTCAATAGTAACAAAAGAGTTACAAAATCCAGATAATGCCTGGATGTATACAAGGACGAAGAAAGATGGATGCTCAGAATGCGTCTTATCTTTTTTATGCCCAAATATAAGTGTTTATGAGCGACAAGGCTTAATAAACAATGCATGTGGCAGAAAAATAATACATAACTGATAAAGAGTAAGAGACATGTTAGGTGCAATAGTGGGAGACATCGTTGGCTCAGTATACGAGTTCAATAATACGAAAGACTATAATTTTCATATGGTTACACCACGCAGCCGTTTTACCGACGATACCGTGATGACACTTGCCGTGGCTGAATGGCTAACAGAAGATAAGACGCATAGTGAAAGCTACCTCATCAAATGTATGCAGGAACTTGGCAGGAAATACCCGAATGTTGGATATGGAGGAACTTTCAGACGCTGGCTGTATAGGAAAAATCCAAAACCATATAACAGTTGGGGTAACGGGTCGGCTATGCGGGTAAGCCCCGTCGGTTACTTTGCACATAACCTTGGCGAAACAATGGAACTTGCAAAGACATCAGCAGAAGTTACCCATAACCATCCGGAAGGTATCAAGGGCGCTCAGGCAATAGCGTCTGCTATATATCTTGCCCGCCAAGGAAAAGCCAAAAAGGACATACAGCAATATGTCAGTGATACTTTTGATTATGACTTGAACCGGACAATAGATTTAATCCGTCCGGCATACACATTCGATGTCTCATGTATGGGGAGTGTTCCCGAAGCAATCATAGCCTTCCTCGACGGTAATGACTTTGAAGACACCATCAGAAAAGCGGTATCCATTGGCGGAGACAGCGATACGATCGGCGCTATGGCTGGAAGCATTGCCCAAGCCATGTATGGAATACCAAAACCACTTGCCGGATATTGCTATGAGTGCCTGACTCCAGAGCTCCGCAGCATTCTGGATGAATTCGAGGACATGACAGATCATCATACAGACGATCCCTTTAATCTTGAAAGATTCCTGACGATGCAGACTCCTGTCTATAAGACCGTATTGGAAGAAATGCAAAACGGTTACAAGCGTGGGCATTATATGTGGTACATATTCCCACAGCTAAGGGGTCTTGGACATAGCGCGAATTCTTATATTTATGGTCTAGCGGATATAGAAGAAGCAAAAGCGTACCTGCACAATCCATTACTTGGAAGAAGGCTTCGAGAAACAATAAAGGTTCTAATTGACAGAAATATGGAGGATATAAGTAAAGTACTTGACAGGGACCGTACCGATAATATCAATACGTTGAAGTTCCGGTCCTGCCTGACCCTGTTCGACGAAGCATCCCCCAATGACATATTCAATGAGGCACTTCAAAAATTCTTTAGCAGCGGAAAAGACGACCTAACGCTACAAACACTTTCATAAATGGAAACAAACTATAATTACTAAAGAACAAAGATATTTATGGGCATAATGAACATATTACCGCTATTCACCCAAGGTACGATAATGGATACATATCATAACTTTACAGACCTTGACACTGCTTTAGTATTAGTAGTGCTGACAATTATAGCTATTGCCGTTTATAAACTTGTTCACAGGTTCAGAAAAAGCTCTGAGTCTGCCGAAGATGATTACTCTAATAACGAATCACCATCCTGCAGCATAAATGAGGAAGATAACTTTAATAAAGAAAAGACCATGAATGTAAATACGAAGCCATTAAATTCAGATCACAAATATGCCGGCATGGACACACCTACTCTTGTCAAAGCCATCCTCAAAGACTTGAACTGCAAATATGAAGAGAGTGATGACCATAGCGACTACGTGTTCTCATATCAGGGAGAGAATTTTGTAGCCAGAGCTCCGGACAAACACAACCCCAGGATAAGGATTTTCGATTTGGACTGGTACCATTGTCCTCTTAGCAACCTAGAAGAGATGTCCTGCATGCAAAAGGCCATTAATGCAGCCAATACTAGGCAGATGTGTACGGCAGTGTACTACATAGACAATGACAGAAAAGAGATGTCAGTCTATTCAAAAGCCGACTTCCTTATATGGAGTGATATGTCGCATCCTGATAATTACATGAGAATGTGGCTCGGCAATCTCTTCTATCTCAAACAAAACGTCGTTGTTGATTTTGAGAAAGAAAAACAGAGAATAGGTTTACAATAAAATATTGATTAAGAAGTAAGACCAAATATAATTTTAATTACGAACATAGTGTTCGCATTAAACATATATCTTTGCAATCGTAATCTAAAATATATATAGACATGGCAATTTATTACGACAGAGAAAACGGACGTTTTACAACAAGCTACTCAGCATCATCAGAATTAATATTAGACAAGATTCAGACATTCAGTGATCATAGCTATCACAAGCAGAACGTCAGAATAGAAAATGCTCCTATAAAATACATAGGCTTCGATATCAAGAACGGTTGGAAGATTAAAGGAACATACAAATATGACGATGTTTTATATATTGATGTCGCAATTCTACACAAGAGCGACACCTATCTTGCACCTATGTCTAAACTTAAGACTTACCTAAATGACGATAAGTCAATATTAAACACCCATATCACATTAAGTTCTTTCTACTTCAAGCTAGACGAGAAAATTGACAATTGGGAAAGCCAATTTTTAAAGGTCTATCATGATATCTGTTGGGTATGCAATACAAGAGATGTGTGGCTTTACAAAGACATGATCAAATTCCTAGCGGAGTTTGACCAATATGCGTCAAATAATATTGAAAGCCCTTATTTTATTCATGTATTGGCAGAAGTGCTGAAATACATTTTAAAATATGGCCGTAACATTAATGAAGAATTTCTCCTTACAGGTAAAGAGCGTCTAATGTCTTACGCTTACGACTCTTTGAAAAATGGAACAAAGAGACTCTACGATTTGATGAAACAAGGTGAAGACGACAATAAGCTATACGATTCAGTAAGTGAGATCAAGGAATTTATAGATTGTTGCAGAACCATTTGGCTTTAGAAGAAGCCATCATCAGTGTATGAGTAAGTATTTTGCCTATAAAAGGCAAGCAATTAAGCGATAAACTTATTTCAAACGCCACCATAGTCTTAAAGCGGAGGGTTGAACAACCTTCCGCTTTTCAATTAGTAGCACCAAATCAAGCATCAATCTTTTCTTGTATCTCAGAAGATTCTTTCTTCTCTTCCTAAACCTTGAATCCTAACTTCTTCAAGTTCAGTCTGAAGTCCCCAATCTTGGGATGCTCACCGACTTTGCCATGCTTGTAGGCATTGGTAAGCGAGTTGCCCTTCGGAATCCGGAAATCCTTCATCGGAGTCAGGATAGTATCAAAATGATTACCCATCTTAGTCTCCCACAGAATATCTCGGCGGATAAATCCCTGGTCAAGCAAGTAGAAAGAGTGGGTAGTGAAGAGCAGTTGGGACTCCTTCTGACAGTTATGCAGGAACGCATTGTAGAAGAACGCGCGGATGTCAGGATGCAGTTCCTTGTCAATACCGTCAAGCATCACGAATGTCGGCGATTCTATCTGCCGGTACAGCCATGACGAAATGCCAAGGAAGCGCAGCTTACCCTTTGCCTCGTCATTCTCAGGTATGTCGGCTATCAATCCGAACTTCCTATACATAAACAGAATCCTGGGAGCATTGTCTATTGTCCTCACCGACAGATGGCACTTCTCAAAGCCACCAAGTACAAGCAGATGCTCAAGGAACCTCTTCGCCTTGCCTTTCGGATCATTGAGAAGAAGGTCCCGTGCATACTCCGTCATGGTCTTGACACTGGTGAAGCGGCCTGGAAAGCGGTTGCTCAAATAATCATAGACTCTTTGCAGCCATTCGCAATGGACATTCGACTTGCCGTAAGCAAGGGACTGAAAGTAATGCCTGTCTGCTCATTCGCTTCCGCATGGTATGAGC
>ERZ773276.1153-NODE-1153-length-22140-cov-15.478605_pt1 | contig 22140 bp, 18 predicted proteins | sample MGYA00511386_ERZ773276 | MGnify/ENA primary metagenome ERZ773276 (study PRJEB29015, sample SAMEA2737778) | human gut metagenome | biome: human gut; feature: human-associated habitat; material: faeces | place: China | collected 2012 ...
TGGTGCACATCTCCAAGCTGGACACCAAGCGTGTGGAGCGCGTGGAGGATGTGGTGGCCGTGGGCGATGCCATCGTGGTCAAGGTGACCGACATCGACCAGCAGGGCCGTATCAACCTGAGCCGCCGCGATGCCATTCTGGCGCTGGAAGCCAAGCGCGCCGAGCAGCAGGCACAGCAGCAGTAAACCCTGACTGCATAAAAGAAACCGAAAAAGAGGACCCGATGCATCTACATCGGGTCCTCTTTGTTGTATCAGAAGGAAATTATACTGTGCGGTATTTGCGATCCAGCGCCCAGCCGAATGCAAACAGCACCACACCGCTGACAGCCAGCACCGGCACGGGCCAGTTCAGCTGACCGGTCTGCGGCAGACTGCTCATTACCGGGTTATCCGGGTGGCCCGGCAGAACGGGGCTGTCTGGATTACCGGGTGCTGCCGGATGGCCCGGGTGGCCCGGAGCCACGGGATTGTCCGGATTACCGGGAGAGACCGGATTACCGGGAAAGACCGGGTTATCCGGGTTGTCCGGCGGGGTAGGCATATCAGGATGATCGGGCGTATCCGGCGGCGTAGGCGGCGTAGGCGGGGTAGGGGGCGTGTCCGGCTTGGTGGGGGTGTAAGCACCCACCTTGGGGCTGGCATCCACCGCATAATTCCACTTGCCATCCTCCGCCATGGGCAGAGAGACAAGGAACGGATTGATCGGCTCATAGCCCTTGGAAGCCTCGGTCTGCACGATCAGATACAGGCCAAGATCCAGACCACGGAAGGTCACGTTGCCGTCCGCATCAATGGTCTTTGTGGTGCCCTCGGCGCTTTGGGGCAGATACTCCTGCAGCTGGGCCGCAAGGGTGCTGTCGGTCAAATCACCCAGCGCAATGCCGCAGCCGTAGAAATCGCCGCAGTATTCGTAGCTCAGGTTGCCGTTTTGGCGCTTTACCTCGGCCACACGGTACAAAGTGAGCTTGCCGCCGCTCAGCGCCTTATCGTTGGCGCTGTCGTACAGCGTAACGCGGATGGTGCCGGTAGTGGGATTGCCGCTGCTGTCCACCAGCTTGATGTTTGCGCTGGTGGCAAGGGCAGGCAGCGCACTTGTTACCAGAAGGCACAGCACCAAAAGCAGGGCCGCAGCGTGCTTTTTGAGATCAGTGCGTTTCATGTTTTTCACCTCTTGTAGATTTGCGTTTGCGGTTGGAGAACAGCAGCCAGAGCAGCAGCACCAGCAGCAGGGGCAGTGCCATGATGGGAGCTGTGATGATCGGTTCGATCTTGACGGCATCGGCTGTTACACGGATGTGCTTGAGCTTGTCCGGCGTTTCGATGCGGCGTCCCCGCACCAGAAGGCGGTGGGAGTTGATGCCGTAGGGGGTGCAGGTCATCAGGGTGACGTAATCCTTGCCGTCCACCACCTTGAGGTTGTCCGTCTCGGTGGGCAGCACGATGGAGATCTGGTCCACCTCATAGGTCAGCACCCGGTCCAGCACCGTGATGGTGAAGGTGTCGCCCACTTCCAGCTGGTCCAGATTGGTGAACAGCTTGGCACTGGGCAGGCCGCGGTGGGCCGAAATGACCGCGTGGGTGCTCTCGCCGCCCACCGGCAGGCTGGTGCCCTCCAAGTGGCCTGCGGCGATCTGCAGCACGCTGTCGCTGGTGCCGTGGTAGATGGGCAGCTCCACGCCGATTTTGGAAATGGTGATGTAACCCATAATGCCGGTGCCGGTAATATCCAGCGTTTCGTTGTAGCCGGTAAGCTGATCCGGGCGGTAAAGGGCGTTTTCGTTGGCGGCCACCTGTGCGTTAAAGGCATCGGCGGCGTCAAAATAGGCGCTGTAATCCGCATCGGTCATGTTGTCCACGTCCTGCGCGTAGTTTGCCACCGCGCGGGACTGGTTGCGCTGGTTGACGTAATCGCTGATGGTGGGGTATAACATCACGGATAGACCCACGAAAAAGACGAGGATCAATATAATGGTGCTTTTGTTCTTTTTCATGGGCTACTCCCTAACGTTATAGTTTCAGGATCAGAGCAGGGGGCTTTACAGCCCCGCTCTGTGCAGGGGAAAAGGAGAGCTTAGCGGTTCTCCATGCGCTTTTTGGTAATGAGCAGGATGGCTGCTGCAACCATCAGGCCGCCGCCGATCACATAGAAGATGGTGGTGCCGATGCCGCCGGTGCCGGGCAGGGTAGTGCCGGCGTTGTTCACAACTGCGACACCGCCGATGGAAGAGGCGTTTAACTCGTCATATGTGCCATTAGAGAGAAAACCGGTAGGTACCTTCTTAGAACCGGTGCTCAGATCAACCTTAACACGCTGGGTCAGGCCGTTGTAACCGGCAGGGGGAACAGTCTCTTCCAGATAGTAGACCTTTTTGTCCAGACCGGAGATCTTAACAGTCTTACCTGCAACCGTTTCAATATAGGCAACAGGGGTTTCAGTTGCGGTTGCCACGCGGTAAGTGTCATCTTCATTCTTTACAAGCTTGATCTCGTTGCCGCCAGTTTCTGCATCGTACAGCTTGAACTGAGCGCCGCCCAGCAGTTTTTTAGTAGAACCGCTGTACTTGATCAGGTCGAACTGGTACAGATAAGTATAGGTCTTGTCGTGTGCAGTCTCTTGACTATTGCCAAAGGTCAGATATGCTTCGTTCTCGTTCGCATCAGGATCAATCTTGGCTTTTTTGTTCACAACGGCGTTGTAGGTGACCTCAATCTTAGTATTTGCGGACAGAGAAGCGATGTAGTTGTTATCAAATGCAATACTAAAAGTTCCGCCTTTGGTGCCGGGAGCGCTCAGAGTATATTTGGTAGTCGGAACATCAGCGCCACTCACGGTAACCTTGACGGAATCTTTGTTAAAGGTCAAGCCATCGGTCATGGTATCGTGCATGACGTAGTTGGTGTTTGCGGTCTTGACGGTGATAACTGCCTTATACTCGACAGTATCGCCGATCTTAGCGGTGTTTTCGGTAACCCAGTTGCCATCGGAGCCCTTTACCTTTTTATCAATGGTAGGCACCTCATTCTTCTCGTCAATGATTGCATTGGGTTTGGTGGTATCCAGACCGCAGAGAGCACCCAGAGAAGTATCTACCAGATAGTAGCCAAGGTCGAGACCGGTAAAGCTAACAGTATTGCTGGTAGCAGTCTCTTTTTTCGTAGCGGTAATGTTTTTTTCGGTTGCATAAGCAAGTGCTGCCTTGGCAAAATCAGCAGCTTGTGCACCTTTTACCCAAGTGGGGTGGCCATTCTCAAGCGTAATGTAGCTGTTACCAGCTGCGCCGTCCTTGAAGAAATCTTCCCAAGCGGAGACTACAGTGTAGGAGTAGGTGCCAGCGGTGGGATCATAGCTGTTCAGGTCGAACATCTTATAAATGGTATAAGTTTCACCGCTAACAGCTTTGTCAATGGTAATGCTACCAGTACCGGCAGTAGTACCACCAGCCGCCCACGCCGGAATCGCCATGGCGCAAACCATAGCAACTGCCAGCAGCGCAGCCATGAGTTTCTTCATTGCTTTCTTCATGGAAAAAGCCCCTTTCTTTTCTGCCCCTTGCCGCCCCCTGCATTTTGCACAGGGGGGGTAGGGGTGTCGTTTTTGTTCGGTCTATCGCGTAAACTTTGCGCTGGGCTGGCGGGGGCTCAACCCCGGGCGTCCGGCAGGGAAGTGCAGTTTAGTCATCTGCCCTCCCTTCGTGTCTGCGCTTGCGGTGGATAAAACTATATGCCAGCGCAGACAGCATCATTGTGCCGCCCACGGCTGTATACGGGAGTGTACCGGTGCCGCCGGTAGAGGGAAGCTCGTAGCCGACAAGCTTCTTGTTGGTCAGCGTAAGCAGACCGCCGTTTTCCACACCGGTCTTGTTGCTTTCGCTGTAAGTCACCTCGTACTTGTCGCCGGTAGAAGCTTCCTCGATATAGTAGAAGAAATCGTCATTCACTTTCTTGTAAACATAGGTCCAGTTGTCTTTTTGGTAAAGCTTAATGGTTTCTTTGAAGGCGGGATCTTTGTTGCCATCTTTATCTTTACGATACAGATACACGGTGACCTCAGTCTCCGGCGCGTTGTCACCGGGGATCGTGCGGCCGTCCTCATCCTGCCAGAACTTCTGGATGGTCAGCCAGGTACGGGTATTATACACGTTGTAATTCTTTTGCTGGCCGCCGGTTACGATCACCACATCATCTTTCTTCAAATCTTCGGGTTTTTTAGTTGCATCCCAAGCCTCATCAGCAGTTTGGCCTTCCGTTTTGGCAAAGATGACATACACAGTGGTTTCGTCAGGCGTACCCATTTTGTAGCCAGCAGGCGGCGCGGTCTCGACAAGCTTGTAGAGCGTATCAGTCTTGATGTTGAAGAGCCCGCCGCTTTGATCGTCTTTCAAGTTATCACCGAGGTGAAGGACGATCTCGCCCTTTTCATCGGTGATATGCACAGACTGACCCTCGTGATCGACGAACTTTGTCCCATTGTAGTACGAGAGATTGAACTCTGCACCCTGCAAGCGTGTGGAGGAGTTCAGGCTATCGACCTTATACAGCGTGAACATACTTTTGGATACAGAACCGCTGGCACCCAGCGTTTTGGTCGTTACGTCCTTCTTGGCGTGGTGATTGCCTGTAAGCTCTGCTTCATTCGAAAGCTTCACTTCATCGTTAGAATCCAGTACGTAATCGTACTTTAATACATAACCGTGAGAATCGTCCAGCGTAAACGTCATGGTGTGGGTGTCATGACCAGTGCTGCTGTCACGCTTGTAGATCATGCCGTAGCTTGTAGTCGGCAGCGGCTGGCTAGTACCCTCTTTATAGGGATAATCGTACAGCCTTACGCTGTCCATATCCAGATGCGCCGTAGCATTCTGGTCCTGCACAGCCAGCGTATCGGTCAGGGTCACCGTGTCGCCGCCCTCCAGCAGATCTGCCCAAGCGGGGTTGATATCCAGACTGTAATGCACCACAAGCTTACCTTCAGCTTTAACTGCTTCAGCCTTTGCACTCTTGGTCAGGTATTCAAGGGCACGGTTTAAGGTAATGGTAGCCTCAGCATCGTTGCCATCCCACTTTGCCGTATTGGTATAGGTTCCGGTTGTGGTTTTCGGGTTATCCCACTTGGGGTCCTTAACAGTTGCCGCATAGCGGACAAGGAGGTGCGTCAATCTGCTGCCTTCACCCTTTTCAAGTTCAAATTGAACCTTATTGAGGTTTTTGAACTTAAAAGTAATGGTCTGACCCTTGCAGGTGGCTTCAAAGTTGGTCTTCTTACTGAAGTCAAGTTCCCAATTTGTTGAATGCTGCTGGCACCAATTACTCCAGCCAAAGAAGCCTTTGGCACTGTCTTCCTTAAAAGTAAGTCCGTTGGGGAGTGTATCGGTTACTGTAACGGTATAATTTCCGTCCTTGTCCGGGTGGAACGTTTTCAAACTGGAAATATCCAGAACAAGCTCGTAGTATACTTTCATGCCGGACTTATAGTCCTCGGTTGCAATAGACTGGTAGTTCGTATTGCGACTACCGTAATAACTATTAGTACCCGAGTCGGTTGTGGATACACCCTTAGTAAGACCGGTTTTATCGGTGTTCTTTTTATAATAATATTTGGCGTCATTATTTTTGATGTCGATCTCTGCACCTGCCGGAACTTTCGTGGTGTCTACGTGCGTATAATAGCTGCTGATGTTCATGCGCTTGACAGGGGAAGTACCGGTGTACGTGCCTTTGTTCTTCAGATGGATGATAAAGGTGTGTACTTCGCTGCTGTCATCATTAACTTCAAGCTTATTGTATTTTTGGGCATCGCTTATGTCACTGAAGGATTCTTTATAGTAGTCGATCGTAACTTCAATACAGGCGTTATCAGCAGTAAGCGTTTGGTTGTCTGCGTTTGTAAAGGTCAGGTGATCACGGATCTCCTCCTCCAGCTCCGAAGCAATACCGTAGTGCTTAACATTCTCAGGAACTTTGATTTGGTCAACAAAGGTATACTCAGTCCAGGTATTGGGCACATCGGAAGAAATCTGCCAGCCCGCAGTGTACTGATTTTCACCGGTAGAGGTAAACTTGCCGGTGGCGCTTTTATTAAAGTTCCATTTACGGTCGGACGGCGTAACATCCTTTTCGGCTGTGTAATCCTTATCGTCTATCTTGATCTTGGAATCGTTATGCACCGTTTGGAAATTGCCGTCAGTGTCTTTCGGCGCGGACGTTACATAGGTAAACTGATACTCCTTGCCATCGGCATCCTGAGTAAAGGTATACTCAAAACCATTTTTGCTTCCGTAAGGTGTAATAGCACTGTCAATAACAGTGTTGCTCGTTTTATTATCTTTGTCTTTGGTTTCGGTCAGCGTAATGCTGCCTTCGATCAGGGCACCCCCCTTAGTGATCGTGTCCACGACCTTAGAACCCTTCAGGTTTTGACCATAAGGGTTCTTGACCGTCACAGTCCATGTGATTTTGTCGGTGTCGGGATCGTAAGAACCGTTTTTCCAGATACGGTCTTCAAAACTAGTCGTCCACCACTTCCAATCATTTTCGTTGTTGGAACGCGCTTTATTTTGGAACTCAACGTGACCGGCACCTGTAGCAGTGTTTTTGGTTATCTTAACACGATAGGTCAGCTTATATTTCTCGCCGGCCTTCAATGCTGCCAAACCAGTAATATGGAAGGTGGGTTTGCCATCGGTGGAGGTTGTAAATTGGTTGGTGTAACTGGTTACAGGGGTCTCATCATTATTTTTGACCAGCGTAAAGCTTTTTTGGTCGTATTCGCCCGCAATCGTGTCGTTGTTTTGGAGCTCATCCAGAATTTCAATGGGTTGGCTCCAGCCATCCTCAGAAGAGACGGTGATCGTGTATTTAATGTAGGTGATGCCCTTCTCCACAACGGGAGTAGCGCCTTCCTTTTTAATGGCAAGATCGCGCGGCAGTTTGACAACAAGATCCAGGTTGGTGGGGAAGTGGATCTGAGTGTCTTCCCCACTGCTAACGGCGGAAGCTTTTGCCTGAAAATCGAATTGTCCGGTAAAAGGATTTTCGATATCAAAACTATTGTCGAAAGTAAGAAGGACAGTACCATCTGTCTGAATTACACCGGTACCAACTTTCGTATTAGTAGTTTTATCGATCAGATTGAAATCTTTCTTTTTTTCCAATTGAATGCCCTTAGGAAGGTGATAGGTCAAAGTTCTGTTGCTGAGACCCGAAAGGGCTTTTTCAGGGATATTGAAATAGTAAGTCAGATGAAGCTTATCTCCGTCCTTCAGATCAATAGGCTTTCCTGGCGTGAGGGTTTCTGTACCCTTCTTTACAGTGATACCGGTAATACCACCATTTTGGGTACCCTTGGTTTCATCAAAGAAGTCAACATATTTAACGGATGTAAGGGTGTCGGGGCCCTCACCCGCCAGCGTAAGCATACCGGGGGCTTTCAGTGCGCCGTCAACGGCAGTGGTAAGCATCTCGTCTGCGTACTGGGCGGCGGCAACATCCACCACGGCCAGAACCTCGGCGTTGGAAAGGGTGACCTCAGCCACCTTGCCGTCCACGTCGCCGGAGATGACGGTCAGGGTGTCGGCATCGCTGTCCACACTGCTCACGATGCCCACGGTCTCCACGGGCTGAGCGTCAGTCACGGTGGTGGTCTGCGGCTCGGCAGCGGGGGAATCCACGCTGGGGATAAGGGTGTCCGCGCCGGATGCAGAGGTGCCGGTGCTGTCCACCGGCTTTGCGGCGGGCTGCTCCGGGTTGGCGGTGTCGGGGAGATCGGGGGTGATCACGCTGTCGGCAGCGGGGGCGTCCTCGGCGGCGGGGGCGGTATCCAGCGCAGAAGCGCCGGAAGTTTCAAGCTCTGCGCCGTTCTCGAAATCGGTGTCCATGCTGAACTGGTCGTCCAGATCGTCCGCTGCACCATCGGCGCTGCTGTCCACAGCCACGGTGCGGGTGACGTACTTATTATAAATAACGATGTCGCCCACATTGGCGGCGCTGCCGTCCTCGCCGTCCAGCAGCCAATCCATGTCGCTCATGGAGCTGCGCAGGGAAAGCACGCTGGCCTCCTGCGGGATGGCGCTCTGGGGGATACCGGCGTACTTCAGGCAGTAGGAGAGGAACATCACGTCCCACTCGCCGTAGGGGTTGCCGTAAGACTGGCCGTAGCGGGAGTAGTAGTGCAGGGTCACGCCGTCTGCGGGGTCGATCTCGAAGTTTTTCTCGCTCTGCTCGTAGCCCAGCTGGGTCTTTGCCACGCTGAGCAGGTCCTCGTCCCAGTTGCCGGTCATCACGGCCTCGGCGTTGGCGGCCTGCCACTCTTCGGGGGTCTCAACGTCGGCGGAGGTGTCGCTCAGGCAGGCTACAGTGTGGTGATGCTCCGGCAGGGGGCAGGTAAGCACTTCCTCGTAGCAGGCGTCAGTGTGGTGGTGGTAGATGGGCTCCACGGTGTCCACTGCCGGCTCCAGTGCCACAGGCTCGGCCACAGCCATAGCCGCCAGCTCGGCGCTCTGGGTGGGCTCCACCACCTGCTCCACAAGCTCGCCCTCTTCCAGTCCACAGGTCAGCTCGTACTCGGTGGTATAGCAGCTTTCGTCGTGGGTATGCTCAAATTTATCGCAGATCAGGCTGCCGTCCTCAGGGTCGAAGCAGTCGTCACCGTGGACGTGCTCTTCCTCCATGCAGGTCAGAGTCTGCACCTCGGTGTAGCAGTCCTCGGTGTGCTCGTGGGGCACAAACTCGATCTGCGGCTCCAGCGACAGCGGCGCGGGCTCAGCCTCAACGGTGGGCTGGCTGGTGGCAGCAGCGGCGGCCACCTCGTCCGCATTTTCAAGCTCGCCTTCCTCGTAACCGCAGGTGAGCACCTTGGTGTAGCAATCCGCGGTGTGGGTGTGCTCCTCCTCGCCGCACTGGTACTGCGCGGTCATCGAGATGCCCACGCCATGCAGCTGCCAGTTGACGAACAGGGTGGTGATCATGGCAAGTGCCAGCACAAATGCGGTGTAGCGCCGCAGGGTGTGCCGGTTCTCACGGAACCGCTCCATGTACGTTTTAAGAATGTCGTTCATAACGAAATACCTCCTCCCGGGGTCAATGGATCAACGAGAAACTGGACAAGGGCCATATCCGCAGGAAAACCCTGCCCACGATCTGGCTTTTTTCAACGCAGCCTATCACGCTGCTGCGGCTGTCGATAGAGGTGGCACGGTGGTCGCCCAGCACGAAGTAGCGGTTTTCCGGCACCTGATAGGGGAACCGGATGTCGCATTCGCCCACGGTCAGCGCGTCCACATAGGGTTCGTCCAGCGCCACGCCGTTTACCGAGACTACGCCGTTCACGTCCATATCGATCACATCACCGGGCTGCCCGATGATGCGCTTGAGCAGCAGCTTGTTCTGCCAGTAAAACCCGCATAACTCACCGTTTTCAATGTGGTTGGATTTTACCAGCAGGATAATGTCTTTATCATTTAATGTAGGGTACATGCTGTCGCCGGAGACCTGAAGCACCGGCAGAAACAGCGTAGCCAGCAGCACGGCTGCTGCGGCCACCACCACCAAAATATAGATCGTACTGCGCAGCACCCGCTGGTAGCGGCTCTGGTACGCAAGACGCTCACGTTCTGCGGCCACTTCCTCGGTGGAAGGGATGGAAGCAAACCGGATATCGCGTTTTTTCATGTTTCCTCCGAAGGCAGGCCGTCAGTGCTGCGGTACTGGTCCAGCAGATCGTTAGCCTTGTGGTCAAATGCCTGCCAGCGCTGCTGCACCTCCTGCTCGGCGCGCTCTACCATGGCCTTGCAGTCGGCCTCGGTCTGGGTGCGTTTTTGCGCGGCGGCGGCGGTCATGGCGTCGCATTCCTGCTGCGCCTGCGCTTTCAGGCTGTCGGCGTCTGCCTGTGCCTGCTCCAGAATGTGCTTGGCCTCGCTGCGCGCCTGCGAAAGGGTATTGGCGGCGGTGGCGTTGGTGTCCGCAAGACTGGCCTGCACCGAGTGCAGATAGTCATCGGCGGCGGCCTGCGCGGCGGCGAACACGTTGTTCAGCTCCAGCGCGGCCTGCGCGATGGAACCGGCGCTTTCCAGCCGGAGCTGCCGGTCCTGCAGCTGCGCGGTAAGCGCGGCGTTCTGCGCCTTGAGCTGGTCCTCGCTCTGCTTCAGCGCATAGATGATCTCTATCAGTTCAGCGCGGTGCATCCGCCGCAGTTCACGATCTGCCATTTGCGTACAAACTCCCGAATGTAAAGATAATGAAATTTTTTTCGAAAATACCGAAAAAACTTAAAGAAAATGCCTGAAAACTCACTTGTTGCCACGCAACTTGCGCAGCTGGAGAGACCTTTTATAAACTATCTTATTTTAGCACATTCCATGTAACAACAATATAACAAATCAGACACAAAATCAAGAGATAAAGCCGAAAAAATATCGCATTTTTTTGCTTTTTATATAGAAAAAGCCCAAAAAACGGCCACTGACCCCCCAAAAGCTTAAAAAGTTTGTTCACAATTCTGGAACGTGAAGTGCTGCGCGGTAATGCACTGAATTGCAGCGTGTACGAAAAACGGGAGCCGCACTTTTCGAAAAAAGCGCGGCTCCCGGATCTGAACTTTGGGGTGATGCTTTTACTTGCCGAAGCTGCCCAGCAGGCTGTTCAGCGATACAAAGGACTGGTAGATGACGTTAACATTGTTGATGATGGAGCTTGCACCGGAGAAGATGCGGGCAATGTAGTTGAACACCTTGCCGATGTCCAGGAAGGACTGATAAGCGTTGCTGGCGCCGCCGTCCAGATAGGTCATCTCCTCGGCTTCGATAGCGGAATAGCTGGCGGGCATTTTCATGGTAGAAGTAGTCATGGTAAGATCCCTTTCTTCAATGGTATCATTGTGTTTACAGCAGTGTTCAGAACATGGTGGAGACCAGCAGGGTGGTAAGCAGGGCACCGGCCACAAGGGCAGGGCCTACATACTTCTGCCACTGGGCGGCAGGCTGGGTGGTGGGCTGCGGCACGGTAGAAGTACCGGCCTTGGCAGTCCAGTGGGCGTAGATGGTGGCGTCGGAGGTGAACACGGTGGAGGTGGTCACCTTGCTGCCGCCCACCGGCTCGGTGTACCAGCCGTCAAAGGTGTAGCCCGTCATGGTAGGCTGCTCGGGCGTGCTCTCCAGTTTGCCGGACAGGTTCGTGTAGGTTACCACGGTGGAGCAGATGCCGCCTTGGGCATCCATACCAATGGCGTACACGTTCTCTTCCTTTTTGCTCCCTGAAGTTTTGTCGGCGGCAAATGCAGCCGGCAGTGCGCAGCACAGCAGCGTGAACAGGCAAAGCCCGACCACCAGCGTTTTCAGGAATTTTTTCATGAGATCCCTCGCTTTCCTTCACAAAGATGGAGACACTGCCCCGCCCGGGGACAGCCCGGACATCGGCGTAGTTTCTTCAACTTATTTTTATCACATCCAGTGTACCAGAACCGCAACAAAAAATACAGTCTTTTGAGAAAATAATAAGAAAAATCAGGAAAAAAATAAATTTCACCTTTGCAATATGAATCTTGTGCCCCCTGCGGACTGTGTTTTTTGAAAAACGCGTCCCGCAAAACTTGCCTTTCGTAAAAACATGGAAGAATATGGAAAACGCAGGGGCCCGGCCGCAAAGCCCAAAAACCGACCCAAACCGCCGCAAGTGCGGCAGACAGCGCACAGAAAAAGCTGCAAAAATGCGGCGCACCTCTTGTGGAACAGCGGAAAATATGCTATACTGTTTTGCATGATGCGCCATCGCCAAGCGGTAAGGCAGGGGACTTTGACTCCCCCATCGTAGGTTCGACTCCTGCTGGCGCAACCAGAAGAAGGCCGCTGCACAGGAAACTGTGCAGCGGCCTTCTTTATTTTTTGTTCTCCGGTAGCTTGAAGTAGCCGCGGTATTCGTCCGAGTAGATCTTGCTGCCCATACGGCTCACACCGCCGTACAGGTGGGTGCGCATCAGCGGCTCGATGGCGTCCAGATCCTTCTCACGCAGGATGCGCAGCATCTCGGCGTGCTCGCTGACGACGCTGGACACGTTGCGTGCACCCACGATGTCCAGACGGATAAAGCGGGAATAGTCTGCCTGCGGACGGGTCATCTGCTCCCAGAGGTACTCCTTGCTGGTCTTGTGGAACCAGTACTCGTGCATGGCAAGGTCGCAGCTGAGGAAGTGGTTGAAATCAAAGTTCTCCGGGTCGCTGCGCCCCGCAGCGGCTTCCAGCAGCATATTATAAAGGTGTTCCACCGCAAGGATCTCCATGGGTGAGCAGCTCTGCACAAAGTCCCGGAACACCATGCCCTCCACTGCAACACGCTGGAAGATGAGCTGGTCCACCACGCCGGTGTCGATGGCGGTAACAATGGTGCCCTTGCAGGGAATGATCTGCACAAAGCGGTTCTGCTCCAGCCGCTGCAAAACGCTGCGGATAGGAGTGCGGGAAACGCCGAACCGCTTGCACAGCTGGTTTTCGCTCAGTGCTTCCCCGGGCAGGATCTTCAGTGCGCAGATCTCGTCCTCGAGAATATGATAGAGCTCATCAGTGTGCTGTAATGTAGCCATAGTTGTTCTCCATTTATCCGGTAAATATAAGCTTATTATCATTGTACCGTTCCGGCGACAGAATGTCAATGCTTGAATAGAAGTTTATGACAGCTCTTGTATACAGGAATTTACAATCGGGCGAAACACGAATCTTGCAGCGATAAAACTGGTATATCAGATGAAAACACCAGAAAAAAGTTGAATAAATGCTGAAAAAATGTGAATATTGTGCCAAATGCACAAAGAAACCTCAATAAGTTCAGTGAATATTGCTCTTGTGGAAATATGTATTTTTTGTTACGATAGCAGCACGAAGTAAATGCTGTATACAGGCTGACCGGCAAAGAGACAAGCACGAGGCAGTTTCCCGGCGGCCTGACACAAGTTGGAGGACAATCGTATGAAAAAGATCTCTCGTCGCAGCTTTCTGAAGGTATCCGGCGCAGTGGCCGCAGCAGGTGCAATGGCAGCCTGCGGTGGTTCTGCCTCTTCCACCACCACCGCAGCACCTGCAGCCAGCTCCGCAGCCAGCTCTGCAGCCGGCGGTGATGACAAGTTTGCCTCTCTGGGCAGCTTTACCATGACCGTGGGTCATGCACAGCCCGAAGGCAACCCCCGCTTTGTCTCCATGGAAAAGTTTGCCGAGGATGTGGCTGCTGCCACCAACGGCCATGTGAAGATCGAGGTTTACGGCAACGGCCAGCTGGGCACCGAGAAGGAGATGCTGGAGCAGGTGGTCGCAGGTACCATTCAGGGTATGCGCGGCGGCCAGTTCGACTTCAGCCCCCGCCTGCTGATGTTCACCCTGCCTTTCCTGACCAACACCCGTGCACAGGTCACCGCTCTGCTGCAGAGCGAGCTGGCACAGAAGGTGTGCGCTGAGGCCGAGGGCGAGACCGGCACCGTCATCATCAACCTGTGCGATGCAGGTGGCTACCGTCAGTTCTCCAACTCCAAGCACCCTATCAAGGCTCCGGCAGACCTGAAGGGCCTGAAGATGCGCACCAACGGCATGAAAACCATCGACATGACCTTCCAGGCCATGGGCGCTACCACCACCACCATCCCGTACTCTGACCTGTACATGGGCCTGAAGACCAGCGTTGCAGACGGTCAGGAGAACCCTTGGGTCAACGTGGAAGGCATGAAGTTCTACGAGGTGCAGAAGTACTTCACCGAAGTGAACTACCAGTTCCATCCGGATCCCTTCTATGTGAACGCTGCATGGTGGAACGCTCTGCCCGAGGAGTTCCGCGATGCCATCACCGAGTGCGCTACCGCTATGGGCGAGTACAACGACCAGCTGATCGACCAGAACTCCAGTGCTGCAAAGCAGACCATCGTGGACTACGGCTGCGAGGTGTACGAGCCCTCCGCAGATGAGCTGAAAGCTTTCCAGCAGGCTGTGCAGTCTGTGTACGACAAGTGCATCAGCGAGGGCATCTGCACCGCAGACGAGCTGAAGGAGATGCAGGATATCGTTGCAAAGGCATAACCGCTTGCGCGTATATCGTTTTTATTGAGGCACGGGGGCAGCCTTCGGGCTGCCCTTTCTCAATGATAAACCACCCACAACATTACAGGAAAGGGGCTGAGCACAATAGAAGCGCTCAAAAAATTCGGGAAAAAGCTGTTTGACCTGTACTTTTTCATCGGGATCGTCGCTATGGCACTGCTTGCCGCGCTGGTCATTTTTACGGTTATTGCACGCTACTGCTTCTCCCTGAGCTGGAAGCAGCTGGCAGAGTTCAACACCACCCTGTTTGCCTTTACCACCTTCTGGGGCATGGGCATCAACGTCATCAAGGATGAGCACGTCATGATCGACATCATCTACGACGGTGTCAAGCCCGCCCGCAAGCGCTGGCTGGCCATCGTCAACTATCTCATCGTACTGGCCGTGGATCTGGTATTCACCTATCAGGGCTTCAAGTATGTTGGCGTTGCAGGCAAGCAGATCAGTCAGGGCATGGAGATCCCCATGATGTATATGTACGGCATCATGCCGGTTTGCGGCATCATTTGCGCCATCTGCGTCGTGATCAAGATTATCACCCTGTATAAGGCCGACATTTCCTTCTTTGCGCCCAAGAACAAGGCGCTGACCAAGGAAGACGCATAAGGGAAAGGAGAGAAAATACTTATGGCAATGCTCATCCTTCTGGTGCTGCTGATCTTCTTTGCTGCGCTGGGCGTGCCGCTGGCCTTTGCAATCGGCGCTTCCTGCGTGAGCTATATTCTGATCTACGCACCCAACTTTATCACCATGCTGCCGCAGCGCGTGTGGAACGGCGCTTACAGCGAGCTGATGATCGCCATGCCGCTGTTTATGCTGGCCGGTGAGCTGATGAATACCGGCGGTATCACCCAGCGCATCATCAACTTCTGCATGGAGCTGCTGCGCCCGGTGCGCGGCGGTCTGGGCGAAGTGAACATCGTGGCGTCCATGATCTTCGGCGGCATCTCCGGCTCCTCTGTGGCAGATACCTCTGCTCTGGGCTCCATCCTGATCCCCGCCATGGAAAAGGAGGGCTACCCTCCGGAGGCCTCTGCGGGCATCACCGTTGCTTCCTCCACCATGGGCATGATCATCCCGCCCTCTACCCCCATGATCGTTTACTCCATGATCTCCGGCGCATCCGTGGGTGCTCTGTTCATGGCAGGTGCCGTGCCCGGCATCCTGATCGGTCTGACCCAGCTGGTCCTCGTGTACATCATCAGCGCAAAGAAGGGCTGGCACCCGGCAAAGGCCAAGTTTGACGCAAAGCGCGCCGCCAAGAGCCTGCTGAGCGGCATTCCCGCCCTGATCATGCCGGTGTTCATTATCATCTGCGTTTCCTTTGGCGTCTGCACCGCCTCCGAGAGCGCAGGTGTCGCTGTGCTGTACTCCATTCTGGTGGGCTTCTTCGTTTACAAGGAGCTGACCTGGAAGGGTGTCTGGGAGGCACTGAAAAAGACCCTGATCTCCTCCTCCTCCATCATGCTCATCATCGGCTTTACCACCATCTTCACATGGGTGCTCACCATGCAGAAGGTGCCGCAGACCGTGGGCGCATTCTTCATGTCCCTCAACCTGCCCGCGTGGGCCATTGCGCTGATCTTTGACGTGCTGATTCTGCTGATCGGTACCTTCATCGACGTCAGCCCCGCCATCCTACTGCTGACTCCCATCCTGCTGCCGGTCATGCAGCAGTACGGCTTCTCTCCGCTGCAGTTCGGCGCTATGATGATTACCGGCCTTGCTATCGGTCTGGTCACGCCTCCCGTTGGCATGTGCCTGAACGCCTGCAACAAGATCAACCGTATGCCCATCATTGAGATCTTCAAGGGCGCTGCACCTTATGTCATCTGCAACGTCATCGTGCTGATCTCTATCAGCCTGTGGGGCCCGCTGACCACCGCCCTGCCGCAGCTGCTGGGTTACAGCATTTTCTAAGCATAGGTCTGTACGCAGCCGCACCCGCCGCAAAGCGGGTGCGGTTTATAATAGGAACCCGAGAAAAAAGAGAAGGTGTAAGAATTGACTCTGAAGGAAAAGATGAAAAAGGGCCCGGTTTTCGGTATGGCGTGCTTTACCGGCACGACCTGCGTGATCGAAAACATTGCCATGTCCGGTCTGGATTTTATCTATCTGGATCTGGAGCACACCAACTATATGCTGGATGAAGCATTCGAAAAGCAGATCATGGCGGCAAAGCTGCATGATATTTCGGTGCTGGTGCGCATGGCAGACGACAACGAGGTAGCCATCCGCAAGGTGCTGGAATGGGGCGCAGACGGCGTTGTGATCCCCCACTGCAAGACGGCCGAAATGGCACGCCGCAGCGTGGAGGGCGCAAAGTTTGCACCGCTGGGCCGCCGCGGCGGCGAGACCAACGTGCGTGCTGCCGGTTTTGGTTACCACAACTTTGACTGGAACGCCTACATCGAGCAGCAGAACCGGGATACGCTGGTCATCCCTATGGACGAGGACTTTGAGTTTACCGACAACATCGACGAGATTCTCGACGTGCCCGGCATTGATGCCGTCAACTTCGGACCCATCGACTACGCTGTTTCCAAGCAGCTGAAGATCGGCTACTCCATGGGCGAGGAGGTCCACGAGGCCTACAAGACGCTGGTGGCAAAGTGCCGCGCCAAGGGTCTGGGCGTTCTGGGCCCGGTGGTGCCTCCCACGCAGGAGAACCTGAAGCAGGCTATTGCAGACGGCTACAACATGATCATTCTCGGCAATGATATGTGGCACTTCCAGAAGGCTTTGAAGGAACTGGTGAACGATCAGGTTGCACCGGTGCGCAAGGAACTGCTGGGCGAGTAACCGCTGACCACTGAAAAAAGCAAAAAGGCACATACCCTCGCAGACGCGGCAGGGTATGTGCCTTTTTGTGTATCGGCTTGCTTTGCCGCACAAAAGGCGGTAAACTGGGTACAGACAAAATGCCCGAAAAGGAGAAACGACATGGCATATACAAAGGCTGACCTCAAGCACGACCTTGCCGCGATGGGGCTGACAGGCAACGAGACCATCCTGATCCATTCCTCCATGAAGTCCATCGGCCCAGTGGAGGGCGGCGCAGACACGGTTCTGGACGCATTGATGGAGTTTTTTGCGGAGGGCTTGCTGCTGCTGCCCACCCACACATGGCGGTTCATCAACGAGGAAAACCGAGTGTTCGATGTACGCCGCAGCCCGTGCTGCGTGGGCATTCTGCCGGAGCTGTTCCGGCATCGCCCCGGGGTGGTGCGCTCGCTGCACCCCACCCACAGCATGGCAGCTTACGGCAAGGGGGCGGCTGCGTATCTGGAAGGAGAGTTGGACGCCAACACCCCCTGCACTCCCGGCGGCTGCTACGACCGGCTGCGGGCAGCCCACGGCAAAGTGCTGCTGCTGGGGGTCACCCACGCCCGCAACACCTTTATCCATAGCGTGGAGGAGGTGCTGAACGTGCCGAACCGCCTGACCGACAAGCCCCTGCAGCTGACCGTGGTGGACGAAGCCGGGGCGCAGCACACCGTCTATATGCGCCGCCACTACAACGCACAGCAGCCACACATCTCGGAGGATTTCGTCAAGCTGGAACAGGCATATCTGGACTGCGGCGCAGCCCGGAACACAAAATTTGGCGATGCAAAGTGTATCCTGTGCGACGCCGAGGGGCTTTTCCGGGTCACCCGCCATGTTCTTGCCCTGAACCCCGAGGCCTTTGTCACCGAGCCTGTCATCCCGCCGGAGCGCTGGCAGGGGGAAATTTTGTAATGCAATGCCGGGCAGCTTGCAGCTGCCCGGCATTTTTTGCTTTTTGCTCAGCAGAAGCGGATACGGTACTCCCGAGGGGTGCAGTGCTTGATCTCCCGGAAGGTCTTGATAAAATAGCTGGCATCGGAAAAACCGCATTCCAGCCCCACCTCGCCGGTCTTGAGCCGGGTGGAGCGCAGCAGCTCTGCGGCCTTTTCCACCCGGAACTGCTTGACGTACTGGATGGGCGTGATGCCCAGAAACTGCCGGAAGCTGCGCAGACAGGCACTTTCGCTCAGGGCAACGCAGTCGGCCAGCTTTTCCACGGTCAGCTCCTCGGCGTAGTGCTCCTCTACATAGCGGAGCATCTGCTTCATCCGCTCCGAGGCGATCTGCTCCTGCTCCGATACCTTTACTTTGCCGCTGACGCATTGGGTGATGAGCAGCCGCAGGGCAGCAGTAAGGTGGTAGCGCACCCGGTTCTCGTAGTCAAAGGACTCGTCCGCCACGCCCTTCCACGCCTCCCGCAGGCAGAGCAGCACCTGCCGCTGCCATGGCACGGCCTCGTCCAGCAAAAAGAAGGGCGGTGTGCCGGGCTGCAAGAGCGGGCGGATGAGTTTTTGCCAGAATACGGTGTCCATGCCGCCGATAAGCCGGGGCTGAAATACGCCGGAGTGCAGCAGCGCCCTGCCCTCGGCAGGCTCTACCGCGTGCAGCGCACCGGAGTTGATGAACACCCCCTGCCCGGTCTGCAAAGTCAGCCGGGTCTTGTTCACGTCCACATGAATGGGCCCCAACGCCGCCAGAATGAACTCAAATTCCTCGTGCCAGTGCCACGCCACCGAAAAACAGGAAAGATCCTCGGCGTAGCAGGCGATAGGGAACAGCGGGCTGCCGTGCTGGGCCTGCTCCCGCCCGGCGGCATCCGCCACCACGGCAGTAGCGCTGGACAGCCCCACCCGGCCGCTTGTATAAGATGCACAGCTTGTCTGATATGCCATATTCACCAAATCCTTTCCGCAATACTTTGAATGTTTTTTGTCAATGCCGGTTTTGTTGCATATACTATGCGGTTTTATTCTATTATTAGCGATTGTTTTGTGGTATTATCCTATCAGAGCTTCCAAGCTCAGTATAGCACCAAGGCAGCGGGGACGCAAGCTGTGCAAGCGTTCCCTGCCGGGCAAAACCGCTATTCTCCCGCCGTCTATCCAAAGAGGATCGGACGGCAAGTGTAATATAAACCGCTTCATCAAGGAGGTATTCCTATGCTTCGTATCGAGTATTTTGATAAGGAACGTTTCATGCGCCAGCTTTCTGCCAGCCACGGCAGCGTGCTGCTGCATCTGGACAACGGCAAGACCTGCGACCTGAAAAAGGACACTACCGCACGCTCCATGCTGCAGATGATGGACACTGCCCCCCAAAAGGGCTTTGACCTCACCGTGACCGACCCTGCCGACGTGACCGGCTTCCTGCGCTATATGCTGGAGGCAGGCCGCACTGAGCGTGTGGCCGGCTGAGTAATGCCAATCTCTTATCCCAATAAGTGTCACAGCAAATGCAAAGCGCCCGCCCCGGTCGTGCCGGGGCGGGCGTTTTGCTCATTTTACCGGAAGGCTTGCGCGGGCGGGCAGTCTGTGGTAAGCTGAAAGCAGAAAAAACAAGATGGAGGGAACGACTATGAACCTGAAGGAAGCATTCCGCTACCAAAACAAGCTCCAGGCTCTGCTGGACGAGGCGCAGGGCATTCTGGACTGCGATGCCAACGTGACCAAGGTGGCCAACACCTATCTGCGCCATAAGGTGATGCCCGAGGCCGAGGACGAGACCGTTATGGACGTGGCACAGACCGAATATGCAGAGCAGATCACCGACGTTGCCCGGTTCATGCTCTATCTGATGGAGGAGAAGAGCCGCCTGTTTGCTGCCATCCGCAAGGCAAAGGATGCGCTGGACATGGATATGGACAGCGAGGTCAGCCTGAATGCCGCGCGGCAGAGCATTGCCCGTACCTTCAAACGGATGAACGACCTGCGCAGCTCTGAGCAGCTGCTCTCCGGCGGGGGCACCGGCTACCGCTTCAACGCCGAGGGCAACCAGATCTCCTACTGCTGCGATGTAAAGCGGGTGACCACCATCAACTACGACCGCAAGGTCATCCATGCGGCGCTGAGCAAACTGAACCGGCAGGCAGACGAAACCTCCAATCGGCTGGACCTCTGCCTTGTGACCTCCAAGGTAGACTACACTGTCCCCTTTGATGTGAACGCCAGCTTTGCCGAGGCATTTGAGACCTATCTGGAAAACGCCAAAAACTGAATAAACGTTCCACCGACTATTTTGGGTGCGGCAAGCGCCGGGTGCACAGCTGCCGGTTCAGGTGCAGATGAACTATAACGCTGCACATTTCCGCAAGGAAGTTTTGGTACGGCTCACCTTACGAGCCAGCTATTATGAAAAAATCTTGCGTTCGGCTTTTCCGCCACCGCCAGACGCTTTTTCGCCGAAACCGTCCCTTGCTCCTTCCCGCATTCCTGCTTTTGCGCTTACGTCTCCATGGGCAGGCAGGCAAGCCACCCTTCATGAATTTGCCCCGCAGACTGCTGCGGGCACACACTTTCTGCGTGCCGGGTGGGCGCTCTGCGCCCCTTTGCACGCGGAGTAAAATGGCAGCTGCCCCTGCGCTTGCCGTATCCAAAATAGCCGGTGAAAAAACCAAAACCGGAGGAATGCTCTATGAAAAAATGCAACCTGTTTTATCTCAGCGGACTGTTGTTTTTTCTTGCTGCGGTGCTGAACTTTGTTACCGGAGGGGATCACGCTACGGCAGTGGTATGGCGCTGCCTTGGCGCTACCTTTTTGTTGCTAGGGTGTTCGCAGCAGAAAAAATAAAGCAGCAAGCCGGCCCCGGCGGGAAAAGAACTACCGGGGCTGCAATTCTTTGCGGGGCTCGTTCGTATTCCAGATAAAGGAACTGAATTTCGACAAAAGACGAGGTGCGAGTATGTCAACGAAACCAATCAGCCCCACTGCCGCGACCCGCTTTGACCTGAGCGCAGCGGCCCTTCATATCCTTGCCATGGCGCTGATGCTGATGGACCACCTGTGGGCCACTTTGCTGCCCGCGCAGGAATGGCTGACCTGTGCCGGGCGGGTGGCGTTTCCCATCTTTGCGTTTATGGCGGTGGAGGGCTACTTCCACACCCATGACCTGAAAAAATACACCCTGCGTCTGCTGCTGTTTGCCCTGCTTTCGGAGATTCCCTTCGATTTGATGTACGGCGGCACATGGTTCTACCCGGTGCACCAGAACGTCATCTGGACGCTGCTGCTGGGCATTCTGGGCATCCACTTGATGGAAACGGTGCGCAAAAAGCAGAAAACATGGTTGTACCTGCTGGTAGCGGCCCTTGTGGTGGCGGCAGGCGCGGTGCTGGGTACGCTGGGCATGGTGGACTACTACGGCGCCGGTGTGCTGACCGTGTTCATCTTCTACTTTTTTCACGGGCACGGGCGCAAGTGGTGGTGTCTGCTGGGGCAGCTGGCAGCGCTGTACTGGGTCAACGTGGAGCTGCTGGGCGGGCTTATGTACCCCATTCAGCTCTTCGGCATGGACTTTGAGCTTTGCCAGCAGGGGCTGGCGCTGCTGGCACTGGTGCCCATCTGGCTGTACCGCGGTCGGCAGGGCTACCACAGCAAGCCTTTCCAGTATGCCTGCTACGCCTTTTACCCCGTGCACATGCTGCTGCTGGTTCTGGTGCTGAATTTCGTGAACCGGTAAGGAGAATGGAGCGCTCCAAAAACATTTTTACGCGTGGGGCGTAGAGAGGAACTTCCGCTGAAAATAGCCAAAGCGTATGCGGAGCCATTCGAAATCGTTCCGCCGGTATAAGGCCGCTGCACAAAGCGCTGTGCGGCGGCTTTTTTGCGGGAAAACCGACACATGTTCACAAAAAGTTCAGCCTTTTGAGCAAAAAATACTATTTTTTTCGTGTAAAATAGACAACATGGATTGAATGCCGCCCGCGATTGGATTATAATAATAATGTATGCAAAAGCGCATTTGCTGTGTTTTTTATAACGCGTACTGTTTGAAAATGACGTAGATGCGCAATGCGGGAAGCTAAAAAGAAAAAACGCCGTTGCGGGTCTTTGCCGCAAACGACTTGTTTGCCATAGCAGCCGGGGCGTTATGTTCCGGTTATTTGTCCTTAGGAGGAAAAACAAGGTGAGAGTAGGTCTTGACATCGGCAGCACCACTATCAAGTGCGTGGTGCTGGGCGAGCATGATGAACTGCTGTATTCTACATACGAACGACATTATAGTCATATTCTGGAAAAGGCGCAGG
>ERZ773276.1159-NODE-1159-length-21990-cov-13.927832_pt1 | contig 21990 bp, 35 predicted proteins | sample MGYA00511386_ERZ773276 | MGnify/ENA primary metagenome ERZ773276 (study PRJEB29015, sample SAMEA2737778) | human gut metagenome | biome: human gut; feature: human-associated habitat; material: faeces | place: China | collected 2012 ...
GCAATCAGCTGCACAATGTCATCATACAATAAGCCGGCAGCCTGTAAGACTTCCAACTGATGTTTGGACGCTTCCGAAACATACCCCATTTTCAGGATTCTGCGAATGACCGCTGACAAAATATCGTCCTCTAACTGCTGATATAGGGCGATAATGCGGTCAGCAGATGGTTCGTACTGCTGCCGCATTAAAATGCACCGCCGTCAAATAAACCGCCTGCATCCTGCTGTTCCGGCAACATCTGCAACGCCTCTGCTTCCTCGCATCCAAAGTACCATGACAACAGCAGTTCTGGCTTCAAGACACGAGCCTGCACCATTTGCAGGCGGCGTTGAAATTCCTTGTCTGTGTCTTCCAGAACCCCATCACCGAACGTGCAGGATATCTCTGCCGGCTTTGTGTGGCGGTTTGCGTAATAATCCCGATAGTACTGAAATCCGTACAGCAATTGTTTCAGAGCGGCTTGCAAGTTGCCCTGAATGTCGCTCACTCGCACAAAGGAACGCTGCTTACTGCTTTTGATTTCTTCAGCAGTCTTTTCAACGTCTGAAACTTCGGAAAGCGTGCCGTAACTCAGACCAGTCGCCGATTCAATCCGCCGCAAAATCTGATTCAGGGCATTGAAATAGGAAGTGTCCCGAACCTCAGGAGAAAACGTGTTGAAAATGGTGTTACCCGTTCCGGTTTTCTCCAGACAGTGATACATCCGTTCCCGTCCTTTTGGCAGGATGGGCTGGTTTGTCCCCGGATGGAAGCGGAATAAATCCTCGCTGGCATCAATCGCCCGTTCAGAAGATTCCAGTTCCCAGAGGATCCGTTCCCAGTGTACATCTGCGTCATGAATCAGATCCACAGCGTCCGCATAAGCAGACACCCCCAGCGGTGAAGTCGGGTCAATGTTGTTTGCTTCTGGCATCTGGAACATCGCAAACAGTGGCTGGGATACATCGTAGTATGTTTTTTGTGGCAACAGATTTGCCCATTGTGGCACTTCAGACAAATCACATTCCAGCCCCAGCGTGCCAGGCGTAGGGGAGCGGAAGCACCGCTGCTGAATGGTGTGGGTGTGTACCCGTTCATCGAACTGGTGGAACTCCAAACGGGTGTAACATCGCTTTTCCAGCACCAGTTCTTCCGGGCAAATCACTGCCGTGCAAGCATCGTTTGTATAGCGGACTGGCAAATACTGATTCTGTGCCACAAAATCAATTTGCAGCTCGTTGTGATAATATGGCTTTAACAGCAGCCCACCGGATGCAATGCCGTAATCCAGCTTCTGCCGCAGCATTTGTTTGGTATGCTGTAGGGGCAGCTGCAATTCTGTGTCTTTCGTATCCAGTACAAATTCCGTCAATGCCAGCCGCTTCAGTTCTCGTGCAATCATCGCCGGCAGCCGGAGCGGCTTCACACGTTCTTTCTGCCAGTTTGCACGGTTCTGGTATAGGTCTTCCCAGAGTTGCAAGGCGGTCTGCATATCGCCGGACAATAAACAAGGCAGCCCGAAAGCTGCCGCAATTTCATTTGCTTGTATCATCGCATCACCTCCTCCGGATGGTTTTCAGCGTTCTTGTCATGGCAGTACGCACAAAGTATCGCATATCGTCCATGGCATGGTCATTTTCTTTAATGGGGCGGTCTTCTGTGGCGGATTCATCCCAGCGATACAACGAAAATTCCCGAATGATGTCTGTGCAGTTGTCGCAGATGTGCAGGTATTGCATTTGCAGCAAGCTGGATGTGTCCCGGATGCCGTTTAATACGCTGTTATCTGCCTGCCAGACCCGAAACAGCCCGTGCCGCCGGATGCACTCGATGAAGGATGCAGCGGACGGGTCAACGATGACTGCCCGAACTTTGCCGGCAACCTCTCCGGCAAGCTGCTCCAACGCTGTGTAATGTTCCTCATCGGTTCGTGGTGTTTTTGTCTTTCGTCCGTCATAATAATATTCTCGCAGGCGGATTGCGTGTCCGTCTGGTTGCAAGTACCACAGCCCTGCACTGGTTGGGTTCAGCGTACCGTAGTCACAGGAAATGTAATAATCACCGCCAGGCTGTAACTCAGGATGGTTGGTGACATGCACCGCCTTGTCAAACATCGGGTAAATCAGCCCTTCCGCAACGCACCACAGCCCTTTGATATAGCGATTATAAAAGACTCCGGTATACAACCGTTCTGCATCTGCAATTTGCTCTGGCGACAGAATGGGGTTGTCCTGCATCGTGAAATGTAAGTGCAACGCCTTTTTCTGACGGGTGTTGCAAATCCACTCTTTATAGAACCAATGTTCCGCCGATTCCGGATTGCAGTTGAACCAATATCGGGCTTCTGGCTCTGACAGCGTTCTTGCAACTGCCTGATCCACAAATGACTTCGGCATCAATGCCACTTCATCAAAAAGGACACCACTTAATGTGATGCCCTGTACCAGTGTATAACTGCTTTCGTCCTTACCGCCGAAGATGAAGAATGTATTGGTGTGGCTTCCGCTTCGGATGATAATTCGCTTATTTTCCCCACGGATGTATTGTAAAGAATAATAGTCGGTAATGTCCGGCATATTCAGCAGCGGCAGGATGATATTGCGTTCTGTGCTGCTGATGGTCTTTCCGCAGATGCCGAAATTTTTCCCGTCAAAAAATCGCATCGCCCAATGTACAAAGCCCAGAATCATAGAAACGGTTTTGCCGGAACGCACTGACCCGTCACAGATGATTGCTTTCCGATTTTTGAACTTGGTCAGATGTGCCCATTTCAGCACCAGTTTCTGCTTCGGCGAAAGTTTCGTAATTGGTTTCATCGTCTGCTCCTAATGTTTCATAAAGTTTGGATGTTTGGTCTTGCAACTGATTGGATGCGGTCTGTTTGCCCCGTTCCCGCAATTCAAAGTATAAGCGGATCGCCTGTAGGTTTCCGGCTTGAATCTGCTTGCAGAGCGATTTCCAGACCATTGCAAGTTCTGCGTCCGCATACTGAGCAACCAGCTGATTCACCAACGCAACAAAGTCCGGATTTCTCAGCCAGCGGTAGAGGGTGCGTGATGTTACACCGGCTTTTTCTGCAATATCCGATTTCGTGCCGGAAAAGTCTGGATTTGCTAACAGTTCTGCTGCAATCGCCATTCGTGCGTCAATTACGGTATTTTCTGAATTTGTGACATTTTGTGACATCCGCCTCCCTCCGTTTTTTCAGGTATAAAAAATCCGGCAGGGAACGCCTACCGGATTTCATTTTTCGATGTTACTATTATAGCACAGGTTGACATTTCAATTCAATTCAATTTTAATAAAGTCAACGCTTTTCTGTGCCAGTTATGAAACGTCCCAACAGAAATATGCATTGTTTCTGCGATTTTCTCCCAGCTAAAGCCCATGATGTACCGATACCGCATCAATACCCGTAAATCCGGCGGCAGTTCGGCGATTCCTTGTTCTACTCGCTGGACATCTTTCATCAGGTTCTCTTTTACTTGTTCATACCGGTTTGACAGTTCTTCCAGCCGTTCCACATATGTCTGTACCGCTGCGGTTGCCTCTCCCTTGCTCTTTGGCTCATGATTATAACAAACCGCCTTTGTGCTGCGTGCATCCGCTCGAAGTGTTTGCACCAGCGTTTCAATTTGATGCAGTTCTTTCCATTTGGCATTGCATTGTTTCAGGTCTTCTTTTGTCATCCTCATTTCTCCTTTGTTTTCAGCCGAATCTTTGTGAAGTCAATCTGGTAATCCTGTTTAAAATGCTGCATCTGCTCCAATACATCTGGCGACTTGCCAAAAATCGGCGGTATTTCAGCAATGGACTGTAGATTCTCAAATAGTCTGTTCAGCCGTTTCTGTTTCCATCCATAGTGCCACTCCAACGCCACGAATACCATCGCCATGCCCTGATAGATAGCCATTTTGTGACTATACTCGACCTCGTGCTTATTGTACAGGTTCTTCCGTTGTAAGGCTGGGTTCTTCATTTGAATCCCCCCTTTTTTACCGATTTTCGGCTATATCCAACGCTGCCAGCTGCTGCATCGCTGCAATCGCCGTGTCAATTGCTTCAATGTCACGCACAAAAGCATTGTCTTCTTCATCATAGTCTGCAAAGTCCTCACGGTCGTAGCGTAAATCTTCCAGCTGTCTGACTGCTCTTTGCAGTTTTTCAAGTGGTATGTGTTCTTCCTTTTCTGATCTGGTTTCAAGCCCAAGCATATTTCCGTGTTCGTCAACGGAAACCAACGTTACATCATGCTTGAGAGCAACTGCTGCAACAGTAAGGTCAATTCCTCCTTCCTGCCATAAATCCACACCACCAGTAAACGTCATTGACGCAACGCCAGCATATTTGTCATCAACTTCAACAATCAGCTTTTTCATTTGGTTTCCTCCATCTCTTTGTTTAGGATTTCTGCCGCTTTTTCGGCGTTTTCTCTTGTTTCAAAAGCCACCAAGCTAAGTGTGTCGCAAAAAGAACTTGCAGTTATGTTCAAATTGCCTTGCTCGTGGTCAAAATAAACATAAAACTTTAATCTGTCGTCTTCCCAGTCCGGCACGCTTTTTGGTTTTGAAACAGTTCCCGTTAGAAATACGGTCAGTTTCAAAAGAAGTTGTTCCCTTGACTTTATCCATTGCTTCAAAATTGCTACTGATATAGAAATAGCTTTCTCCAACCTCTAGCTTCCACGGCTTCAGCTCTTCTTGTTTCTTTTGCATCTCTGCTTCTTTCTGCAGTTCTTCCAGCTTCAACGAAAATTCCGCTTTCAGGGCTTCCAGTTTCTTTTCAATGTCGCTCATTTCAACATTTCCTTTCTCTTTCTATTTATTTGTAATCCACTCCGATATAATCAAGAACCTTTCCTAAACCTAATCCTTTACCGTCTGGCAACCACACACCGCTTTCATTTGTTCCTCCGTTTATGCAATATTGATAAAGCTTAGGATGTGATTCTTTCAGTTGCTGAAACCGATTTGGTTCTTTTTCAAGGTGGCATCCAAACATACAAAATACACATCCGGTTCTCTGGGCTTTTGTTGTATAATATTTTCCCGATTTATCCGTACAAATATCTCCGTATATTTCATTTGCATAAGAAATTTTATGCGTATAAATATATTCGAGCACATCTTGCTCAGTCCAAAAAGACATCGGTCGGGAAATTGGGCGTTTACCATCAAAAGCGTTGCAACCACTAATAAGCCATTGTTCTTTTCGTAAACGACTTTCAGAAGCCATTGTCGCTATGATTGGAACTCTACCGGTTTCTTTTTCGTACTGTTTCATTGGATTTTTTTTCATGATCGTGCAACACACAGAAGAACAATTAAAGGGTGCATCAAGTAGGTACTTCCATTTTTCACAGTTATACGGACTTTTCTGCCCATTTTCATCAACTGCAAGACCGCATAATTTTTTGTAATCCCCATGATTTTCCTCACGTCCTTCAGCAATAGCTTTTTTTGCATACTGTACACGACGGCTCACTTCTTTTGAAACTACCGGATAGCCGTATTTCTCAATCACTTGTCGGAAATTCATTTTCGGGCGAACAATAGTAACATCACCTACGTTTTTTACAAAAGCTTTGATTTCTGGATATTCCATCCCGGTGTCTACAAAGACAGGGGTTACATCATAAATACCCGGCGTATTTCGCACAATGTCCAGAAGAACAGTGCTGTCCTTGCCGCCCGAAAATCCAACATACACGTTGCCTTCGTAATGGTCGTACCACTCACGAATGCGGCGTTGTGTCATTTTGATTTTTATATCAAGTGGCAGGGACTGCATTTGATATAAATCACTTATTTGATGCTTCATTGTAAATTTCCTTTTCTCTTTCATTCAGATTCTTTCGCTTCTGCCGCTGCGATTAAAATGTAACGGTGACATTTAAAACCGCCGCAGCCAACCAATAAACCGCCCGTCTGTGGTCTTTATGCCACAAACAAACCGCTGCTGCACCAACATCCAGCAGTATCATGGCAATTGGTAGGATTTGCGTGGCGTTGATTTTGCTCATGTTTCCTCCTCAAGGATAGTCACGCCCGTGGCAAGCCTCAAAAATTCTCTGCCATCATCGGTTACTTCGAAACAATTTTTCCGATATTCTTTCATAAGCCCGATTTTGGCAAGCTCCTTAATGTCCGCTATGTCTGTCGAACTCGCTTCAAAGTAGTTTTGATAAGGTGCATATCTGCGGTACTTTGTGCCTCTTATCCTGCCACGGTTAAAGCCTATTGTATGCTTCATGATATCAATCTGCTTATAGGTTATGTTGTCTATTTTTTTGAGATTCAGCATGATTCACCATCTCTTTCATGTTTCCATCCGTACCACTGTGCTTTTAGTTCGATTGCTCCGACGTTGTGCAACCCTCGTATCTTTCGTATCTGTGACAACTTCTCATTTGCTTCGTGCACCGTTGAATATAACAGTGGGTGCATGTTCCCATTGTTATCAAGCCGCTGCAACCATTTTCCGGTTGTTGCGTCTCGAATGCCATACAGCGGACAGTGCTGCACATCCAGTTTTAAGATTTCCTGTGTCATGTCGTTCACACAGACAAAAGCTTTTGGCTTCGCAAGTTCCTCTGCTGTGAATTTTGGTGGCTCTATCAAATACGAATCGAAACGCATATCAACCAGCTTTAAAAGCCATTGCGTGCAGATATTGTATTCCTTTGCGACTTCTTCGGCTGATCCGCCGCTTAGGTAATCAGATACCGCACGACGCAGCCGCTTTTCTTCGTCCTTCCAGTTCCGAAAAATTGCATCCCGATATTCTCCACGCCGATTCTTGTAAAAATATCGAACTGTGTGAACAGTAAGTTTGTATTTGTCACATAACGCATTGACCGAGCAGCGGTCTACAAAGTAATCATAGGCAACTTGCATTTTAAATTGCTCGGAATATTTTTTTGGCATAGTCATCCCTCTCTTGTTACATCGGCTCATCCAAGTTTAAAATCAGGCTTGCATAAGCTTCAGCGTTTTCTGATACTGGTGGGTCTTGCTGTTTCTTTCCTTTGTGCGGTGTTCCCTCTGTTTTGCCCCAATATTGCAGGGTCTTTTTCCAATTTCGGATAAAATTCCCGTTTTTCGTCTTCCAATCTCTTTCCGTGTAATAGTCATAAAACTTTTGCACATCAATGTGGATTCTCTCTTGCTCTGCAAATAACCGGATTTCTTCCAGCGTTGGAGGAAAATTTTGGTTTTCTGCATCTAAGATAGATAGATAATTATCTTCTTTATCTTCTTCTATCTTCTTATTCTGTTGCCCTTTGCTTGCCCCTTGCTTGCCCTTACCTTGCCCACTGCTTGCCCCGCTGCTTGCCCCTGATTGAAACATATCAAAGTTTTTCACAGCAAATACGGTACATTTTGCATATGTTGTCCTTGCCACATACCCTGCCGTTTCAAGGTGTTTTATCGCAGTTCGCACTTGTTTTACAGACAGCCCTGTTTTCTCTGCCAGTTTTGCATAACTGGAAACCATTCCGCCACGTGGTACTTCGATTCCGTGCCAAGTGTTCGGAACAATATCTGCTTCAATGAGCAGACGAAGGAAAACGGCTACTGTATTTGCATCATCAGACCATTCCCAATCTCTAAAAAATAACCGTGGCAATATAACATGACCGCTTTCCAACATCCGCTATCACCTCTTTTCTTAGAATGGTACGTCACCATCGCCGAGAATCTCTTCAAAGTCGCTCAAATCAATCTCCGGCGTTTGGCTGTTGGCACTTTTAACATCCGCCTCATAGGTATGTACAACGCTTTGCGACTGATTGACAACGTCCTGCATCGGATTGCTGTAAGACGGTGTCTGCGGCTCGCTGTAAGCCGTTTGCGGTGTAGGCTGGTAGTTTTGCGGTTGGCTGTTATAATCGCCCTGTGCGGCGTTCTGGGCTGCCTTACTCTCGCCGAAAGTCACATTGTCCGCTTGTACATTCATAGCATAATGTTTCACCACGTTGTTGTCCGTGTAATCTGCGTTTTGCAGCTTGCCCTCTACGATAATCATCGACCCCTTACGGAAATATCGGTTGACAAATTCCGCTTGCTGCCGCCAGCTGACGATGTTGATAAAATCCGCTTTCTGGTCGCTGTTCTTGCTGTACTGCCGATTGACGGCAATCCGAAAACGGCAAACAGCAATGCCGCTTTGTGTGTTTCTGAGTTCCGGGTCTGCACACAACCGACCCATTAAAATTACCTTATTTATCATTGTTTTTGCTCCTTTCGCAGCGGTGCAACCGCTTTTTCGTAGTTCCGATAGTAATAGTAAAAGATTTCCAGCAGCTTTTTGGCTGTGTCCTCTTTTTTGACAAATGACACCTGCAAGCCGCATCGATTGCCTGATCGCAGCGACCGCAGGGCAAAATAGACAGTTTCCCCGATGCGTTGCACCTTTCGATTCTGGGCAATCATCTGCTTTTCTGGGATTTCAAACGCCTTTAGTTCTTCCTCTGATGTTACGCCCTCTAAAATCAATTCCATGTGCTGGGCATTCTTTGCAGCTGCATCAAACTCTTTCTGAATACGTTCCCGGTCGTGGACGAAGTTTCCGAAGAGTTCGTCCACGCTGCCTTTCCGTTCAACAATGCAGGAACGCTCGAAGCACTTTCCATTGATTTCAAAGGAATAATCTCCGAAGTCCAGCTTACGGCTTTCTGTAGCAATCCCATTTGCATGTAAGTACTGGATAATGTGCTGGTTACATTGCTCTCGGGTGTCGCAGAGGACTTTGACTTTCTTTGCAAATGCTTTTCTGTCTGTCATTTTCCTGCCCCCTTAGATGCCTGAAAACAGTTAATGCAAAGCCCTCTGCATTGCTTGTAAATGTCAATCGGCTGATACAATCGCCCATCCTTGTCCTTTGCGGCTTGTATGGGCTTTTTGCAGTTGCTACAGTAAATTTGACGGGGTTGCTGCTGCTTCGCTGTTGGAGCATTTCCAGCGGTCTGGTAAGCGTCTGTATCTGCATCCTTTGCATCGTCAATGCAGAGCAGACCATTCAACGCATACTTTCGGGCATAGCTGGATGCCGTGCCAGTAATCTGACTGGCATCCATGCCTTTCTTGTCGTCCGGTTCTCTCGCAAAGGCGGTCACTGTAATAGCACTGCATCTGCCTGTGACATCCTCTGCCGTTGCAGTTGCCTTTACATAGATGCGATTGCCGACCATGACAATATCATCCGAGCAGTAAATTAAAACGCTGTGCTGCTCTGCAAGCGGTTTGACCGCCTCTAAGATGTCCTCAGCACTGCGGTATTTATACTTTCCGAAGCTGTTGTACTGCCCTTTCGGGGCTTTTAGTTCGTTCTGGATCGCCAGCAACCGTTCCGGCAGTCGCCGTTCATCGGGTTTCTGTTCCATCTTCTGTTCGTCCATGCTCTTCACTTCCTTCTTCTACCAATTCCAACGGGCATTCAAAGCCCACATAACGGGTTGGCTCTACGATGTACTCTCCGGTGATGTTGCAGCGATTCTTGTATTTGTCATACATCTGACAATATGCACATTCGACATGTGCGACATCGTGAAACGTCACCGGAAAGCCAAATTCATAGTTGACCCGCACGAAAACATACTTTTTCACGCCGGATTCAAACATCTTCTGCATGCATCTCCCTTACAAGGTCGGCGGCATAAGTCGTGACTGTGACGCTTTCCACCCATTCTGCAAGGCAATCCTCGCAAAGCCAAGTGTCATCGTTCGCACCGACAATCCGAATCAGTTTGCTGTCGCCGGACACTTCCGCACCGCATCCATCACAGTAAACATGCGGCACACGCTTTGCACCGCAATTTCCGCACCGTTCGCAGCAGCTGCAATCATTTTCAATCTTTATCATCCGTCACCACATCGCTTTCCAAGAAGTCCAGCTGGCTGAGATTCAGGTCTGATTCATCCTCGACCTGTTTTGCCAGCGTTTGCAAGTCTGCATCTACGAACGCCTGTGCAGCTGCATCCAGTTCGCCAAGAATCCGATACAGCGGCTTCATGACATCGAAATGGTCAGCCTCTTGCATCGGGTCGAGCGTGGTATTATCTGCATGCATTGCTTCCACGCACATGATTGCAACCTTCATTGCGTTCTGTCTTAAAAAAACTTCTCCTTTTTGCATCTTGACTTTCCTTTCTCCATGTGTTAAGATTGGGATGTGTTAGTTTTTTATCATCCCTCGTCACTGGTTGCCGCCGGTGCGAGGGTTCTTTTTTGCCCGTTCCTGCAGTAACTCTTTTTCCAGAGCCTCGCATTTCTCTTCTGTCAGTTTCAGTTGTCTTTTCATGGCGTTTCCAAGTTCGCCGGCTGTCACTTTTATAACGTTGTACGTTTCTTCCTCCGACCATCTCTCAGACAATTTCTGATTCATTTTGCGTTTTCGATAACGCTCTTTCGCTTGTGCATCCTGTTCTTTTTTTACCACTTTTCTGCATGCTTCACAGTATTTCAACGCAATGTGGCTGTGATAGCTGTTGTGGTAGATGTCGCTGATTGGTTCGTTGCATCGCAGGCAATACTTGATAACTTGCATTTGCATCCGCTCCCCTACTGCGTTTTTCTTCCTGTTTTTCTCCTGCTTTTCTACCCAAAAAGACGGATTTTTCCGTTAGTCATTGTCAGACGGGGGAGTGCTGCACCGTTCTGCACAAACGTCCAGTAGTCGATGTGCAAAGTCGTTGATAATCTCCGGTGGGATGTCAGTCAGCGTGGTATGTACTCGTTTTCCGCCGTTGTCAAAATGGGTAATCTCGATGGGCATACCCTCGCCCGTCTGGATTGCCACAACGCTGTCATTGATTAGCTGGTTGCACTGCTCGTACTGCTTGAGATTGCTCTCCATGCGGTCAGTCTGTTCCCGTGCCGCCTGGTAGTCGAACCCGACCGGAACGGGCTTCAACGCTCTCCCGGAATCTGCTGCTTGTTTGTCCAGTAGGTGATTGTGCCGCTGCCAGGCAACCCAGCAGATAGCAGCAGCAATGCCGCCTAAAATCATCGTTTGCATTTTCGCTCTCTATCTCCTCTCCTGCACCGTTCGCACGTTAAAAGGTTCGTGTCTTCTCGCTCTCTGCCGCATCGGGTGCAAAGACCAGCGGCTCGCCGTGCCTCTCTGACTGCTTTTTTCTTCTCTGACCGTTCTGCTTTTTCCTCGGGAGTTAATCCAGCATACCGGATTCGGTGGTTTTCATTCATCGTTTCCCGGCATTTCGGGCAAGTGGCAAACCCGTCCGTTGCGGAAGCGTTACGACATCGCACGCAAACATGGTGGGCTTTATACCAGTTGTAGCTTTCCAGTGATTCTTGATTCTTCTTCAGACGCTGTTCTTCTGGGGTCATTTGCTCACATCCTTGCTTAATTTGTCCAGAATCTGGCGTGCTGCATCCATCGCAATCGCACATTCCACACGTCTTCCTTGCTTAGCAAGAGCCATTGTCGTGCCTGCAAACATTGCAAGCGAGATTTTGGCAGCTTGTAAAGGATCCATGCTCTCCAGTTCCTCGATACGCCAGCTGTCTTTGCCGGGTTCAATTGCTGTTGTCTTCATCTTTTTGCTCCTGTGACTGGCTCGGATGCGTTTTTCCCATCTCCACATTGATTTCATCTGTAGCATCTTGGATAAGAATGTCGGCTACCTGCAAGATATGCTCTCTATCTTCCTGAGTAAGCCCACCCGTGATACCGATAAACGCATAAAGTGCCATTTTAGCGGCGTCAAGTCTTTTAAAGCCTCTCACTTTGACCTTAGATACATTGCTCTTTCGTGTCGTTTTGATAACGATTTTTCCCATCTTTCTGATTTTCCTTTCTGTTTTTATTTCGGCAGACCGGACACACATACCACCCGGTAAACTGCCAGGACACGTTCCAATCCAGCCCGCATTGCTCGCAGATGGCGTATTTGTGTCCGTTCCGGATTTCAATTTTCCGGCTCATGCTCTGCCATCCGTTCTGGATGTTCTACGAACTCCGGATTCCGTTTGTAGAACTCCACAATCAGCATTGCCAACGCTTCATAGACCGAACGGTCTGCCTGCTCCGTTGCAGGCACAACGCTTGCTTTCATCGGCTTTTCCATGCCATTTCCTCCTTACTTGTTCGCTGTTTCCAGCCGCTTGAATGTTGCACCAGCCATAAACGCCAGCATCAGATTGTAGTCTTCTTCGTTCATCAAAGACAAGCAATAAGCAATCAGTTCCAGTTCTTTCATAAAATCACATCCTTTCAGACGGCATCCTGTTCGATCAGCGGCAACAGCCCATTCGTCTTCAGCAAATCATAGATGAACAGCCGCCCCTTTTGCGTCCAGTAGGTATGCACTTTCGTGTGCTGCTGCCCGTCTGCTCCGGGGAACGTCTGCGTTTTGGTGCTGGTGTAGCCCTTTTCTGCATACTTCTGATACAGCAGCCAGTTATTTCCCTGCTTGTACTGCACGCCGTTCTGATTCAGATAGCGGTTCAGCCATACACCGGACTTGCCGTAGTCCTTTGCTATGCAGGTGATGGAAAGCAGATCCTTGCAGTTCAGGACAACATCATAATAGCTTGCCTTGGGCTGTAGCTCTGCAATCTGCTGTTCCTGCACAGCAACCGTGGTTTCCAGCTGGCAGCAGTGCGTTTCCAGCTGTTTCAGCTTGGCGTTGGAGAATTGCAAGGCTCTTGCCATAATTGCTTCGGGGCTGTTCCACTGCTCCTCAACCGCAATAAAGTATTGCCGCATCTGCTTGCCCTTGTCTGTCCGCTGGAGCATGCAGAGTTCCTTTGCCATGGGGATGGTCAGCTGGTGGTCGGTTTGTGTTTGCTTTCCGCCATTTGAGTTACGGACAAAAATGTCCGTAACTACATAATCCACATTTTCAGTGAAACCATACTCGCACATTCTCGGCATCCATTTGTGATAAGGCGTTCCAACTTCCAGAGCCTCCCACAGTTCCCGTCCCGATACGGTCGGGCGGTCTACGTTCTCGTAGTTGACTTTGATTAGTTCATTCATCACGATACTTCCTTTCCGGCTTTCGCCGTTGTTATTTGTGCCCTTACGGGCGGTGGGTCGGGATACGCTCCCGACGGGCGTTGTTAGTATAAGGCAAAGGTTGGAGGTAATGCCCACGATGCTGCCACATCGTCCCCGTGTTGCCGGTAGGGCAGCAGGTTGTTATCTTTTCAAGGCTTTTACTTCATCGGAATAAAACGAGTGCCAACCTCTCAAACCTAAAAAACGGAATCCGGTAAAATCACGTGGCATTTCGACAGGAATATCATAGAAATTCATCCCTGTTCTTTTTTCGATTTCTGCCATGATTTCCTCGCCATATTCCGTGCAATTATCATAGCAATGAATAAATTGTTCTCCATAATAAAGGCTTACATAGGTATTATTTCTTATTGTCAACTTGTATTTTCCCATTTTCGTTTCCTCTCTTTACGCTCGCTCAACGCTCGTTTAATGCTCGCCGAGTGTTAAAAACAAGTGTTAAGCATTCATTCATGTCGGAATAACTGGTTTACAGAAACATCCGAAAAGAATGTTTCCTGAATACGGATTGCTTCATCCAGTGAAAAACGCAATTCTCCATTCACCTTTTTGCACAGTGTATTGTACTTCAACTTGATACAATCTTTTAAATTCAGTCTTGTAACATGTCGCAAAATCATTTCTGCTTCCAGCCTTGGATAATACGCACTACAATCTCTTTTCATGTTCATCACCTCTTTTTCTCTATATTTTTTGATTCCGGTTGACGCTTTATAGAAAATATGATATAATAAAAGATAACGAAGGGAGGTGAATGTATATGAGTAACAATGCCCTCGTATTGTTATATCGAATTTATCTGGATTCGAAAAAGAAAAGTGAAGCGGACGGCTATGACACAGTTGAGAAATATCTCTTGCATCACAATTTCTTTCAGACGGACGAGAAACTGTCAAAAGATAATTGGGATGAAGATTTATTTCTCACACATTTAGAGGAACTGTCGCAGCATGGATATGTGGATGTCCATTACGAAAACAGTTTTCGAATCGAAGATGCCGGGATTGAATATATAGAGGATTTCTGCAAACAATATGGAATTCTCTAAAAATAATCAATCTGTCATCATTTTCACAAGTGCACGCCGTTCTTCCAGCGTCATATTGTGAACATCTACAAAATCCATATTCAGACTTTCACTCAGCACTTCGGCTTGCAATTCTATTTCCATGCCGGAGTGCTCTGTTTTTTCCAGCCCTCTCAGTTCCCTTATAAGCTTCTTCAGCTGGTACACTGTGAGAATCTCACTTGTTGTAACTTGAATCTTCATTTCATCACCCCCTTTCTGCTTTAATTTCAGCCCGGCTTTCAGTTTTCTCCTGCGGTTTACTTCCCGTTTAAGTTTTCTGCTGGTCTTGCTGATTTGGTTTACAAGCATTTTTCGCTTTCTTTTTTGGTATCCTGTACAGGATACCGACTCACGAAAAGGGCAAAGGCTGCGTTCACGAGAAGTTCAAAGAGTACAGCCTCACTCTGGGTAAGTTCCTGACAAATCTGTGTAACTTTTTGCCGTTCTTCCTGTTCCTTGTTGGTTGTCTGATTCATAAAATCACTCCTTTCTTTTGTACCCACAACAATTCTTTACAGCAGTTCCTTAAACCGTTCAACTGCCTTTTCGTTATAGCGGAATGCATCCACTTCTTTGCAGGAATAAGGCGACTTGTCTTTATAGAACTCGCCATATTCTTCCGTCTTCATGCCGTTCTGACTGGAAAGCCGTCCGATTTTCTGAGCAGATACACCCAGCATCTTTCCGATTTCTGTGGCGGTATACATTTTTTGTTCTGACTTTGGCAGTGGCAAAATCTCTTCTCCTGCAAGCACTTCCGCAGCTTTTGCAATCAGAATACTTTTGTAATCTTTGGACAGCGTGGTTTCTATGTTGGCAAGTTTCAAGAACTGGTTCGACATCCGCACACGGGCGTTCATCTCTTTCACTTGCAGAGCCTTTGTTCGGTCTGGACGCTGTGGAAGCTGTCCCTGCTCCCGTACGCTGAAATAGGTATCTACCAAGCACTCATACGCTTCCCATGCCTTGTCGGTGTTCAGGCTCTTTGCCAACATCAATGCTCCCTTTTCTGTCCAAAGATAAAAGGCATTTACTTTTGCCCCTGGAACGAATCCGCAATTTGCGTATTCGTTCTTAAATTCTCTCAATATGTCGCCGGTCAAGCAATAATAATGCTTTCCCTCCGTGTACCGTTCCTTGTTCCGGTTGAAGTTTTCAGAGATTCTCCGTTCTGTGGTTTCGTACTGCTCCGCAATCTGTGCGGTAGTCAGTACCCGTTGGTTGTTGGTCTCAACGACCTGTAAGCTTTTGTTCATCGTTCATGCTTCCTTTCGGATTGATTTTCAGTCGTTCAAGTTTTTCCCACGACCGTGATATTATAATACCACGGTCGTGATGAAAAGTCAATCATTTTTTCTACGTTTGTGATATTTCTTCTTATTTTTGTAGGAATAAACAAAAATAAAATACCTCATTTGTGCAAAATACATATGATTTCTTTGTTGACATTCCCACAAACGTATGATATAATATGAAGCAGAAGGAGGTGATACAATGGAAATGAAAAACGTCTTGAAGACGCTACGAAAAACAAGAGGGTACACAAGTGCGAAAGACTTTTGTAAAGCTATTGGGATTAGCTTTAGCACTTACCAAAATTATGAATCTGGCAGTCGTGTTCCCACAGTTGAAATGCTTGTCAAGATTGCAGATTTTTATGGCGTAACCACGGACTTTCTGCTTGGTAGAGAACCAATCCCGAAACCGATTGCTAACTTAAATCTCAGCGAAGAGAATGAAATAGAAGTAATTGATAAGTATATGAGTTTACCACCAGAAATTCGTGTTGACCTGATGAATGCTCTGTTGAAGCTGGGCGAGATTGCAAAAAACCGCCGGGAGCAGGAACAGCCTGTCAAGCAGTCTACCACGCTCGGAACGCTCGAAGACCAGACGGAGGAAGCAGCGAAAACGAAAGAAGAAGCATCGTCCTGACAAGAATTTTGAGAAAATAAGTAGGGGAGTTGTTTTGAGTGTCTCCCTCTTTACGAGGGAGTGGATTGAAATGTGCCAGACGGATGCAAATCTTGCTTGCAAGAAATAAATTTTTAACGCATCCGCTGGAACGACAGGTATTTGAACAGTTTCAACAGTTTATCAACAATCAGTAAAAAAACCGCCCTGCAAGGAATTGTGGGGCGGTACAATTAAGGAGCGATTATGAAAAGAGCAGTGTTTTATGGTCGTTATTCCAGCGACCGACAAACAGAACAGAGCATTGAGGGGCAGCGGCGTGTCTGCGAAGAGTTTGCAAAGGCAGAGCAAATTCAAATCGTGGGCGAATACATCGACCGGGCAACCTCCGGCACTTCCACAGAGCATCGAGAGCAGTTTCAGAAAATGCTAAAGGATAGCAAGAACGGCGGCTGGGATTATGTACTGGTTTACAAACTCGACCGATTCGCCCGTAGCCGCTATGATAGTGCCATCAGCAAGCAGCAGCTGAAAAAGAATGGCGTAAAGGTATTATCTGCAACTGAACGCATTACAGACAGTCCAGAGGGCATTTTGATTGAAGGATTGCTGGAATCCATGGACGAATATTTCAGCCGGGAACTTTCCCGAAAATGCAAGCGTGGCATTCGGGAAAGCATTATAAAAGGGCATAATTTCGGCGGTCGGGTCCTGTATGGCTATGACCGGAAAGACAAGCGATTTGTCATCAACGAAGAGCAGGCGGTGAATGTACGGCGGATTTTCAAAAGCTATCTTTCCGGCTGTACGATTCAATCCATTGCAGACCAGCTGAATGCAGATGGATACCGGACGAACTACGGGAACGAATTTAAACGCTATACCGTTTCCGACATCCTTCACAATGACAAATATACAGGGATACATTACATAGACGGCATCGAAGAGCCGGAAACCTGTCCGGCAATCATCTCACAGACGACATTTGACCGGGTAAAGGAAAAGCTGAATCAGTCTGCCCACCGTTCCAGAGAACACGCCACAGGGCATACTTACGCACTGTCAGGGCTGTTGCAGTGTGGTGTTTGCGGAAGATATGTCTGCGGTTCGTCTGTAGAACGAAAGTATTTCTATTATGCTTGTCGGAGCAGGGAACATGCAGAAAACAGCGTACATATTCATGCAGACAAGCTGGAGCAGGTGGTGATAGATGCCTTGCAAACCTTTTTCACAGAAGAGCAGGTTTCCACGCTTGCAGAACGACTGTACCAAATCTATACCACGGATATGGATGGAAAACCAGACCGCAGCAAACGGTTGAATGAGATTGAAAAGCAGGTACAAGGAACAGTGAACGCTCTGATTGCGTGTCCAAGTTCCAAGGCATTGCAAGAAAAATTGACACAGCTGGAAGAACAAAAAGCAGAAATTGAAAAGATGCCAATTTTGCAGCCGCAGCTGAAAAAAGAGCATTTTGAAAATTATTTTCGTTGGCTGGCTCTTCGGCTGGAGCATATCGAAGACCGTCAGACGTTTTTCCATACCGTGATTCACAAAGTGCTTGTTTATCCAGAAAAAGCAGTTATCATCTTGAATATGACCGATGAAATGGCAGACCCACCAAAGAGAGAACAGGTTGAAGCATTTATGTCTAATGTAGGGGAAGTGTCTTTGTAGCCTTGCCCGAACTGAACCATTGTAAATCCAAGCCCCTCCAGATTTTGCGACATCTGCACTGCACCCCAGCGGTCAAATGCAATTTCTTTGATGTGAAATTTCTGCCCCAGTTCATCGATGAAATTCTCAATAAAACCATAGTGAACCACATTTCCCTCAGTCGTTTTCAAGTAGCCTTGCCGTTCCCATATATCATATGGAACATGGTCACGTCTTACTCTGAGTGGCAGTGTTTCTTCCGGCAGCCAGAAGTATGGAAGAACATAATAATGCTCGTCATCATCTGTTGGAGGAAATACCAAAACAAAAGCTGTAATATCTGTTGTACTGGAAAGGTCAAGTCCACCATAGCAGATACGCCCAGCAAGCATCTCTTCATCAAAAGAAACCTTGCATTTGTCCCACTTTTCCATCGGCATCCAACGCACCGCTTGTTTTACCCACTGATTTAAACGCAGTTGTCGAAAAGCATTTTCTTCACCGGGAGTTTCCTTTGCAGAATTACACGCAGTCATCACCTTATTCATGCCGATGGTCTTATCCAGACTTGGATTTGCCTTTTTCCAAACCTTCGGGTCAGTCCAGTCCTCAGATTCATCTGCACCATAAATGACCGGATAGAAAGTCGGATCATGCTTTCTGCCTTCCAGAATGTCTTTCGCCTTTTGATGTACTTCATAGCAGATTGAATTTGTGTCAGTGCCGGCTGTGGTGATGAGAAAATACAAAGGCTGCATTCTGGCATCGCCGGAGCCTTTGGTCATAACATCGAACAGCTTTCTGTTCGGCTGCGTATGAAGCTCATCAAACACAACCCCATGAATGTTGAAACCATGTTTGCTATAGGCTTCTGCCGAAAGCACCTGATAAAAGCTGTTGGTCGGGAGGTACACGATACGCTTTTGTGAGGTCAGGATTTTCACTCGTTTGGAAAGGGCAGGGCACATTCGCACCATGTCGGCAGCCACATCAAACATGATCCTGTATAATAAAACTTGACACATAAGCCACAAGGAAATAAAATAGAAAAAAGGAAAAACGGAGGATATGAAGATGTCAAAGAAGAGAGCTTGTGTTCATAGCAAAAAAGTGGTATAATAAGAGATATGAAAAAAGAATATCAAGTAACAAATGTGGAGAATGCTACCACATGACTATCCACCGCATGATACGGTATGGAGTTTTTATCGCCGAGCAAGAGCGAACGGCATATGGAACAAAATGATGCAGCATCTTTGTCAAAATAACACGAAAACAAGCAGGAAAGTCAACTGCTGAAAAAAGGAGGAACGTTATGAAAAAAAGAATGCTCGCAGCCGCAGTCCTGACAGCCATTGCTGTTCCGTCTGTACCGCTCACCGGTTCGGCGGAAACGGTCGGCGTTTACGAAGCGGAGGACGCAGTCATGACTGGCAATATGAAGGCAATTGAGGAGTCCGGATGTTCCGGTGGAAAGGCTGCCGGAAACTTTGCTGCAGACACGGATTCGCTTAAATTTACAGTAGAGATTCCGGCGGACGGAACATACAACATTGTGATTAACGCAAAAGGCTATGGCGGCGGAAAGACAAATAATATCGTTATTGACGGAGAATTTGCAGGAACTTTTGACAGCACCGCAGATACTTACTCCGATTCCCTGATGCGGAGCGTGCTGCTGACCGCCGGAACGCATGAGATTGCTATCACAAAATCCTGGGGCTGGATTGCTGTTGACTGCATAAAGATAGAGACAGCGAAAGCAATCCCGTCTTCTGCCTTTGAAGTGGACGATACGCTGACCGACCCGCATGCAAATGCGGATGCAAGGGTGCTGTTTTCCTACCTCTGCGACAGGTACGGCGAGCAGGTTCTATCAGGACAGTTCGCAGACCGTGGACTGGACAGCGAGGAATTCCGTGCAATCAAAGAGGTGACCGGAAAAACGCCGGCGATTCTTGGACTTGACATGATGGATTCCACCCCCTCCCGTGTGGCACTTGGTGCACGTTCTGATGCCGTGGAGCGTGCGATAGAATTCCACAACGCTGGCGGAATCGTCACATTCTGCTGGCACTGGAATTCCCCGACCGCTTACCTGAAAGAGGGTACTGATGAAAACGGTTCTCCACGGTGGTGGGGCGGATTCTACACAAGAAATACCGATTTCGACATTTCTAAGGTCATGGACGGCAGCGACCCGGAAGGCAAGGCACGCATAGATGAGGATATTGCCGGTATCGCACAGCAGCTCCTCCGCTTGCAGGAAGCAGGCGTTCCAGTTCTTTGGAGACCGCTCCACGAGGCATCCGGCGGCTGGTTCTGGTGGGGAGCAAGGGGTGCTGAGCCGTACAAGGCACTCTACAAGTATCTCTACGAGCAGCTCACAAATGTGTATGGCTGCCACAACCTGATATGGGTGTGGAACGGGCAGTCTGCTGACTGGTATCCTGGCGATGAATATGTTGACATCATCGGCGAGGATATTTATGTTGACAAGCATTCCTATACCGCTCATGCAGCGAAATTCTCCGAAATACTGGACGATTCCGGCGGAAAGAAGATCATTGCTCTTACGGAGAACGGCACGATTTTCGACATCGACAATGTGATTGCCACGGGTGCAAAATGGGCTTGGTTCACCACCTGGAACGGCAGTTTCATGACCGCCAACGGTCAGTTTTCTGAGGAATACACGGAAGCGGAAGTGCTGAAAAAGGACTATCAGAGCGAGTATGTCATCACGCTGGACGAACTGCCGGACTGGGAGAACCTGAAGAACGGAACGCTCCGTGGAGATGGGAACAAGGACGGCAGCTTCAATCTCGCTGATGCAGTCCTTCTCCAGAAGTGGCTGCTGGCTGTTCCGGACACTGCGCTTCCGGACTGGAAGGCTGCTGATCTTTGCGAGGACGGTGTCCTGAATGTGTGTGATCTTTGTGCAATGCGTCAGGAACTAACAAACGGGTAACGCTCTGTCTGCATTACAGAGCGTACTATAATCATTATATTTTGTTTGTGCGTGGAAAAATATGCCCTGATTTTCAAAAAGTAGTAAGGTAAAACTTTTTCACGCAATCAAATCCTTTCTGAAAGGGATACCCTTTCACCACCATAAGACCGCCGAAGCGGTCTGGTGTAGCTGGTAGCAAAAGGCTGTCCCTTTATCTGCCGAACCGGAAAGCGGCATCGCCATCAAGGTTCTTGGTAAGAAAATTTCTCGCTGTGGCGAACTCCTCGCCGACCAGTCCCAGCCGAATCAGCCATGTTCGCATGGCGAATTTCGGGTTTTCCGTTTGTTGTGGTTTCTGGCTGGCGGTTCGCAGTCCCTTTGCCATTTCGGAAAGGGCAAGGCAAAGTTGTATGTAGCTTTTCAGCTGTCCGGCATGGAGTCCGTTTTTCCTGCCGTTGGCAGGCTTGTCAAACTGGAACAACCGGAATTCAATTGTGCCTTTTGTAAAAGTTGCGTGATAGTTCAGCATATGGTATCGGCTGTCATTGTAGTGCTGATTTCTGCCGTAATTTGCACCGTTTGTCGTATACCAGATGTCTGCAAACTGTGCCATGTTGGTGGGCTTTTTCCGGTTCAGCTGTTCGATGAATTGGGGATTGACCGTTCTGCAATATCGGTTCATTCTGCCTTGGTCGATTTTCAGGGCATCTGCAATCAGCCGTTCGTGGCTCGCCATAAGGTTGGCGAGGTTTCGCAGGGTTTGCGGTGTGTGTCCGTTGGCACCGATGTGAATGTGTACTCCGGCTCCGATGCCTGCATGGCTGATTGCTCCGGCTTTGCGAAGCTTTCTGACCAGTTCCTGTAAGGTTTCAATGTCCTCGTATTTCAAAATCGGCGTGACCAGTTCGCACTTTTCGGCATCGCATCCTGCAATGCTGACGTCTTTCTGGAATTTCCATTCTCTGCCCTGTGCATCCCAAGCCGACCAAGTGCTGTAGCCGTTTCGGCTGGCGGTGTATTCGTATCTGCCTGTGCCGAAATGGTCGGCGGCAAGTCTGGCAGCTCGTTCTCTGGTGATGTGGTTCATCTCAATCTCCACGCCGATGGTCTGCTTTTTCAGGTTTTCAATCTGTCTTTCTGTTTTAGCGTTCATGGTGTTTTCCTCCGTAGTTTCGGGCTTTTTCCCTTTTGCTGTAACCATATTAACTCTAAACGGAGGAGATAGCAAGCGGCTAAATCTACAGAAAATGAGGTCAAAAGATTGTGTAGAATACACGCTTGCAATCCTTGCGATTGTATGGTAACATACCGTACAATGGTGCGCCAGTTCGGTGCATAAGATATAGTCGGGTGAAATTCTCGACCTGA
>ERZ773276.1166-NODE-1166-length-21848-cov-23.866838_pt1 | contig 21848 bp, 15 predicted proteins | sample MGYA00511386_ERZ773276 | MGnify/ENA primary metagenome ERZ773276 (study PRJEB29015, sample SAMEA2737778) | human gut metagenome | biome: human gut; feature: human-associated habitat; material: faeces | place: China | collected 2012 ...
TCGAATTTTTTAGACCCGTGTGGAGCGAAATTTTAATTCAGTGAACACTAATTAACTGTTGACGCTGAGAAAGTTACAGGTAGCCGCTCTATTTTCCTTAAAATCTTTTCTTCTTCCTCCTACCCGTCATAGACGGGATATAGAGAAAATCTAAGAATATCTTAAAATATATTTTGCGATATTCTCAGATATTCTTTATATCCGCGCTTGCGCGGTAGGATGGAGAAAAAGTGGTATGAAAACGCTGAATAATTACGCACCTCCTTCCACGTAGGGGCAGGGGCTGGCGTGAGAGAAGGCTGGTGATGGAAAATTGTCAATTCCTTTGCAATTTCTAACTGATTTATATCGTTCACTCGTATTAATTTCGTAACTTTGAAACGTAAAACTATATCGTTCGACTATCTCAAGGCGACTTTTAAAGTACTTGCCTTGGACGTAACAGAAGACAAATATGACCAAAGAGGATTTCTTTCTTGATGTTGTCAATGCCAACAGGAGGGGGCAGGCGGTAATGATCGTCGTAGAACATCCCGAAGGTGTGGACATCATCACCAATTCTGACCGTACTGATTTCATCAGTATGATGCCTACTTTCATGAATATACCATGGAAAGGACGGGTTCCTGCTGATCAGGTATGGGGCGAATGGGCCTGTTTCTATGATACACCGGAAGAGGCTGAAGTATACGGCCTTGAACTTGAAGATGGTAAGATTCAGATGGGCATCCTTAACGTGAGCATCGATGAGGCAGTGAGGAGGTTGGATGAGGTAGAGGAATAAAGAGAAATAGAGCACTGACCCCGGAGAGGTTTCACGTGGACAGCAGGACAAATATTGTCCACGAAGGACACGAAAAGGCACGGAGAGAACCATGTGTTTTTTATTCACGAAGGACACGAAAAGGCACGAAGAGAACCATGTGTTTTTTATCCACGAAGGACACGAAAGGCACGAAGAGAACCATGTATTTTTTATCCACGAAGGACACGGAGAAAAGATTTTAAGGAAAATAGGCCGGGACAGGCTTCCGCGCCTTCATGGACGCTGTGGTGCCGTCGTTATGGGGTAGCCTTGCGAGCAAGCTCGCGGCTACCCCATAACGACAGCACCACCCCCTACGGGTGTCAAGCCTGTCCATGCTGAAAATCGCTTCGCGTAAAATTGCGCGGAGCGCATAAAATAAAGCGGCCGATTACTGCAAAACCAGTCCTTGGGCATAAAATAAAGCGGCCGATTCTGCACCCCAGCCTTTCCAAACGGCTAATAGGCTCATACTATATTTCATACGGACATTTTTAGGGAGATGCTCCATTTTATGCACCTGCGGTGCAATTTTCATTTTATGCGCGTAAGCGCAATTTTATGCGAAGTAATTTTCGTCATGGGCAGGCTTAGACCCTGATAAGGGTGGTGCTGAAATGATAGGGCAGCCTGCGAGCTTGCTCGCAAAGGCTGCCCTATCACTTCAGCACCATAGCTCCCCCAAGGAGCTAAAGCCTGAGCATGACCATTTTCCTTTAACTCTTCCGATATAATACCATTGGGGAGATTTTCGGTATGTCCTGCTGTCCACGTGACCCCTCCGGGGTCAGTGCTGATTCATGGTGTGCCCCCGCCTGGGTCAGTGCTCTTCGACGATCCGGGATCAGTACAAGCATCATAACATGGATTTTTCTACTATATAGATGAGCCCTTTTATTTGCGTGATTCAAGGATTTTTCGTATATTTGTGGCGGAAAAATCAGATACGGTTATGGAAGGCTTTCTCGCTTTAATGGTCGCTTGGCTGATCGTCTATCTTGCCACACGCAAGAGCGGCGGCCGTCGTGGTATGAGCCAGTATGAAAAGGGCAGGATACGTCAAGCGAACAAACGATTTGTTGAAGAGGAGAAACAGAGCTTCAGAAAGATGAAGCGCGACCTCTACGACTTCCTGTGGGGTTCTAACAAACAGCTCTGACCGCGGGGATTGTTGGTTTTCCGGTTTGTCGTGGTATTGCCTGTGCCGCTGTAGGGGCAGTCCATCATGGCCGCCCTCACCCTGCAGGCGTAATATTTTCTGCATTGGGTGCAAATCTTATTTTATGCCCGGAGGGCAATTTTATGCGAAGCAATTTTCGTCATGGGCAGGCTTTGACCCCGTAGTGGTGGTGGTGAAGTGATGGGGCAGTCTGCGAGCTTGCTCGCAAAGACCGCCCCATCACTTCACCGCCACCATAGCTCCATGGGAGCGGAAGGCTGTCCATGACTATTTTCCTAAGCATGAATGCTCATACGCGTGGTACGCAGGCTTCGCCTGCACATCAAATTTTTGGGAAAATGGTCAGGGACTGATGCCCTGACGAAAATTGCCAAGGCATAAAGTTGCGCCACCCCAGGCCCCTACATTGTCACCAGCATAACCGTGGCGAAATAACAAAAATGAAGATGATTATAAAAACTGGCCAATTATTTGGAGGTAATAAAATTATTTCTAACTTTGTAAACCAAATAGGGAATAAAGACTATGATAACAATAGAACGACTCAAGACAATGCGCGAAAGCGAGGATCACGTGGAATTCAAGGCCGCAAGAAAGAATTATCCATATAATGGTGGCAAGAAATCAGATCCGCGCGAAAGGCGGCACTGTGTCCTTGGATATGTAGTTGCTCTTGCTAACGAAAAAGGTGGATATTTGGTCCTTGGCATGGAAGACAAGTATCCCCATAAAGTCTGTGGTTCAGATTTTGCGGAAGGTGAGGAAGGCCAACTCATGGACGCTATCTACGAGGCGTTGAAAATACGAGTTAAAGCTTATTCCCTGAAAGAAGGAGTAAATCGAGTTCTCGTCATAGAGGTTCCATCCCGTCCGATTGGCAGACTTCTGAGATTTGAGGGTGTCGCACTAATGCGCATTGGCGAGAGCCTGAGGGAAATGTCGGATGCTGAGATGTTGTCCATTCTTACAGAACAGGAGCCGGATTATTCGGCAAAGGTCTGTAAAGGACTGACCATATCTGATTTGGATGAAGATGCGATTGATGTCTTAAAACAGAAATATGCCGTAAAGCAAAAGAATTCAAAACTTAAGAATGAGCCGACACAACAGATTCTGAATGATTTGGAGCTCACAACTGACGGAAAACTTAATTATGCCGCTTTGGTGCTGCTTGGCAGCAGGGATGCAATCAGAAAGTATCTGCCCCAGGATGAGGTCATCGTTGAGTACCGTCTCAACGAAAACTCCATTCCTTATACCGCGCGGCAAGAATTCCAGGAACCTTTAATGCTTGCCATTGATAAAATATGGAACTATATCAGTCAGCCGGCAAGCAATCCATTGCAGCACGTCACTGACGGACCGTATATCTTTGATATTCCTTCTTTCAACGAAGAGTCTATCCGAGAAGCTGTTCTTAACAGCTTGTGCCACAGATCAATGTTAATCAATAGTTCCGTCGTCATCAGACAAAGTCCTGCCAGCATCACGATAACCAATGCTGGTGGCTTCCCTATAGGTGTAGATGTATTCAACATTTTGACGACTCCCAGTGTGCCAAGAGCAAAGCGTTTGTGTGAGGTCCTTCAAAAGACAGGCCTAATAGAGAGGTCCGGTCAAGGAGTTGACAAGATTTTCTATAATTGTCTTGAAGAAGGAAAGGCTCTTCCTGACTATACTCTCTCAGATGCCTATCAAGTGGTATTGAAACTGAATGGTGAAGTTGAAGATCCTGCGTTTCATTTATTCATAGACGAAGAGCAGGAAAAGCGGGATGATGATAACAAACTTAGCGTCTTTCATCTGCTGCAACTTTATAAGATCAAAGAAGGTCAGACGGACTCTCTTGATTCAGAAATAGTGCAATCACTTATCAATGAAGGATTGGTCGTGACTGATAATGAGGATCTGAGGTTGTCAGATTCTTATCAGAAGAAAAAAGAAAGAATAATCGCCTCAAGAGAGCAGTCTACATGGCAAATCTACACTCAAGGGTTGGGTGTAAATCCGGACGTAGTTGATTATATCAATAATATCATTGATCAAAAAGATATTGAAAGTAAGACAGTTAGCTTAATTAGCGGTCTTCGGGATAAGTTACATGTAAACTTAAGTGTAAATACACTCAACTTCTTGAGAGAAAACTTGAGTGTAAATCGTTATTCGGTATTATTGCTACTCTTTTTTAATCCAAATCTGACTATTCTAAAGATGTCAGAACTTGTACATGTCAGTGCAACAACCATTAATAATAGTATCAAATGGTTGAAAGCTCATAACATTATTGAGCGTGAAGGCTCCGACAAGAGTGGAACGTGGAAAGTAATAATTTGAAGAAGGCATATAAGTTGTTACGCCCCCTGATATAAAATAATAAATGCGTAAGTGTTGCTTACCAACTACTTACGCATATATAGTTGCGGAGGCAGGACTCGAACGTGCGACCTCCAGGTTATGAGCCTGGCGAGCTACCAACTGCTCCACTCCGCGATGTTACCAATATTGTTAGCGCCTCATTTCTGATTTGCGTCTGCAAAGTTACGACGAAAAAACGGAATGACCAAATATTTCTGCGATTATTTTTCTTTTTATGCCTATTTTTCTTCTTTTTCTGCTTGCGGGCGGATTTTTTCAGCCGTTTTATGCTTATTTCACGGCAATTCCTTGTCACTGTCGTATAAATTGGATAAATTTGCACACATATAACATCTGTGCAGCAAAAATGACTTACACAGGAAACACAGCCAGCATGTCAGTATCAAAGACAAGACAGAAACTCGTTGATGTGGCCCGTCAGCTCTTTGCTAAGAACGGCCTCAATGGTACGACGATGAACGACATCGCCGTGGCGTCGGGTAAGGGTCGCCGTACCCTCTACACCTACTTCAGCCGTAAGGAGGATATCTACTATGCCGTCATAGAGTCGGAGCTGGAGCGGCTGTCGGAGAAGCTCGACGAGGTGGCCTCGAAGCGTATCCCGCCCCAGGACAAGATCATCGAACTCATCTATACCCATCTTATCTCCATCAAGGAGACGGTGGTGCGCAACGGTAACCTGCGCGCTGAGTTCTTCCGGAATATCTGGACGGTGGAGAAGGTGCGTAAGAACTTCGACGAGGACGAGATGGAGCTCTTCCGCAAGGTCTATGCCGAGGGCAAGGCCGACGGTGAGTTTGATATCGAGAATGTTGACATGGTTGCCGATATCACGCACTATTGTATCAAGGGTCTGGAGGTGCCGTTCATCTATGGTCGCCTGGGTCATGGCTTGAACGAGGAGACGTCGCGCCCGCTGATCGCCCGCATCGTCTATGGTGCATTAGGAAAAAAGACGATGTAGTAATGAGGTGGTAGGTGGTATTTAGGTGTTAGGTGTTAGGTGTTAATGGTATGTCTGCTGTCCACGTGAGACCTCCGAGGTCTTTCTACGCTGTCATCCTGCTACCATGGAGCTACGAACCTGCTCGTGCCCATTTTTTCACAAAAACCAGGAAAACCGCTTTGTGTCAGCGCCAAGGGCTTGGGCCCTTTGCCATTTGCGGGTTGAGGGGCTTTTGAGAGGCGTTGCCTCTCATCGCCCTCAACCCACAAATGGCAGATTCTCCTACGTCGAATCTTGGCGCTAACACAAAGAAAACCTTTAAAACCTACGATACCACAAGTGTGTATCAGAGGGATAGCGATCATTCTCAGGACTTAATGTGGGCAATGACCTCGGAGGGGGCACACCAGGCAAAGCTCAAAGTGAGCACTGACCCAGGGGCAGCGTCTCGCCGACCTGCTTTCAGTACTCCATCTTTCAGAATGACAGCTGCGGTATCGCATGTTTTCAAGGTTTTCTTGCTGTGATGCAAGCCTGAGGAACGAGGGCTGTTTCTTCTTCGGCACCGGATTGCCGAAGCTTGCTTCGGAGCAAGACGGTGGCGGAGAAGAAACAAAGGGCGCAGCCCTTGCATCACAGCAAGGGGTTTTGTTTGTTTTTGTTAAAAATCTCGCCAAGGCGCAAAGGTCGCAAAGGGAGGAGCCTTCGGCTCCGCAAAGACGGTTGATGCGGGGTGGGCGCGGCCACGCAGGACTGCTATTTCGTGGAGATGGAGGTGGAGGTGGAGAAATAATTCTGGGTTTTGTCGTCGTTGGAGGGTTTGAAGGTGACGGTATAGTTCGGCGCGTTCTTGTAAAGTTTGAAACAGCAGGGGAAGCTCTTGGTGGTGCCGCCGGCATCCGGGGCCATGGCGTTATACTCGCTCCAGGTGATGTAGCGGTTGTAGTGGTAGTAGTACTCCCCGGCATCATTCGTCACCGTGAGCGGCATCTCCACGAATCCGGTTGCTGTGACGTCGGGGTAGAGGACGTTGTCGGTGCTGGAGATATAGAAGTGGAGGGGGAAGCGCTTCTCGGTGAGCGTGGAGGGAATGGTGATGCTCAGCTTCACGGCAGCATCCGCCGTGGTAGGCAATGTGGCGGGGTCGCTCGACACCGTGTAGGTCATTTGCGAGGCAGGGATATAGCTCACCGTGGCGCGGCGCAGCAGCCCCGAGGAGCAGGTGATGAGGATGTTCTGACGCGTGTAGTGGTTAGGCAGGTTCTCCAAGAAGTTGATGTTCAGCGTCCGGTAGCCATCTGCATCGTTGCTGTTGCCCGTGCCGTCCCACGTCACATCCTTGATGAACGCCTCCAAGCCTGCGTCCAGAGGCTCCAACTTCGCATTGACATAGTATTTCGGGTTGGGATTTCCCGTCTCGTCCTTTTTCCAGTTGCTGATGGTGGTGGTGGGGTTGTCCTTGTCGTAGATGAACTTCACCTTCAGCGGATGCGTGCCCCCCGAGGTGAAGAGCTCATCGGTCCAGTCAACGTAGAGGCGCGCCTTGTCGGCGGCGATGTTCGTCAGGTCCTGCGACTCCGACGACATCATGAAGTTGTTCATCGGCGCGTAGTTGATGGCCTCCTGGATGCTCTTACGTCCCTCGCCGTTCACGTTGGTGATGTCGAGGGAGTAGCTCAGGTTGCGCAGTACATTGTAGTTGTACTGGTATTTCACCTCGTCGCCCTTGTCGGTGTCGCGTGTATAGACGAAGTCGGCCTTGTAGTAGGTCGGCGTGATATTTGCCCAGTCTGTGGAAGTGTCGCTGCGGTATTTCGCCTTGAGGATGATGAACGGGTTGTCGGAGGCGCCGTTGGTGTAGGTGCTCTCATACATATAGGTAGGCTGGCTGGGAGCGACAAAGGGGAAGGCGGCGTCGTTGCTGCCGTCTGCCGACACCGGTGGGTTGTCCTTGAGCTTCATCTGCGACGGCTCATAGCCGTAGTAGCGCTGCGTGTCGTTGAGGTCGAAGTAGCTTGCCGAGACAGGAACGGCATTAGGTTTGGTATCATCCGTTGTCACGTATTGTGCGAAGCGGTCGGCCGTGGGAGTGTTGAGATCGTAGGTGGCATTGAGGTTATAAGGTGCCACGGTGCCCGTGGCCGGCTGGTTGAAGATGTAATAGCCTGCCAAATGGAAATTGTCCTTGAGCGATTCATCCACCGTGATGCCTATCTTGGCGAAGTTGCGCACAAGAGTGATGTTGTTGAAGTGCTTCAGCGTCTCGTCCTTCACCTTTCCCATGGCGTCGGCAGCGATACCGTTGTCCAGGTCGATACGCCGCCAGTAGGCATCTGTGGTTCCGTTGACGACGAGGTTCTTCATCAGTGTCACCTCGTCGGTGATGGCGTAGCTCTGTGGCTCCACATTGGCCACAAGGTGGACGATGCGGCGCTTTGCCGAGGACTGCAAGACGACATGGAACGGGGTGTGGTAGAGCGGGTCGCCGTCGGGCGTGAACGTCGTCTGCGGATGCTCGTAGGTGCCGGGCAGACACGGCGCAATTTCCGAGAGCAGGTCGTTCTCGTCGAAGACGATGGCGTACATAGAGGTGATGTCGGGAATCTCACCCATGGCACGCGTGACAGCATCGGAGGCCCCCGAAGAGAAGGTGCCGTCGATGACCACCGGTGTGCCGTCGGGCACGTCGGAACCAGTGTCGATGCTGTCGAGGAACTTGTCGGAGCAGCCGGCAAGGAGCAGAAGGAGACAGAGCAATATCCCATTCAGGCTTTGCAAGCGCATCAATCCTTTGCAGGGGCGGCCCTTGTGGCCGTCCGCAATCGGAGATGTGCTCAAGTTGTGTATATAATAAGGTGTGTTGCGCATAGTGGTAAATGTTAAGGTTCGGGATGATAGGAGTTCACGGCCCCAGGCTTGTCGCCCCAGTACCAGGTGTCGTAGACGAAGCGCATGTAGCCTTGATCATTCTTTGACGCATTGTAGAACTGTCCGTTGCGATAGAGACGGCCACTGGACGCCCAATAGTAGGAAGAGTTGTCCATGGCAAAGAGCACGGGAATCACGCCTTCCCTTTGTCTTGCTGTGATGAACATGATCTCTGCCTCGGTGGGCAGTCGCCAGCGGCCGGCACTGTAGCCCGCCTCCTGGTAGGTGGCCGCACGCTTCTGGGCATTGGCGAAGGTGACACTTGTACTACTGTTCCAACCCGAAGAGACAAAGAACTGCGGGGCGATGATGGTCTTGGTGTTCGAGGCTCTCTTAATCTTGGCGGCGTTGTCGCCCCAGGATTTTTGAGTGATGGTGTACCTATCACCATAAAACCAAGAATGACTGACCAACTTCTGATTTGTCAAATATGCTTGCAAGTCATTGCTTGTGTATCCAGCGTTTTCCCGTGGGTCCCCAATCTGATAGTAATAATTCTGTCCGTTGGCCGAATAGAAGCCGTTGTTACTGTTGAAGGATGTTACAGTGATTTCAGTGATGGAACTGTTCTTAATGACACCACTACTACCACCGCTTCCTGTGTTACTGAGGTCTTTGACCATGGAGCCATAAGGGACGGTGACATTCGTCCCATCTGTGTTGTAGTAGTAAAAGGAAGCATTACCATCGGGGAAATTTGGACTGTAGTTCACGCTGTTGTATGCCCCATACCCGTTGCTGATGGCATCACCTATCGACAATGCGGGGGCTTGCACATGCGAGAAGTATCCGTCTACGAAGGCGTTGTCGCCATCGAAGGTATGCATATAGATGGCGGGATATTGCGTGATGGTGACGAGCTCCATGAGTCCGTCGTCGTTGGCCACCTGTATGGTGATGGTCTTGGCGGCGTAGGTACCGTCGTCCACGTTGTGGGTGAAACGTATTTGTCCGGGCGTGGAGGTGTAGTCGAGCTCATAGCGGTTCGTCGTCAGCTTGTCAAGGTCGTCGGCCGTGAGGGTATGGTGCGTCACCTGCCCCGGTGTCTCATAGCTGTTGTATTCCACCTTCGTAATCTTCGTGTCCTTGGTGAGGGCCGAGCTACTGGAATAGCGCAGCGTGGTGGTAGAGGTGTTGTTGAGCACGACACTCGTGGGGTCCACGACGAGGTAGGTGTAGCGGTAGAACTCACCCGTCACATCTTTGGGCGTGTTCAGCTTCACCTCTCCCCACGGCTGGATGCGGTAGCCACTCGGCGTGATGTCGATAGGTGTGGTGTTGTCGGTGCTGCCCACGGTCTCTATCTTCATATACATGCGGTAGAAGTAATTGCTCTGCAGCTCGCCACTGCTTAGATTGGGGTGCAGCTGGTAGTAGGTGATCTGCGGCGGACCGTAGGTGTTGTTGCCGGGGTTGAGCTTGCTCCAGGGCACGGCGATGATGAACGTGGGCAGGTGTGCGTCCATCTGCTGCCACGTGTAGGGATAGCTGTAGACAGGCGTATGTGAGTAGTCGTAGCTGACGGGTTTCTTCGTGATGGAGGTGTACTTGCTCATATCGAGCTGCATGGAGTTGTAGAAGCTGGAGTCGGGGTGCGAGGTATCCTTGCCGTTGAGGGTATAGTCCATGAGTCCGTTGTCAAACTCTATGCTCATGTGCTCCCTGTCAGCTTTCCACACGGCAAAGCCGGAGCCGTCCTCACTGTTGACATGCAGCGTGTCGGGCACGTTGAGGTATAGCTGGAGCTTGGCGGCCACACGTGTCATAGGGATGGTGCCCGTGGCGGCGCTGTCCTTGAGTTCAACCTTGGCGAGCGTCTCGGGGTTGCTCTGCATGATGAAATACGACTGCACGAGCTGTGCGCCGAAGTTATGGCGCAGCACACGCAGGCGCACGCTATCCAAGGCCGTGGACTTAGCAGGTGACTCGGCGCTGCTGTTGGCGATGGCATAGACCTCACAGGAGCCGCCCTGCGTGGATCCGAAGAGTCTGTTGAGTCGGATGTCGCCCGTGCGCACCTTCACGAGATAGGTGGTGTCGCCACCACTGGTGTCGAGGATGACGGAGTGGTTCTCCTCCACGATGACGGCATTCTCATTGCTCTTCCCCGTGGGATAGAAGTAGAGGTCCACGAAGTTGATGACGTTCTCGTTGAGCAGGTCGTCGCCGTGAGAAGTGGCGCGGGTCTCCTGCACGTCGGCGCGCGGCATGACGAAGCGCAGGGTGATATAGCCCTTCTCGCCGACGAAGTCACCATCGTCGGTGTAGAGGTCCTCGGAGCAGGCTACTGACAGCATCGCCATCAGCACCATCAGCATGTATCTTATCAGTCTATATCTCATCATAACTTAGAATATTTTAACACCTAACACCCAACACCCGTTACTGATTCACCCGCTGCACGAGCAGATACTCTGTGAAGGCAGCATCGTCGCCGTGGGTGAGGTTGCGCACGATGGCGGTCTGATGATCGCCGGCCGTGGTGACGTAGAAGCGGAGGACGGCGCGGTTCTCCACCGATGTGGTGAGGTTGGCGGCGCGCACGTAGATGGTGGCCTGTTTGTCGTCGCCTACGCCCACCGGGCCCGACGGGTTGCCGATGGTGTTGCCGTCTTTGTCCATGAACACAAAGGCGTTGTCGTTGCCCCGCACGGGGACGAGGCTCGCCGACCACGTGGCACCCTGCGGCGCCGTAATCTGGAAGGTGGCGGCGGCATTATGGGAGTTGACATACACCTTACCCCGGCTCAGCGAGTCACGGTCGTCGATGTCATAGCTCTCGGTTTGCAGCCATGTCAGCTTACCGTTATCAGGCACGGTGATGGTGACGGGCTTGTTGGTGTCGTCGTAGACCGTCTCTTCCAAGGTCCAAGGCTGCACCTGTACCTTCAGGTCGAGGTATTTAGCCTGGATGTTCAGGTTGACGCGGTAGGAGTGTCCTCCGAGCAGGTCCTGTCCATCCTTCAGCGTCGCCGTGCGCTTGACCTCGTCGCCTCGTCTGAGGACGGTAGCGCCCGTGGTGTAGTTGGTCCATAGTGTGACACGCTGCGACACCACGGTGACGGTGGTGTGCTTCATGTCGGTGTCGCCACTGCCGATCTCCGTGCGCTGCTTGGGGATGACGAGGATGCCGTGGTTGTTCTTCAGCAGGTTCGTGGTTTCGTTGGTCACGCCGGTATGGGTGCCCCAGTCGTTGGCGAGGTTAGCGTCGTTGCCGTTGACGACATCGTTGAGGTTGCCGGTGAGGTCGAAGGAGAGCCAGTTGCCGTTGGTGCCATTGACCCCCGTCTTGTTGACCCACCTGTTGTTCAGCACGAGGGTCCCCTGCCCGTATTGGTTGCCGACGACGACGCTCTTGACGAGGAGCCGCGTCTCAGTGTCATAGTCCTGATACTGCCATCCGTCGGGCACGGAGCCGATGGGGTTGCTCTTATAGTCCTCTGTGGAGGTGATATAGAGCTGCAGGCGGGCTAAGGCGTGGCACATCTGGAAATAGATGTAGCCGTTGGGGTATTTGGCGATGTCGGCGTTGGCGAAGGGCACGCCACGGCTGTCGGCACCCCACAGCAGGTCGTTCTGGTCGTCGAGGGTCGTGGTGACATAGTAGTTGATGGCGGGGTAGTAGACACCGTTGTCGACATAGCTTGTCAGCTCCATCTTGTTGCCGTTGGTGCTGTCGGCAGAGTAGGTGCCACTGGGCACCGCACCGGTCTTCACCGTTGCCTGGCCCATATAAGGCGCGTAGGCGAAGAACGAGAGCTTGTTGCCCGCCGAGGGCCAGAAGCGCTGCGGCGAATACTGCCAGTTGGTAGCGGCACCGTCAGCACGCCACACCTTCACGTTGTTCATCACCACACTCTCTGCTGCGGGTGCCGTGGCCGACGCGTAGTTGCTGGCACCGGAATAGTAGCAGAACACGCCGAAGCCCGACTTGTTGAGGGTGTTGATGTCGTTGCCGGAGTAGGTGATGCCGGCGCGTGTGGCCTCATCGCCTACCTTGGGTGCGAAGGCGATGGCCGTCTGCCGGGGCTCGGGCTGGGGACCGTCGCCGTTGTCGCTGCTGCAAGCCCAGAGGACGAGCAGGAGCATCAGCAGGGGAAAGCGTGTGAGGATATGTCTGGACAGTATGTGCATGACGGGTTATTTTTTTTCATTCAGGTCGGTCTCCATCGTTCCCGTCGTCCACTTAAGGATGGACGGCGTGAAGTTGACGCCGGTGAGGCTGACGATAACGTTATAGTTGTAACGCAGTCCGGGTCGCCAGACGGCGACATCGGTACTGCCGGAGGTCTTGCTCAGGTCGAAGGAGGCCACGTTGTTGCGGTAGCTGTACGACACATAGTCCTCCCCGTCGACTTTCTCGTGGAACTCGATATCGTAGGTGATGGTGAGCTTGGCCGTGGTGAGCGGCTGGGGAATCATCACCAGGGCGCGCTCCACCGCTTCCGTGGTGTTGTCGGTGGTGAACGTGGCGTCTGTGGTGAGACCGTCCCAGACGAAGGTCATCCGACCCTTGTCGTCCACCTTGGGGTGGCAGGTGCCCTGGGCGCGCACGCCGGTCATCTCATACCTGACGTTGGCTATCTTCCCTCCGGCATCGATGAGGTCCTGGGCCATCGTCACCGAGGCCGTGACGGCCGACAGGGCGTGGTGGAAGGTGAGGCGCACGCGGTCGCTGATGCCGGGCTTGGTCTGGTCGACCACGGAGTCGGAGATAAGGAAGTCGAGCTGGTCCTTGCTTTTGGCCGCCACCTTGAAGCGGAAGGCTCCGATGCCGCCGCCCTTGGTGAAGAGGGGCTGGATATAAGTGTCGAGGGTAGCCAGCTCTTTGTCAGCCGGGGCCTCCATCCAGGGGTAGTAGGCGATGAAGGCGAGCTTGTCGCCCGGGGTGTTGGGCCAGTATTTCTGGTTGGCGTTGTTGTCGTAGTTGAGTGCGCATCTCACCACGGTGGTGTCGCTCTTGCCGTCGGCCCCCTTCTCGGTCACCTCGGTGGCCTCGCCCGCCACGAGGGGCTGGTTGTACATGAAGTCGGCGGTGAACTTCTTCGGTGTCCAGTCGTCCTGTCCCTGGTAGAAGCCGAAGATGCCGACGCTCTGTCCCTTGGGGATGGTGCGGTTGGTCGAGCCATCGACGACTGTCTCCTTCTGTGCCCGCGTGGCTCCCCCACCCTGCTGCCCGTCGGCAGCCCGTGTGGCGGCGGTGCGTGCAGCATAGTAGCCAAAGGTCACGGGCAGGCGCTCCGGCTGGGAGGTCGTCCCGTCGGTGACCGTGTCTTGGCTGCATGCCGTGAAGAGCAGGGCCGCAAGCACGAGGAAGGAAAATGTCGACTGATGCATGGGAAAGTAATGAGTAATGAGTAATGAGTAGTGAGTAATGAGTGTGGAGAGTGGGGGAATCAATTAGAGGTTTGCAGCTCTCCGCCCGATTCTGCGTCTTTGTAGGGGCGCACGGGAAGGAGGCTGGAGCAGTAGAGTTGGCTATTGTAGCCGCTGGACGAGACAACGAAGCCAAACCACGACGAGGCACTGCTGGCATCGTTGTTGGCACGTGTCGTCCAATAGTATTTGGTGGTTTCATTATTCACCGAGATAGAATAGCCGGAGTACCAGCTTCCGGTTCTGTCCAGACTGTAGTACCCCATATTGGGCAGCGAGGAGAACATCTCCTCATAGGTCTTCTTACCTCTCGGCACGCGGAAACCATAGGGACTGGGGTCAAAGACCGACTTCTCTACCGGCGTGTTGGTCTGCTGCGTGGAATAGCGCGAATTCCACAACACGTTGTAGTGGTCGCTCGTCCAGTCGTAACGGTCGGAGTTAGAATAATAGTACAGCAAGGGCGTTGTCGGATACTGTATGGAGAGGTACAGCGGAAATTGCCCCCAACTTGTCCCCAACGCGCTGTTATCCATGATGTCGCTGCCCTGGAACGGGTCCTTTCGTCCCCACTGATAGTAGAGTCCGGAGCCAGAGGGGTCGCTGTCGACGTCGGCCTCCACCTGGTTGACGGTGAGGACGACGGGGGCGGCATCCGACAGCTCATTGGTCTGCGTGATACGTAGCTGCACGGAGCGGGCAGGGTAGTGGTTGTAGCTGTCGCTGCTGCTCACCCATCCGAGGTTCTGCGTGAGGAAGTCGTTGTTGGGTGCTGTCAGCGTGGCGTCGGTGATCCAGAGATGCCAGCTCCACATCACGGTGCCGCTGCTGTTGCGGGCCGCGATGACGGCATTGCCCTGCGCGAGGTTCGTCTTGTCGACGGTGAAGGTGATGTAGCTCATGCCGTCGCTGCTCGTGGTGACGGCGGCATTGGTGATGACACCACTCGTGCTCTGCCACAGCACGGCGGCCGAGGCGGGTTTGAACTTGTAGTTGCTCTCGGTGATGGGGTCGCCGTTGTAGTTGACGAAGGCCTCGCCCTCGCCCGATTCGTTCTGGCCGTCCACGGCATAGCCGTTGTACAGTCCGCGCTTCAGCGTGTTGCCATAGACGCAGGGGATGCGGTAGGTGCCCGGGCCGTGGATGACATAACAGTTGGCGGTGCTTGCCCCGCCTATGATCTTCTCTCCGTTGACATTGTAGAGCGAGAGGTCGTAGTTGGTCACGTCAGTCCTGTCGCGCAGGTTAGCGGCATGGGAATAGGTCACGGCGGTCTGCCCACTGGTCGTGATATTCGTCTCACTGCTCATGGCACCGTCGACATAGGCGGGGGCATTGGTGAGCCAGTCAGGCTTGGTGCCGGTCCATGTGGTGCCGTTGTCCTCGGAATACTCCACTTTGAAGGGTACGGCCTCCTGGGTGGTGATAGACCCGTCGCTGTTGGCCGTGGTGCGCCAGCTGTTCACGGTGAGGGCCGCCGTACCACCGTTGTAAGGGGTGTCGAAGGAGCTCTGCGAGACGTTGAGGGTATAGCGCCAGTTGATGGCGTGGGTGGAGAGGATGAGCCAATACACCACGCCCCGCTTCAGGTTGGTACCAGCGAGGGAGGCGGTGAGCTTCCGCTCCTGGCCGTTGGTGAGTTCGGTGGTCACAGTGACAGTGGCGCCGTCGGGGACGGTCTGTGGGATGACCATGAGCTCGGCACGGTCCGAGGGCGTGATGAGGGTGTTGTAACGGCCCGCGGCGGTGTAGTCCTTCTCCAGGGAGAAGTCCTTTTTCACGGTTTGGTCGACCGTCCAGGTGAGGTCCTTGAGGTCGCAGGAGCCCTTGGCATAGAGGCCTTTGATGTCCACGCGCTTGACCTTGAGTCCGCTAATCATGCTGCCCTCGGCCAGGGCGATGCCGGAGAACAGATGGCGGTAGGACATCGTGATGACATGCGACACCTTGGGGTCCAAGGCTCCGCTCTCGGCATAGACAATGTCAGCCTGGGAGGCGAGGTCGGGCATCGTATAGCTGAGGACGGGGGCGGTGGCATAGCTGACCTTGTCGGCATTGGCGACGCTGCCGATGTTGGGGTCGGTGAAGCTTGGCTCAAAGGGACTGATGGAATAAACCTTGAACTTCTGGTCGGAGCCATGCGGCCACTCGGTGGTGGTCATCCAGTTGTCGTCCTTCGTCGTCAGACCCTTATCCACGAAAGGTTTGGTGGGGGCGTCGTTCTCCTGGAAGATGGTGAAATAGAGTTTTGAGATGGTGTTGTTGGTGGTGTAGATGGCTCGAGTGCCGTCGGCGCGACGTCTACTACCCCCCATCTCGAGCGCCGGCTCGATATGCAGGTAGAGCTGTGGCGTGCCCTCCGGTCGTGAGAGTCTGACAATGCGCTTCGCCGCCATGGCATTGGTGGCGGGTGTGGGGCGCTGGTCGTTCATCTCGCTGACAGTCGGCGCAAAGCGCACGAAGTCGCCGTCCGCGGCATCGCTGTCGATGCCGAGGCGGTCGCTGCAGCTGCCCATGAGGAGGGCCAGGAGCAAGGTCAAGGTGAAGAAGAGAGGTCTATGGGTCATGTGGTTGTGCTAAGGGTCTATATGGTCGAAATAGATATTGACACCGTCGTTGTCCCAGTCCTCGACCATGGGTGCGAAGGTGATGGGGTCGCGCCAGTTCTGCACCTGCACGGTGAACTTCACCGTTGTCATGCCGATGAGCAGGTTGATGGCGTAGGCCTTGCCGCGCTCGAAGCGGAAGCCGGAGAGGGTGTTCGAGACGGTGCTCTTGACGCGCGTGCGCCCGCCGGAGAGCACAAGGCGCGGGTCGTCGCTCGTGGTGTAGTACACGATGGAGACTTTGAGCCTCGGGGCCGTGGTCGTGGGGAGGTCGGGGTTGGGTAGCAGCGTGAGGTAGCCGTTGCCGGCGTTGCGCCATGTGTTGTCCACGCCGGGGATGATGTGCTTGTTGGCGTCGAGCATGTCCTTGACACTTTTGTCACCCTGGTCGCGCACGTCGGTGCCGATGGCATTGCCGCTGAGGACAATCTTCGGCGTTCCTGTGGCAGAGCTGTTGGCAGCGTTGGTCCAGAGGCCGGTGCGGAGGTTGAGGGTCCCTGAGGTGAAGAAGAGCGGGGCGGTGGCGCCGCTGCCCTCGGTCTCTAAGGTGATGCTCTCCACGGTGATGCGGGTGTTCTCGGCCTTGACGTTGCTGCCCGCCGCTATCTCGTCGAAGGCGGCGCGCACGTTGAAGTTCAACCGCGACATGGTGTGGTGGAAGGAGAACGTGACGTTTTGGCCGACGTTCTGCTTGGTGAGGTCGGTGAGTGTAGTGCCGTCGGGCTTGGTGGCATAGAGCACGTCGAGGCACTGTCCGAGGTCGTTGGGGGTGGTGTAGGTGACGGTGGGGTCGCCCTTGGCGTCGTTGGCCGAGAAGTTGAGGCGGGGGTCACCGCTCAGGAACGGGGCGTAGGCGAAGAAGCTAAGGCGGTCGGTGCGGCCGTCGCTCTCGCCCGTGCCGGTCTCGTTGGGCCAGTATTTCAAGGGGGAGTAGGTCCAGCGGTCGGTGTTCCAGGACACCTGCTGGTTGTACATGAAGTTGGGGGTGTCGTTATCGCTGTCGTAGGTCTTGTTGTCGTCATAGTATCCAAAGACGCCAAAACCGGCAGCGCGCAGGGATGCAATGTCGGTAATGTTGCTGAGCGGTGCGTTGCCGTCCGCCCTCGAAGCCGCATCCTGCGCGATGTAAGTGCTGAAGCGTACAGGCACGGGCTCCCTGTCCGGCGTCTCGACGCCGGTGTCTGCCACCCCGCAGCTCCATAGGAGCAGGGGGAGGAAGAAGAGGAGGGAGTGCTGTTTTGGCATAATGGAGATGATAACGGGCCGCTGCAAAGCAGCGGCGTACAGAACCCAGCCCACCCGCCGGACGAGCGGAGCGAACGCGGGGAAGGGCGGGGAAGAAGGGAGGCACGGCGGAACGCCGTGTCTCCTAAGCGTTACTCTACGTTGATGGGGAGGTCAACCTGCGTGCTCGTGCCGTCGGTCCAGTCGGCAACGGTGGCGGTGACCTTGACGCTGGTCATGCCAAGGACGAGGTTCAGGGTGTAGGCCTTGCCAGCCTCAAACTTTAAGCCTGGGTCTGCTGCCGAGATGGACTTCGTGATGACATTCTCCACACGAGTGTAGCCGCCGGAGAGGTTGGGGTCATCGGTGGTCGTGTAGTAAGTAATCTTGACCTTGAGCGGCTTTTCTGCGGTGGCCGTACCGGGGATGAACATGAAGTAGGTGTTGTCCTTCAGCAGGTTCTGACTGTTTGCCGTCACACCATCGGGCTGCTCAGCAGCCTTCTTACCTGTACCTGCGTCCTTGATAGTGGTGTTCAGGTTGTCGCCTTCGAGGGTCAGTGAGAGTGTGCCGGCATCGGCAGCGGAAGTATCCCACAGCGGTTCACCGGCTTTGGTGTTGTTGAGGTTGAGGACACCCTTGGCAGCGAAGGCGTCGCCGGTAATCTCGACCTTTGCCACCGTAATCTTGGCATCTTTTAATGTGCCACCGGGATCCTTCTGGTCGAAGGCACCCTGGACGGTCAGGCCAAGGCGGGACAGTGAATGCTTGAAGTTGAAACTCACATTCTGGCCCACTTTGGGCTTGATGAGGTCAATGTACGGCTTGCCTACGGTAAGGGTCAGTGCAGTACCCGTGACGTTGTCCCAACTTGCCGTGTTGGAGACGCCCCACAGTAGGTCGACGCTCTTAGCGGGGTCGGCGGCTACCGTTTAGCTGACCTTGGGATCACCGGCTGTTGCGTTGGAGGTAAGAGCCGTGATGCCCTCGGTGGCCCCATCGATGGCTCCCTTGCTATTGTCGGTAGGTGTTACGTACGGAGCATAGGCAAAGAACGTCAGGTGGTCTACCTTCTCGCTCGTTGCGCCATTGCCGTCGGTGCCCGTCTCATTCGGCCAGTAGCGAAGCGGCGAGTAGGTCCATGAAGTCGGTGCATCCGTTGGCGTGCCCGTGACCTGTGTGTTGTACATGAAGTTAGGAGTGCTGGAAGTGCCATAGCTACTGTTGTCCGTGTAGTAGGCAAAGAGGCCGAAGCCGTTGGTTGCCAACGTAGAGGTCGTCTGGACACCCGTCGCCCCGGCGCGCGAGGTGGCTGTCCTGCCAAGATAAGAGCCGAACGTAATCGGCACACTGCTCTCCTTGGGAGAGGGGGCTCCTCCAGTGAGGTCGTCATTACTTGACGAGCAGCTGGCCATAAAAGCCAAAAGGGCCAGCGAGCCAACGAATAACTTTTGTTTCATCCTTTTCATAGTTATAATAGTTATATTGGTTTTCAATCAGTAGAATCTTCTTATACCCCCACATCGATGGTGCCGCCGTCTTCCCAGGGGTGCACGTCGGCGTCGAAGCCGCTGCCCTGCTCGTCGGATTTGACGTCGGGCAGGATGGGGACGTCGATGAGTGGTGCCTTCAGCTCGAGGTCGAGTTCGAGGCTCATGGCGTAGCGGTCGCGCAGGGGCACGGTCTCGTCGACCTGCCGGTAGTGGATATAGTGTGCCACGTCGAAGGAGAACTGGCGTGTGGTGCCGTCGACGAGGGTGAAGGACAGCACGATATGGTTGTCCTCGGGGTCGCGGTTGCCAAGCACCACCTTGTCGTAGGGCAGTCCGAAGGTCGCCGTGCTGGTGGTGATGACACCCGTATTGGCGGCCTTGTCCTCGTAGGCCCCCTTCCACGTGTCGAGGGGCAGCACGCAGGCGCTGTTCAGACGGTGCCCGCTGTAAAGGGTGAAGCCGTCGGCCATACCGGTGATATATCCTGCCACGCTGCGCATGTTGCCAATGCCCTGGATGTGGACGGTGATATTGAGCTTGGAGGTCATGGGCAGCGGCACCTCGTCGTAGGTGTAGGTGGCGACACCATGATAGTAGTGGTTCGTCGTCATCCCCTTCCTATAGCGCTCGAAGCAGATGCCCTCCTCCACCATGTCCGGGGTGATGGTGATGGTGTCGACGGCGACACCGATGGCCTCAGGGTCGGCATAGTAGTCCACGCCCTTGTCCCAGGAGCTGTTGCCGTGGAGGGTGGCGCGGGCGGCGCGGGCAGCAGCTGTCGTAAAGTGCTGCATGTCGGAGAAGGTCATCGAGCCGAACTCATCCTCCGTCTGGTTGAAGACTAAGAGGTAGTAGGTGCCGGCGGTGAGTCCCACGTCGATGCCGTCGACGTCGTTGGTGACGTTGGAAATCGGTGCCGAGCCGTCGGCGGGGTAGAGGCGCACGGTCATGCCTGAGGGACGCTCGCCGAAATGGGAGGTCCAGTCGACATTGATGCGCACGTGGGTGTCTTTCTCCACGATGACCTCGATGGGTCGCCGGCAGCAACCGGTGAGGACGAGGAGCGCGAGGAAGGCCCACGTCCAGAGAGGGAAGGGGGAAGGTTTCATCGGCGGCCTCCTTTCTTTCCGAGACGCGGCAGCATCCAGACCAGTGAGACCTTGAGCTTCGTGGGACCCACATAGAAGATGTCGTCGTTGTGCTGCCAGATGAGGTGGGTGTCGTCGAACATCCCGTGGTAGTGGCGCAGCGGACTGTAGAAGCCGCCGAGGGAGGCTGACAGCTCTAAGTGGAGATGCCGGGCGATGCGTGTGGCCCACCCCGCGGTGATGCCGAGGCTGTAGACCTCGCCCTGGTTGCCGTGGCTGTTCCACTCCAGGTCGTATTTGGCCCATGCCGCATAGACGCCCCAGAACATCCCCGTCATCACTTCGTGACAGCGGTCGGGGATACGGTTCCAGCGCCGCAGCTCAGCACCGAAGAGCTGCACCTGATAGGCACACGAGTTGTGATGCCATGTGTACCACGGGTTCCACCATTCGCCCATGACGGTCCACCGGCGCTTGCGGCCGATAGGGACCTCGACCTCGACATTGGGGGCTAACAGCGCGTCCCACAGCAGGTTGGTCTTCACGGCCCATGACACGTCGGCGTCGGCATGGCAGCCGGTGCTGTCGACAGTCACCTCCATGGGGGTCTCCGCAGTCTTCGTCACGAAGAGGGTGTCGCGGTATATATAATATATAATGTTACAGTCGTTGTCGGGGAGGGAGGGGCGCCCGGTTTTCTTGGCGTATTCCTCTAAGGTGTAATAGGTGACGGAGATGGTCTTACCTAAGTAGTGTGGAATTTTCTGAACCACAATGGTGTCAACACGCATCGTAATGACAGTGTCATCAACCATTACTTTATCCGCATAAAGATGGGGACAAAAGGCAATGGTCATTAGTAGAAATATCATTCGTGTCAGCATAATATCCTACGTTTTGTGTTCCAGGGATATACCCATCTCCCTGCGTCTTTTCTGACGGAATCCGCTTTCCTCGCGCCGATTTCTGTCAGAACTACTCATTGCTATTGCGAATTTAGGTAAAATATTTTAAATACGCAACAGTAACTCTATATAAAGGTTAACATTTTAAGATAGATTAACTTAAAGCGTTTGCTCCGTAACTGTCAAACAAATGTCAATCTTTATCAAAAAGCGTACCCGATCATCCATGTGGGTGAGGTCTAATAACCAAAACCAGGAAAACCGCTTTGTGTCAGCGCCAAGGGCTTAGGCCCTTTGCCATTTGTGGGTTGAGGGCTTGTGAGAGGCGTTGCCTCTCATCGCCCTCAACCCGCAAATGTCAGATTCTCCTACGTCGAATCTTGGCGCTGACACAAAGAAAACCTTGAAAACATGCAATACCACCGCTGTCTATCAGAGGAATAGCGATCAGCCTCAGGACTTAACGTGAGTATAGACCTCGGAGGTACACCATGATGGCCCTGGGATGAGCACTGCCCCCGGAGGGGTCACACCAGGTGGGATTGGGATGAGCACTGACCCCGGAGGGGTCACACTTTGAATGACCCCAGGTCGTCGAACGGGCGCGGTGGCGCCGAGAAGCAAGCCACCACGACTGTGAGCGACCTGGGGACAGAGCAAGGAGAGTGGAAAGACCTCGAAGAGGTCTCACGTGGACAGCAGAGCATATCTTTTATCCACGAAGGACACGAAAAGACACGAAGAGAAGATTTTAAAGAAAATTGCACTGGTGATGCATAAAATGGAGCATTTTCCTTTAACTTTTTCAGCGTCAACAGTTAATTAAGTGATAGATTTCAACCAAAACCTAGAAAACCGCTTTGTGACAGCGCCAAGGGCTTAGGCCCTTTGCCATTTGTGGGTTGAGGGCTTGTGAGAGGC
>ERZ773276.1175-NODE-1175-length-21721-cov-3.123188_pt1 | contig 21721 bp, 15 predicted proteins | sample MGYA00511386_ERZ773276 | MGnify/ENA primary metagenome ERZ773276 (study PRJEB29015, sample SAMEA2737778) | human gut metagenome | biome: human gut; feature: human-associated habitat; material: faeces | place: China | collected 2012 ...
GTCACCGGATCTGGCTGTTCCTGTCCTACATGAAGCTGTAATGTCTCAAATTTGAAATGTCTCTCTGCTCTTGTCTTCTTTGCCATAGTATTTTCCTCCTCTTATCTCGGACCGGGATGTCTGTTTTTATGATACATTCCCGTAAAAGTTTTCGTTTTTATCAACCAACTTTTCCTATCTGGTTGCAAGGTAATAGTACCATATGTTGGAAAATCTGTCTAATTGGATGTACTCAGGTCTTGCTATAGGTTTTTCCTATTGCTATTTTGATCCGTCACATTCCCTCAAATTTCCGGATCTCCTCCAGATACTGCAGTCCCATCGCACTGATCGACATTCCTTTTCTGGAAACGTAGCCGATCATCATATTTTCATCCGCGTGAAGCGGCACCGCACGGTAATCGCTGCCGTTCAGCTCCTCACAGATGATTCCGGAACAGAGTGTATACCCGTTCAGGCCGACCATCAGGTTCAGCATCGTTGCACGGTCGTTTGCCTTGATAATTCGTTTGTATTCATACGTAGAAAGCACTTCCTCCGCCAGGAAAAATGAGTTGTTGCTTCCCTGGTCAAACGACAGACACGGATATTCCTTCAGTTCCTCCATGGTGATCTCAGTCTTGTCCGCCAGCGGATGATCCTTCCAGAGGTAGACGTATGTTCCGCAGGAAAACAGATCGTGGAACTCCAGGTTATTATCCTTCATCAGCTTGTTCAGCACCTTCGCATTAAAGTCATTCCGATACAAAATCCCAAGCTCACTCTTGAAGTTTTTTACATCCATCAGCACATCGTACGTTCTCGTCTCATAAACCGCAAACTCGTACTCATCCATACCAAACTGCTTCACCAGCTCCACAAACGCCTTTACGGCAAAACTGTAATGCTGCATCGACACGCTGAATTTTTTCTTTCCCTTGGTGCGATAAATATAGCGGTTCTCGAGAAGCTGATACTGGTCTGTGACCTGACGTGCGTAACCCAGAAACTCCTCGCCCTCCGGGGTCAGTACTGTTCCGTGGCTGCTGCGCTTGAACAGCTCAATTCCAATCTCTTTTTCCAGCTCCTTGATTGCTCCGGAGAGACTCGGCTGTGAAATATAGAGTGCCTTCGCCGCCTCATTCATCGATCTGGAATCCGCGGCCTGGATTACGTAGCGAAGCTGTTGTAGTGTCATAAGTAAAGTTCCCTTTCTGGTATAATTTGATATACGAAACTGCCATTCGCGGAGGGGAGAGTTCCGCGGATGGCAGTTTACACATTTATGCATGATGTCTCGATTCAGAGCATACCGCTCTCAATCTTTATTTTGCAAACAGAGGGGTAGAATAGTATCTGTCTCCATTGTCCGGCAGAAGCACAACAATGGTTTTGCCCTTGTTCTCTTCGCGTTTTGCCAGCTGAATTGCCGCATACAGCGCTGCTCCGGAGGAAATTCCTGCAAGAATGGCTTCCTCGGCTGCCAGATATTTTCCGGTCTCGAAAGCATCCTCATTTTCTACCTTGATGATTTCATCGTAAATGCTGGTATTCAGAGTCTCCGGCACGAAACCTGCGCCGATTCCCTGGATTTTATGCGGTCCGGAAACACCCTCAGACAGTACCGGCGAGGATGCCGGCTCTACTGCTACAATTTTTACTTCCGGTTTTTTCTCTTTTAAATACTCACCCGTTCCGGTGATCGTTCCGCCGGTGCCGACACCTGCAACGAAGATGTCAACCTCTCCGTCGGTATCTTCCCAGATCTCCGGACCTGTTGTCTTTTTGTGGGTTGCCGGGTTTGCCGGGTTCACGAACTGGCCTGCGATGAAGCTGTTCGGAATCTCTTTTGCAAGCTCATCGGCTTTCTCGATCGCACCCTTCATACCCTTTGTTCCGTCCGTCAGAACAACCTCTGCGCCGTATGCCTTTACAATGTTGCGGCGCTCTACGCTCATGGTTTCCGGCATCGTAAGGATCATACGATACCCTTTTACGGTAGCTGCCGCTGCCAGTCCGATTCCGGTGTTTCCGGAAGTCGGCTCGATGATAACGGAACCTTCTTTTAAGAGACCTTTTGCTTCAGCATCCTCAATCATCGCTTTTGCAATACGGTCTTTGACGCTTCCTGCCGGATTGAAGGATTCTACTTTTGCGATCAGTTTCGCCTGCAGTCCTTCTTTTTCTTCAATTCGTTTCAGTTCTACCAGCGGAGTTTTTCCTACAAGATCCAGAATGCTGTCATATACCTTTGCCATCGTTGATTTCCTCCTTACTTTTGCGCTCTTTTCTCTATTTCCTTATTTCCTATTGAGTTTGTATGTTTTAAGTTGTTTCCATCTTATTCCAATCGTTTTAAAATGTCAACACATTTCACTGATATGATCAGAAAAGATGGTTAGAGCAGACCTGCAAGCGCAATACTGACCGCCATTCCGACCAGGGAAGAGAGCAATGCACCCGCCAGTGTATACCGCGTTTTTTTGATGTGGACCGCTCCGAAATAGACCGCCATCGTATAAAAAACCGTCTCCGTGCACGACATCATAATCGAAGCCGCCCGTCCGGCGAAGGAATCACACCCCGCCTCTTTGTAGAGATCCAGCAGCAAACTCACCGCCGCACTGTTGGAAAAGAGACGCACAACACCGAGCGGTACCAGCGCAGACGGGATTCCCGCCGGTTCCAGCACGGTTCCAAGCAGTTTTCCAAATTCCTCCAGAAATCCCGATGACCGCAGCACGCCGACCGCCGCCATCAGCCCGATTAAGGTCGGCACAATTCCGATCACCGTCCGCATGCCGTCCTTCGCCCCGTTCAGAAAATCGCCGAACACATCCTGTTTCATCAAAAGCCCCAGTCCGACCACATAAAAAATCAGCACGGGAACCATCAGATCCGAAAGTGCCGAAAGAATACGCAAAAAAATCCCCTCCCCGGAAAAATCCTATCAGATACACTCCGATACAATTTATTCCGCGGGCGGGGATTTATGTAATTTTATTTCACTTTAATCTGAAACAGACGCGCCATATACGTCTCCGGGAAGTGAATCTGCAGCGTCTTGCTGTAGTCATCGTAATGGAACACATCGCCGCAGGCCTTCGGGTAAATGCAGCTTACTTCCAGCTCTTTTCCCGGGAATGCACGGTCAAGCGGAACCTCAAAACCGGCCTCTCCGCCGCGTCTCCACACACCAAGATAAATTACATCTCCCGGCACACGGATTCCGGCTGCGAGGTGTTTTTCTTCATTGTCTGCCCATCCCATCGGCCAGAACGGAACGCCGTCCTTGATGCCGCTGCGGATCTCTTTGTAGCAGTCAATTCCCTCTTTTACAAGTTCAAACCGCTCCGGCGAAATTTCTGCGAGATGGCCGCTTTGGTGAATACGAAGCAGCAGCGCATTGACCATATTGAAAATAACTTCCTCTTTTGTGCCGTCCCGCAGCGGATATGACCAGATCGCCGCCTGCTCCGGCGTCACGCCGATGGCTGCATTCGCCGAAATCGTCGCATAATTGCGGTAATCCTCCTGATCGCTCGTCGACTGAATGCTGTTTCGCGCCAGCATCGCATAGTCCATCCGAAGACCGCCGCTCGAGCAGTTCTCAATGACAAGATCCGGATACTTTTTGTAGATGCCATCCAGCCATGCCAGATACGCTCTCTCATGCTCCAGAAGACCGTCTCCAAAACTGTCTGCATCCACTTCCGTACCAATACCAGGCTCAATATTGTAGTCCATCTTGATATAGCCGACACCGTAGTCCCGTACCACACGGTCGATGACTTCGGTCACATGCTCAATCACAAGCGGATGACGGAAATCCAGCTGATAACGGCTTCTGTCATACACACGCTTGCCGTGGCGCAGGAAGAAGCACTCATCCGGCAGAATGGAAGCCTTCTTACAGTTGATACCCATAACCTCCAGCTCCAGCCAGACACCAGGAATCATGCCCTTCGAACGAATATAATCCGTCACCTCACGCACTCCATTCGGAAAGCGCTTTTTACTCTCCTGCCACTCACCGACACTGTCCCACCAGTTGCCGTCCGCATACCAGCCGGCATCAATGACAAAATACTCACATCCGGCCTTCTCTGCCGCATCCACCAGCGGGAACTCTTTTTCTGTGGTCGGATCTCCAAACAGACAATTCATATAATCATTGAAAATAACCGGCAGATTTTCATTATCTTTGTTCGGACGGCGGATCTTTCTGCGGTACTTCGTCAAAGTACCAATCGCTTCCTCGAAATCATCATGACCTACGCCGACAGCCACCGGAACCGTTGTAAAGGAATCTCCCGGCTTCAGGTTCTTCGACCAGTGTGACTGAATCTCTGTCGGACCGCTCACCGCCAGATAAAAATGGCAGTTCTGATCTCCGATCTCATAATGCCAGGAACCACTGTGGTCAATCTCAAAAAACAGACTCGAATCTGCCGCACTGTTTCCAATATATCCCATCGGCACATATTCCTTCGCCGACCAGTTGCCCGTATTCGTAATCTCAATCGTCTTCGAAGTTCTCTGATAATTATGCGGCTGCGTCTGCGCCATGCCAAGATCTGCAAACCGGTACTTCTTCACCGTCAGCTCCTTCTGCCATCCATTGTGAACCACAACCATCGACATCTTGTCATCCGAGCTGACAAGCTCTGGAATTCCCTCTTTCTGTTCCTTCTCAATACCCCAGTAACTAAAACTCGAAATGTACTCCAGTGTCTGGTCTTCCTTTCCTTCGTTCGTCACTGTATTGTACATTCTCGCAACCGGAATCCCATCAAAAAACTGCATCACAGACTCCACCTTCGCGCCCGTCACATCATCCGACTGCACAATCCGAAGCACATCACCCTTCCCATTTCTCTCCTCGGAAATGGAATCAAACTTCAACATAAATCCCGGAGCCGTCACAATATACTTATTTCCATGCTTCTCATACGGCCGGTTATACCCCGAAAAATTCACCTGCACCAGCTGGAAGCTCTCCTTAATCTGAGCTTCCCGCATTCCTTCCATCATCCACACTCCATCCGGCTTCCGGCAAAGATTCTCCGCGTCAAACGGTGCATGTGAAAAATGAAACAGCTTCAGCTGATTCTCTTCCGTCACCCCAAACACAATATGAATTCCATTCACATCATAACAAATCAGCTCCGCCTTGATCGGGGTCTCAATCCTGCTCGTCCATTTCTGCATCTTAAAAACCCTCCTTTGGAAATTTTTCTCATATTTCCAGCATATAACTTGTCCCCTCTAAAGTCCAGCACATTCTTGCTTTTTCCATCCTATTCTTTTCAACCATCTTGCGCCGATCCGCCCTTCAGGCGGATCCAGACTTTCCTCCCGTTCTCACTCCCAGCTCACGCGCCAGCCGTTATTTCACAACCCCAAACGTCGCAATCTCAAACTCCCGGAGTGTCACATGATACACCCCGTTCTCATCCGGGCAAAGTACCTCACCCTTCTCTTCCACTACATTACTGCGGTAAACCTCTTTCATCCAGCTCTCCTTTCGGAAGGAAAGCACCTCATCCTGCGGCATATTGTTCACAAACCGCACAAACAGATCGTCCTTTGCAAGTCCCTTCTTAAACGCCGTCAGATGAATTCCTTCCCCTTCAAAGCGGAGGAAGCTCATTTCCAGCGGCATCTCGCCCGATACGAGTTCCGGTTTTACCTGACCCGGCTTTCTGAGCCATGCTTTCGAAAGACCGGCCTGTGCTGCTGTCAGATCCTGCTGGAATGCGTAACCCTCGGTAAATGCCTCGCCCGTCTTACCGGCTGCATACGGCACAACTTCAAACTCCAGGGTAAACGTTCCGATCTGCTGCGCCTTTGGCGTCGGGAAATAACCCCAGTCACCCATCTCCGCAACGGAGCGAAGCAGCGTTACCGCAATCGCATTCTCCTCATCCGCCAGAACCTCATATTCATACAATCCGCGGTTTGCCACAAGAAGACCATTTGTCTCATCTTCCATTGCAGCAAAACACTGCTGTCTTTCACATCCGCAAGGATTCGTCCAGGTACCATTATGACGGTTATTTCTCTTCACAACCTCAAAGGCAGAATCTGCCAGATGCGTAGACGTATTCAGACCCGTCGGCATTACAACGCGGACTCTGTGATCCTTTGCCTGATTGCAGATTGTCGTTGCAACGTGCAGGCCTTTTCCCGATTTTTCCAGTGTCAGAACCGTCTTTACTTCCATCGGAACCAGTTCCTTCGAACGGTTTGCCACACGCGTATATGGGTCAATACACATCTCACGCTGTCTCTGCAGTTCCTCTCCCATACCGGACGGAATCATCATTTCGTGACAGATCTCAACTACCGTGCGGAATGCATTTTTCTCCACACAGCGAATCTCAGCTTTCATGCCTTTCGTTGTGACTGTCTGTTTTCCAGAGTCCTGAATATAAATATATTCATTTCCCATATCTCCGGTATCTTCATAGAATCCCAGATTTTCATACGTTCTTCCGGTTTCCTTATTCAAAATCTGGTAGGAACCGTCCTCATTGACCGTAACTTTCAGGTTTTCATTTTCCAGAACGCGCTCATTCGCAAAATCTGCAGAGGTTTCCTGGTTCTGATCCGGCTCTGCCTGCTCCAGATAATATGTTGCATATCCCATCGCCGGAACTTCTGCCTCAAACGTTACCAGCACCTTCTTTGCCATATATGGCTGACGGAACCGGTCATCCGGCAGATCATATCCGAAGGAAATTCCTGCATTTTCGATTTTTGCCGGAACTGCATTTCCGTTTGCATCGCGAAGCACCAGATTTGGCATTTCTACCGCCTCCGCCGCCTCATAACCATCCCATACAAACAGATTGTAATCGCGGAACAGGTGCAGTTCTTTTGCAATGACCTGTTTTTTCGCGGTACCAGAAGTATTCCATACAACGAACGGAATCTTTTCGCTGTTTCCAGGAAGTGCCGCGGTATTCACCTGATCGGTCAGATATTCTACACTCTCATCGTAAATCGCATCCGCCACCTGTCTGCTCTTCGCAAAGCGGGTTTTCATTTCTTCATTTACTTCATCGACGCTGCAGCCGCAGATGCTGTCATGCGGATGATTCTGCATCAGCTTTTTCCAGCTGTAAATCATCTGGTCTTCCGGGTATGCTTTGCCAAGCACCTCTGCCATGGCTGCCGCCGGTTCTGCTTTCCGCTCCAGCGCTGTTTCGCCGGCACGGTTGTCCACTTTCAGTCCCATCCAGGAAGAAGCGGTGTTTGCCAGAGTCCATCTTCCGTCTGTTTCCTGGCTTGTCAGCTCGCCCTTTACCGTAGAGAAATTCTCGGAAATTTCTTTTTCCATTGCCTTTACATAGGTTTTGAAATCCGAATGAATAAATTCAATGTCCGGGTACAGTTTCCGTGCGACACGGATTGCCTCGGTAATGTCCTTCTGCAATGGCTGATGGTCGCATCCGTTCATCATTAGAAGCTGATGTGTTGCCGCAAATCTTCTCGCATCGGCCAGTTTTTTGTCCCAGTAAACTTTTGCTTCTGCCTCATCCACCGGAATCTCCACTCCGTTGTTATACCAGTTTGCAAACAGAATACCCGGCAGTTTCGTTCCGTCCGGGGATGCCCACATCATTTCGGAATACGTGGACTCATACTGTCCTCCGGTTACCTCATTATTCGGTCCGATCGGTTTTACGCCGCGTCCGAACACAACCGCATCCATGCCCGCCTGCTTCAGCACCTGCGGCATCTGTCCCGCATTTCCGAATGCATCCGGGAAATAACCGACATTTCCGATCGCTCCGTAACGCGCTGCTTCCTGCATGCCGACCTGAAGATTGCGGACACATGCCTCACCGCTGGTCAGAAACTCATCCTGCAGAATGTACCACGGGCCAGTCTGGATTTTTCCTTCACGGACGCATTTTTCCACCTGCTCGCGTTTTTCCGGGCGCACTTCCAGGTAATCGTCCAGGGCAATCGTCTGTCCATCCAGGAAAAATCCGCCAAATTCCGGATCGTTCTCTGCTTTTTCCAAAATATTGTCTACCAGCTCAATCAGTTTCATTCTGTGTTTTTCAAAAGACTGATACCACTCTCTGTCCCAGTGGGAATGGGAAATAATATGAACAGTTGTTTTCATGATGTGTTTCCTCCTGTTATAAAAATGATTTTCAAACTTAAAACTCTTTCTATTTAAGTCTTGTTCCTGTATTGCCGTGTTGATTTGATATATCATATCATAAAAAAACGCAATGCTTCTGTCAAGTATTTCTACGTTTTTCCATGATTTTATATCATTTTCTTTTTATTTGATATATCATTTTTAGTTTGACTTATCTTTTTCCCGAGATTATAATACAAAGCAAGTCGATATCACACTTTTACAAATACAGTTGTCACCAATCATACTATTTGAGGAATTTTACAGACATGGATAGAAATAAAAGAATAACGAAACCCAAATATGAAATCATCAAAGAAGCTCTTTTAGAGCGCATCCGCACCGGACAGTTTTCTTCCGATGCCGTGTTCTGCACGGAAAAAATGCTCTCGGAGCAATATGAGGTAAGCCGCATCACAGCAAAGCGGGCGATTGAAGATCTGGAACAGCAGGGAATTCTGTATCGAAAACGCGGCGTCGGAAGCTTTGTCTCGCAGAAAATCCCACCGGTTTCCTCCTCCGCATCAGAAACCGACAGCAAATCAAAAATGGTTTCCCTGCTGCTTCCCTTTGCCACAACACAGGGAAACATTTCGGAAACGATTGGTTCCTTAAGTGCCGCACTGGCGGAAAAAGGATACTTTTTAAGCATTCATATCACCGGCTCTTCCTCTCCGAAGGAACGTGCCACACTGGAACTGCTCCGTTCTCAGAATATCGCCGGACTTGTCTACTATCCCAAGCGTGACAATATCCACCTGGAACAGTTAAACGATTTCCTGTTTGCAAACCGCCCGGTTGTCATCATCGACAAGCAGACCGACTGTCCGTATTTAAACAATGTTGTCTGCGACAATTACGATGGCGGACGGCAGCTCACCCGTCACCTTCTGGAACAAGGGCATCGCAACATCGCCTTTTTCACAACAGCTCCCCTTTCCGAAACCTCGTCGGTCCGTGATCGTTTCGGCGGATTTTTGCACGAAATAAAAGCCGCCGGTATCATGCCCGATTCCCGGCAGCTTATCACCTGGCCACATGCACTTTCTACAGAAGATGCCCTTTCAACAGAAATCACACCTTTTCAACAGCAGCTCCTTACCCTGCGGCAAAATGGAATTACTGCACTTCTCGCAGAAAATGACCAGGTTGCCGAACTTATTTTCCTTGCCTGCCGTACCATCGGCCTTAGGATTCCGGAAGATCTCTGTCTCTGTGGTTTTGATGACACGAGTCTCAGCCGAAGTCTTGAAATTACCTCTATTCATCAGGACTTTGAAAGCATCGGACGGGAAGCCAGCCGGATTCTCCTTTCCGCACTGGAAAACCCTGCGGCGGAACCGGAAAAAATTGTACTGCCGGTGACACTTGTTCCCCGGGCATCCTCGCTTCGAATGATAAAAACAGAATCCTAAAACCAGATCATTTTTCATCTGAATTTTCTTCCAGAAATTTTCGGATCTTCTCTGGCGGCAGCAATGCATAAATACTTTTATGGAATGTTGCCGCCACTTCCAGTTCTCCGTAATATCCTGTACGCACATCACAATTTCCCTGGAATGCCTCCCGCAGTGTCGCATTCAGCGCTGCTCCCTCATCACTGTCCATAAAATCTTTCAGCATCCGGCAGCAGGTGTGCGTGTTTTCATAATAGCGGCGGTATGCCGGATGAAATTCCCGCATCCATCCGCTCACGGATACACAGAACAACGCCGTCGGATGGATCACCGGCTGATAAAGAAGACGCCATTTTTCCTGCTGTACTGGATCTGCCGCAAACGCAAGCAAAGAAACTTTCAGCTCTTCCATAAAACCCGGATAATCTTCCTCCGTCAGAGAGATAATTTTCTGATTGCGCAGATACTGGTTGATATTCGTCGCATCAATCTGCTCCGGAGAAATGTACTGTAAATAACGGGACATCATTTTCAAATCCGTACCTGCGTGCTCAATCGTATGCTGTGTGATTTTCTGCCACAAAAACTGCTGATATTCCGTAACCGGCGTATCCAGATATGCCATCCACAAATACTGTGCCAGCAGCCGGGCATCCCGGGATTCCATCTGATTCCGGGTAGGATCTTCCGGGCAAAAATCGGTATCTGCAAGCATCCCCGCAAGCTGTTCAAGCGACTGGCACACAGGAAGCTGTCCGCTCAGACGATCCATTTCGCTGATCGTCTGCTGAATGGTAAGCATCTGCGACTGGAGTGCATTCAGCTGTTTATGCAGATAAAATGGTGTTGTGCGCGGCTTGTGAAGAATCGCGCGGATATCCGCCAGTGAAAGTCCTGCCTCGCGCAACTTGCGGATGATAAAAAGTTTTTGAATATCTGCTTCTGAAAAATCATGGTAACCGTTATGTTCATCAACAACAGGCGAGATCATCTTCTGATCGATATAATAATAAACCGTCCTCCTGGACAATCCTGTTTTTTTGATTACTTCCTGAATTCTCATTGTTGCACCCCGTTTTTCCTTTTGTCCAGTCATTCCCCCGCATTCTGACTGTTTCTCTTTTTTTCACTCTTTTTCTTTCTGTTTTTCCGCTTTTTTCGTTTTGATTTTATAAAAGCATACACCTGGTGTATACTTTTGTTTCCTATTATATCCTGTTTTCCCTCAAAAAGCCACGTAACAATTCTCTTTTTCCATAGAAATCTTCTGCTTTTGAGAAAAGAATGCTGTTTATTTCTGAAAAAATTTGCATTGACTGTCCACCAACGATATCCCGTATAGTAAAGGAAAGGATTTGTAACAAAATTTAAGAGAAAGGAAATATCCCGTTTTTTGTATTCTCCAAAACGAATCGTCATTCAAAGTCAAATGATTTTTCATGCAAAATTCATTTTTCTCCGAATCGTTAAAAAAATAAAAACTACAGCCTGCATAATCAGTTTTCATTGATATAAAAAAACGGGATCGGGTGAATGGTATGATGCTAAAAGATAAAGTTGCAATTGTTACCGGCGGAACCAGAGGAATCGGTTATGCCATTGTGCACAAATTTCTGCAGAACGGCGCGAAAGTCGTCCTGTTCGGATCCCGGGAAGAGACCGTTGCAAAAGCGGTTGCATCTTTAAAAGAAGAAAACCCGGACTGGGAAGTTTCCGGTGCATGGCCAAAGCTAACCGATGCAGCTGCCATGGTAGATGAGATCAACAAAGTCAAAGAAAAATACGGCAAAATCGATATTCTTGTGAACAATGCCGGTGTCTCAGACAGTACGCCAATTGACAAGTATACCGCAGAGCGCTTTGCCAGTGTCATGGATCTAAATGTCAACGCCATGATGAACGGCATCCTTCCAACCGTTGCTATTATGAAAGAACAGGGCGGCGGCTGTATTTTAAATACCAGCTCAATGGTCAGCATCTGCGGCCAGCCGGGCGGCGTTGCCTATCCATCCAGTAAATATGCGGTCAACGGTCTGACCTGGTCCCTCGCACGGGAACTTGGTCCTTTCCATATCCGTGTAAACGCGGTTGCACCTGGCATCACCCGTACCGATATGGTTGCCGCACTTCCAAAAGAAATGATTGATCCACTCATCAACCGCATTCCTCTTCGAAGAATTGGTGAGGCAGAAGACATTGCAAACGCATTCCTCTTCCTGGCAAGCGATATGGCTTCGTATGTAACCGGAGAAATTCTTTCCGTGGATGGTGCGATGAGATCCTGATTTATTTTTCATCCAGTTGTACACCATTTTCTGATTTTGGGGTTATCTGCATAAAATCTATAGTTTTATAATAGAAAAAATCCTGCAAGACGTTAAACTATCTCTCAATCTTCCGCTTTCCATTTTGAAGATTGGGAGGCAGTTCATGTCCCACAGGATTTTTTCCTATATAGCAGCAGATATTCTCAATCCGATTCGCTGCTTATTGTTTTTCACCATGGAAGCAAGGGACTTCCTTGATTTGGTTAAATCATATTTGGAAACTTCTAAAGTGTCAGTCGACGTAGTTAGAAAAACAACATCACCAGCCCCAGCGCACAAAGCAAAATTCCCGTCACGCGGTTCAACATTTTCACATTTGCCCCGTTGGCCCATTTCGCTCCAATCTGTGCAAAGACCAGGGTACTGATGACACAGGCAATCAGAATTGGAATGTCCGGCGCGCCGCCGATATAAAAATGAGAGATTGCACCGGTCAGAGCTGTAAAGGTCATAATAAAGACGCTCGTTCCAACTGCTGTTTTCAGTTCATATCCGAGCACGCTTGTCAGCACCAGAAGCAGCATCATGCCACCGCCTGCTCCGACAAATCCACAGATAAATCCAATCACAACACCGCAGAGAATCGACTGCTGGATTTTCTGTTTTTCTGATTTGTTTGCCTGTACTTCTTTCGTCGTCATGATCGGACGGATGATAAATTTCAGTCCGACAAACAGTGTCATCACTTTCGAAAATCCGCCCATGGTTCCATTTGGCACAAGCGAAGATACGAAGCTGCCGACCAGTGTAAAAATCAGAACAGATATCAGCATAATCACACCGTGGCGGATATCAATGTTTTTATTCTTTTTATAAGTCCAGGCACTTACTCCTGATGCCAGCACATCCGATGCCAGCGCAATGCCAATCGCCTGATAAGCCGGCATGTGTAAAAAGGTAATCAGCATCGGTGAAACAACGGCCGCTGCGGAGAGTCCCGCAAGTCCCGTGCCAAGGCCGGCGCCAAGACCAGCCACAATACATACGATAAGTTGTGTTATTGTCATAGTTTTTCTGTCATCCGCTTAGATCCGTTGCACTTTTCCTGTACTTTGCCATTTAGGGGCAGATGACTGTTTTCCTCCTCTTTCTGTTTTTGTTTTGTCTTATTTTTCTATTATGTTCTTCTCTCTGGCTTTCAGCGTTTTTATTTTTCCGTCACGTTCCTCCGAATCAGCTCGCATAATCTGAGAAATTCTTCCCTGTCTTCTCTGGAAATTCCGGAAAACAACGATTCTCCAAACGCTCTCTGGCAATCCTGTCCAAAGCGGATAATTTCTGATGCACTTTCTTCTAGCTTCAAATGCACTTTCTTGCGATCCGCCGCATCTGTTTCTTTTTGAATGTATCCTTTTTCACACAGCTTGTTCACTGCCAGTGAAACATGCGATTTCTGCATTTTCCGCACACGCACAATATCCACTGCAAGATCAAACTGGCTGTTATTCGCAAGAAACAGCAGAACATCCACTTCCGCAGCTGACAGATCATAACGCACCATGACCTTTTTTCGGTACTGGTTGTATTTTCGTTCTACCTCCACTGCAAATTGCCATTGTTCATCAAACATACTTTTTCACCTTCTTTTTTAACTTGATATTCTTATTTGTTCTATTTTGAACTTTTTTGTATAATAGTTCTTTTTTGAACATTTGTCAAGGAGTGTACACGGAAAACGTTCGAACTTATAAATCTAAAGTATTTTTATAAAGTGCAGAAAATTATATTCTTGACTCTATAATTATTGTAGGGTTTACTATAATCGTAACATTCTACAACAGGAGGTTTCCCTATCATGGAACGAAACTTAACAACCGGCAGTATCTGGAAAAATATTTTCTATTTTTCGCTGCCTTATCTCTTATCGTATTTTCTGCAGACGCTCTACGGCATGGCAGATCTTTTCATCATCGGTCAGTTTGACGGTGCGGCCGGTACAACAGCCGTTTCCATCGGCAGTCAGGTTATGCATATGATTACCGTTATCATCGTGGGACTTGCCATGGGAACGACTGTCAGCATCGCGCAGGCCGTCGGCGCAAAAGATAAAAAGCAGGCATCACGCTGCACAGGAAATACCATCACTTTATTTCTCGGTGTTTCCGTCGTGCTGATGGTAATCCTGCTTCTTCTGGTAAAGCCGATCGTACTTGTGATGTCCACACCATCCGAAGCCGTTTCCGGCACCGTCGCTTATCTGACGATCTGTTTCATTGGTATTCCATTCATCACCGCGTATAATATCATCAGTTCCATCTTCCGTGGACTTGGTGATTCGAAAAGCCCGATGTACTTCATCGCAGTCGCATGTGCGGCCAATATCGCACTCGACTATCTCTTTATGGGCGCCCTGCATCTTGGTCCATCCGGTGCCGCGCTTGGAACCACGCTTTCCCAGACACTCAGCGTCATTCTGGCACTGATTGCGATCCGCAAACGTGATACTGGCATCCGTCTTACCCGGTCGGATCTCTCCCCTCAGACAGCTGTGATGGGACAGATTCTTAAAATCGGTGTTCCGATCGCCCTGCAGGATGGTTTTATTCAGATCGCCTTTATCATCATTACCATCATCGCTAACCGGCGCGGTCTGGAAGCAGCGGCTGCAGTCGGTATTGTAGAGAAAATCATCAGCTTCCTGTTCCTGATTCCATCTTCCATGCTTTCCACTGTTTCGGCGCTCGGCGCGCAGAACATCGGTGCTGGAAAGCAGAAGCGTGCCGAACAGACCATGTGGTGTGCTGCACTGATTGCTGTCGTTTTCGGACTGATCGTCGCTATTACGATTCAGTTTATTTCCGTTCCTGTGGTCGGTCTTTTCACAACAGATGCGGAGGTTGCACGCCTCGGCGGTCAGTATATCCGCGGTTATATCTGGGACTGCATTTTTGCTGGAGTCCACTTCACCTTCAGCGGCTATTTCTGTGCCTGCGGACGGTCGGAATTTTCCTTCCTGCACAATATCATTGCCATTCTGCTTGTTAGAATCCCCGGTGTGCATCTGACTTCCATCTGGTTCCCGGACACGCTGTTCCCGATGGGCATTGCAACGGCATGTGGATCTCTGACCTCTATTATCCTCTGCCTGCTGGTGTTTCGGTACTTAAAGAAGAAACCGATTCGTACTGCTGTATAAATTTTCTTTGGAGATATCTTTATGACAGACGATCGCAGGAAATCACCTTAATTGACAACGGAATGACAAGCGATCCAGAAAAATTTGTAACAGAAATCCGAATCCCGATTCGACCTTCGGATTCTTTGTGATTCGGTGCACGCAGACTGTACGCCTGCGTCATGCGGTTTACCTCCTCGAGGTTTCCGCTTTTTTCTTTTTTTACTTTACTACGCTAAAGTTCGTCCCGCAAGCCCCCGTGGGGGTTATTTTTTCAGATTTTTTACAATTCTTTTTGTTCACTTTTACCGATTTTTTATGAACATTTTGTTTAAATTTAAAGGGTGACTTTTTAACATTTATATGGTATTCTATAGACAACACAGACGGATATCCCGGTGTCGGGATTCCGTACACACACTATCTCGAGGACAGGATTCCTGTCCGATCCGCGGCCGCCTGCACGTCATCGGGTCGCCGCGGTTTTTTCTACAAAAAAAAAGCCCTCCGGGCAGGATTCTTTCTTAATTGTAGTGCCAAAACCGGCCCTTTACGGGTTCTGGCTGTATTCTGGCTGTATTTTCGAGTATTGGTGTGAATTTCATCTTGACGAGAAGGAGACTCTCTTATGAGCACAGAGAACTTAGAACACGAAGAACAAAACAGAACAACGGAACCGATCATCGATATCCGGGACAATGAAGCGCCCGCTGATCCGGAACAGGAAATTGTTTCCCAGGGTGTCCACAACTACAGCGCCGCTGAAACGTATGTGCGTCCGACCGATCCGGCTGTTCTGCAGCAGCTCGAATGGTTCCGGGATCAGAAGCTTGCGCTGATGATGCATTTTGGATTGTACTGCCAGCCCGGCATGGTTGCCTCCTGGGCATTAAGCGACAAGGATTCAGACTGGTCCCGCCACCAGGTAAACTGGACGGACGGCGAAACCTTTAAAAAACAGTATTTCGGCCTGAATCGTTCGTTTAATCCGGTCCGCTTTCAGCCGGAGGAATGGGCGCAGATGGCAGAGGACTGCGGATTCCGTTATCTTCTTCTGACCACAAAGCATCACGACGGATTCTGCCTCTGGGACACCAAATATACAGATTATAAAACAACTGCAGAGGACTGCCCGTTCCATGAACATAAAAATGCGGATATCGTAAAATCCATGTTTGATGCATTCCGTGCAAAAGGCATCGGCATCGGTGCTTATTTTTCCAAAGCCGACTGGCACTGCCCGGACTACTGGAATGAAGATCTGAGAAAAGATGGTCTGACATCCCGCGGACCTTCCTACGATCCGAAGGAATATCCCAACGTGTGGAACCGTTTTAAAGAATATACAAAAAATCAGGTTCTGGAGCTCTGTGAGAATTACGGTAAGCTGGATATTCTCTGGTTCGACGCGGGCTGGGTCTCTGAGAGCAACGGCCAGGATATTGAGCTTGGAGAGATCGTTGAGGAAGCACGTAAGATTCAGCCGTGGATTCTCTCCGTTGACCGTACAATCGGCGGCGCTTACGAAAACTACGTGACACCGGAGCTCTGCATTCCGGAAGAACCGCTGAACGTTCCGTGGGAAAGCTGCCTTACCCTCGGCGTTGACTTTACGTACGAATACGGCGATCATTATAAATCTCCGCGTGAGCTTGTCGGCATGCTTGTCAACATCGTTGCCAAAGGCGGCAACATGGCACTGAACGTCAGCCCACAGCCAGACGGCCGCATCCCGGTCGATGCCTGGGACAGCCTGAACGGTTTTGGCCAGTGGATGAAAACCTTCGGCGATGCTATCTACGGAACCCGCGTCTGCGCGCCGTACCAGAGCGGAACCCTTTCGTTCACACAGAAAGGTGATTCAGTCTATGTATTCCGGTTATATCCGACGGTACAGGAATCGGTAGAGGCAGAAATTTTCGTACCGTATACCGAGACGAAGATTTCGGAGATCTGTATGGTGGAAAACGGAGAAAATGTTGCATTCAAAGAAGTCGAAGGCGGCCTTTGTATGACCGTCCCGGCAGGATACAGACGAGGCTCCGCACCGATTGCGCTGGTGTTTGAGATGAAGAAAGAGCGGTAAATTTTTAATAATCGAAAAGGGCTGTACAGTGTGACTGTTCAGCCCTTTTCATAATTATTAAGATACCTTGGAAAAACCTGTTACTTTTTACAATTTAAAATTTGCTTTTCATTAGAGCGTGTCTGAAAAAAGCTTTTCGTGAGCTCTGGTAGCTATATGGAAGAGCTCCACCTTTTACAGTCAAACGATGACAACGCACATTTTTTTACGCCAAGATCGATGTATCCCAAACAAAAGGGGGGCGATTTCAAATCGCGACTTATATGTTCTGTTCTCATTCTACTGTTTATCAGATTTTCCTTAATGTTTATCTTATTTTTTTTGTATTTTTATCACCGATTCGGCAGATGGATTAATCTTCACCAAGATACCCTCTTCCAACTCCAGATAACCTTCCGTAAAATACAGACCTTCTCTCGCAGTCACTTTTGTTAATGTTCTTCCGTTTACGATAGCTTCTGTATTTTTCCAATGAATTCCCGCCAGCATTACATAAAGCTCTACTGTTTTTCCTGAAATTTGGAGCTGTATAGTTTCGCCATTTTTTTTCATGTCACAACATGTTTTGGCACCTGATCTCTCATACAGTGTTTCTTTTACGATGCTGTCATTCTGCGGCACCACAGCCAAAATCATTTCGGTTTCCGATTCGCTCATACTTTCTCCAAGTTTCAGACTTTCATTCAGTCGAAGTGGAAGAAAACTTCCTTCTCGAACGTACACCGGTATTTTATCAATTGGCACCTCAACGCTCCTCTGCACCGGACCGGAAATTTCATCATTTAAATTCCACAGACTAATCCACCGTCCCTTAGGAAAATAGATTTCCCGCTCTTCTGTTTCATCAGAAACCGGCGCAACCAGAAGATTTTCTCCGAAAAGATATTCGTCCCACACCTTTGTTGCTTCCTGATCTTCTGGATATATCATCGCAAGCGGACGCATCATCGGTATTCCCAATTTATGAGCTTCTGCTGCTACACTTACAATATATGGACGAAGATTTTCCCGCAGCCACGCATAATAACGATAAACTTTCACTGTAAAAGCATCGTATTCCCACGGCTCTCTCGGCTCCGTTCCATGGAAACGCATCAATGGACAAAATGCAGCATACTCTGTCCACCGGAGATATGTTTCCTGATCTGGGAATCCATCATAACCTCCCGCATCAACACCCCAGAATGGAAGTCCAGAAGCAGCTGCAGAAAGGCCTCCTGCAATCGCATATTTCAGTCCCTGGAAACTGGTCAGCTGATCCCCGCCGAACTGACACGCAAAGTGTTGAGATCCGGGTGCAGCGCCTCTTGTATAAAGAACATGGTCATCTCCATATTTTTGTTCAAATAACTCTCTATAATTTTTCGCATACTGATAGGCATACGCGTTATGCATCTCATCGCCGCGTCTTCCATCATAAAAAACTGCCTCGTCCGGTACAACATCTCCAAAGTCAACCATACTTCCACGAATACCTGCATCCATACGATCCTTCCACTGTGCTGCCAGAAGCTCTTTCGCACGCGGATGGGAGAAATCGATATACACCGGAAGTTTTTCTTCCTCATCATTTTTATTTCTCGTAATCGGAAGCTCCTCCTTCGGGCATTCCGGCAACAATTCCTGCGCCAATTCCTGCGTCATATTAGGGAACTGCCAGGAAAACACCTTGAATCCATGACGTTCTCCAAACGATACAACTTTGTATAATTCCTCTTTTTTATATTCTCCATAAAAGGTAGCTCCTGCTCCTTCTGCATAAAAGCCGGAATGCGGAATATCGAGTTCATGGAACTTTTTCATTGCCGCCATCTGCTCCAGCGCAATATCCTGTAACGGACCGTTTCTCCATCTTCCGCCGCCACCGCCAGCCCATGGTTCAAATACCCATTCCGGTGGGAAAATCGGAAGCCCTGTGAGCGTTCCGTAAGCAGTCATCGCCTCACGTGGTGTTCCGCTCCAAATATAAAAATCAAAAACATCTCCAAGTGCTTCCACCGAAAGATAGTCTTGCACAGCATCTCCCACATCCATCCGCATCCGATACGAAGTATTTGCAAAAAAGCTGAAACCATCACTTGTGTGTACCAATGGAATGTTTTTATACGCCTGGTTTCCAATGGATGCAAGACATCCCTCACAAGCATCTCTCTGCCACAGCGCAACGGTTTTTCCATACTGATTTACGCTGTCAAAACGCTCTCCAAATCCATAAATGGCGCTGTTTTCATGAATTGAAAATTGAATTCGCGAAGCCGAAACACTTTCCTTTTCAAATATAAACGAAATATTTTTCAGATTTGTGATTGCTTTTCTATCAATAGAAATTTCCAGTGTTTCTTTCTGGAGTATCATCTCATGCTCTTTACTTCTGATTATATATGCATGCTCGGATTCTTCCATAGAAAATGCTTCCGGCTTTCCATCAAAGAAGCCTTTCTTTCCAGCGACCATTCGAAAACCACCGACTACAGGATAAATCATGAGCTCCCATGTTCTCTCTTTTGATTCAACACAAATCGTTACATGATCTTTCGTTTCCAGAACATGTCTAATTTCACTACATGATGTCCATTTTTCCAGATCCTGGTTTCCAAAGCTGTGATCCGCATACCACCATGCACTGCAAGTTCTTAAAAACGTGAGATAACGATCCAGCTCAGCAGCTGCTTCCTCCCATCGGTTTTCTCTTAACCGCTCATTCACTAAACGCTTTTCTACCCATGGATCCATCGGCTTCCATGGATTTGCAACTTCCTGGTTAAAGAAAAAGTCAAAACCTTCCAATGTCAGACTGTCCTGCCAGCGCTGTGCAATTCGGATTCTATCTGTCAGATTTTCTCTCGTTGTTGGTTCCACACTCTTTTGTAGCTGATAAATTTCCCTCCGTTCTTCCGTACTAGTTTTTTCCAACACTCCTGGTCTCTGCCAGTGGCAAATTCCGGACGGCATGACAAATACAATGCCGTTCTCCGTTTTTGTTTCCCCCTTTTCTCCAAAAGATACCTCAAGAAAAGTCTCTGGATCATATTCAAATCGATCCGAATAATTCACATTCAGATCTAATGGTGTTGGGCAGAGAACTTCACTTGACTGATGTTTTTTTCGATAGACTTGAAGATCAAAAGCCTCCTCTTTCTCCGGCTTTCCACCAAAAAGCATCCACGGTATTGCAAATAAAGCGTACCATCTGTCCTGCAGAATATCTACTGTTACAGAATACTGCTCTTTCGAAATTGCCGTTTTTTCTCCCTGGTCTTTTCCCTCTCCCAGATATGCCTGATCTCCGCTAAGATATGTCATTCCTTTTTCTACAAAAGCACTGCTACTGCCATCCCGTTTTGCTGTGAAAACTGCAAAATCCCTTCTTGAAAACTCTCTTCCTGAAAGTGCAACTTCTACTTGATCTTTTCGTTTTACTGTTAGCTCTGTAACGGTATTTTCTTCTTTCAAGATATGATGATTTTTTTCTTCCATGTTTTCAAACAAAACAAACAGCTTTTCTGCTGTATACAGAAGTTTACATCTTGTTGGTGTAACTGGAGACGGATTTCCTCCCGCGCGGAAAAAATCTCGTATCGTAGTCGCCTCTCCCCACTCCACAGAATCATATTTCAGATTCTCCGTTTTCTGTTCTTTTCCCAGAATAATTGATGAAACCCCAAATTTCAGTTTTCCCATAAAGAACTCCTTTCCCGCAGTTTTTTCAACTGCAGATTTCTTCTATTATTTCTCCATTTTTTCTGCACACAATGTAAAAATTTCCCTTTGAAATCAAAATTGATCTAGCGTTTTCGACTGTAATCTCTACTGTGTCATCACTGTCATTTACAAAAATTTCTATTATCTCCGTTTCATTTTCACGCGCAAAACCATATACGCGTCCATCTGCCAAAACTGTTGTAAACGAACCGTTTCGTATGGCAGAATGTTTTTTTCGAAACTGAATCAGTTTCTGATAAAAACGAAAACTCTCTTTTTCTTCCGGATTTTCTTGCCACGTCATACACTTTCGACAGTCCGGATCATTTTCTCCGTCAATTCCTGCTTCGTCCCCATAATAAATGGACGGCGAACCCGGAAACATCATCTGCACAACAACACCAAGTTTAAAGGAATCTAACCGATGACTACAACTGTTGATAAAACGCTTGGTATCATGTGTGTCCAATGCATTAAACATAGCCATATTCGTTTCATCAGGATGTCGTGACAATGCAGTTTCCAACCTATGACCAAATGTTTCGGCGTTAATACTCCGTTCTGCAAAAAAGTCCAGCATTGCCTGGCGGAAAGAATAATTCATAATACTGTCCATTTCACATCCATTCAGCAGTCGTTTTCCCTCTGCCCATGTCTCACCAATCAGAACAAGTTCCGGGTTCAGACGTTTGAGTCGGTCTCTGATTTTGAGAACAAAATTCTCATCCATTTCATCAATCACATCAAAGCGATATCCATCCACTTGTACTTCCCGTACCCAGTATTCCAGTACATTCAAAAGATACTCCTGTACCTTCTCGTTTCCTGTATTCAGTTTTGGCATGCCAGCAAATCCAAAAAAACATTCATAACAGTCTGCCTCTTCCCGTACCGGAAAACGAGTAATATGATACCAGCTCTGATACTCTGATTTTTCCTGATTTTTTAAAAGAT
>ERZ773276.1189-NODE-1189-length-21467-cov-5.456707_pt1 | contig 21467 bp, 14 predicted proteins | sample MGYA00511386_ERZ773276 | MGnify/ENA primary metagenome ERZ773276 (study PRJEB29015, sample SAMEA2737778) | human gut metagenome | biome: human gut; feature: human-associated habitat; material: faeces | place: China | collected 2012 ...
AAGACAGCGGCCTCTCACGCCGTTAACGTGGGTTCGATTCCCGCACGGGTCACCAGGAAGAGCACCATAGCGTAAGCTAAGGTGCTTTTTTGTATGTCTAAAACCACTCGCTAGGCGAGTGGTTCGATAAAGATTATATCGATGAGTAATGAAACTCAAACGAAGAATTTTGGAATAGTACCAGTGGGGCAATTCCAGACTGGGTTATTGGCGTGTCGCCGGTAGTCCTGTATTAAAAGGTTCCATTGCAAACGAAAGACTCGCAGAAGCAGGATATTTTAGTATCCTCAGGCGCTACTACGAGTCCTTGCACTTATGCGGTTGAACCGTCGTGTACCGGTCGGTACGCACGGTGGTGTGAGAGGTCGGCTCTTTAGTTAAGAGAGCCTTCTACGCGATTCTTTTAGGTAAAAAAGCAAACAAACAGAACACTTCATTCAAATGCATATTAGCGGCTATTTATTTCATACAGAGACAAATAGCGGCACAGAACAGATATAATAAAAGAAGCTATAAAAAGCAGGTATTCACGTGGAGGACGATATCGTTTCTACATGAACACCTGCTTTTTTATTTATTATTTACTGCTGGAATAAATAGTGGTAGCCAAGTATTCATCACTGACCCAACCAAAAATCCCACTGTAATATACAACAACCCAGTCAGGCACATTGCTGCTATAGCCGCATTCCCATACGATGATACCGTAGGGGATATTATCCATTTTTTCATAATTTGTACCGGGACCTTTACGCATAACCAGCCCATGATCAGCAGTGGTGTAGGTACAAAGGCTATCAATTCGGCTAAGCGTTACATCTGGTGCAACGCATCCATCCGGCAGAATAATGTCGGCATTGTTTTCGGTATAATCCTGTACTTGCAGCAAGCCCCAAAGGCCATTCTGTTTTGCCCATACGCAGCCATCGCGCGCGGGGGCTAAATCTTCATATTGCCCAGCGGAAATTATCTCATTGCCGTAAACATCCAGAACTAGCTTTTGTCCGGATTGATTTTTCACAACTACCATGCCAGATAAGTCTGTGTAAGGATATTCAACCGTTCCGTTCATGATGGTATAGCTGTGGCAACAGCTTCACTGGTCGGGGAAAGAGCAGCGGAGGAAGCAGGTTTATTTTCTGGCGCTGCAGCACAAGCAGTAAGCATTATTGCGGTGATAACACTGGTGGAAAATGAGAATAACTTCCTTTTCATGGCTTTTCACTCCTTACGTAAATGATTTTTCGGTAAGATGAAGAAGTAATATAAGAAAGTGAATTCATAAACCCTATAATATTTTATTTTATCAAAAATATCTGCTAATGGGAATAACTAACAATTCTACATGGATAAATTTGGATAGTATGACAAAGATTGCAGAACTGGAGTGAAAGTCCGAATTATGGGATGAGTTATCTGCTATAATAAAAGAAACAAGGAGATGATTACCATGTTACTCGGTCATACCAAACAAATCAATGGCGTCTGGAAAATACAATCCCTAAAACAACACAGTGAAAACGTGGCCGAGTACTGCGCACGGGCGTGCCAGCCGCTGGGACTTGAAAACTTGGGCCGTCTTACAGGCTGGCTCCATGACGCTGGGAAATCTCATAGCAACGTGCAAAAACATCTGAGAGGCCAGACAAACGAAAGAATCAATCATTCCAGCGCCGGAATGCGGTGGCTATGGGAAAATTATGGCGGAGAAACAGCTTCACCACCTTCTCGCTTGACTGCGCAAATGGCAGCATTGGCAATCGGATCCCATCACTCTGAACGTATGGATGTTTTCGACCTGGGTGGAGTAGAACCCTGGATAAAACATATGTATTCAGAGCAGGCTCAAGAGCTATATGAAGAAAGCTGCCGGGCCTTTTTTGCGGATTGCATAAGTGAAACAGAGATACGGCAAATGTTTGCCAAAGCTGCGCAGGAGGTAGAATGTCTTGTGCAGAAAATCCGAACGCAGGAAGGAAAGAAGCCGCGGCTTTGTATCTATCAGGTCATGTTGGGGTTGGCACACAGATTTTTGTTTGCAGCCCTGATCGATGCAGACTGGTTGGATTCAGGCAACTATTATAATCAAGAAGGATGCCTTCCCCCGGAGCAGCTTCCGCCATGGGATCTGATAGAAAGCAATGTTGAAACATTCCTGAACAATTTGCAGCCCCGACATAAAATAGATACCTTGCGTGCAGAAATTTCGGAGCAATGCAAGACAGCAGGCGAATGTGCAAAGCCGGGCATTTACCGCTTGTATGTGCCAACAGGCGGAGGAAAAACATTTTCCGGGCTGCGATATTGTGTGCATGCGGCCAAAAAACTTTCGGCCCGGCATATTTTCTATGTTGCACCGTTCCGGTCGATTATCGGACAGAATGTACAGGAGTTCAAAAAGGCATTAGGCGGCAGTGAATATCTGTTGGAGCACCATACGGATGCGGTGCTGGATACAGAGAACCCCGAAATTCTCCGCCAGCTGGAACGCTGGCAGGAAGCGCCGGTGATATGTACAACTATGGTACAGATGCTGCAAACCCTGTTTTGCAGCAGGCGGCAGAATGTGCGCCGCATGGCAGCACTGGCAAATTCTATCTTGGTGTTTGACGAAATACAGTCCCTGCCCATTTGCCATACATACTTGTTCAACCAGGCGGCAAATTTCTTGGCGTACTATTTGGGGTGCGTTGTTGTTTTGTGTACGGCAACACAGCCAGCGCTAAGCGAAGTAGCAAACCCTTTGCGGTTTGCATCGCCGGTGGACCTGGTCCCAGATTACCAGCTGCGCTTTGCGCAGTTCCGAAGGACAAAGATTGAAGTGCCCGAAACAGGAAATGGATTTCAGGCAGGAGAACTCGCAGAATTTGTACGGAGCAAGCAAGACGAGAATGGCAGCATTTTGATCATCTTGAATACCCGTTTGGCGGTCGAAAAGGTGTTTGAGGCTTTGAAACAATGCCAGCCGGAACATACACAACTTTACTGCCTGACCACGCACCTGTGTGCAAAGCACCGTGCAGATGTTATCGCAGAAGTTAAGCAAAAATTAAACACCTTACACGGTCAGGAACGTTTGATCTGTGTAAGCAGTCAGCTGATAGAAGCAGGCGTGGATGTAAGCTTTGATTGCGTCATTCGAAGTATGGCTGCGCTGCCCAGTGTGGCCCAGGCTTCCGGCCGATGCAACCGCAATGCGGAAAGGAAATGCCGCACGGTGTATCTTGTTAAAACCTACAATCTGGAAAATCTGGATCGACTTCCGGAACTGCGCAACGGCAGGGAAGCCACACGGCACCTGCTGCAGCAATTACAAAGGGATGCGGACCTGTTAGAGCCGGAAAGTATTTTGAGGTACTACCAGCTTTATTATGCAGAGTCCCAACAACAGGAACGGATGGGCGATCCGGTTGAATTAAAAGGGTACATTCCCCCAAAAACAGTGAATTTGTTTGACCTTTTGTCAGATAATCAGGAAAGTGTGCTAGCCTGGAAAGAGACAACAGGAAAACAAAAGTTCCCCAATTACTTGCTCCGGCAGGCGTTTGCCACGGCAGAAAGGAATTTCCATGCTTTGGAGGACATTACAACGCCGGTGGTGGTTCCCTATGGGGAAGATGGCGCGGATATGGCAACAAGACTTTCGTCCAGTAAACCGCTTACCCCCAAAATGCTGCGGGACGCACAACGCTTTACCGTTGGTATTACAACAAATGAAAAAATACGCCTGGCAGATCAAGGCGCACTGTACACAGTAAAAGAAGGAGCAGTGACAATTCTTAACAAGGAATATTACGATGACGAAAAGGGAATTCAGACAAGCCCCGGATTTATGCCGATACAATTTGCTTAACAAGGAGGGTTAGACTTTGCAATACGAAAATTCAATATCCATGCAGGTATATGGGCGTTATGCACTGTTCAGCGACCCAATTACCCGCGTAGGCGGCGAAAAATTCAGCTACCCGGTGCCCACCTACCAGGCATTGAAGGGCATTTATGAAAGCTGCTATTGGAAACCAACGTTCACCTGGGTAATTGATGAACTGCGCGTGATGAACCCGATTGAAAGACAATCCAAAGGCATCCGTCCCATTATGTATAACAATGGAAAAAACGATCTTTCCATCTATACGTACCTTTCCGATGTTTGCTACCAGGTGCGGGCACATTTTGAATGGAACGAACATCGCCCAGACCTGGAAAAAGACCGCAATGAAAACAAACATTACGCTATTGCAAAGCGTATGTTGGAACGCGGCGGCAGAAGAGATATCTTTTTGGGAACACGCGAATGCCAGGGGTATATTGAACCCTGCATTTTTGGCCTGGGAAAAGGGCATTATGATGATGTTTCATCCCTGGACCTGGGCCTAATGGAGCACGGCATTACCTATGCGGACGAAAATGGGAAAGGCGTGATGCAGGAACGCTTTTGGCACCCGGTAATGCAGAACGGAAAAATCTGTTTTTGCCGCCCGGAAGAATGCGAAATTGTGCGCGATATCCACCCGCAAAAGATGAAGACCTTTACGCTGGGTGAAACAGTCAGCGACTGCGATGATTTGTACAGGGAGGTGATACAGGAATGAGCTGGCTTAGCTATTGCTATAAAACCTACCAGAATAGCGTGTCAGAAATTGGAAAGCAGCAGCCTGGGAAAGTTCCACTACTGCCGGTGGCTCACACGACGCAGCAGGTCAACATTGAAGTGGAGCTGGACAAGGACGGAAACTTTCAGTATGCAGGCTTGCTGGCACAAGATCAAAGGACAACGATCATTCCTTGCACAGAGGAATCTTCGGCGCGGACATCCGGCATGGTGCCGCACCCGCTAGTGGATAAACTGCAATATATTGCGGCAGATTATCCCACTTTTGGTGGTAGTAAAGAATCCGGATGGCCGCTTTACCACAAGCAGTTACAAGCGTGGTGTACATCTCCTTATGCCCACCCGGCTGTGTGTACAGTCCTGCACTACCTGGAAAAAGAATGCCTGATCGCAGACCTGGTCAAGGCAAATATTTTGTTTATAGATGAAAATGGAACGCTGCCAACAAAATGGCAGGGAAACAAAGAAGACAAGCCCCCTATTTTGGATACGCTGACCGGTAGTGACCAGACGGAATCTTTTGTCCGGTTCCGCGTTGACAATGTTGATTTGTCGCGTGATACAACAGTCCGAGAAAGCTTTATCCGCTTTTATGAAACACAGTTAAAAGATATTGACTATTGCACAGTTCAGGGAATCAAAATGCCGGTTTCTACATTAAGCCCGTATAAGATCCGCAACCCAGGTGACCGTGCAAAGCTGATATCCAGCAATGACAATACGAATTATACTTACCGCGGGCGCTTTGCGGATGCAGCGCAGGCACTTTCGATTGGTTATGAAACAACCCAAAAGGCACACAGCGCCTTGCGATGGTTGGTCAGCAAGCAAGGGGTAAATACAGGGGACCAGACTGTACTTGTTTGGGGAACACAGAACGAAGCAGTACCCAATGTGCTGGGGGATACTTTCGATATTGCCCAGGAATATAATCCACTAGCAGGCGATGATTGGGACGATTTTGAGGAAGATACAGAAAGGTGGCCTGCGGATACCCAAGAAGAAATTGCACGGCAGTTTAACCGGGCCATTCTGGGGTATCAGCACCAGTTGAAGGACAGTTCCCAAACGGCGGTCATGATTTTGGATTCTGCTACACCTGGCCGGTTGTCCGTCCGGTACTATCAGGAACTGCAGGGCTCTAAGTTGCTTGCCAATATAAAGGATTGGCACGATACGTTCCAATGGCAGCTGGAATACCGCAGTGTAGAGGAGCCGACGGAACTGGGCAAAAAGCCCAAGATCAAGAAAGTTGTCTTTGTTGGTGCGCCTGCCCCGGCGGACATTGCAAAAGCAGCCTATGGCGAAAAAGTGGATGCAAAGCTGAAACAAGCGACAATCGAACGACTGATTCCCTGTATTACCAATGGGGAGCACTTCCCGCGGGATTTGATGATCAGCGCGGTAGATCGGGCAACAAACAGCATTGGCCTGGATTATTGGGAACAACAAAAAACACAAAACATTGCCTGCGCCCTTGTGCGTGGGTACTATCATAGAAATAAGAAGGTGGATTATCCGATGAATGTTGATGAAACCATTAAAGACCGAAACTATTTGTTTGGGAGAATTTTAGCCTGTGCAGAACAGATTGAAAGACGGGCGTTGATTCAGCTAGGAAAGGAGAACGAAAAACGTTTGACAAATGCAGAGCGTTTAAGAACCGCGTTTGCTCTGCACCCGGCAACAACAACACTTCTTTTGGATAAAAAATTAAATCCGTACCTGAACAGAATGAAAAACCGTAACGGAATGGATAGCCAAAGGTATGCGATGATGCAAGAATTATTACATAAGATTGGCACAGAAAACTTTACGAACAAAAGACTTGGTGAGCTGTATCTGGTTGGCTATGCCGACCAGATGATGGACTTTAAGGCCGAAAATGCAGAATATAAAGCAAAAGCAAAAAAGCAGGAGGAATAAAAGATGGCTGTGCTGCAGAATAAAATCGACTTTGCACTTGTGATTGCTGTAAACCATGCGAACCCGAACGGTGACCCGCTGAACGGAAACCGCCCGCGCGAAACGTATGAGGGACTGGGTGAAATTTCGGATGTGTGCCTGAAACGCAAGATCCGCAACCGCATGATGGACCTTGGCCAGAATGTGTTTGTCCAGTCAGACGACCGCTGCAATGATGGCTTCAAAAGCCTGAAAGACCGTGCAGACGGCTGCCCAGCAGTGAAAAAGGCTGAAAAAGATAAAGATGCTTATGCAAAGGCTGCCTGTGAAACCTGGCTGGATGTGCGCAGCTTTGGCCAGGTGTTTGCCTTTAAGGGGAAAGAATCCAAGGGCGATGGTGTTTCCGTTGGCGTGCGCGGCCCGGTATCTATTCATCCGGCTTTCAGCGTGGACCCGATTGATGTCGATGATATCCAGATCACAAAGAGCGTGAACGGTACGACTGGCGAAAAGAAGTCAAGCGATACCATGGGTATGAAGCACCGTGTGGCTTTTGGCGTGTACACAACCTTTGGCAGCATTAACTGCCAGCTGGCAGAAAAGACCGGCTTTACAGATGAAGATGCAGAAATCATCAAAGAAACGCTGCGCACACTGTTTGAAAACGATATTTCCTCTGCCCGCCCGGATGGCAGTATGGAGGTGGTTCGCCTGTATTGGTGGCGTCATAACTGCAAAAACGGACAGTATTCTTCGGCAAAGGTCCATCGCTGTCTGCATGTGGAGCTAAAAGAAAGTGTGGCACAAGCACACCGGGTGGAAGATTATAATATTACTTGCGATACCCTGAACGGATTGACACCGGAAGTGTATGATGAATACTGATGACTATCTGCAAATGTCTGGCATCCAGCACTTTGCATTCTGCCGCCGCCAATGGGCACTTGCGTACTTGGAACAACAATGGTCCGAAAACCAACGCACCGCCGAAGGCCGCCTGCAGCATACCCGCTGCCATGATGTTACCCTGACGGAAAAACGCGGCGATTTGCTGATCGCCCGCGGTATGAGGGTCGTCAGCCACCGCTTAAAATTGACCGGCGACTGCGATGTGGTAGAGTTTCACAAGGATCCAAACGGCGTGTCATTGCAGGGCCGCCGCGGCTTGTGGCAGCCCATGCCCGTGGAATATAAGCATGGCCGCAGCAAGGTAAACGATGCCGATCGTTTGCAGCTCTGCGCACAGGCCATGGCGCTGGAAGAAATGCTGGTGTGCGAGGTGCCGGAAGGGGAAATCTTTTATGAAGAAACCCGGCAGCGGGAACATGTTTCTCTGACACCGGAACTGCGCAGCACCGCGCAGACCATGGCGGATGAGATGAACCGCCTGTTTGCGCGCGGCTATACCCCAAAAAGCAAACCCGGCAAGCATTGCAATGCCTGCTCACTGAAAGAGCTTTGCCTGCCGGCGCTGTATCAGCAGGCAGACCCGGCGGCGTATCTGCGGGAGCATATTGAGGAGGGCGCGCCATGAGAAGGCTGCTCAACACCCTGTTTGTCATCAATGAGGACGCTTACCTGACATTGGATGGCGAAAACCTTGTTGTTACCCGCAATAAGCAGGAAACCCACCGCTATGCCCTGCATACGCTGGAAGGCATCGTCTGCTTTACTTACGCGGGTGCCAGCCCCGCTTTGATGGGAGCTTGTGCCCGGCGGGGCATTGACCTTTGCTTTTTTGACCCGTATGGCAGATTTCAGGCCCGCACCGTGGGGGAAGAACGCGGCAATGTGCTGCTGCGTCAGGCGCAGTACCGCGTGTCGGATGACCCGGCCCAGAGCTGTCGCTATGCCCGGAGCTTTATCCTTGGTAAAGTGTATAACGCACGCTGGGTGCTGGAACGCGCAACCCGCGATCATCCCCAGCGTGTCCCGGTCGAAAAACTGAAACGCACCTCCACCCAGCTGGCCGCCGCGCTGCCGCTGATACAGACCAGCGATGATCCGGAACAGCTGCGCGGCCTGGAAGGCGAGGCAGCCCAGCGCTACTTTGACTGCCTGAATGACCTGATTCTGCAGCAAAAGCAGGATTTTGTGTTTGAGGGCCGCAGCCGCCGTCCACCGCTGGACAATGTGAATGCGCTACTTTCGTTTGCCTACAGCATGCTGGCGCGGGAGTGTGCATCCGCCTTGACCGCTGTGGGCCTGGACCCTTATGTTGGCTTTATGCACCGCCCGCGCCCCGGCCGCAAAAGTCTGGCACTTGACCTGATGGAAGAACTGCGGGCGGTTTATGCAGACCGGCTGGTCATCAGCTGCATCAATCAAAAGATCATCACGGCAAAACACCTGCAAAAACAGGAAAATGGTGCCGTACTGCTGACGGATGATGGCCGCAAAGCTTTCCTGACCGCATGGCAGAACAAAAAGAAGGAAGAGATCACCCATCCGTTTTTGAAAGAAAAACTGCCCTGGGGGCTGGTGCCCTATGTTCAGGCGCTTTTGCTGGCCCGTGCTCTGCGCGGCGACCTGGAAGTGTACCCACCGTTTTTCTGGAAGTGAGGTGCCGTTATGTTGGTGCTTGTAACCTATGATGTCAACACCGAAACAGCCGCCGGTCGTCGCAGGCTGCGCAAAGTAGCAAAAGTCTGTGTAGACTACGGCCAGCGGGTGCAAAACTCCGTATTTGAGTGCCTGCTGGATGCCGCGCAATACACGATGTTCAAAGCAAAATTGACCGAACTGATCGATTCGGAATCGGACAGCTTGCGCTTTTATCAACTGGGAAACCATTACAAAAGCAAAGTCGAGCATGTGGGTCTGCACCCGGATTTTGATCAGGATGGAATCTTGTTTGCTTAGTGCGAGGGGAAGGCAATCATAAAATTCCCGGTTTCTTCGCACCAGAAAATATGGAAAAAACAGGGGCAGAAAGGGTAAAATACAGCCTTGCCTGTCAGCATGAAGATGCAATCCACATAAAATTTGTTTCATATGCGCAAAAGTGCCCCACTGTTTTGTGCACTTTTGCTGTCGCTCTCCGCAAGGAGAGCGTGGATAGAAATGATACTCGTCTAAAATTATAATATCAGTGTTGGGGCGTCGCTCTCCGCAAGGAGAGCGTGGATAGAAATATGGAGTGTTATAATGCCCAGTGCCCCCGGGTTGCGTCGCTCTCCGCAAGGAGAGCGTGGATAGAAATTTGTACTTGCGTCGCACGCCGCAGCAGGCGGAGTTGATGTCGCTCTCCGCAAGGAGAGCGTGGATAGAAATGGATACGCTGTCAGGTACTCGCAGGTCGTCGAATAGTCGCTCTCCGCAAGGAGAGCGTGGATAGAAATGCTGATTGACTTGGTGGATAGTCCCATCGCCAAGGGTCGCTCTCCGCAAGGAGAGCGTGGATAGAAATGTAGCTGTCTTCGGCCTTCGTGGTGCCGTTGTTGGGTCGCTCTCCGCAAGGAGAGCGTGGATAGAAATACCGACGCGATCAGCGACTACTTGCGGGCCAATAGGTCGCTCTCCGCAAGGAGAGCGTGGATAGAAATCGGCAGGAGCCTGCCACCGTGCAGCGGCTCATGCAAGTCGCTCTCCGCAAGGAGAGCGTGGATAGAAATACCGGTCCGCGATTGAAAACCAGTACAGCGCAGAGGTCGCTCTCCGCAAGGAGAGCGTGGATAGAAATGAGTGTCAGCCTGGGTGTATACGCGGCTGTAGTTGGGTCGCTCTCCGCAAGGAGAGCGTGGATAGAAATATGCTCGTAGATACAGCACCGGCCAATCTGCACAAGTCGCTCTCCGCAAGGAGAGCGTGGATAGAAATTGTTGTGTCGCAATTACAGTATATCACAGAGCCCGGTCGCTCTCCGCAAGGAGAGCGTGGATAGAAATTCCTATTTGCTGGCAGTTTTGGCCGGGCCTTCTGGGTCGCTCTCCGCAAGGAGAGCGTGGATAGAAATATTTTTCTCACGCTCACTGTGCGCAATGTCCCGGTCGCTCTCCGCAAGGAGAGCGTGGATAGAAATTGTCGACCCTGATACCGATTCGCTGACCGATGATGTCGCTCTCCGCAAGGAGAGCGTGGATAGAAATATTTTATTATTGTGATCATGACACTGATTGGATGTCGCTCTCCGCAAGGAGAGCGTGGATAGAAATGCGCGTTAACGAAGATAGATACGGGCCACAACTTGTCGCTCTCCGCAAGGAGAGCGTGGATAGAAATGTACCAATGTCGAGTTACATGATTGGCCCCCCGTCCGTCGCTCTCCGCAAGGAGAGCGTGGATAGAAATACCAAGCGAATGCCGTTGATCAGATCTTGCCCGGGGTCGCTCTCCGCAAGGAGAGCGTGGATAGAAATCTTATCGGCTGTGTTGACAGAGCTATTGATATTGTCGCTCTCCGCAAGGAGAGCGTGGATAGAAATTTGAAGAACAGACGGAACAAGAATCCAATGTTGAAGGTCGCTCTCCGCAAGGAGAGCGTGGATAGAAATTTCTTTGTTGTGTCGGATTCTGTTTAGACGCTAAAGTCGCTCTCCGCAAGGAGAGCGTGGATAGAAATAACAAGGCCGTGAAACAGCTTGCAAAAGATAATGGGTCGCTCTCCGCAAGGAGAGCGTGGATAGAAATATCTGGGGCGGACGCGGCACCGGCAAAACATACGGTCGCTCTCCGCAAGGAGAGCGTGGATAGAAATATCGCCCTTGGTGACGGGACCCACGGCACAGCACTGTCGCTCTCCGCAAGGAGAGCGTGGATAGAAATGCCAACGGTATGTATGGGAATCCCCACCACTTAAGTCGCTCTCCGCAAGGAGAGCGTGGATAGAAATTTTTGAAGAATGAAAGGAGTTTGGCAAATGAGCGCGTCGCTCTCCGCAAGGAGAGCGTGGATAGAAATACCTCGCTCTGCACATCAGCGGCAGACGGGCCGCCGTCGCTCTCCGCAAGGAGAGCGTGGATAGAAATGTTCAGTGTGTCCACGCTGGTGGCGCTCACGCTGGTCGCTCTCCGCAAGGAGAGCGTGGATAGAAATTCATCAAACGTAGCGCCAAGCGCCTTTTTTGTGGCGTCGCTCTCCGCAAGGAGAGCGTGGATAGAAATGTAAGTGCTATGATGTATTAGCTTTCCCGCCCGCGGTCGCTCTCCGCAAGGAGAGCGTGGATAGAAATGTGTTTTGAAATGGCTTGCAAATGGACGCGTAAAGTCGCTCTCCGCAAGGAGAGCGTGGATAGAAATATTACGTTCAAGAGTTTCAACCCGCCAGCAATGGGTCGCTCTCCGCAAGGAGAGCGTGGATAGAAATATCGTATAGCGGCACAAACTGCTCCGGCGCGAACGTCGCTCTCCGCAAGGAGAGCGTGGATAGAAATTTGTAGCACTGCGAGTCCGTCATGCCGCGCTCGTCGTCGCTCTCCGCAAGGAGAGCGTGGATAGAAATGTTTTTCTTACTTTGACCGTTCGCAACGTTTCGATGTCGCTCTCCGCAAGGAGAGCGTGGATAGAAATTCTTTCTCTCCCTTCTTGCGGCTTACAGCTGTATGGTCGCTCTCCGCAAGGAGAGCGTGGATAGAAATGTCGGAATCTTCGCGCAGTGCGTCCATGTACCCCGGTCGCTCTCCGCAAGGAGAGCGTGGATAGAAATTTTGCGGTTTTGGGGGCAGATATATTGACGTGAGTCGCTCTCCGCAAGGAGAGCGTGGATAGAAATGATACTGCCGCGCACATAGACGCGGCCCCGCATAAGTCGCTCTCCGCAAGGAGAGCGTGGATAGAAATAGTCCTCCTGTTCCGTTGCGGCGTCCGGCTGATCGTCGCTCTCCGCAAGGAGAGCGTGGATAGAAATTTGCTATGTGTTCGTTGTACATTTCCAGCCACGGTCGCTCTCCGCAAGGAGAGCGTGGATAGAAATTTCAATCTTCATCCATCACCACCCCCTTTCCGGGTCGCTCTCCGCAAGGAGAGCGTGGATAGAAATATCTCCCGGTCGAGTTGCGCCAACGGCTGCTACAGGTCGCTCTCCGCAAGGAGAGCGTGGATAGAAATGCCCATGGTGCGGGCGGTAACGGCAGCGCTGGCAGTCGCTCTCCGCAAGGAGAGCGTGGATAGAAATGTGGACGATGTGGGCGACCGAGGGGTCGCCGTCGGTCGCTCTCCGCAAGGAGAGCGTGGATAGAAATGTAGTTGTCGGCATAGGTGTCGTGCTGGCTGGGAGTCGCTCTCCGCAAGGAGAGCGTGGATAGAAATTGCGCAGGGCATAGTCAACCTTGCGGCCGTCGTTGTCGCTCTCCGCAAGGAGAGCGTGGATAGAAATATCGTTCATGCGGCTCCACACTTCTTCTTGGTGCCGTCGCTCTCCGCAAGGAGAGCGTGGATAGAAATACCTCATCCAGGAAGTATTTTCCATCAAGGCTGCCGTCGCTCTCCGCAAGGAGAGCGTGGATAGAAATGCAAGGTCGGCAACACACTGCGCACAAGCGTTTGTCGCTCTCCGCAAGGAGAGCGTGGATAGAAATCTTCAGACCTTACCCCAACGGTAAAAAGTGTTTTAGTCGCTCTCCGCAAGGAGAGCGTGGATAGAAATAATCAGCCGCGGCGCGTCTGTCTGGAGTGTGGGCGGTCGCTCTCCGCAAGGAGAGCGTGGATAGAAATCGGCATGACCGCGCCTACCGCGTGGAGCTGGACGGTCGCTCTCCGCAAGGAGAGCGTGGATAGAAATTTCCATTGCAAGGAAAATCTCGGCGGACTGCGGCGGGTCGCTCTCCGCAAGGAGAGCGTGGATAGAAATTCGGTGTCGAACGGCGTCGCGGTGTCCAGGTTCAGCGTCGCTCTCCGCAAGGAGAGCGTGGATAGAAATTACGCAGGAGCAGGAGGCGCTGCGGGAAGAAATTGTCGCTCTCCGCAAGGAGAGCGTGGATAGAAATGGCGCCACGAGGACGGCACGCTGCGGTTGGATACCGTCGCTCTCCGCAAGGAGAGCGTGGATAGAAATGGCCAGTGACCCCGCCGTGCCAGTGGCGCGGCGGACGTCGCTCTCCGCAAGGAGAGCGTGGATAGAAATACCGTACACACCAGCTCGTTGTTGCTGTTGTTGCGTCGCTCTCCGCAAGGAGAGCGTGGATAGAAATCCTGCAACCAGCGTGGAGATCACCGCCCCCAGCTGGTCGCTCTCCGCAAGGAGAGCGTGGATAGAAATACCCACAACCTGCCGGAGCCGGAGGGCGACGACGAGTCGCTCTCCGCAAGGAGAGCGTGGATAGAAATGTGACACAGACCGTCCTGCCCGGCATTATGCAAGCGTCGCTCTCCGCAAGGAGAGCGTGGATAGAAATGAAATCGCGCTACCTGTAACACTAAGCCGCGCGGTCGCTCTCCGCAAGGAGAGCGTGGATAGAAATTGCTTCCTCCTGTGTCGTTACGGTCTGGCCTCCAGGTCGCTCTCCGCAAGGAGAGCGTGGATAGAAATTATATGGACGATTTTGTGATAATCGGAACGCGCGCCGTCGCTCTCCGCAAGGAGAGCGTGGATAGAAATTGAAATACTGCGGCAGCCTTGCGCCCGCAACACAGGTCGCTCTCCGCAAGGAGAGCGTGGATAGAAATCCGGCCCCTGCCGTGCAGGGCGTTATCGCCGGGGTCGCTCTCCGCAAGGAGAGCGTGGATAGAAATAGCTCTTGAAGCTACTGTATCATCCGCCGTCGTAAGTCGCTCTCCGCAAGGAGAGCGTGGAATGTTTCTCTTTCTGACTGTTCAGGGTGGTTTTGTTCATGCGGATATCCGCTTTAATTTTAAAAATTGCTATAGTAAAGAACTCTCGCATAAAATAATATAAAAATATTATATTATCTACTTGACAAGGTACCCCGGCGGGGTATATAGTGAATATACCCCGTCGGGGTACCTTGCATGTGATGGGAGGATAACATAATGCAGGAAAACGAAAAGAAGGAACCGTGTTGCTGCTGTGCACACAAAACAAAGCATCGCAGTGAAGAAGAGTATAAAAGCCTGGTCCACAGACTGAACCGGATCGAAGGGCAGATTCGGGGCATCCGTGGGATGGTGGAAAACGAAGCGTATTGTCCGGATATTCTGGTGCAGTCGGCGGCGGTAACGGCGGCGATGAACGCGTTCAACCGTGAGCTGCTGGCAAACCATATCCGCACCTGTGTGGCGGATGATATCCGTGCCGGGAATGACGAAGTTGTGGATGAGCTGCTGAAAACGCTGCAGAAACTGATGAAATAAGCATTGCCTGCACAAAATAGCAGAAGCAGAACATGAAATAAATGCACGAGTGTTTGAGCCAGCAAAAATGCCATGCCAGTGCCCAGTACGATTGTTTTTCTGTTCACAAACATCGGTAAAAGTTTGTGTAACATTACCAGAGCCATGAATAAATGCCAGTCATTCCCTGTGAGAGGGTGTGGATAGAAATGCCGCATCGGCCTTGGTTGCCCCCAACGTATCGCTCTCCGCAAGGAGAGTGTGGATAGAAATGGTAACCTCAATAATACGTCGAATTGCAGGCTAGCCGCTCACCAAAAGGGGAGTGAGGATAGAAACAACTCAAACGTCAACAACCCGTGTTCAAACACCAAAGCGAAACCACTCACCAATCATCACACAGGAATTATAGAATCACTACCGCAAAAGAGAGGAAACAGGAGGAAAGAAGTGGAACAATATAACGTAACCGGGATGAGCTGCGCCGCGTGCAGTGCCCGGGTGGAAAAAGCCGTCAGCAAAGTGCCGGGCGTAACATCCTGCTCGGTCAGCCTGCTGACCAACTCAATGGGTGTGGAGGGCACCGCCGCTCCGGCAGATATTGTGGCCGCAGTGGAAGCCGCAGGCTATGGCGCAAGCCCTAAAAACGCTGCCGCCCAGTCCGCCGCGCCGTCAGCAGATGCCTTAAAAGATACCGAGACCCCGCGCCTCAAACGCCGCCTGATTGCCTCGCTGATCTTCTGGGTGGTGCTGATGTACTTCTCCATGGGGCACATGCTATGGAACTGGCCGCTGCCGGGCTTTATGCAGGGCAACCATGTGGCAATGGGTATTTTACAGATGCTGCTCACCATTATCATCATGGTCATCAACCAAAAGTTCTTTATCAGCGGCTTTAAGGCGCTGTGGAACCGTGCCCCCAATATGGATACCCTGGTATCCCTTGGCGCTACCGCGGCCTTTGGCTACAGCACTTACGCTCTGTTTGCCATGACGGTGGCCCAGGTGCAGGGGGATGCCATGGCCGTGATGGGCTATATGGAGGAGTTTTATTTTGAATCCGCCGCAACCATCCTGACCCTGATCACGGTGGGCAAAACGTTGGAAGCCCGCTCCAAGGGCAAGACCACCGATGCCCTGAAAGGCCTGATGAACCTGGCCCCCAAAACCGCAACGCTGCTGCGCAATGGGGCGGAAGTTACCGTTCCCATCGAACAGGTGCAGCAAGGCGATGTGTTTGTGGTGCGTCCCGGCGAGAATATCCCCGTTGACGGCGTGGTGCTGGAAGGCAGCAGCGCAGTGAACGAATCGGCCCTGACCGGTGAGAGCATCCCGGTGGATAAGGCCGAAGGCGACAGCGTGAGCGCCGCAACCCTGAACCAATCCGGCTTTTTGCGCTGCCATGCCACCCGCGTGGGTCAGGATACCACGCTGGCTCAGATCATCCAGATGGTCAGCGATGCCGCAGCCACCAAGGCACCCATTGCCAAAATTGCAGACCGCGTCTCCGGTGTGTTTGTGCCGACCGTCATCACCCTGGCGGTCATCACCACCATTGTCTGGCTGCTGGCAGGGCAGACCGTTGGCTATGCGCTGGCCCGCGGTATTTCAGTGCTGGTCATCAGCTGCCCCTGCGCGCTGGGCCTGGCAACGCCGGTTGCCATTATGGTTGGCAATGGTGTGGGCGCTAAAAACGGCATTCTCTTCAAAACCGCGGTTTCGCTGGAGCAGACCGGTAAAACCGAGATCGTTGCCCTGGATAAAACTGGCACCATCACCAGCGGCGAGCCGCGCGTGACGGATATCCTGCCCGCAGATGGTGTGACGGAGCAGGTACTAATGAGCCTTGCCGCTGCCTTGGAGCAGAAGAGTGAACACCCGCTGGCCCGCGCTGTGCTGCAAAAGGCACAGGAGGATAACCTGCCCCCCGCCGAGGTGGCAGATTTCCAGGCTCTGCCCGGCAACGGCCTGACGGCTGTGCTGAACAGCAGTACCCTGTACGGTGGCAACGCCAAGCTGATGCAGACCCTTGGCGTGGCGGTGCCGCAAAAGATGGCATCCAGCGCCGAAGCACTGGCCGCCCAGGGCAAGACCCCGCTGTTCTTTGCCAAGGATGGCACCATGCAGGGCGTTATCGCGGTGGCGGACGTCATCAAGGAGGACAGCCCGCAGGCTGTGCGTGAACTGCAGGGCATGGGCATCCGTGTTGTGATGCTGACCGGCGATAACGAGCGCACCGCCAAAGCCATTGGTGCACAGGCCGGTGTGGACGAAGTGATTGCCGGTGTGCTGCCCGATGGCAAGGAAGCTGTGATCCGCAGCCTGAAAAACAAGGGCCGCGTGGCCATGGTGGGCGATGGCATCAACGATGCACCGGCCCTGACCCGCGCGGATGTCGGTATTGCCATTGGTGCCGGTACGGATGTTGCGATTGACGCCGCTGACGTTGTGCTGATGAAGAGCCGCCTGAGCGATGTGCCCGCCGCCATCCGCCTGAGCCGCGCTACTCTGCACAATATCCACGAAAACCTGTTCTGGGCCTTTGCCTACAATGTGTTGGGCATCCCCCTGGCGGCAGGTGTCTTTATCCCGCTGCTGCACTGGCAGATGAACCCGATGTACGGCGCTGCGGCCATGAGCCTGTCCAGCTTCTGCGTGGTTTCCAACGCACTGCGGCTGAACCTGTTCGATATTCGCAGCACCAAACATGACCATAAACGCAAAACACACAAAACAAGCAAAAAGGAGAACACGACCATGAATAAGACCATTAAAATTGAAGGTATGATGTGCGGCCATTGCGAAGCAACCGTGAAAAAGGCACTGGAAGCGCTGGACGGTGTTTCCGCCGCCGAAGTAAGCCACACCGCCGGCACCGCTGTTGTAACGCTGGATAAGCCGGTGGATGACACTGTGCTGAAAAAAGCCGTTGAGGACAAAGATTATACCGTGACCGGCATTGAATAATCCCGGCTCAAAAGCAAAGGAATAAGCATGAAAGCGCCCGCACGCTGCCTTGCAGCAGGCGGGCACTTTTTTGTTGTGGCCCCGCGGTAAAACAGAAAAGCTGAAAAAACATTTTGATAAGAATTCTAATATTATTTGCGAAAATCATAACAGAAGTATAACAAAACAATATGGTTTGGCCAGTTGCACTTGCACTATAGTGGATAATATTATACAATCTACATAAAAGATGGGTGCGCCCGTCTTACCCAGCCAACACGAGGGGGCAACACAGATGTATATCAATTTTGGTTCCATCAACAGCCGCCAGGCTGCGGACGGCAGCTGTACTGCACCGCTTACAGTGGATTCCTGCGGAACATGCCGATTGAAAAAGCACGCCAGCCTGCCAACTATTACGCGGTATGATGAAAATGCGTATCAGCTGTTTTATATCGCTGCGGGCAAGGCGCACTTCTGGTTTGATGATGCCGAGCATGTGGTAACAGCGGGTCATATGGTGCTGTACCGCCCGCAGGAAGAGCGCCGCTATATCTACTATCTTGAGGACCACCCGGAGGTGTTCTGGGTCTATTTTTCCGGCAGCGAGGCCGCTGCAGTGTTGCAGGCGCATGAGATTCCGCTGGATGGCCATGTGTTTTACAGCGGCATTATGCCGGAGTACAAAAATACTTTCCGCCGCATGATCCAGGAATTGCAGCTCTGCCAGTACGCCTATCGGGATTATACGGCCGGGCTGTTCCAGATGATGCTGGTGCTGGTCAGCCGCCAGCGGCAGGAACGGCGGTCGATCAACGGCACCACGCGGGAGCAGATCGAAGCCGCAGCCGCCTATTTTAACGAGAATTATACTGCCCGCATCAATGTGGATGAATACGCCGAGTCCCTGCACATGAGCACGGCATGGTTCATCCGTAGCTTCAAACAGTATGTGGGCTTGTCGCCCGCACGGTATATCCAGTCGCTGCGTATCGTCAATGCACAGCGCTTGCTGGAACGCACCAAATACAGCATCGGTGAAGTTTCCGAGATCGTCGGGTATGATAACCCGCTGTATTTCAGCCGTGTGTTCAAAAAGGAAACCGGGCTTTCCCCCGCGCAGTACCGCAAAGCGGAGCGGGCAGGTGAACAGCCGTCCGACCCGCAGGAAGAGGACGCCTGCACCCCCCCAATATCGACAAAAACCGCAATTCATAGTATAATACCCCCATACACTTTGGTATGGGGGCTTTTTATGTTTGCAGCAGCAATTTGTGTCAGCATCCTGTTGGGGGTGCTGGTTTGGGCACTGCCGGGGCGGCTGTGCGACCGCAGGGCAACCCATGCGGATGTACTGGCTGGGCCGGGCATTGTGCTGGCAGTGTGGATCATCGCAGCATGTGTGTTTGCCCAGCCGGGGCTGGCGCAGGGGTTTGATCTGTTCCGCCTGCTGGCCATCAATGGGGCGGCACTGTGGGCCTGCGGCACTGTGTTGTTACTCCGCCTGCGCAGCGGGCGGCGGTACCGCACACTTTGGACGGTTGCTGCGCTGCTGATTGCCGCCATCGGCCTGGAAGTATTCGTGGGCAACGCACCCTATTTTGCAACCCACGGCTACCAGCCCGTTGACCTGCGCGCCTATTTGCAGGATGCCCCGGCGGATGGGGAGCCGATTGCTTTGAACGATGAGCACAGTACCCTTACCTTTACCGGCATCCATCAGCCGCTGTATAACGTTGCGCTGGATGGCGTTGTCTACCAGTATGACGGCAACTATCCGCAGGATCAGAACCCGCTGTTTATCCTGTGGGTGTCCGGTACCGACGAAGCCAGCACCGCCCCGCGCCAGAGCTGGCAGTGGCAGGCGGCCCCGCGAGCGGCACGTAGCCTGGTGCGCACGCTGGATTTTTCCGGCGCGGTGGATACCCTGACCCTGCAAGCGGAGGGCTATAGCGGAGAGTACCGCAGTTATGACCTGAACTATACCGTGCAGGCGGTTCTGGCCAATATACCCCGCCCGATGGATTTCTCGCTGCTGCGGCTGGCAGTGGTGTATCTGGCACTGCTGGCCTTGTGGGGGCTGCGCCCCGGCGCTGCCGCGTGGCACGAAGCCTACCTGACCCACCGCGCCAAATACCGCCCGGCGGTGCTGGTGCTGGGCTGCATGCTCTGCCTGCTGGCCGCAGCGGCCCCCTTTGCCGATGCCCGCAACTCCGGCGTGGCGACCTCGTTTTATAATGTCGAAAACTGGGACGGCGAAAGCCGCATCACCTTCACCCAGCATATCAGCGATTGGCAGAATGATTCCGCTGCGCAGTACGGCGCTCTGGCCCACAGCCTGCTGAATGGCCGCCTGGATCTGCAGCGCGACCCGCCCGCCGCCATGGCGGAGATGCAGAACCCTTACGATACCGCCGCCCGTCAGAGCGCGGCCCCGGATGCTTTGTGGGATGTTGCTTATTATCAGGGGCGGTACTATGTTTACTTTGGCATTGTGCCGTGCCTGCTGTTCCAGCTGCCGTTTGAGCTGCTGACCGGCGTACCGGACCTGCCGCCCAGCTTGGCCATGATCATGATGGCCTGGCTGCTGATTTTGGCAGTGTTTGGTTTGGTGCGGCAGGCTGCGCAGCGCTGGTTCCCGTCCGCCTCAGCGGCGGCCTGCCTGCTGGCTGCGGCGGGCATTGCGGGCGGTAGCCAGGTGTACTACCTGCTGCTGCGCCCCTCGGTGTATGAATACGCCATCCTGTGCGGCGCGGCATTTGTGCTGCTGGCCCTGTGGCAGTGGCTGTGCGCCGCCAACACCCCGGTGCAGCACCATGGCAAAATCATGCTGCACATGGCGCTTGGCAGCCTGTGCATGGCGCTGGTGGCGGGATGCCGCCCCCAGATGGAGCTGTTTGCCGTGCTCTGCCTGCCGATCTTCTGGCCGCAGTATATCCGGCAAAAACGCTTGCGCAGCAAGCAGGGAATAACCGAAGCCATCGCCTTTGTTCTGCCGGTTATTCTGGTAGCCCTGGGGCTGATGGCCTACAATGCCGCGCGGTTCGGCTCGCCGTTTGATTTTGGCGCCAATTACAACCTGACCAGCAACGATATGACCCACCGCGGCTTCCGCATTGGGCGGCTGGCCCCGGCGTTGTTCACCTATTTCCTGTCCCTGCCGGTGGTGCAGGCGGTGTTCCCCTACCTGGCGGGTACCAAAATGCAGACAAACTTTATGGGTATGACCATTACCGAAGTATTTTACGGCGGTGCCCTGGTCAGCCTGCCGCTGCTGTGGGCCTTTGCGGCCCTGCCTTTGCTGCGCCGCCGTATGGCAAGGCAGAAAGACCTGCGCGCCATGGTGCTGCTGCCCGTGCTGCTGGCTGTTATTCTGGCCGCGTTGGACTGCCAGATGGCCGGTGTGCTCTACCGCTATCTCAGCGACTATTTAACCCCGCTGCTGTTCGCCGCCGCATTGGTCTGGCTGTGGGCCGAAAGCGCCCTTGCCCCGCGTGTGCAGGCCGCCGCATCGGGCAGCATCCTGCATACCGTGCAGCACATGCTGCAGGGGGCGATGCTGGCAGCTGTTGCCGTGGGGATCTGTTACAGCTTCTGTGTCTACTTTGCTGCGGAACCGGGCCTTCTGGGCCAGAATCCCGCGCTGTACCAGAATGTCAGCCGTCTGGTGCAGTTCTGGCTGTAAAATCAGGGCGAAAACAAAATTCAGCAAAATTTAAATTAGATAAAGGCAACACCGCACAATTCCCGCCTTGCGGCTTAAGCACCGCTCCGGCAGC